>Ga0114945_10000371_pt1 | contig 28839 bp, 40 predicted proteins | sample OV2TP3_FD_87194 | JGI IMG/M metagenome (GOLD analysis project Ga0114945, IMG submission 87194) | Hot spring microbial communities from Beatty, Nevada to study Microbial Dark Matter (Phase II) - OV2 TP3 | ecosystem: Environmental > Aquatic > Thermal springs > Hot (42-90C) | place: USA: Beatty...
CGACTTCTTGCGCCAGTCGCCCGGGATCGACTTCCAGATTGCCAAAGAGTCGGCCGATGCGCTCTTCCAGCTTCTGCTTGTACTCGACAAGCGTCTCCGGAAGACGGGCTTTGATCTGACCGAGCCCCTGTTCGATCAGCTGGATCCGTTGCAGAATATCTCGTGCCAGCGCCTCTCCTTCAGCGACGCGCATGTGCTCCAGGTGCGTGAGACTCAGCTCGAGCGCGTCCTGAATGGCAGGCCATAAATCATCGACGCTACGCTCGTTCTCTTCGACCCGCACAAGCTCCCGTAGTTCGACCAGCGTGGCAAGATCGACCTCGCTGCGCAGGCCGAGCTCGCGCCCGAGTTCCGACAGGGCGAGATAGAGCTGGCGAGCGAGCGCGCGGTCCACCACCAGTCGCCGTGGGGAGCTCCCTGCGAAGTCTACCCCCACATACACGTCGAAGCGGCCACGGGAGAACCGTGCGCGGACCACCTCTCGAATGCGGTTCTCAATCACCGCGAACCCCCGTGGGGTTTTCACGGCGATCTCGAAGTACCGATGGTTCAGGGAGCGAATTTCAACGACACAGGCGCCCCCAGGTGCATGTGCCTCTCCGCGACCGTAGCCTGTCATGCTGTGCAACATGATGATCGTACCCCAGGGTTCTCTGCCGTCGGTATTGAGCGTATGGCTCGTGTTGGCCCTCCCAGCGCAAGCGAAAATCCAGAACATTGTGCGCGCACTTCTCCCAAAACGCAAGCGCAATTCGGCTCATCATCGCCTTGCTCACCCTTCTAGCAAGCGCTCTGCTTTCCGTTCCCGATGCTATTGACGCGTGCCCGAGCCTCTGTTATGGTGATGCATGGCAAGGCGTGAGAATGGCTCAGGCGCGGCAATAACGGCGCTTTCCGGGGGAAAGCAGGAGGACGGGCATGGCGTGGGATGACTTCAACCTGCGCAAGGGGCCGGGAGGTTTCGGCAGGCCCGCTTTTCGCTTTTTCTCTTTCCAGCTCCGCCAACTCACGCCACAGCTGGTGCCCTTGCTGCTGGCCATGGTCGCGATCATCTGGATCGCGAGCGGCATGTATATTGTTGGTCCCGACGAGAAGGGGATCGTTCTTTTCTTCGGCAAGCATGTCACGACCACCGACCCCGGGCTCCATTGGCACTGGCCCTATCCGTTTGAGTCAGTGCTGCAACCAAAGGTGACAGAAGTGCAGCGTGTCGAGATCGGCTTTCGGACGATTGATCCCGGCCCGCCCGCTCGCTATGCCGACATTGCCTCCGAGTCCCTGATGTTAACCGGCGATGAGAATATCATCGATATCGACCTTGCTGTCCAGTACCGCATTGCAGATCCCGCGAAGTATCTCTTCAACGTGCGAGATCTCGCAGATACCGTCAAGGGGGCAGCTGAAGCGTCCCTGCGTGAAGTGATAGGCCGTCGGCACATCGACGATGCCCTCACCGTTGGGAAGGTGGAGATCCAGGAGGAGACGCGGGTCCTCCTCCAGTCCCTCCTGGATGCGTATGCGTCCGGTCTCCAGGTTGTCGCGGTTCAGTTGCAGGACGTCGCCCCACCCAAACAGGTCATCGACGCCTTCAAGGATGTCGCCAGCGCCCGCGAAGATAAGGTACGTCTCATTAACGAAGCCGACGGCTACCGTAGTGCTCTCATTCCCGAAATCCGCGGCAAGGTAGAGATGATTCTGCGCGAGGCAGAGGGGTACCGGGAAGAGAAGGTGCGGCGGGCCCAAGGAGATGCGCACCGCTTTTTGTATATGCTTGCGGAATACCACAAGGCGAAAGATGTGACCCGTAAACGCCTGTTGCTGGAGACGCTTGAAGATGTCCTTCCGCAAATGGATAAGATCATCATGGATAACGAGAGTGCCACGAGCCCCTTACCGATCCTCCCGATCCCTGTAGGCAGCAGGGACACTCAACCGCGTCTTGATGGCGCCACAGAGAGGCGCTGAACATGGGGGGATGAGAACGGTGTCTCGCTTGTTAGCCATTTGGGGAGCGATCGCCATCATCCTGCTGCTGATCATCATCTCCCGGACCTTCTATGCAGTGTCCGAGACGCAGCAGGGGGTGATTACCCAGCTCGGCCGCCCGGTCCGCCTGGTGCGGACTCCCGGCTTGCATACGAAGCTTCCCTTTGTGCAACAGCTGACGATCTTCGAAAAGCGTCTCCTGGACTACGATTCTGCACCGGCGCCTGTGATCACGCGCGACAAAAAGAATCTTGTGGTGGATCATTACGCGAAGTGGCGCATCAAAGATCCTTTGAGATTTTTGCAGACCGTGCAAACTGAAGCGGGCGCACAGGCACGTCTGGACGACATTATCTATTCAAAGGTGCGAGAGCAGCTGGGACGGCATGATCTGTCGGAAGTCATCGCCACCCGTCGTGGTGCGATTCTCACGGCCGTGACCAATAGCAGCAACGAAACGGCGGCAGCTTACGGTATCGAGGTCCTGGACGTGCGGATCAAGCGGGCAGATCTTCCGCCCGAGAATGCCCAGGCGGTCTATGGGCGCATGCGGACCGAGCGCGAGCGTGAGGCGAAGCGTTACCGCTCAGAAGGGCAGGAGGAAGCCCTCAAGATTCGGGCTGAAACGGATAAACAGAAGACGATCATGTTGGCCGAGGCGTATGAACGCGAGCAGGCCATGCGGGGCGAGGGAGATGCCAAAGCCATTCATATTTATGCGGAAGCCTTCCAGCAAGACCCTGACTTTTTCGCCTTCGCACGCACGCTTGAGGCCTATCGGAAGGGATTGAAGGGAAAAACGACGCTATTGTTACCAGCCCAGATGGAGTTTCTCAAGTATTTGCGCGAGTGACTTGCGATGATACCCCAAGGCCGCCGGCGTTCCACGTACTTTCAACTCACGAGATCCCCGCAGTATAGCTTTGTTTTCGCTATCCCGCTCTTGCTCGCGTACGAGGGGTTTGCCCTCTTTTTGAATCACTCCGATCTGTATGGAATCCGCAATAGTGCGGATGTCTTTTTGAAGCTCTTCCTGGCCTATGTCGGCATCCATGGCTTTTTTGGCTTTGGCGCAGCCATCCTGCTTGCATTCTTCCTCTTCCGCTATTTGGGAGGGGGGCCGCGCCTTGGCCCGCTGCGGATCGGGTTCTTTGGGTTGATGCTGGGCGAAAGCCTTGTGTATTCGCTGCTACTGGGCAGCGTCGTCGCACGCGTGACGCATATGCTGTTGGCCCAACCGCTCTCCCTGAGTCGTCCGGCCCAAGTCCTCGTGTCGTTGGGGGCGGGGATTTATGAAGAGTTCGTCTTTCGGGTGTTGCTGCTGACGATTCTCATCTTTCTCCTGCAGCGGCTGTTGCGTTTCCAGCACCTTGTCGCCTCTGGGGTGGCCGCGCTGCTTGGCGCCCTCCTCTTTTCGGCCTTTCATTACATCGGACCCTTTGGAGACGTCTTTTATATACCCTCGTTCCTTTTTCGCTTTGTGGCGGGATTGGTCCTCACGGGATTGTACCTTGCGCGCGGGTATGGTGTGACAGCCTATACACATAGTCTGTACGATCTCTGGGTGACCTTTGGGATTATTTAGGAGTGCCTCCGAAAGAAGGAGTGGTGATGTATGGCAACACGCGATGATATTGAAAATCATCTGATTCAAATGGGACAGGCTTTTGAAACCATTGAGGATGGCATGTGGGTGCTTCGTGATCCACCTAATATTGTCATCACATATAGACCACCTCTGGTTATTTTTCGGTCGAAACTTATGGAGATTCCCCATAAGAATCGCGAGGAATTTTATAAATGTCTGCTGACCCTCAATGCGTCTGAAATGGTCCATGGGGCCTACGCCCTTGAAGACAGTAATGTCGTTATTGTGGACACACTCGAAGCTGAAAATCTCAACTTCAATGAGTTTGAAGCCTCGGTCGAGGCTATTGTTTTAGCGGTGTCACAGGATTATCAAACACTGAAGCCCTTTTTTGATTAGGAAGAAGTATTGTCCGTGCAGACGCTAACCTCAGAACGAAGCGGGAGGAACGATGATGGCCATTCTAGAACGCATAGGGCTCGTCATTAAATCCAATCTCAATGCCCTGATCAATAAGGCCGAGGATCCAGAGAAGATGCTGGACCAGGTCCTCATGCAAATGCGAGAGCAACTGGCGGAAGCGAGACGCGAGGTCGCGGTGTCCATCGCTGATGAAAAGCGTTTGGGGGTCCAGGTCGAGGCGGAAGTCGCTCAGGTACAGGAATGGGAACGCAAAGCCATGCTTGCCGTCGAAAAAGGGGACGATGAGCTCGCCCGTGAAGCGCTACGGCGCAAAACCCAGCATGAACGATTTGCCCTAGACTACAAGAAACAATGGGATGCCCAGCGCGCGAGTGCCGAGAACCTCAAAGATGCGTTGCGAGCGTTGAGCCAAAAAATCGAAGAAGCCGCGCGCAAGAAAAACCTCCTCATCGCTCGACAGAAGCGCGCGGAGGCTCAGAAGCGCATCCATGAGGTGATGACGGGGCTCAGCGATACCAGCGCCTTTGCGACCTTTGACCGCATGTCCGCCCGAGTAGATCAGCTCGAAGCTCAGGCATCGGCCTCGGCGGAAATTGCGCAAGACCTCAGTGGTGACGCGCTGGAGCAACGCTTTAAGGCCCTGGAGGGGACTTCGGATGTGGACGACGAGCTCAAAGCGCTGAAAGCGAGGGTACAAAAACAACTGCCCGCCTCATCGTGACGCAGGTGGCACCGAAGAAGGGGGGGGAGAATCAGCCTGCTTCCCCCCCTTCTCGTGGAGAAGTCCCAGGACTGACGCAAGCGCTCGATTTTCGGTCTTCGAGCTTCCGCTGCTTGCGACCGTAGAGTGCTTTAGGACCATTTAAGGTCGGATGATGACGGACGCCAGTATGAGTCCAAGGGCGATAAAAATGCCCGCGACAAAGAGTCCGGCAGCCGTGCTGTTATCCTCGAGCAGCTTCTTCTCCAGGTCGAAGGGGGCGAATGCATCGACTAGTCGATAGGCGACGACGAGGATGACCAATCCTATGCCGCCGTAGATGACCATCAGGAGTATGGTAAGGAGAAAATGGCCCATGCCCGCCTCCTGCAGCGTACCATTCCCCACGACCCACGGCGAGAGTGTACACCGCCTGACCTGCGCTGTTCGAGCAAGCCAGTGGGTCGAGCATGCCTCTCTTGAATTGGCTGCACCTTAGCACACTCAGACCCCCATTGCAACGACCTTCTGTGCTGAAATAGCCTTGACATTCACCCGTTCCTCTCGTAACTTCCTACATCAGACCACAGGGGATTGATGCACGTAGGTGCGTAGCAGTGTCGTGTGGCTCGATTGGAAGAACGCCACCCAGCAACTCTATTACGAGCCGAATAGACTTACGAGGAGAAGCGAACCGACGTGATGCGCATGAGACCGGCCCGGGATCGTCAGCGACCGATACGTCTCATTGCCAACATCCTGGGAATTTGGGTCATTCTGGTAACGATGGCGCTGGGGGCAGAAGATCTCAGCTTTGACTACACGATCACCGCCCAGCCTGGACATATCCGCCTGGAGGGTACAACCAATCTGCCGAACGGGGTGGTCCTGGTGGGAAGGCTAGACAAAATAGGCGCGGGAGTCCTGGAGGTCAAAGAAGCCTTCGTCATAAATCGCACGTTTACGATGGAATTTGGCCCCCAACTCCAGGCGTACTACCATCTGATTGGGCCAGTGGACGCGATGACAGCAGGTCCCTATCGGATACGGGTTGAATTCGATCCCGCGCAACAGTCTCCTTTCACCCGGGAGTTGCTGGGGCAAGGGCGGCTCACGCACTCTCCCGCGGTGAAAGAAGATGGGACGCGGGAGTTCGACCCCGCGACCGTTCGTGTCGCCAAAACGATTCTGCTGGGAACGCCCGAAGAACGGGAGATGGCTCAGACCATCGAGCAACAGCTCCAGCAGATGATCCGTCAGCAGTTGAGCGATGCTCTGGGGATGCTGATGACCTTTTGGCAGCGTCTCCGTGCCAAATTTCAGCAGGAGCGGACCCAAGGGTTCTCCTCGCGAGAGGATGCACGGGCGATGGCGTGGCAGACATGGAGTGCGCAGTGGGTACAGGATCTGGGGTTGGCAACGAGGGCATATGTCCTGCACGAGAACGTCTCTCCCGTCTCTCCCTACTTTCATCTACGAAGTACCCTCGTAGCTCTCCAAAAGCATCTTCTGGGTCTGGTCGATTCGTATTTTGAAGTCCTCTTAAACGAGCGGGCTGCGAGCGATCGGGACCTGCAATGGTTAGAGCGAGAAATAGAGCTGGCTTTCAGTGATGCTAACGCCCAATTGGGTTATCCTCTCACCGCCTCGCCTTCGGCGGCGAAAGGCGAGGCCATGCGGCCGGCAGTTGTGGTGGCCTCCGCACTCGTCAATATCCGTACGGGCCCCGCGATGACGTTTGATGTCGTCGCTCGGGCGAAAAAAGATGACGAGTTCGAGCTGTTGGGCGAAAAAGGTGAATGGTATCAGGTGCAGGTCTCAGAGGGTCGTACTGGGTGGCTTCACCAGAATGTTGCCACGAAAAAGGCTCTGAGTGGCGGCATATCGGAGGCGAAGCGACCTGATGCGAAGCCCCTCTCATCGGAGAGGAAGGGTAATCTTCAGCTGCAGCCTATTCCCCTGCAATCGACTCCACTTGCCTATATGCCACGCCCGACACCCGATGAGATGCGCATCTATACCGATCTCGAGCAGGCGCTACGGGACATCGCGTACCGAGATCCCGAGGAACGGCGCAAGGGTGAGACCCGGGCGCAGCAGCGCGTATCTGAAAAATACGGAATCTCCCCAGAACAAGTGTGGAACGCCTATCTCAAGGTGCAAGGATGGGAGGTGAAACAATAGTGGAATGCGGTTCCTGGCAGAGGAGTGTGATCAATGGCGAAAATCGATGCCTTTTTCAAGCTGATGGGTGATGTAGGGGCCTCGGACCTGCATCTGGTGGCTGGCTCGCAACCGATTCTAAGGGTCCGCGGAGACATGGAGCGGGTCAAATACAAAGTCCTCGACGATGACGAGTTGACGCAGATGCTGTACGAGATCGCCCCTGACGACAAAATCAAGCTGTTTGAGGAGACGGGAGATATCGACTTCGCCTATGAAATCCCGGGGCTCGCCCGCTACCGTGCCAACTTTTTCCGCCAGCTACGCGGGGTTGGTGCAGTTTTCCGGCTCATTCCCAGTACAATATTGACGGCCGAACAATTGGGGCTCCCTCCGGTGATTACGCAGTTAGCGATGCTACAAAAGGGGTTGGTGTTAGTCACCGGCCCTACCGGGAGTGGCAAATCCACCACCCTGGCAGCGATTGTTGATTATGCGAATAAGCACCGTAAGGATCATATCATCACGGTGGAAGACCCCGTCGAGTTTGTACATCTGAGCCAGGGCTGTAGTGTCAACCATCGCGAGGTCGGTCGCCACACCCGTTCCTTCGCCGCGGCATTGCGGGCCGCCTTACGTGAGGACCCTGATATTATCCTGGTGGGGGAGATGCGCGACCTCGAAACGATCCAGTTGGCGATCGAGGCGGCTGCAACGGGCCATCTGGTCTTCGGGACCCTGCATACGCAGAGTGCCTCCAAGACCGTGGACCGCATCATCGACGTCTTTCCAGCCAATCAGCAAGAGCAGATCAGGTCCACCCTTTCGGAGAGTTTGAAAGCCGTTGTGGCCCAGACATTGTTCAAGCGCGTGGACGTTAAGGGACGCTGCGCCGCCCTGGAAATCTTGGTCTGTACGCCCGCCTGCGCGAACCTCATTCGTGAAAATAAAACCTTCCAGATTCCCTCGGTCATTCAAACCGGGCGCAAATTTGGGATGCAGACGCTGGATAACACCATCGAAGACCTGTTGAAGAAGGGATGGATCGGTCCCGAGGAGGCGTATAGCAAATGCATTGACAAATCGAAGTTCGTCCCGTACCTCACGCATAAACCGACCGATGGGTGGGAATAGGGGAGAACGGTCATGCGACAGGCGGATGTGGATTACATCTTGGCGCGGATGCTTGACAGCCATGGGAATGTCTCAGACCTGAACATCACGGTGGGGAAGCCCCTGCAAGTGGAGTCCTCGGGCGATCTGGTGCCCGTCCCGATCGATCCTCCGGTGGAGAGTCTGACGCCGTTCCAGACGGAATTATTGGCAATGCACCTCATCCAGAGCGATCGGCGGCTCACGCAAACGTTGATCGCGCAAGGCTCTTGCGATTGCTCGTACGCACTGACGGGCAAGGCCCGTTTCCGGGTCAACGTGTTTCAGCAACGCAATGCCTATTCCATCGTGCTCCGCAAGCTGAGCACAAAAATTCTTACGGTCGATGATTTGAACCTTCCCCCCGTGTTTCACCGCATGGCGCAGGAGAAAAACGGCCTGATCCTGGTGACAGGTGCGACCGGAAGCGGCAAATCGACGACCCTGGCAGCGGTGATCAACGAGATGAACGAGACGAAGGCAGAGCACATCGTCACCCTGGAAGACCCGATCGAGTTCGTGCATCCCCATCGTAAAGCCACCGTGAATCAGCGGGAGCTGGGAACCGACTATGATTCCTTTGCCAACGGTCTACGGGCCGCGCTGCGACAGGCTCCCAAGGTGATCCTGGTCGGTGAGATGCGCGATCGAGAAACCGTCGAAATCGCGCTCTCGGCCGCCGAGACCGGCCATCTGGTGCTCAGCACCTTGCACACCGTTGACGCCGGTCAGACTATCAACCGTATCCTGGGAATGTTCGATAAGGATGAAGAGAAACTCATCCGTATCCGTCTGGCGGACACTCTCCGCTGGATTGTCTCCCAACGCCTTCTTCCGAAGATCGGTGGCGGGCGGGTCGCGGCGCTGGAAATCATGGGCTCGAATCTGCGTGTAAAGGATTCTGTCCTGAACGGTGAGTCCGACGGGAAGACCTTCTACGAAATCATCGAGGCGGGCGAGCCGTTCGGCATGCAGACCTTCGACCAGTGCATCATCAGGCTCTTTCAGGCGGGGCTGGTGACGGAGGAGACGGCCCTCGGCTATGCCTCACGAAAGTCGGTGGCACTCCGGGGCATCGACGAGATGAAGAAAAAGCAAGGTCTCATGACGAGCGACATCACCGATCTCGCGTTAGACGAGGGATATGGCAAGGATACTGCCAGGCGCGCATCCCGCTAGGAGAGCAACATGGACCTCACTTGTGAGGCTTGCCAGGCGACGATACATATTCCGGATGAACGGGTCCCGCAAGGTGCCACCTTTCGTGTGACGTGTCCCCGGTGCAAGCAAAGAATCATCACAAGCGGGAGAAAGCCTGAAGGCACTGCAGATGGCAGGGGTGAGGTCTCGCAGCCGACCGTACCAGGCCCCTCGATCGAGGCCAGCAGCGACCTGGCAATTGAGCCCTTTGGGCCCTTACGTCCAGGCCAACGTGCAGGTCTGGTGTGCGTGGAGAACGGCGCGGCTCGAACTGGGATTCAGGCGATGCTTGAGGAGAGGGGGTATCTCGTGGACGTCCCGCCAACCCCAGAACATGCGCTCCACCGCCTTCGGTTTAGCCAGTGGCACGTGATCATCCTGGAGGACACGTTCGGCGGCACAACGCCCAGCCCCGTTCTGAGCTACCTCAAACCGCTCACCATGAACATCCGACGAGAGATGTTTGTCGTGCTGATAGGGGAACGCTTCAAAACGGCCGATCATATGCAGGCGTTTGTGAATAGCGTCGAGCTTGTGTTACATCCCGCCGATCTCCCGCAACTCGGCACGCTCGTCGAGAGGGGCCTGTCGGAGCGGGAGCAGTTTTACAGAGTCCTCAACGAGTGCCTCATTGCGGCGGGGAAAAAGATCTAGCGCGCGCTCATTCTTCTTTGAGGTGGGCATCCACAAGCTCGATGACCGCCATGGCTGCCGCATCTCCTGGCCGGTAGCCCAGGTGCAGGATTCTGGTGTAGCCGCCATTACGCTCTGCAAAGCGGGGTGCCACATCGCTAAAGAGCTTGCGAACCACCTCGTTACTGCGTATGACCCGGAGCGCCTGCCGACGGGCATGAAGGGTACCGCGCTTTCCGAGCGTCACCATCTTATCGGCGACACGCCGTAACTCTTTGGCTTTCGGCTCCGTTGTAATGATCCGTTCATGTTCAAGCAGTGACGTGACGAGGTTGCGCAGGAGCGCCTTTCGATGGGCTGTCGTGCGTCCCAGTTTCCGTCCTCGCTTCAAATGGCGCATACCTACTCTCCCGGAAAGGTCGAGTGTTATTCGTCGGATTCGGTCTGCACTCCCTCAGACTTGGCAAGCTCGAGCTGGATGTCCTCATCGAGTTTCATCCCTAGACTGAGCCCCATTGTCTCCAAGATCTCTTTGATCTCGTTGAGAGATTTCCGTCCGAAGTTCCGCGTCTTCAACATCTCTGCCTCGGTCTTTTGCACCAATTCGCCGATATTTCGAATATTGGCGTTCTTTAAACAATTGTAGGATCGAACCGAGAGCTCGAGCTCATCGACACTCCGCTTGAGATTCTCGAGTAAACGCACACGATCAACGTCTACAGTTGGTAATTCCGGCCGCGTCTCCTCCTTGAAATTCACAAAGATCTCCAGGTGATCTCGGAGAATCTGGGCAGCCTGTGACACGGACTCTTCTGGGGTCAGGCTCCCGTTCGTGGTGACTTCCAAGGTCAGTTTATCGTAATCGGTGCGGCGTCCCACGCGAGCGTTTTCGACACTGAAATTGACTTTTTGGATCGGAGCGAAAAGTGCATCGATCGGGATCGCCTGGGCCGGCATATCCTCCTCGATATTCATCTCCGCCGGCACATACCCCCGACCTTTCTTGACGCTCATCTGGATGTTCAGCTTGCCATCTTTATTCAGAGTGGCGATGTGCAGGTTGGGGTTTAGCACCTCGATATCCGAATCAGTCACGATATCTTTTGCGGTCACCTCGCCTTCGCCTTCGGCCTGCAGTGAGATGACTTTGGGTCCATAGCCGTGCATCTTCAGCAACAGCTCTTTAAGGTTAAGAATAATATCGGTGACATCCTCCCGCACACCGGGGATGGCCGAGAATTCGTGGTAGATCCCTTCGATCTGAACCGAGGTTACGGCTCCTCCCTCGAGAGATGACAGCAGGACACGCCGCAACGCGTTTCCTATCGTCATTCCAAATCCTCGCTCGAAAGGTTCTGCCGTGAAGCGCCCGTACCGGTTTGTGCGGGTCGCACGCTCGACTTCAATGCGCTTCGGCATCTGAAACTCGAGTGACATCGTTGCTTCCAACCCCCTTATAATCGTGTATTGAGCCAATTGAGTTATCTGGCCACGCGGAATCTTTATTTTGAATAGAGCTCCACAATAAGTTGTTCTTGGATGGGTAATGTAATTTGATCACGTGAAGGCAGCTGGCGTATAAACCCCTTAAACTCTGCTTTCTCCAGCTCCAACCACGTTGGAATCCCCCGCTGTTCCACTGTTTCTAGGGATGCTTTAATGGGCTCCAGTGCCTGGCTTCCTTCACGCACCTGAATCACGTCACCAGCGTTGACCAAGTAGGAAGGGATATTGACCTTTCGATCATTGACCAAAAAGTGTCCATGGCGCACCAACTGGCGGGCCTGCGCACGTGAACTCGCAAAACCCAGCCGATAGACAACCGAGTCGAGGCGTCGCTCCAGGGAGAGGAGAAGGGCCTCTCCCGTGATCCCTTTCCGCTGTTCGGCCTTGGCGAAGTAGTTGCGGAACTGTTGTTCAAAGATTCCGTAGATACGCTTGACCTTTTGCTTTTCCCGCAGTTGCAACCCATATTCAGAAGGTTTGGGCCGACGTTGCCCATGCTGTCCAGGCGCATAATTACGCCGAGAAATCGCGCATTTCTCGGTATAGCATCGCTCCCCCTTCAAAAAGAGCTTCATGCCCTCTCTGCGACAGAGGCGACAGACTGGTCCGATGTTACGTGCCAACGGCTTCCTCCTCCCCGCTCGTCAGACCCGTCGCCGTTTCGGAGGGCGACAACCATTGTGGGGGATTGGGGTGACGTCCCGGATGAGACTGATCTCCAACCCGACCGCTTGCAAGGAGCGAATGGCGGCCTCGCGTCCCGCCCCTGGGCCCTTGACGCAGACCTCGATCTTCTTCATCCCCTGATCCATGGCTTTTTTGGCTGCCGCCTCTGCTGCGACTTGGGCTGCGAAGGGGGTGCTTTTGCGGGACCCTTTAAATCCCTGTGAACCAGTACTCGACCAGCAGATCACGTTGCCTACGGTATCGGTAATGGTAATGATGGTGTTATTAAATGTCGCGTGGATGTGAGCAACGCCTTCGCTTACGCTTTTACGCTCGCGGCGCCGCTGCCTTCCCCCCTCTCGTCGACCACGTGCCATACGATCCCCCTACTTCTTGGCTTTCTTTTTGGCGCCTACGGTTCGACGCGGTCCCTTGCGTGTGCGAGCATTCGTTCGCGTCCGTTGTCCGTGCACCGGTAGTCCACGACGATGCCGTAATCCGCGATATGTCCCGATATCCATCAGACGTTTGATATTCATGGACACATCTCGGCGCAAGTCGCCTTCGACCACGTGATTGCCTTCCAAGACTTCGCGGATACGACTGACCTCCTGCTCGGTCAGGTCCTTGACACGGGTATCTGCATTGACCTCAGCGCGTTTGAGGATCTTGTCCGCCGTTGAGCGGCCAATGCCGTAAATGTATGTCAGCGACACCTCGACCCGCTTATCCCGTGGAATATCCACGCCAGCGATACGAGCCATGGATCCCTCCCCATAAACCCAATGAACCCGGTTATCCTTGTCGTTGCTTGTGCCGGGGGTTGCTACAAATCACCCGCACGATCCCGCGGCGCCGCACCACCTTGCACTTCTCACATCGGCGTTTCACTGAAGCCTTGACTTTCATGGCTGTCTCACGTGCTCACTTGTACCGGTATGTGATTCGCCCCCGGGCGAGATCGTAAGGGGACAGTTCAACCTTGACCTTGTCGCCAGGAAGAATCCGAATGAAATTCATACGGATCTTACCGGACACATGGGCTAGCACTTTATGACCGTTTTCGAGCTCGACCCGAAACATCGCGTTAGGGAGGGGTTCAACGACAGTCCCCTCGACCTCGATCGCCTCTTCCTTTTCCATCTTTTCCATAACAACCTCACGTTAGGTTGGAGAAAAATCCATTAACGACAACGATTTGACTTGAGCGGGCTTTCAGACGACCGACAGAATCTCTGGTCCCTGCTCTGTGATCGCGATAGTATGCTCAAAATGGGCAGAGAGCTGGCCATCGGCCGTGACAACCGTCCAGCCATCGTCTAAAATCTCGACTTCGGCCTCCCCGATGTTCACCATGGGTTCAATGGCGAGCACCATTCCCACTTTCAGTCGAGGTCCACGGCTTGGTGGCCCGAAGTTCGGCACCTGCGGCTCTTCGTGGAGGGCTGTCCCAATGCCGTGTCCGACGAACGCTCTGACGACGGTATAGCCCCGCGCTTCCGCATAGGTTTGGATGGCGTGCGAGATATCGGAGAGGTGGTTACCAGGTCTGGCCTGATTGATGCCTGCATGTAACGCCTCTCGGGTGGTTGTGAGCAGATCTTCGGCTTCGGGTGCAGCCCGGCCAACAGTCAGTGTTACTGCGGCGTCACCGTAATAGCCTTCCCAGATGGCGCCGAGGTCGAGGCCAACGATATCGCCCTCTTTAAGGCGTCGTTTGGAAGGGATCCCATGGACCACCTGCTCGTTGACCGATACACACAGCGTATTTGGAAACCCGCGATATCCTTTAAAGGCCGGGATGGCACCACGCCCCCGAATGCCTCGCTCCGCGATCGCGTCGAGCTCGAGCGTTGGCATGCCCGGGCGCACCGCCTTGCGCAATTCTTGCAGAACCTCTGCTACCACACGACTGGCGCTCCGCATCTTCTCGATTTCATCTTTCGATTTTAGAATAATCATTTTACCTGTCACTCATCTACGACATCAGCGATGCGCTTGGCGATATCATCGATCGTCCCGGTCCCGTCAACAGTTCTTAGCAGCCCGCGTGCGCGGTAGTATTCCACGAGCGGTTCCGTACTCTCATGATAGATCGCGAGACGCTCGCGAATAAGCTCTTCCCCATCATCGGTCCGATGGAGCAACGGACCGCCGCAGCGGTTGCAACGCCCTTCCACCTGTGGTGGATCAAGCATAAGGTTAAACATAGCACCACAGTTCTGGCAGGTCAATCGACCGTGTGCGCGTAGCAAGAGCTGCTCTATGGGGACGTCTAAGGTGACGACGTGCTCCACAGGCTTTCCCAACGAGCTTAACAGCTCGGAGAGCACCTCCGCCTGTGGGATCGTGCGTGGGAACCCATCCAAAATAAACCCTCGCCGACAATCTTCCTGTTGCAAACGTTCTCGAATGATCCCAATCATCACCTCATCTGGCACGAGCGCCCCACGCTCCATGTAGCGTTTGGCCTCTTGCCCGAGTAGGGTCCCTGCTCTCGCGGCCGCGCGCAGGATATCGCCGGTGGAGATATGTGCCAAGCCGCGTTCCTCGGCAAGGCGTCTGGCCTGTGTACCCTTGCCCGCTGCCGGTGGTCCCAAGAAGATAAACCGCACCCTTGTTCTCCCTCGCTCGCATCTTCGCTTCGATCTCCTTTATCGACGCCCGCGCAGGCGACCCTTTTTCAGGAAACTTTCGTAATGCCGCATCACGAGGTGCGATTCAACCTGCTGCATGGTATCCATCGCAACGCCGACCACGATCAGCAACCCGGTGCCACCAAAATAGAAGGGAACGTTCAGGTAGCGGATCATATAGTCAGGCAGAATGACGATAAAGGAGAGATAGATCGCCCCGACGAAGGTCAAGCGCGTCAAGGTGCGATCGATATACTCAGCCGTCCGTTTCCCTGGTCGGATTCCTGGCACGAAGCCGCCATACTTCTTCATATTGTCGGCGACATCCACCGGGTTGAAAATGATCGCCGTATAGAAATAGCAGAAGAAAAAGATCATCACCACATTTGCCAAGGTGTAGAGGAGCGTCGCCGGTGCCAGGGCATTCGACACCCAATCCAACCAGGGGTGTGTGGTAAATGTCGCGATGGTCAGTGGGAAGCTGATGATCGAGGAGGCAAAAATCGGCGGAATCACACCGGACGTATTGAGCTTCAGCGGCAAATGGGTGCTCTGCCCTCCGTACATCCGGCGGCCTACGACTCGTTTTGCGTATTGAATCGGGATTTTTCGATGTCCCGCCTCCATAAAGACGATGGCCGCCACCACGCCCAGCATGAGGGCCACCAGGAAAATCATGAGCAACAAATTCAGCTCGCCGGTCTCCATCAGTTTGAACGTATTCACGATCGCCGACGGCAGGCGCGCCACAATGCCCGCGAAAATGATCAGCGAGATCCCGTTGCCGATACCGCGCTCGGTGATCTGCTCGCCCAGCCACATGATGAACGCAGTTCCAGCGGTCAGGGTCAGCACCGTCATCAGGCGGAAGCTCCACCCGGCGACCGGCACGACGAGGGCGCCAGTGGGGCTCTGCATGCCTTCGAGCCCGAGGCTGATCCCGAACCCCTGCACCACACTCAGCACAATAGTGCCGTATCGGGCATACTGCGTGATTTTTTTACGGCCTTGCTCCCCCTCTTTTTTGAGTTTCTCCAGGTAGGGAACCACCACCGTGAGCAATTCCAGAATAATCGAGGCGCTGATGTAGGGCATGATCCCGAGCGCAAAGATGGTCAGACGACTGAGGGCCCCCCCAGAGAACATATCGAAGAACCCCAGGAGTGTCCCCTGCGTATGTTGAAAGAAAGCCGCCAGCGCTTGGCTGTCGATGCCTGGGGTGGGAACATGGGCGCCCACGCGATAGACCGCCAGCACCCCTAGCGTAAACAGGATACGCTTTTTCAGCTCGGGGATCTTGAAGGCATTTTGAAATCCCTCAATCACGCTCGATCACCTGGACCTTTCCGCCAGCCGCCTCGATTTTTGCGATAGCCGACTGGCTAAATTTATGGGCCCGAACTGTGAGGGCTTTGGTCAGCTCTCCATTGCCTGGCACCTTCACACCATGTTTACGTGGTCGGACCAACCCGACACTGGCAAGCACTGCTGGAGTGATCTCCTGGCCGGATTCGAACCGATTGCAATCGTCCACGTTGATGATGGCATATTCTTTTTTGAACCTGTTTCTGAAGCCCCGCTTCGGCAACCGTCGGATCAAGGGCATCTGTCCACCCTCGAACCACGGGGGAATGCTGGCTCCTGTCCGGGCAGTCTGTCCCTTGCCACCGCGACCTGCGGTGGTTCCGTGACCGGACCCTCGACCGCGGCCGACGATCTTTCGGCGCTTTTTGGATCCCGGGACTGGCTTGAGCTCATGCAGTTTCATCGTCGCCGCCTTTATCGACCTCTTCGACATGAATCAGGTGTTGCACCTTATTGATCATCCCCCGGATGTCGGGACGATCCTCCCTGATGACGGTCTTATGTAATTTCGTAAGCCCGAGCCCAATCAGCACTTCCTTGTGTTTCCGGGGACGTCCTATGCCGCTACGTACTAAGGTGATCTTGAGCTGAGCCACGCTGCTATCCTTCAACCGACGCGGGTGCGCGCTGGAAGATTGCGACATCCTTCCCGCGTCTCCGCGCCACTTCATGGGGTTCGCGAATGTCGGCGAGCCCCGCCAAAGTTGCCTTCACGACATTATGTGGGTTGTTCGAACCGAGAGACTTGGTCAGGATGTCGCCAATGCCGACAGCTTCCATGATCGCCCGTACGGGGCCGCCCGCGATGATGCCTGTGCCTTTAGAGGCCGGCTTGAGAAGTACACGCCCCGCCCCGAACACACCCAATACCTGATGGGGGATAGTGGTCCCAGCAATCGAGATCTGCACTAAACTCTTTTTCGCTCGCTCGATGGCTTTCCGGATCGCCTCCGGCACTTCGTTCGCCTTCCCCATCCCGATTCCGACACGCCCCTCTCGGTCACCCACCACCACCAGGGCGCTGAAGCTGAAGCGTCTTCCACCTTTCACAACCTTGGCCACACGGTTGATATAGATGACTTTGTCAATCAGTTCGCCGGTTGGCTCCCGCTCACTCGCAAACTCCTGCACCGAACCGCTCCTTTTATCCAATCAAAATTGTAAGCCCCCTGCACGCGCCCCGTCGGCGACCGCCTGTACACGTCCATGATACAGAAATCCGTTCCGGTCGAAGACGACGCGTGTGACCCCTTTGGCAAGCGCGAGTTCCGAAAGCAATGCCCCGACGATCTTTGCGCCCTCGATATTCCCACCCGAGGCCTTTTCGACGCTACGGCCGCGTTCGCGAAAGGAGAGGCTGAGGCTTGAGACAGCCGCAAAGGTTTGGCCGTGGACATCATCGATGAGCTGGGCATAGATATGTTTTGCGCTTTTAAAGACCGACAACCGCGGCGCCACTGGCGTCCCCCGCACCTTCTTTCGCACGCGTACTTGCCTCCGTCTGCGTGCCTGTTCCCGCATACCCGCCTTGTTCAACACGCCCGCTCTCCCTTACACGCCCGCCTTTCCGACCTTACGCCGGATGACCTCATTGGAGTAGGCAATGCCCGAGCCTTTATAGGGCTCTGGTCGCCTGAGTCCTCGAATCTCGGCAGCAATTTGCCCCACCTGCTGTTTATCCACCCCGCGCACGGTGATCACATTCCGCTGCCCTACTTCGAATTCAATTCCGGGGGGAGGCTGGACGATGACCGGGTGAGAGTATCCGATGGCAAGATTCAAATTTTTTCCCTGCATCTGCACCCGATAGCCCAATCCAGAGACCAACAGCTGCTTCTGGAATCCCTCGGTGACCCCATGTACCATATTAAAGATCAGGGTGCGTGTGAGCCCATGCAAGGACCGCCCTTGCTTCGTCTCCACCTTTCGCTGGACGAGGATCTTGTGATCCTCGAAGGTGAGATCGATGAGCAGCGGAAGCGTGTGGCTCAACACTCCCTTGGGCCCCTTGACCTGCACGACCCCGTTTTCCACACTGACCTCAACCCCCGCTGGAAGGTCGATGGGTTTTTTTCCGATCCGGGACATACCCCCTCCCTACCAGAGATGGCACAGCACTTCGCCACCCACGTTCTGTCGGCGACACTCTCGATCAGACATCAGGCCACGAGAGGTAGAAATGATCGCGACGCCTAACCCGTTCAGCACGCGTGGCAGTCGATCCGCTGTCACATATACCCGGCGTCCTGGTCTGCTGACGCGTTTGAGCCCCTGCAGCGAGCTTATTTCACCGGGATCATATTTGAGGAACAGCCGAATCATCGGATGGGGGCCTTCCTCCACGAGCTTCAGGTCAGTGATATATCCTTCCTCTTTGAGGATCTCCCCCAAACGCCATTTCAGTTTCGAGGCTGGGACGTTTGTGGCCTCGTGTTTCGCGAGGATCGCGTTGCGGATTCGGGTTAAAAAATCGGCAATCGGATCAGTCATCGCCATCTGTCATCTTCCTCACTTACCAACTGGCTTTGATCACACCTGGAATTTCCCCGCGCAATGCGCGCAGTCGGAAACAGATTCGACACATCTGGAACTTTCGGAGATATCCTCGCGGTCGGCCGCAGATCAGGCATCGGTGGTATGCGCGTACACGAAATTTCGGCGACCGTTTGGCCTTGGCGATCAGTGATTTCTTTGGCACTCCCGATCTCCCCTAGGCTTCGCGGAAAGGCATGCCTAACAGTGTCAGCAGATGACGCGCCTCTTCGTCTGTGCGCGCGGTCGTGACAATGATGATCCCCACTCCTTTGACCCGTTCCACCGCTTCGTAGCTCACCTCAGGGAAGATGATATGCTCACGAATGCCCAGGGCATAATTTCCCCGACCATCGAACGCATGCGGTGTGACCCCTTTGAAATCTCGGACGCGAGGCAGCGCGACGTTCATCAGACGATCGAGGAACTCGTACATGCGATCTTTGCGCAGCGTGACTTTACACCCAATCGACATGCCAGCGCGCAGTTTGAAGTTCGCGATCGATTTTTTCGATTTGGTCACGAGCGGTTTCTGGCCCGTGATGAGGGCCAGTTCACTCACGGCCGAATCCAGGATCTTCGAATTTTGTATGGCCTCTCCCACTCCCATGTTCACCACGACTTTGTCAAGGCGCGGGATTTCGTGAGGGTTTTGATAGGCAAAGAGGTTGTGAAGTTGGGGCACGACCTCTTGTTCATACCGTTCTTTCAATCGAGCAGCCATGAGATCTCCGCCCAGCTTTATAGCGTCTGCCCCACCGCTTCCCCACACTTGCGGCAGACCCGCACTTTTTTGCCATTTTCGAGGAGCTTTTTCCCGACACGAACAGGGCGGTCACAGCGGGTGCATACGAGCATGACATTGGAGACGTGAATTTTCCCTTCGCGCTCGATGATGCCCCCCTGTTGTGTGAGACGACTGGGTCGGGTCGCCCGTTTGATCATATGGACTTTCTCCACGACGATACGACCCTCATCCGTATGGACCCGCAGGATCTTGCCGCGTTTCCCTTTATCCTTGCCGGTCATCACCTCAACAAAGTCGTCTTTTCGAACATACCAGTGAAGGGGTATTACCTTAGCCATCGCTAGAGCACCTCGGGGGCGAGGGAAACGATCTTCATATATCGCTTCGCCCGTAGCTCACGGCCGACCGGACCGAAGATTCGAGTTCCCAGCGGGTCACCGGACTCATTGATCAAGACCGCTGCATTACTATCGAAACGGATATACGAACCGTCTGGGCGGCGCACTTCCTTGGCCGTCCGGACCACAACCGCGCGGCGCACCTCGCCTTTTTTTACGGACCCATTGGGAGATGCCTCCTTCACACTTACAACAATGACATCTCCTAGCGTCGCGTACTTGCGGTTTGATCCCCCCAGGGCGCGGATGCACATGACTTTTTTGGCCCCGGTGTTATCCGCAACCTCTAAAATGGTCCGTGGCTGAATCATGGGGTTCTCCGAGTGGCTTCAGTGACCGCCCGCTCCACAATCGCCATCACCCGCCAGCGTTTTCGTCGGCTAAGGGGGCGGCTCTCGACGATTCTGACCTTATCTCCTGGCTGGCAGGCGTTCTGCTCATCATGGGCCATGAACCTGCGGGATCGCCGCATATATCGCAGAAACATGGGATGCCTTACCAGGCGGTCAACACGTACCGTCACCGTTTTATCCATCTTATTGCTCACCACCTCGCCCACCAGTGTCTTTCGTTGGACGTAGTCTTGCATCGCTCCCTCTTCTGCTGATCCGTCGATCGATGACGGCTACACCTGTCGACGCTCCTGCTGGATGGTCTTCAGACGAGCGATGTCCCGCCGAACGGTTCGGATGCGGCTCACATTCTCGATTTGCCCTGTTGCCAATTGGAACCGCAGATTGAAGAGCTCTTCCTGCAGTTCCTTGAGTTTCGCCTGGAGCTCGCCTTCTGACAGTTCCCTTAGCTCTGCCGCCTTCATCCAGCCTTCCTCCCTGTCTGCTCAACTCTTCATGACGAACTTCGTGCGCAGGGGAATCTTATGGGCAGCAAGGCGCATGGCTTCGCGGGCGACATTCTCCTCCACGCCCTCCATTTCGTATAAAATCCGCCCCGACTTTACAACCGCTACCCAGAGCTCCGGGGCGCCCTTCCCTTTCCCCATACGGGTTTCTTGCGGCTTTTTCGAAACAGGCTTATCTGGAAATACCCGAATCCAGATCTTTCCCCCGCGCTTCACGTACCGCGTCATGGCAATACGGCCAGCCTCGATCTGCCGATTTGTGAGCCAACCCGGGTCAAGCGATTTGAGCCCGAAACTGCCGAAATTCAGACTCGACCCTCGTAAGGCTACTCCCTTGCAGCGGCCGCGCTGTTGCTTTCGGTATTTGACTTTTTTCGGCATGAGCATTGAGAAACCATCCTCTTTACGACGCGGGCAGTCGCTTTATGGGGTGGCAGGTTGCACCACCGGTGGGTTCGTCGCAAGCGCCATGATCTCGCCCTTGAAGATCCAGACCTTGATACCGATCGTTCCATACGTCGTGCTTCCCACGGCCGCCCCATAGTCAATGTCAGCGCGAATGGTATGCAGGGGCACACGACCCTCACGATACCATTCGGTACGCGCCATCTCGGCACCCCCCAGCCGGCCAGCACACGTAATGCGGATGCCCTTGGCTCCCAAGCGCATCGCAGATGTGACGGCCTTTTTCATTGCACGCCGAAAGGCAATACGGCGCTCGAGTTGCAGGGCGACGTTCTCCGCCACCAATTGGGCATCCAGCTCTGCACGTCTAATCTCGATGATGTTGACGAAGACCTGCTTTTTGGTCATCGCTTCGAGCTCAGCTTTCAGCTTGTCGACTTCTGCTCCTTTACGGCCGATGATGATGCCCGGGCGAGCAGTATGAATGTTGATCTTCACGCGTTTGGCCGCGCGCTCGATTTCGATGCGGGAGATCCCTGCGTGGAAGAGTTTTTCCTTAATGAACTTGCGAATGTGGATATCCTCATGTAGCTGTTCGCCGTACCCCCGCTTCGCGAACCAGTTCGACTCCCATGTCTTCGTAACCCCGAGACGGAACCCGACGGGATGGACCTTTTGCCCCACCCTTGCCCCCTTTCGCTATGGCCGACGTTGCGCCGAACTCTGCGGCGTATCGCGCAAGATGATCCTGATATGGCTTGTCCGCTTACGAATCGGCGTTGCGCGCCCCCGCGCTCTGGGTAACCAGCGTTTGAGGGTCGGCCCAGGGCCTACTTGAATTTCGCTCACCGTCAGCGCATCGAGATTATCCCGCCCCCCCCTTTCGCGGGCATTTGCCACAGCCGATTTCAGGACTTTTTCGATGAGCCTGGCCGCTTTGCGGGGTACGAGCGCCAGGACATTGAGCGCATCCCCCGCCCCTTTCCCACGGATGCAATCGGCCACTTGTCGGGCCTTGCGAGGGGAGGTGCGTATATATTTCGCTACAGCTTTGGCTTCCATGGCTATTCTCTCATCCCTGTAGGTAAGCGCTCAGCGATCAGCACAAAGAAAATACTCCACCTGAGGATGCAAAATCCCTCTGAAAGGGGTCGACGCACACCTATGTCTGTTTCGCTTCAGCTGACCGCTGATCGCTAACGGCTGACCGCTTACTATTTCAGCGAGAGGACACGCTTTGTGTGTCCACTGTGGCCGCGGAATGTCCGAGTCGGCGCAAATTCCCCCAGCTTATGCCCAACCATATTCTCTGTGATGTAGACGGGGATGAATCGTTTTCCATTGTGGACAGCGATCGTATGGCCCACCAATTCGGGAAAAATCACCGAGCGACGGGACCATGTCCGGACAATGCGCTTTTCAGCTCCTCGGTTCATGGCCGCCACTTTTTCCAATAATTTGCCCTCGATGAAGGCCCCCTTTTTCAGTGAACGTGCCACCCACTCCTCCCTTCGGGGTTCTTTGCGTTAACCCGACGTTACTTGCGGCGCTTGAGGATATATTTGTCCGAGGGACGTTTGCCACGGGTTTTTGCCCCCTTCGTGGGCCAGCCCCACGGACTGACTGGATGGGGATTGCCCTGTCCTGCCTTTCCCTCCCCGCCACCGTGGGGATGATCGACCGGGTTCATGGCGACACCTCGAACATGCGGACGTCTTCCCAGCCACCGCATGCGTCCAGCTTTGCCCATGGAGAGGTTCTCGTGGTCGGTGTTACCCACTTGGCCGATGGTGGCCATACATTCGAGGCGCACCATCCGCACCTCCCCCGACTTGAGCTTCACCTGGGCGTATGCGCCTTCTTTCGCCATGAGCTGCGCTGAGGTACCTGCGGCCCGCGCCAATTGGCCCCCTCGACCCCGAGTGAGTTCGACGTTATGGACAATGGAGCCCAGGGGAATTGCCCGCAGCGGTAGGGCGTTCCCAGTACGAATCTCGGCCTCGGGACCCGACATCACGCGATCCCCAACCCGCAGGCCGACGGGCGCTAAAATATACCGCTTTTCCCCATCGACATAGTGGAGCAAAGCGATCCGCGCTGAACGATTCGGGTCATACTCGATGGCGGCGACCTTTGCGGGAATACCAGCCTTATCCCGCTTGAAATCGATCAGCCGGTAGCGCCGCTTATGACCTCCCCCCCGAAAGCGCACCGATATCCGTCCGTTGTTGTTCCGCCCTCCCGTTTTTTTCAACGGTCGCAGCAGGCTCTTTTCGGGGGTGGTTTTGGTCACCTCCTCAAAGGTTGAGACGCTGAACTGGCGGCGGCCAGGAGAGGTAGGCCTGAATGTCCGGATGCCCATGGAATCTCCCTCGCTTTACAACCCTTCAAAGAATTCGATTTTGTCCCCTGCCCGCAAGGTGACGATGGCTTTCTTCTGGTCTGGCCGCTTCCCTTCTCGCATTTTCACCCGCTTGCGCTTGCCCTTGAGGTAGACCGTGTTCACCGCCACCACCTTGACGGCGAAAATCTGCTCCACAGCCTCTTTGATTTCGAGTTTGTTGGCAGCGACATCCACGAGAAAGCTCACCTTGTTCTGTTCGGCCTTCTGGGCGAGACTCTTTTCCGTAACCCAGGGCTGCTTGATAATACTGTAGGGATCGATCATGGGGCCACCCTCGCTTGCACCCTGGCCAGGGCATCTTTGGGACAAATGACGTAATCGTAGTACAACAGATCGTAGACGTTTAGCCCTTCGATCGGTAGGACTTTCACATGCGGGAGATTGCGGGCTGCACGTCGGAGGTTCACGTTCTCCCCGTCAAGGAGAATCAATGCGCGTACCTCGATCCCTAAATCTCGCAAGAGCGCCACGGCCTGCTTTGTCTTCGGCTCCGGCAGCTCCAGGTGATCCACGACCCTGAGGAGTCCCTCCTGGAGTTTCATCGCAAATGCCTCGCGCAGGGCCGTCCGTCGCACCTTTTTGGGCAGCTGATAGCGATAGTCTCGGGGTTTCGGCCCGAATGCGATTCCCCCACCACGCCACAGAGGTGAGCGAATGCTTCCCTGCCTGGCCCGACCCGTTCCCTTCTGTCGCCACGGCTTGCGCCCGCCTCCGCTCACTTCTCCTCGCGTTTTGGTCGAGGCCGTTCCACGTCGTCGCTTGGCCAGCTGCATTAGGACGACCTGGTGCAAGAGGTGGGCTTTCCCTGCGACCTCGAACACGCCGTCAGCCACTGTCACCTTCTCAACGAGCGCCCCATGCCGGTCGATGACATCCAGTTCCATTGACCTTCCTCGCTGCACCTCTCGCACTATCGCCGCCAGTCACCCGTGTTCAACTTTCAGCAGCCAGCGAGATCGCTTGGTCCTCTCTCCTCAGGCTTCGGTCGGCTTGGGCGGTCTGCGGCCTTTCTGAACTTCGACCAAACCGCCTCGGCTGCCCGGGACGGATCCCTTCACCAGGAGAAGATTACGATCCTTATCCACTCTGACCACGAGCATATTGCGCACAATCCGTCGATCCACCCCATACTGGCCCGCGAGGCGCTTCCCCTTGGGCGTGTGCGAAGGGTGTGCCGCGGATCCCACCGAGCCCGGGCCACGAAATGTTTCATGGGTGCCATGTGCCCCTGGGTTCCCTGCAAATCCATAGCGTTTCATCACGCCGGTAAACCCTCGCCCCTTGGTCGTCCCCACGACATGGACCCGCTCCCCTTCCGCGAAAAGATCCACTGTGAGCACCTCACCCTCGGTCAGAACCTTCTCCCCCGTGAGCTTGAATTCACGCAGATAGCGCATGGGCTCCGCGTGATGTTTGCTGAAGTGCCCCCGTAGCGGCTTGTTGGTCCCCTTACGCTTTGGCACGAACCCCAGCTGCGCAGCCTCGTACCCATCGGTCGCCGGTGTCTTCATCTGAATGACACGACAGGGCCCGACCTCGATGACCGTGCAGGGGACCGCCGCTCCGTCTTTGGTGAACACTTGCGTCATACCTAACTTTTTGCCTAACAGGCCGCTGATCATGGTCGCATCCTTACCGGAGCAGGTTCATAACTTAATTTCCACATCGACCCCGGCCGACAGGTCAAGCTTCATCAGGGCATCAACCGTTTGCGGGGTGGGCTCGAGGATATCCACCAACCGCTTATGGGTGCGAAGCTCGAACTGCTCACGGGACTTTTTGTCCACGTGGGGAGAGCGCAGCACGGTATAGCGATTTTTCACGGTCGGGAGTGGGATCGGTCCCACCACTTTGGCGCCCGTGCGTTTCGCAGTATCGACAATCTCCATCACCGATTGATCGAGGATACGATGATCGTAGGCTTTCAAGCGAATCCGTATCTTTTGGCTTGCCGTGGCCATCAGCGCCCCCACACCTTGCACCAGCATAACACGGCCCGGCCTGCAGGTGGCCCGCACCTCGGCCAGGCCTACGCTCCCGCTGGACGATGGACATCCTGCCCTGTCGTCTCGTCGCTTGCTACTGCATGACCTCCGTCACCACACCGGCCCCCACCGTCCGACCACCCTCACGGATGGCAAACCGGATTCCCGCTTCAAGGGCGATGGGTGTAATCAGGGTGACATCCATCGTGATGTTATCACCGGGCATAATCATTTCAACGCCCTGCGGTAAGACAACCGCGCCGGTTACATCGGTGGTCCGGAAGTAGAACTGCGGGCGATAGTTGCTGAAAAATGGGGTATGACGTCCCCCTTCTTCCTTGGTGAGAATATAGGTTTCCGCCTTGAAGCGCGTATGTGGCGTAATGCTGTTGGGCTTCGCCAGGACCTGCCCACGCTCGACGTCCTCTCGCTTGATGCCACGTAGCAGGACACCAACGTTATCTCCCGCTTGCCCCTGATCCAGGATTTTGCGGAACATCTCCACCCCGGTCGCTACTGTCTTGACCGTGGGGCGGAAGCCCACGATCTCGACATCCTCGCCGACCTTGACCGTGCCACGCTCAACGCGCCCTGTCACCACAGTGCCACGTCCGGAGATCGTGAAGACATCTTCGACGGGCATCAGGAACGGCTTGTCGATCTCGCGAGTGGGGAGCGGGACGTAATTGTCCACCGCCTCCATGAGCTCATCGATAGACGGCGTCCAGTTCGGGTCCCCTTCGAGCGCTTTGAGCGCACTGCCGCGGATGACAGGGGTATCGTCTCCGGGGAACTCATATTTGGTCAAGAGCTCACGCACCTCGAGCTCGACCAGTTCCAGGAGCTCTGGATCATCCACCGCATCGCACTTGTTCATATACACCACGATCGCCGGCACGCCCACCTGTCGAGCCAACAGAATGTGCTCGCGGGTTTGCGGCATCGGCCCGTCGGTGGCGGCCACAACCAGGATGGCCCCGTCCATTTGGGCCGCACCGGTGATCATATTCTTGATGTAATCGGCATGCCCCGGGCAGTCCACATGCGCATAGTGGCGTTTCTCTGTCTCATATTCGACGTGCGCAATGGCGATGGTAATGCCACGCTCCCGCTCTTCAGGCGCCTTGTCGATCTGATCGAAGGCGATGTAATGGGCCAGTTTTTTCTGGGCCAATACCTTGGTAATCGCGCTTGTCAAGGTCGTCTTGCCATGGTCGATATGCCCGATGGTTCCGATATTGACGTGCGGCTTTGTTCGAACAAACCGCTCCTTCGCCATACCCTCCTCCTTTAACCGTGGGACCATGTACGTGCCTACACGCCCTCTCGCCGAAACGACCCAGCGGTCGCTGGCGTGGTCAACTTACATGGCCAACTTCTTCTCTGTGTGTCCCTTTCTTCGATAGAGTACTTCCTCGGTCAGGTTGTAGGGAATCTCCTGATACAACCCGAACTGCATCGTGTACGTCGCCCGTCCCTGGGAGCGAGACCGAAGATCGGTGGCATAACCGAACATTTCGGCCAGCGGTACGCGCGCCGAGATCGCGCGGGCCCCAACGCGTGTCGTGACCGCCTTGATCATACCACGGCGGGCATTCAAGTCGCCGATCACATCTCCCATGAAGTCCTCAGGAGTCACGACTTCGACTTCCATGACGGGCTCCAGCAAGACCCCGCCGGCTTTCTTCGCTCCCTCCTTGAAGGCGATTGAGGCAGCGATTTTGAAAGCTAACTCCGAAGAATCGACTTCGTGGTAGGACCCGTCAAACACAGTCACACGCACGTCGACTACCGGGTAGCCCGCGAACACCCCGGCCTCCATAGCCTCGATGATGCCTTGCTTGATGGCAGGGATATATTCACGGGGGACCGTGCCACCGACCACCTTGTCGATGAACTCAAAACCCTTGCCACGTTCTACCGGTTCAAGTTGCAACCATACATCGCCGTACTGCCCACGTCCTCCGGACTGCCGTACAAATTTGCCCTCGATCTTGACGGCGTGCTTGATCGTTTCCTTATAGGCGACCTGCGGTTGAGAGACAGTTGCCCGGACACTGAACTCTCGGAAAAGTCGATCCACCAAAATTTCCAGGTGGAGTTCGCCCATCCCGGAAATCAATGTCTGGCCTGTCTCACGGTCCATGGAGACCTTAAACGTGGGATCCTCCTGCGCCAGCTTGTGGAGCGCGACACTCAGTTTTTCCTGATCAACTCTTGTTTTCGGCTCAATGGCGACCGAGATCACCGGCTCCGGGAAAGCCATCGATTCCAAGAGGATCGGCGCGTGCTCAGACGACAGGGTATCGCCCGTCAGCGTTTTCCTGAGGCCCACTGTTGCCGCGATGTCACCCGCGCGTACAACCTCGACATCTTCTCGCTTGTTCGCGTGCATACGCAGCAACCGTCCCACCCGCTCTCGCGAACCCTTCGTGGTGTTCAGGACATGGTCGCCTACATGCAGCATCCCTGAATACACCCGCAGAAAAGTCAACTGTCCGACGTAAGGGTCCGCCATGATCTTGAAGACCAGCGCGGAGAGGGGAGCATCTTCGTCCACTTCCCGCGTTTCTTCGCTGCCTTCTGGGCTTATGCCATGGGCAGCGGGAATATCGATGGGCGAGGGCAGGTAGTGGACGATCGCATCCAGTAGTTGCTGCACCCCTTTATTCTTGAACGCGGCCCCACACACGACTGGCACCCATCGGTTTTCCAGAGTTCCGCGACGAATAGTCTCCTCGATTTCCTCCGCTGTGATGGGCTCTCCATCCAGGTATTTGGTCAGAAAACGCTCGTCATCCTCGGCGATCGTCTCAAGCAACTGCTCGCGTGCTCGCCCGGCATCCGCTTGCAATGCAGTCGGGATGGGCTCGACTCGATACGTGGCGCCCAGCGTCTCTTCATCATAGACGATGGCCTGCATCTGGATAAGGTCGATGATCCCGTGAAACTCCTGTTCCAGGCCTAATGGCAGCTGCAAAATGAGCGGGCGGGCGCCCAGTTTCTCTCGAATCTCCTGGACGCAGCGTTCGAAATCTGCCCCGGTCCGGTCCAATTTGTTGATAAAGGCGATGCGCGGCACACGGTATTTCTCCGCCTGCCTCCACACGGTCTCCGATTGCGGCTCAACTCCTCCTACGGCGCAAAACACCCCGACGGCGCCGTCCAGCACCCGAAGCGACCGCTCCACCTCTGCCGTGAAGTCCACATGCCCCGGCGTATCGATGATATTAATCTGATGCCCAAGCCAGAAGCAGGTGGTCGCCGCGGATGTAATCGTGATCCCGCGCTCCTGTTCTTGCGGCATCCAGTCCATCGTGGCCGACCCTTGATCGACCTCTCCCATGCGATGCGCTCGACCAGTATAATACAGGATGCGCTCAGTTGTCGTGGTTTTTCCGGCATCGATATGGGCGATGATACCGATATTTCGTATTTTCTTCAATCGTTGTTCAGGTATCAAAACGGGTCCACCTTGTCTTAAAAGACA
>Ga0114945_10000372_pt1 | contig 28807 bp, 36 predicted proteins | sample OV2TP3_FD_87194 | JGI IMG/M metagenome (GOLD analysis project Ga0114945, IMG submission 87194) | Hot spring microbial communities from Beatty, Nevada to study Microbial Dark Matter (Phase II) - OV2 TP3 | ecosystem: Environmental > Aquatic > Thermal springs > Hot (42-90C) | place: USA: Beatty...
CCAATCTGGCGACGTACCAGGACTGGAAACGGATCCATGCCACACGCTATCAGGTTCGCCGTGGCGACACGCTCCTCCTGCTCGCGTCACGACACCATACCACGGCCGAAGCGATTCTGGAGGCGAACGCCCTGGAGAAGCCTTACCGGCCCAAACCCGGTGACTGGCTCCTCATCCCCAAACCCATCAAGGCCGCAACGGTCGCCTCGAAAGATCCGGCCAACCCGTCCCGCTAGAATTTATTTTTGTGGAGGCGAGCTCGGCGCCGACGGCGCGGGCGGTGCGGTGGGCGTCGCCTGTGAGGCCTTGCGCGCATCAAGGGTCTTGATCCGGACGGAAGCCTCGTCGGCAAAGGGCGAGTGGGGGTGCTCCTTCACGATCATCTGATAGCGGGTCAGCGCTGCCTCCGGACGGTTCAAGATCTCATCAATTCTGGCCAGTTCATAGAGGGCCTGGTCCTTGTTCAGCGCGCCTTCGAGCTTCAGGAGAGCGGAGAGCGTTTTCTCGGTCTCGTCCGCCTTGCCCTGGGAAAGTTGGGCGAAGGCCAGTCGCTGATAGACCAGGGGGACCAACGACCGGTGGTCGCCGTACCGGGCCAGAAAATCCTGGTAGACCCCTACGGCTCCTTCCCAGTCCTTGAGGTCGCTGAGGGCATTGCCCAGCAGGTACGCGGCCTGGGGCGCGGCGGAACTGCGAGGGTACTCAGCCAGCACCTTGCGGAAACTTTCGATTGCTTTCTGTAACTCCTCCGGTCGGCGTATCGGGGTCTCCCTCGGCCGTTCTGCAAAGCTCCGTGTCCCCTCGTGGATCAGATCGGCGGCTGCGCGGTCATTTTGCTGTTGTATCCACAGGAACCCCCCAACAGCCAGGCCGGCGACGACGGCCACGATAATGCCGGCTGCCAGCCACGTGAGGTTCTCGCGAGCGATGCTCGCCGCCTGCTCGACCGATCCGACCAACTGGGCCGGATCAGTCGCCGCACTCTTCTGATTTTTTTTGATCTTGAACATCCGCGTTCCCTCAGACCGCCCTTCAAACGGGGTCCCTTATACGCACGCCACCGGCAAATGTCAAACAACGGTTCGCCCCGCCCCTCTGGGCCGTATGCAGGATTGACAGCCGAGCAGACCGAAGGGTATAGGTGCCCCATGTACCGGACTCGCCTGGAAGCCCTGGCACGCCGCTCCCTGCTCCGGCAACTCCGTACGATTGACTCCGCACCGGGCGCCAAGGTGGAGATAGACGGGCGGCGGGTACTGCTCCTCTCGTCCAACAACTACCTGGATCTCGCCACGCATCCCCGGGTGACCGAGGCGGCGATTCAGGCGATTCGCCGCTACGGCGTCGGGGCCGGGGCCTCCCGCTTGGTCTCAGGAACCCTGCGCCCGCACCAAGAACTGGAAGAACGCCTCGCCGCCTTCAAACGCACGGAGGCGGCCCTCGTCTTCAGCACCGGGTACCAGGCCAACCTCGGCCTCATCCAGACGCTCGCCGAAGACCGCACGGCGATCTACGCCGATCGCCTCTGCCACGCGAGCTTGATCGAGGCCTGTCGGCTCTGCACGGCTCCGCTCCGGGTATATCGCCACCGGGATACCGCCCAACTGGCCGGCCTGCTCCGACGAGGCGGTCCTTCCCGTCGGGCATTGATCGCCACGGATGGGATCTTCAGCATGGACGGGGACTTGGCCCCCCTCCCTGAGCTTCTCCAAGCCTCCGAGAAGGACGGCTCGGTGCTGGTCGTGGACGACGCGCACGGGACCGGCGTGATGGGCAAGGAAGGCCGCGGAACGGTCGAGCACTTCGGACTGGAGGGCCGGCCGATCGTTCAGATGGGCACGCTCAGCAAGGCGCTCGGCGGACTCGGTGGTTTCGTCGTAGGCCCCCGCGATCTGATCGAGTACCTGGTGAATCGGGCCAGGCCGTTCATCTACACGACGGCGCTGCCGCCCTCCCTCGCAGCCGCCGCAACGGCCGCGCTGAAGGTGATCGAAGCCGAGCCGGAGCGGCGCACATGGCTCTGGAATTTACGGCATCGCCTGCGAGACGGGCTCCGGAGGCTGGGATTCGACACTATGGACAGCGCATCACCGATCATTCCGCTCCTGATCGGAGACGCCGATGCGGCGCTCCGGCTCTCGGATTCCTTGCTCGCGCACGGTATCTACGCGCCGGCCATTCGCCCCCCCACCGTGCCCGCCGGCACAAGCCGCCTCCGCATGAGCGTGACGGCCGGTCATACGCCGGAGCAGATTGACTACGTCTTGGAAACTTTGGCGAAGGTGATCGCTTCAGACGGACGGCTGAAGGAGCGACTTACACACCCCCGCTCGCCGTCCCCTTAACGGTGTAGCTTTCCAGCTCTTCGCTGACGGAGGTCACTTCCCCACGAGTCTCCAGAACGGGAAGCGCTTCGATAGTCTCAATGTACTTCACGAGCCCCACCCCACGGGCGAACCAGCTCGTAATTTTGTCTTTGCTCAGAGCGACGCGGCGGTCCTTCGTCAGCGTGACGGTAATCGTCATGTTCGCCTCAATCTGGAGGGCATTCTGGAAGGAGCCGGCCGCGACCGCCACGGGTGTGTAGCCCACCACCCGAACGTCCGCCACCACATCGGCCAGTTCGTGGTTGCCATCGCCGTCTATGTCCGTCTGCATATCCACGCCTTTCTTGTTCAGTTGCTGGAAGGTCCCGTTCACGACCAGCGGAAACTTTAGGACACGGTACGGGACCAATTGCTGCTCAAACGGCGTGGTAGGCTGGCTGCCGTAATACGTGATGCCCGTCTTGTCGCGACGAAAGAATCCGTCGGTCGGGCCCTTGTTCCCTTGGTTCGTCTCCCGGAAGATCTTCACGGTGTCGCCTTTCATGTTCGTTGTCCCGATGGCAGACACCTCGTTGGTAAACGTCGCATCGGCGATGCGCTCAATCGTCTCCGTCCGGGTCCAGCCCGCGTACCGCCACACGCTCCCGATTTCGTCCGGAAAGTACTCATCCGTATTCTGGACCTCCTGAGCGATGGGACTGCTTCCGAACGAGCCGGGCCCGGCTCCCATCAGGAGCCAGGCCGCCGCCACAACCAGCACGGACCTCGCGGACAACTTCCGACCCACTCGACGCACCGACCTCTCCCAAGGCTAAACGGGGGCGACTCAAACCAGGAGGGTGCAATCTAACACAACCCAGTCCCACCATCAAGGTCATGCTATAATCCGCCCTATTACAAGATTCTCAGTAGGAGCGCGAATGCGAAACATACCGCCCGAGGACCGGACGGCCTTGGTGACCGGAGCCTCCCGGGGACTCGGGCGAGCCATTGCCGTGGGCCTGGGACGAGCCGGCTACCGGGTCTCCGTGAATTACCGGATCGGTGTGGAGGAGGCCTTGGAGACTGTCCGAACCATCGAGACGACCGGGAGCGCCGCCTTCGCTTATCAGGCGGATGTCCGGGACGCCAAGGCCGTGAGTTCCATGGTTGCATCCGTGGTGGAACGTTGGGGGCGGCTGGATGTCCTGGTGAGCAACGCGGCCATCACGGAAGACGGCTTGGTGGCCCGGTTATCGGGCGAAGCATGGGACGCGGTCGTCGCCACCACCTTGACCGGCGCCTTTCACTGCCTGCAGAGCGCCGGGGCGGTGATGCAGGCCCAAGGCAGCGGGACCGTCCTCTTCGTGGGGTCCTTCTCTGCCTTTCAAGGGCGGGCCGGCCAGGCCGCTTACGCGGCCGCCAAAGCCGGCTTGCTCGGCCTGATGAAGACGGCGGCACGCGAATGGGGGGCATTTAATGTGCGCGTCAACATGATCCTGCCGGGATGGCATGCCACCGTTCTGACCGGGTATCACGACGATCCGGCCCCCGCCCCTTTCGGCCCGGTCTTGGGCCACGGCACGACGATGGACCAGGTTGCAAAATTCGTCGTGTCTCTTGCAGCCATGCCGGACGTCTCCGGCCAGGTGTTCAACCTCGATAGCCGGATGGCTTCCCCGTGACCCGCCTTTGACACGCCCCGTTCAAACACCGCGCGGCGTCTTCATCACAGGCACCGATACCGGGGTCGGCAAGACCATCGTCGCCGCAACCGTGGCGACGGCGCTCAGACAGCACGGCGTGGACGCCGGCGTCATGAAGCCGATCGTGACAGGGCTAGCCGAAAGCACAGCCGGACTGTCCGACCCGGAATGGCTCGCCTCCATCACAGGGATGGGAGATTCTCCTAGGCTCATCTCCCCTTACCGCTTTGAGATTGCCGCATCTCCCTTGATCGCCGCCGCCTCCACCGGCGTCCTCATTGACCTGGACCTCATCAGCGAGGCATTTCGGGCTCTCTCAGCCCAACACGACTGCGTCCTTGTGGAAGGTATCGGCGGCGTCATGGTCCCCGTGACCACGGATCTGTTCGTCGTGGATCTGATGAAGGGCATGGGTCTGCCGGCCCTCGTCGTCGCCCGCTCGGGCCTGGGCAGCATCAATCACTCCCTCCTCACACTGGACTGCCTTCGGAGCCGCGGCGTGCCGATACTCGGTCTGATCTTCAACAATCCGACTTGTCCAGCATTCGACGCACATCTGAGTGAGACGATTCCCACCATTTTGCGGCTATCGGGGGTCCGGTCCTTCGGCGAGCTGCCCTATTGCGAGGGCCTCCCCCAGTTGTGGGATCAACACTGCAACATGCTCATCGCTGGGCTGGACGTGCAGGGACTAATGGACGCGCTCGGGCTAAGGGGCTTGGCCTGAACCATTGGAAAGTTGAACGCGGACAGAGAAAAGACTATGCTCCCTCCATCAGAAACCGTAACCTCTAGCTGTAAAGGATTCGGTTATGGCTGGAGCGGCTGAGGAGAAACGGCGGCAAGATAGACACCACTACGATCACCCGATCACCTACATGGGAAAGGTCGGCACACCCGGCTCTCCTCCCCAGGAAGTAGCCTTTCGAGGTATGATCGCGGATCTCAGCAACGGCGGGATCGGCATCGAGACGAAGGGGCACTCTTTCTTAGAAATAGGCTCACTGGTCCGGACCTGGATCCCGCTGTCAGCCGTTCCGGTGAACGTACCGGTTCTGACGCGCGTGCAGTGGGTACGAGACAAAAACTCCGGCTCCAGCCAACTCGTCGGCCTGATGTTCGTGCTGTAGGAAGCAGCGCTACCCGCCGTCAGCCTCCCCGATCAGTTCTTTGATCTTGGCGCCGATGTCCGTGGCTGTCATGAGGGACTCGCCGACCAGGATGGCCCCGACGCCGGCCTCGGACACGCGCTTCACGTCCTCTCGCGTGGCGATCCCGCTCTCGCTCACGATCAGCTTGCCGTCGGGGATGCGCTTGGCCAGCCGGAAGGTCACGTCGAGCGTCGTGACGAACGACGTCAGGTCTCGGTTGTTGATACCGATGATCCGGGCCTCCGGGATTCGTTCGAGCACCGCATCCAGTTCGCGTTCGTGATGCACCTCGATCAGCACATCCAGGCCGAACTCCTGCCGGGCGAAGTGGTAGTAATCAATCAGTTGCGGACGGTCGAGCGCTGCCACGATCAGGAGCACGGCATCCGCAAGATGCGCCCGAGCTTCATAGAACTGGAGCTCGTCCACCATGAACTCCTTGTTGAGCGCCGGCAGAGGAATCGCTTCACGAATCGTCTTCAGATGGTCGAGGCTCCCCTGAAAATAGGGTTTATCCGTGAGAACAGAGAGGGCGGTCGCGCCGTACTCGTGATAGGTTCGGGCGATGGCGAGCGGGTCGAACACCTCGCGGAGCACACCTTTGCTCGGCGAGGCCTTCTTGACCTCAGCGATCAGCCGCGGCGTCTCGCCCTTGGGGATGGTCACAGGGCGACTGGGCCCGACCGCAGGCTTGGACAAGTGTCCGGCGAGCGCCCGATAAAATCCGATCGGCGCGGACAGGTCGCGGATCTTGGCCTTGAGATCAGCCAGGTAGCGGGCGTTCTTCTTCTCCTTGATCTCCCCCTTCTTCGATTCAAGAATCTCATCAAGTATCATGGCCTGTTGGTCCAGGCCACGAGGCTGTCCAGCTTTTCCATCGCCGCGCCGGATCGGATGATCTCGTGCGCCAGCTTGACGCCGTCCCGCAGCGTGGCGGCCTTTCCACAGGCCACCAACGCCGGCGCGGCATTGAGCAAAACGAGGTGCTGGCGCGGCCCCGCTCGCCCGCTGAGGATGTCGCGGGTGATACACGCATTCTCCTCGGCGTCGCCCCCGGCCAGGTCCTTGAGACGAACCCGTTCAAATCCGACATCGCGCGGCTCGATGAAGTAGTTGGTGATCCGGCCGGCTCTTCCTTCTGACACGCGGGTCCGGTCCGTAAGCGTGATCTCGTCCAGCCCATCCAATCCGTGAACCACGTAGCAATGTCGGGCGCCGAGCTTCATGAGAACCTTGGCCATGAGGTCCGTCAGGCCTTCGTCGTACACCCCCAGGATCTGGATGGTGGCCCCGGCCGGATTCGTCAACGGCCCCAGGAGGTTGAAGATCGTGCGCACGCCGATCTCCTGGCGCGGCCCCACGGCGTGCTTCATCGCGTTGTGAAAGAGGGGTGCAAACAGGAACCCGATCCCTATCTCGTTCACGCATTCCTCGACCCGTTCGGGCGGGAGGTCCACGCGCACCCCGAGACATTGCAGCACATCCGCGCTGCCGGACCGGGAGGACACCCGGCGATTCCCGTGCTTGGCCACGGTGATCCCGGCGCCGGCCACCACGAAGGCGACCGTGGTGGACACGTTGAACGTCGCCGCCCCATCCCCGCCCGTCCCGCACGTATCCACGACGGTCGGATCATTGGTCCGAATGCGCGGGGCCTTTGCCCGCATCGCCCGGGCCGAGCCGGCAATCTCCTCCACCGTTTCGCCTTTCATGCGAAGCGCCGTGAGATAGGCCGCGATCTGGGCCGACGTGGCCTTGCCCTCCATGATCTCGTGCATGACCGCTTCGGCTTCAGCCTCCGTCAGGGCCTGCCGTTCCACGAGTTTGGCGATGGCCTCTTTGATCATGAGAACACGAGGCGGGCTAGAGCGACAGAAAGTTGCGAAGCAAATCCATGCCCGGCCTGGTCAGGATGGATTCGGGGTGAAACTGCACGCCTTCAACCGACAGGGTGCGGTGCCGAAGCCCCATGATTTCCCCTTCGGCCGTCTCGGCCGAGACTTCCAGACAGGACGGAAGGGTGTCACGCCGCACGATCAGCGAGTGATAACGGGTGGCCTCGAACGGGTTGGGTACGTTTTTGAAAATCGTCCGGCCGTCGTGTCGAATCGGGGACGTCTTCCCGTGCATCAGCCGCTCGGCCCGGATGACCTCGCCGCCGAAGGCCTCGCCAATGCTCTGGTGCCCCAGGCACACGCCCAGGATGGGAATCTTCCCCGCCAGTTTGGTGATGGCTTCAACCGATATCCCCGCCTCCTTCGGCGTGCACGGACCCGGCGAGATCACGATCCGGAGCGGCTTGAGAGCCGCAATCTCGTCCACCGTGATCGCGTCGTTCCGGAACACCCGCACGTCCTGGCCGAGCTCGCCGAGATACTGGACGAGGTTGTAGGTGAACGAGTCGTAGTTATCAATGACCAGGACCATAGATCAGTCCAAACCCTTCTCGGCCATCTCGATGGCGCGCATCATGGCCTTTGCCTTATTGCAGGTCTCGACATACTCGGCTTCGGGGTCGGAGTCCGCCACGATCCCGGCTCCCGCCTGGATCAAGGCTTGGCGTCCCTTGACGACGACGGTCCGGATGTTGATGCAGGTATCCATGTTGCCCGAAAACCCGAAATACCCGACAGCTCCGGCATAGGGCCCTCGCCGCGATGGCTCCAGCTCCTCGACGATCTCCATCGCGCGGATCTTAGGCGCGCCCGAGACCGTCCCAGCGGGAAAACAGGCCCGCAACACGTCGTAGGCGTCCTTCCCGGGTTGCATGCGGCCTTCGACCTGGGAGACCAGGTGCATGACGTGCGAGTATTGCTCCACGACCATGAAATCCTTTACCCGGACGGTTCCCGGAACCGCCACCCGTCCCACATCGTTGCGACCCAGATCCACCAACATCACATGCTCGGCCCGCTCCTTGACGTTGGCCAGCAACTCGTCGCGCAGAGCCCGGTCCTCCTCGTCGTCGAGTCCACGCCGACGGGTCCCGGCAATGGGCCGCAGTTGCACCAGACCGTCCTCGCAACGGACCAGCACTTCCGGCGACGCCCCGACCAATTCCACATCAGGAAAACGGAGGTAGTACATGTAGGGTGACGGATTGATGACCCGTAGGGCGCGGTAGATGTCGAACGGCCGCGCCTGGATGGATGCCTGCCAGCGTTGGGAAAGGACTCCCTGGAAGATATCGCCCGCCTTGATGTACTCCTTCGTCTGCACGACCATCTTTTCGAAGTCGGCCTTGCTCATGTTGGGGGTGAACGCAGGCGGGCGGCGGGCGGCGCGCCGGCGCGGAGACGGGCGCCGGATCGGATTGCGGGGCCTGCGCAATCGCGCGATCATCCCGTCAATGCGACGGACGGCGTCGTCATACGCTTTCCTGTAATGACGGCCGGACACGCGGGCGTTCGCGACAACCTTGATGGTTTGCGCCACGTTGTCGAAGACGAGGAGCGTATCCGTGAGCAGGAAGGATACTTGAGGCAGGCCCAGGACATCCTTCCGAAGCGCCGGCAGCCGCTCGAACTGGCGGACCACATCGTAGCTCAGGTACCCCACCGCGCCGCCGTAGAACCGCGGCAACCCGGCGACCGGCACCGGGTGGTAGTCCGACATCATGTCTCGGAGGCTGGCCAGGATATCCGTCGCGACAGGGACCAGGCGGCGGCGCCGGCCTTCGGAGACGATCAGTTCGCGGTCACTCCCCTGAATCAGGACCGGTGAGCCGCTCCCCAGGAATGAGTACCGCGCCCACTTTTCCCCCCCCTCGACGCTTTCCAAAAGGTACGCGCACGGACCCTGATCAATCTTGGCCAACGCCGAGACCGGCGTTTCGAAGTCCGCGAGGACCTCCCGATACACGGGAATCAGGTTCCCCTGCTTGGCAAGGACGCAGAACTCCTTAAACTCCGGGGTGTATCCGCTTGCGTTCATGAGGTGGTTCTGTGACCCTGAGCGGAGCGAAGGGTCTCTTTACCGCTCGTAGAATTCCCTATCGGGGGTTTCGTCGAAATCGGTGTCGCGGGAGGCGCGTCCCCCCTCGCCTTCGAGAGCTTCCTCAAGGTCTGAGACGCGCGCCCAAAGCGAATCCACCCGCTCGTCCAAGCGCACCAGACGATCGGCCAGAATCTTATCCTGATCGCGACGGGATGCCCCCCCATCACCGCCCGCGGCGAGCCGCTTGCTCAGCATCTCCTTGATGGCATCCATTTCCCTGGCGAGCCGATTGACCTCCGCGGCCAGGTCGCCAGATCCTGCCTCCTTGTTCCCCTTGGCAGGGGCCTGGGTCTTCCCTACCCTGGCTTTCAAGTCTGCTTTCGGAACCTTGGGCTTACCTTTTCCAGGAATCGCCACTTTCCTCCCCTATCTCCACGTCTCAACGTCATTATCGCTCGATACTCGGCTCTGGCGTCAACCATCCTTGGTCCGCAAAGCTGAGGTACCGCCGATTCCCAATGATAACATGGTCCAGGACTCGAATTCCCATGATCTCACCGACCGACACCAAGCGCTTGGTCAGCGCGCGATCTTCAGGGCTGGCTTCCGGATCCCCGCTTGGATGATTATGAACGAAGATGACGGCAGCGGCCGACTCCCTGACGGCAGGAACAAAGGCTTCTCGTGGATGTACGATACTGAGCGTCAGGCTCCCTTCGGAGACCGTCACGTCCCTGATGATGGCGTTTTTCCCGTCCAGCAGAATCACTTTAAACTCTTCCCGGCGGAGCCCCCGCATGAGAGGCCAGTAATGCCTGAACACGTCTTGGCTCGACGCCACCCGTTGTCCGGTGGTCAGGGGCGCTGCAATGGCGCGCTTCCCGATCTCAAGAGCCGCCTTGATGAGAGCGGCCTTCGCCGGTCCGACGCCGGGCACTGCACAGAGCTCCTGGATCCCTTGATGACACAAGCCAGCTAGGCCGCCGTGGCGGTTCAGCAAGTCCACGCCGACGTCCAGCGCCGTCCCTCTTGCATGGCCAGACCCCAGCAAGATGGCAAGAAGCTGGCCATCTGTCAAGACCTCCGAGCCGTGCCGGAGCAATCGCTCACGGGGACGTTCGTCTGGGGGCCACGTATTGATTCTCATTGCCATCTCCGTGTCGGGCTGGACTGCCACCTATGTAATCCCCTACACATACGATGGATTTTTTGACACAGAGAAACCCCCAAAGGATAAATGCCTTGGCGCAGGCATTCACCTAACCATACAAATTTCCTTATAGTTACTTTTTAGGCACTGCTATTGCTTTACGTTGGCGCGTCCCTGTGGTCACCGACAACCGGAGGTCCGGGCCATGGAGTGTGGAAGATGCAAAGGGTTGATGGTGAGAGAACGCTTCTCAGACTACCTCCTCATCGTCTACGCATGGAAGTGTCTGAACTGCGGTGCCATCGTAGATCCTACCATTACCCACAATCGGCAGAAACGCTCCACGGTTGACGCCAGGGAGTCGGTCTCTCGCTGATCCCCGAAGGCCGCCTCGCATCCTCGTTTTCAAGGCCCCTTATTCGTCGCTCTCCGCCGCGAGAGTCGCCTGACCGAGAGGCCTCGGTTCATTACCTAGTCGCGCCGATTTTCGGTTGTCAAAAGAGCCCGCGGACGTGCTAGAGTCAGACGGGGCATGCGAATCATCGGCGGCATATCACGCGGACGACGGCTGGCCGGCCCCCCCAAATCGGGTCTCCGCCCGACCAGGGGCCAGGTCAAAGAAGCCCTGTTTAATATCCTCTCGGGTAGGATTCTCGACGCGCGCTTCCTCGACCTCTTCGCGGGCACCGGAGCCATCGGGATCGAGGCGCTAAGCCGAGGGGCTCGCGAGGTCACGTTCGTGGAGTCTCACGCCGAGACATGCCGTTTGCTCCGAGCAAACCTTCGTCATTGCGGTTATGATCAAGGCGTCGACGTCCGGCGGCTCTCTGTCGCGCGCTTTCTCAACCAGCCGCCAGCTCAGCCTTTCGATATCGTCTTCCTCGACCCGCCATACCACACGGTTGAGGGGGAAAAGGTATTGCCATCACTGGGACGCGGTGTTATCATCCGTCACAACGGGGTGGTGGTCATTGAGCATTTCCATAAAACCCGCCTGGCCGACCGGATTGGTCATCTGGCCCTAGTCAAATCCTACCGGTACGGGGATACTCTCCTCTCGATGTACCGACATGCGCCGGCTGAGGATGCCCCATGAGGATTGGTGTCTATCCCGGAACATTTGACCCGATCACCAACGGCCATGTGGATTTGATCGCCAGGAGCCTTTGCCTCTTCGACAAGGTCTACGTCGCGGTGGCCCTCAATCCCCAGAAGCATCCCGTGTTCGCCCTCCAGGAGCGCGTCGAGATGGTACGGCTGGCGACCAAAGAACTGTCGAACGTGGAAGTCGAGCCGTTCCAGGGGCTGTTGGTCAATTACGTCAGAGAGCGGGGCGCCCATGCGATTATCCGGGGCTTGCGGGCCGTTTCGGACTTTGAATTCGAGCTCCAGGTGGCTCTTATGAACCGGAATCTGGATCAACTAGCGGAGACCGTTTTTCTCATGCCGAGCCAGGAATTTATCTATCTCACCTCAACCATCATCAAAGAAGTCGCCCGCCACGGCGGAGACCTCCACGGTCTGGTCCATCCGGAGATCGCCCGTCGGCTGGCCGCCAAGCTGGGGGCAGCAGCACGATGAAACTCGCCAAGCGTGTGGGCCGCATCTCCCCGTCCCCGACACTCAGCATCACGGCCGAGGCCAAAGCGCTGGCCGCAAGAGGCGTGGATGTGATCGACTTTGCGTCGGGCGAACCCGATTGGGATACCCCCGTCCCGGTCAAGGACGCCGGCATCACGGCGATCCGCAAGGGGTTCACAAAATACACCGCGGTCGGCGGCATCGACGACCTCAAGAGCGCGGTCGCGGATAAACTGCTGCGCGATCAGGGGCTCACCTACGAAAAATCGCAGATCCTGATTTCGTGCGGCGCCAAGCACACCCTTTACAACCTGGCTCAGGCCCTGTTCGAAGCCGGCGACGAGGTGGTCATCCCGGCCCCCTACTGGGTGTCCTACCCCGATCAGGTGCTGCTGAATGACGCCGCGCCGGTCATAGTCCCCACGAGCGAGGCGACCGGTTTTCAACTGACCGGAGAACTTCTGGAGCGGCACGTGACGGAGCGGACGAAGGCCGTCATCGTGAACAGCCCGGGTAATCCAACGGGCTCCGCCTACGAACGCCGCACACTCGAAGGGATCGCCGAAGCGGCGCTCCGTCATGGGCTCCTCATCATCTCGGATGAGATCTATGAGAAGTTGCTTTACGACGGACTCACGCACGTCAGCATCGCGTCGCTGGGGCCCGAAGTCCAGGCCCGGACGGTGGTGGTGAACGGCGTCTCCAAGGCGTACTCCATGACGGGATGGCGGATCGGCTATGCGGCTGGACCGAAAGATGTGATCTCAGCCATGGCGACCATCCAGAGCCAGAGCACCTCCAATCCCACCTCCATCTCACAGAAGGCGGCGGTGGCGGCCCTGAATGAGGGGGAGCCGTTCATCAAGGAGATGGTAGCGGAGTTCGACCAGCGGCGGCGGTTTATGGTGGAACGATTGAACAAGATCCCGGGCATCCACTGCGCAACGCCGAACGGCGCGTTCTACGCCTTCCCGCATGTCGGAGGCCTGGTGGGTCGTCGCTCTCCGGACGGCCCCATCACGTCGGGCACCGCCCTCGCCGCGTATTTCCTGAAGGAGGCGCTCACGGCCACGGTCCCCGGTGAGGCCTTCGGAGCGCCCGACTATATCCGATTCTCTTATGCCACCGGGATGCCGAAAATCATGGAGGGCTTGGACCGTATAGAGGCGGCCGTCCGGCGCCTCGCGTGAAGCGGAGTGCCGGTGGAGCTTGACTGCCGAGGGAATGAGGAGCGCATGTATGCCGGTCTATGAATATGGGTGCGCGGCTGGGCACCGCTTCGAAGTCAAACAAAAGATCCACGATGCCCCGGTCTCGACCTGTCAAGTCTGCGACCTGCCGGTGTCCAAGCTTATTTCCCCGCCGGCCATCTCCTTCAAGGGGTCCGGCTGGTATGTTACCGACTACTCCGACAAACTGAAACCCCCGGCCACGGAGGTGAAAACGGGCAAACCCGCTGAGACCCCGCCGAAACCTTCCGAGCCCAAAACGGACGGCGCGGAAATACCGGCCGCCGTCACACCCCCGGCCGCCGCCAGGCCGTCTTCGGCCGGTGGCTCCGCGTCGGGATCCGGTTCGCCTGCCTCGGCCCCCTCCGGGTCTTGACTCGGATTATTTCTTTTTCCCCTTCTTCGATTTCGCCTTTTCCTCTCCCAGGGCCGCCGTCAATTGGTCTACCTGAGCCTTCAATTGGTTATTGGCCTGGGTCATCTGTGCCACCTCGGCCTTTAATGCCTCCGTCGTCTTCGTGAGTGCGGCCACCTTCGTCTGCAAGGCGGCTCGTTCACCCTCGACGATTTTGATCTGCGCTTCCTGCGCTCCGATGCGTTCTTGCAAAGCCGGCGGCCACCAGTCGCACCCGTTCAACCCAACCAGGACCCCCACCAACGCCATCATTCCTGCCGCACGCCGCGCTGTGCCGCTCATCCGTCGCCCCTCCTTTGAAAGTGTCCGTTCCCTTCACACCCGTGACCCCTGCTCATCGGCCGTTTCGGGAGGGCCGTCCCGTCCCCCCGTAGGCGCCCGCCCAATTTGAAATTTCTCCAGCCGGTACTGCATCGTCTTATATGTCAGCCCCAGCATCTTGGCCGCCTTGGCGATGACACCGTTGCTTCGCACCATCGCCTTCTCCAGCAATTGCCGTTCGAATTCTTCCAGGGAGAAGCCTTCGCCGGGGAGGTCGAATTCCATCCGGTCGAGCAGCGTAGTGCGGGCCCGCACCTCCGCCGGGAGGTCCTCGACATCGATCCGCTCGGCTTCGCAGAGCAGCACCGCCCGCTCGATCACCGACTCCAGTTCCCGCACGTTGCCCGGCCAGTGATAATCCAAGAGCACCCGCAAGGCCTTGGTGCCGATCCCCTTGACGGCCTTACCCGAGACGGCCGCGTACTTCTTGAGGAAATGCTCGACGAGCTCTGGGATGTCTGTCGTTCGGTCCCGGAGCGCCGGCAGGTGGAGGGACACGACGTTCAGGCGATAGAACAGGTCTTCCCGGAAACTCCCTTGCTTGATGGCCGCGGACAGTTTCCGGTTCGTGGCCGCCACCACGCGGACATCCACCTTGATATCCTCCCGGCCGCCGATGCGACGAATCTCCTTTTCTTGCAGGACTCGGAGCAGCTTGGCCTGTAACGGAAGGCTCAGGTCTCCGATCTCATCGAGAAACAGCGTCCCCTGGTCCACCGCCTCGAACAGGCCGATCTGCCTGGACTGGGCGCCGGTGAAGGCCCCTTTTTCATGCCCGAACAGCTCGCTCTCGATCAAGGTTTCCGGGATCGCCGCGCAGTTCAGCGCCCGGAACGGACGGTCCTTACGCGGGCTGTCGGCATGAATCGCCCGGGCGACCAGTTCTTTCCCGGTCCCACTCTCGCCGGTGATCAGGACGGTTGTGTGGCTCGGCGCGACCTTCTTGATGACCCGGAAGAGCTCCTGCATCAACGGATGGTGGCCGATGATGCTCTCCACCCGGAATGTTTCCTGCAGCTGCTGCCGAAGCCGCCGGTTCTCTTTGACGAGTTGGAGCTTCTCAAAGGCACGCGCCACGGTGATCAGGAGCTCTTCCCGATTCAGAGGCTTCGTGAGATAGTCGAAGGCCCCCTTCTTCATGGCCTGCACCGCCGAATCGATGGTCGCGTAAGCGGTGATGAGAATGACGTGCGCCTCAGGATCGAGCTTGCGCAGGTCCTCGAGGAGGGACAGCCCGTCACGCTCCGGCATCGAGAGGTCGGTCAACGCCAAATCCGCCTGATGGTTCCGGTAGAGGGTCAAGGCCTGCGAGACATTGGACGCCGTTTCAACCGTGTAGCCCTCTCCCTCAAGAATGACCGTGAGAATGTCCCGTTGGGATTTCTCGTCATCAACGATAAGAATGTGTCCGGCCGTCATACCGCCACCGCAGCCACTCCCTCAACCGGGAGACTGATCACCACGGTGGTTCCCTCATGAGGCCGGCTCCTGACGCTGATCTGCCCGCGGTGCTCCTCAACAATCTTCTTGGTGATGGCGAGCCCCAGGCCTATCCCCAGCTTCTTGGTCGTAAAATAAGGGTCGAAGATCTTCGCCAGGTCTTCCTCACCGATGCCCGATCCGGTATCCGAGACGGTTACCTCGACTGCCCCAGTCTGCGATTGACCGGCATCGGCCTCCCCCGCATCCGGTCGAAAGGCGCTGGCGATCCGAAGCCGTCCCCCGCTGGGCATCGCCTGAACGGCGTTGAGCACGACATTCATGAAGCATGTCTTGATCTGCACAGGATCGGCAAGGAGATGCAGGGAAGGCACCTGGTCGGTCACCTGGATCTCGATGCCTTGTTCCAGGGCCTTTTGCCGGGCGAGCTCCACCACATCCTGGACCAGCGTCGCCACATCCACATCCCGTTTGTTCAGGGCGAGAGGTTTCCCGACCGAGAGGAAGTTCTCGATCATGCCGTTGAGTCTATGGATCTCGTCCTTGATGTTCGCCATAAGGGCCGCCGCCTCGGCCGTCCCCTCGACTCGCCCGACGCCGAGACGGCTGCGGATGTGATCAATGCTCAGGTTGATGAAGTTCAACGGGTTCCTGATCTCATGGGCGATGCCGGACGCCAGCTTCCCGACGGCGGATAACCGTTCCGCCTCGCGGAGCCGCTCCTCCAATTCCCGATGCTGGCGGAGCTTCTCCACCATCTCGTTGAAGCTGCGTGTCAGCTCCGCGATCTCATCCTCCCCCTCCACCTCGATCGTCTTGGTCAAGTCGCCGGACGCCACGTGCTTGGCGGCCGCGACCACGTCGTGGAGGGGCTGCGTATATTTCCGGGCGAGATAGAGCGAGATCAGAATACCGAGCGAGAAGATGAGCAGCGTCACGGCGATGCGCTTGTACAGGCTGGCCTTTGTCAACTGCGCGAGGTCTTCCAAGGTGAACGTCACGTGGATGTATCCCACCACGTCCGTTCCGTCCACCAAGGGCGCCGTCACGTTATATTCTCGCTTTCCGCCCTCGGTGACCGTGCTCTCGATTTTCCGCTCCGCCCGTTCGGGTTGCGGCGGCGCACTGACGATGACTTCCTTCTCCACATCGAGCAGTTTGATCTCCTTCACACCTTTCTTCGCCAGACGGGTCACCAGTTTCTGGAACTTCACCGGATCCGGCTCACCGGATAACTGTTCGACGCTGACGGCCGTGGCATTCGACAGATCATTGATGCTCTCTTCCATCTCACGGACCAACGCCTGCTGGGACAGATACGAGAGAGTGATCGAAGCCATCAGCGAGAGGATCAGTAGCATGAGCATCATGATGACCAGCTTGGTGGTCAGCCTGAGGCGGTGGAAAATCCGGGTATTGACGGAACGGAGAGAGGTCAGCATGATCAAGCCGCCAATGATCCGACGACGGAGAGCAGCGCGGCTCTCGGAACCCGTCCCTCTCGAATGAGGCGGGCCGGTGTTACGGTCGCGTCCAGCACCGTGGTCGGGAGCCCGCCGGGAGTCGGGCCGCCGTCCAGGATCAGATCCACATCGGCCCCCAAGAACCGCCGGACTTCCTCGGCCGATGTCGCGGGAGGGCGGCCGGAGCGGTTGGCGCTGGTTCCGGTCAGCGCCCCGCCGACGGCCTCAAGCAGCCGTCGAACCTCCGGGTGGGCTGAAAGACGAACCCCAATGGTCCCGGTCTCGGCCGTGAGCAGGGCGGGGACCGATGCGGACGCCCGAAACACGAGCGTGAGCGGACCAGGCCAGCAGGCTTCCATGAGTCGTTCGGCTGTCGGCGTGATCTCCGCCACCAACGCCTCAAGATCGGCCCGCGAGCGGACGAGCACCAACACCGGCCTGGTGGTCGCGGAGCGGCCCTTCAGATCGAACACCCGTCGGACCGCACGTTCATCAAACGGAAGTACGCCCAGGCCGTAGAACGTCTCGGTCGGGAACGCCACCACGCCGCCCCCGCGGACCACCACGCCGGCCTCGCGGAGAGAACCCTCGGACAGATCACGACGACGGCCGGACTGGTTCATATCATGATCGCAGTGATTATAGGGCTTCTACCTGTTTGGACGACTCTTCGACCGCGGCCGCCATCGCACGTTTTTGCTCATGCAGACGTTTGGCGAGATCCGGGTCCTTCCGGGCCAGAATCTGCGCCGCAAAGAGGCCGGCGTTTTTTGCGCCGGCCTTCCCGATGGCCATGGTCGCCACGGGAACACCCCCCGGCATTTGGACCGTCGCCAGCAGGGCGTCGAGCCCCTTGAGCGCGGAACTGTCCAATGGGACCCCGATGATCGGCAGTATGGAGGAAGCCGCCATGACGCCGGCCAGGTGAGCCGCCCCACCGGCGCCGACGATGATGACCTCAACCCCCCGCTTCTCGGCGGTGTTCGCCAGCATCTGGGCCCGCTCCGGCGAGCGATGGGCGGAGGCCACCGCCATTTCGCACTCGACCCCCAACTCCCGCAACGTCTTGAGCGCCTCTTCCATGGTCGGAGCATCGGACGCGCTGCCCATGTAGATCGCCACCCGTGGTTTCTTCATCTCGTTTCGCGCCCCGCGGTTCGCATCGCATTATACCACGGCAGGGGCCTTTCAACGCCCGGACAGCGCACGGGCGCCGATGTCGGTGCGGTAGTGCATACCTTCGAAGTGGATCCGCCGGACACCCGCATAGGCCCGCTCACGGGCGGCGGCAAGGTCGTCCCCAATGCCCGTAACCCCGAGCACACGGCCGCCGGCCGTGACGATGCCGTCGGGCGAAGACGCGGTCCCGGCATGGAACACCACCAGGTCGTCCTTCCCATCCGACTCAGGCAAGCCGGCGATGGGGGAACCCTTGGCATAGGCGCCGGGATAGCCGTGAGAGGCCACCACCACGCACACGGCCGAGCGGGCGTGCCATTCAACCGCCAGTTGGTCCAATCGATGTTCCGCGACCGCCCTTAGGATTTCCACCAGATCGGTCTTCAGTAGCGGCAGGACCACCTGGGTCTCCGGATCACCCAGGCGGGCGTTAAACTCGAGCACCTGCGGCTCCCCCCGGACCACCATCAACCCCACATAGATCACCCCCTGGAAAGGGCTGCCGACCTGCGAGAGACCGTGCACGACCGGCTCCAGAATCGTCCGCCGCACGCGGTCAACGAGTGAGCAAGTGCCGATCGGCGCGGGCGCGTAAGCACCCATCCCGCCGGTATTCGGCCCCGTGTCGCCGTCCCCCACACGCTTGTGGTCTTGGGCCGGCGCCAGCGGGACGACCGTCTTGCCGTCCGTGAACGCCATGACCGTGAGCTCCTCGCCGTCGAGGAAGTCTTCGATCACCACCCGGCTCCCGGCCTCTCCAAATACCTTGCCCTCCAGCATCGCCGTCACGGCCTGACGCGCCTCGTCTCGACTTGCGGCGACGACGACGCCCTTCCCCTGCGCCAACCCATCCGCCTTCACCACGATGGGCGTCTCGCGCCGATCGAGGTACTCCAGCGCGGGGCCGACCGCCGTGAAGGTCTTGGCCTCAGCCGTTGGAATCCGGAGCCGAACCATGAGGTCCTTGGAGAAGGCCTTGCTGGCCTCGATGCGAGCGGCGGCCTTGTGCGGGCCGAAGACAGGGAGCTTGACCTTCCGAAAGTCGTCCGCCAGCCCGGCGGCCAACGGCGCCTCCGGGCCGACGACCGTCAGGTCAATCCGATGCTCTTTCGCGAAGGCTCGCAACCCGGCGACATCATCGGCCGCGAGCGGGACGCACTCGGCCACCCGCGCAATGCCGGCGTTGCCGGGAGCACAGTAGAGTTTCGTGACTCGTGGACTCTGGGCAATCTTCCACGCGAGGGCGTGCTCCCGTCCCCCTCCACCGACGACCAGAACTTTCATGGGAAGCGAAACCTAATGACGGAAATGCCGCATGCCTGTTAGGACCATCGCCATATTGTGTTCATCCACCGCCTTGGTCACCTCTTCGTCGCGGATGGAGCCTCCCGGCTGGATGACTGCCGTAATCCCGGCTTGGGCCGCGGCATCAATCCCGTCGCGGAAAGGGAAGAAGGCATCCGAGGCCATGACGCAACCCTTAAGCGACGAGACCGCCTTCAGCGTGGCCAACTTCACCGAGTCCACGCGGCTCATCTGGCCCGCCCCGATTCCGATCGTCCGGTCGGGCCGCGCGAAGACGATGGCGTTGGACTTGACGTGTTTGCAGACCTTCCAGGCGAAGGCAAAGGCCTCGTATTCCTCGCCGGTCGGGGCCCGCTTCGAGGCCACCTTGAGCGCCCGGACGTCGGGAATGACGCCGAGATCCCGATCCTGCAGGATCAAGCCGCCGACGATCTTCTTCAAGTCCATCGTGTCCAGCCTCGTGCGGGCATCCGAGCAAAGCGCGCCCACTTCCAAGAGGCGCAGGTCCTTCTTGCGCTTGAGCTCGGCCAAGGCTCCGGCCTCAAACCGGGGAGCCACCACCACCTCCACAAAGGTCGCGGTGATCTCCTTCGCCGCGGGAAGATCCACCATCGCGTTGAAGGCGATGACGCCCCCGAAGGCGGAGGTGGGATCAGTCTCCCGCGCCCGGACGTAAGCCTCGCAGGGCGTGGCGCCGATCGCGACCCCGCACGGATTGTTGTGCTTGACGATGGCCGCTACGGGAAGGGGCGCGTCTTGGCGCGCCTGGGGCTGGTGGGTGTGACCAGCAACTGGAGTATCTGGACGCGTTCCGAACTCTTTCACCAACTCGAGCGCGGCATTGGCATCCAGGAAGTTGTTATAGGACATCTCCTTGCCATGCAGTTGCCGGCCCCGCGCCGCCGCGGGTTCGGTCCCGCCAAACTCGCGATAGAACGCGCCCTGTTGGTGAGGGTTCTCTCCGTACCGTAGATTCTGGACCTTCTCGAACTGGAGGGTCAGCAGGGCAGGGAACCGGACCGGCCCCACCCCGTCTTGCCCTTCCAGATACCCGGCGATCACCCCGTCGTATCGGGAGGTGTGCTGAAAGACCTTCCGGGCCAGCTCACGGCGCATGTCCATCGAGAGCCCGCCTCCGCGGAGAGCCTCCAGCACACGCCCGTAATCGGCCGGATCAACCACCACCGTCACATCCGTGTGGTTCTTGGCGGCCGACCGCAACATGGACGGGCCGCCGATGTCGATGTTCTCAATCGCCTCATCGAAGGTGCAGCCGGGCTTGCTGATCGTGGACTCAAAGGGATACAGGTTGACCACGACCACATCAATCGGGCCGATCCCGTGCTGATCCATCTCGGCGACGTGCTTCGGGTCCCCTCGCCGGCCGAGCAGGCCTCCGTGAATCTTGGGATGGAGGGTTTTGACCCGCCCGTCCAGGATCTCCGGGGAACCGGTGTAGGCCGCGACGTCGGTGACCGCCACGCCCGCCTCCCGCAGCGCCTTGGCCGTCCCGCCGGTGGACAAAATCTCATACCCCAGGCCGGTCAGTCCCTTGGCGAATTCGACGACCCCGGACTTATCCGACACGCTCATCAGCGCCCGCTTCACGATCGCTGCTCCTTCGTTCGGCTATGACGGTCTTACTGCCTGCCGGCCTCTCGTAGCGACTCGCGGAAGACGCGGTAGAACTGGTCGTTCTCCGACACGGCCTGATTGGTGATCGCTTTCAGTTTACCAAGTTCCCGTTCCGCGATCACGAAACTGACGCTCTTGGCAAAGGCCGCCATATTGTCGAAGGTTCGAAACCCCTTGCCGACCAAACCCACACACATATGCCGACGGTACGGCATCGCCATCGCTTGCAGGGCCTGAAGCACCTGGTTGGCTTCCCCCGATCCGCCGTACTCTTCGTGGAGAATCACCACTTCATAGCGACTCCGCCGAAGCCGTTCAAGGGCCTCGGCGGGCTTGGCGGCGACGTGCACCGTATACCCCAGCCCCGTGAGCGCAGTCCTGGCCACCGCCTGGTACTGCGGCTGATCTAGACAGACCAGAGCCAGACGGCGGTTTTCGACGAAATCGTCCTCAGCCGGCGGCGGGGGAGCCGGGCCCTCCTCCTCGACGGCCTCAAGGTCCATAGACTGTAATGCAGACTGCGGGGAAGCAGGTGGAGGCGGGACGATCCCCGCTGAAGACGCCTCGCCGCCTTCCTGTTTGGTGCTGACTTGGATCTTCTCCCGACACTTGGGGCAGGTGACCTTGAAGACGGCGTCCTTCGGAACCTTTTCGTCCGGGAGCGACAGGTTGGCAGAGCATGAGGTACAGGTGACGACCATCGCCCTACCGTTTCTTTACCGTCTTGGCATACCCGGCATCCAGTCCGAGTCCCTCGATGTCGCTCGTCTGTTCGCCGCGTGCCTGTTTGATCTTGTCGATGCCGCGCTGGACGATCCCCTTCCGGGTCGAGTAGAGCTCGGCGGTCTCCGCCGTAATCAGCCCTTCGGAATAGACACGGATGATCGCCTGATCGAAGGTCTGCATGCCGAAGGGTTCGCTGGCCTCCTGAATCTCGTAAAACGTCTTGCCCTCGGACTCGCCCATCAGAATGGCTTCTTTGGTGCGGATGTTGTTGCCGAGGATGTCGTGAATGGCGATGCGTCCGCCGCCCGCTCTCGGCAACAAGCGCTGCCCGACGATCCAACGGATCGAGTCCGAGAGGCGCTGGCGAACCTGTTTCTCCTCTTCCTGGTCGAACATCCCCACAATCCGGTTGATCGTCTGGCCGGCGTCCACCGTGTGCAACGTGCTGAGCACGAGATGGCCGGTCTCGGATGCCTTTAACCCCAGCTCGACCGTCTCGCGATCGCGCATCTCGCCGACCAGGATGATCTTCGGCGCCTGACGGAGCGCGGCGCGAAGGCCGTTGGCGAACGTGTCGAAGTCGCCCCCCAGTTCACGCTGGTTGAACGTGGCCTTGAAGTTGGAATGCACGAACTCGACCGGGTCCTCCAGGGTGACGACGTGGACGGACTTCGTCTCGTTGATCTCCCGCAGCAGCGCCGCCAACGACGTGGACTTGCCGCTGCCGGTGGCGCCGGTGACCAGGATGAGTCCGTTCTTCTCGCGGGTCATCTTCTTGAAGGCCGCCGGCATCTCGAGATCGTCCAGCGAGGGGATCTTGGTCTCTAATTTCCGCATGACGATGGAATAGTTGCCCCGCTGGGAAAAGATATTGACGCGGAACCGGGCCTTGCCGGGCAAGAAGTACGAGCTGTCGGAGGATCCTTGCTGAATGAGCATCTGGGAGAGCCGGCGATCGTTGTTGATGAGATTCAAGGCGAAGACCTCGGTCTGGAACGGCGTCAAGTTGTCGACGGCCGGATTGAAGGACACGGGCACCAACTCTCCATCGGATTCCACCTGCAGGGGACGAGCCACCGAAACGTTGATATCCGACACGTTCGTGCGCGAATCCAACATGGCGGCCAGCATCGTGTCGATTTCTGGTTTTCTCATGGCAGGACTCCTTTCATGAGCGACCTCATTTCGGGCATGCCGGGCCCGCGGGAAACGGCGTCAGCCCGCCAGGTCATCCGGCGGGGTTTTCAGGAACGGCAGGAACTTGCCCTTGTCAATGCACTTGTCGTAAGCCTCATCGGGACTGATCCATTTCTTATTGAGGACCTCCATGATTGCGTCGTCCAAGGTCTGCATCCCGAATTTCTTGCCGACCTGAATCGCCGACGGGATCTGGAAGGTCTTGTTCTCACGGATGAGGTTGGCGACGGCGGGCGTGCAGATCATGATCTCCAGCGCCGCGCACCGGCCCTTCTTGTCGATGCGCTTGAAGAGGTTCTGCGCCACGACCACCTTGAGACTGGTCGAGAGGGTGTTGCGGATCTGCGCCTGCTCCTCGTGCGGGAAGACCTCGATGACACGGTCCACGGTCTTCGCCGCGTTGGTCGTGTGCAGGGTCCCGAAGACCAAGTGCCCGGTCGCGGCCGCCTCCACCGCCAGGCGGATGGTTTCGAGATCCCGCATCTCGCCGACGAGGACGATGTCGGGGTCTTCGCGGAGCGCCCCCCTGAGGGCCGCGGCGAACGACCGGGTGTGCAGCCCCACCTCGCGATGGTTGATGACGCAGCCCTGGCTCTGGTGCACGAACTCGATCGGGTCCTCCACGGTGATGATGTGGTCCTTCCGGTTCTTGTTGGAGTGGTCAATCATCGCGGCCATGGTGGTGGACTTGCCGCTCCCCGTGGGGCCGGTGACCAGGATGAGGCCTTTGTGGAGCATCGAGGCCCGTTTCAGAATGGGCGGAAGCCCCAATTCATCCGCCGTCAGCACCTTGGTGGGGATCTGGCGGAAGACCGCCGCGCACCCGTATTTCTGGTTGAAGAAATTGGCCCGGTACCGGGCGATGCCGGGAATTTCGTAACCGAAATCCACATCCCCGGTTTCCTCGAAGGTCTTAATCTTGTTTTCGGGGGCGATCTCATACAGCATCGCCTTGAGTTCGTCGTTCTCCAGGACATGGTACTTGACCCGCTCCAGTTCGCCGTGCAGACGAAGGATCGGTTGCTGCCCGGAGACCAAGTGAAGGTCCGACGCGCCCTGCTCATTCATCAATTTGAAGAATGCGTCAATTTTCGCCATGCTCCTCGCCCTCTCTACCCACGATCCAGCAGACCCCGCGCATGCGGCCAAAAAGTACCACAACCCTCAGGGCAGGTCAACCTCAACGGCGAGCAGATGCACACTCTCCAGTTCCTGTACAAGATGAATCTGTAACGGGAGCCACGGCTTTTTACCTTTTCCCTCCCGCCCGTGTCTCATTGACAGAGACAGCCGATCGGTCTACTCTTCGCACAGGAAGGCGGCATGGATCAGGAACTTGTTCAGTATCTTGACGAGCGGTTTGGCCGGATTGAGCAACGACTGGACGGGCACGACCGGCGATTCGAGTCGATAGACCAACGCTTTGAGTCGATTGACCGGCAATTCGTGCAAGTCAACCAGCGAATCAATGACCGCTTCGAGGAGGTCAAACGCCATACGGGCGTGCTGGTCGAAGATCTCCGCCGTCACATTCAACTCGTAGCCGAGGGCCTTGCCATGCACGTCCAAGTTCAGCATGTACAGGAACGGGAATACCACGACCGGCAGCATCAGGAGACCCGCGCGCTTCTCCGATCATTCTATGAGGACTTCAGACAGCAAAACGCACAACTCCGTCAATCCCAGGACCAGATCCACCAGCGCGTGGAGAACCTCGAACGGAACCAGAACTAGGGCTCCGACCTCCCGTATTGCCCATCTTGATGAGGGGGTAGGCCCCCGTGCCTGCCCAAATTCCAAATCCGACGTAGGGGCGCACAGCCGTGCGCCCTCTTTTACGCCCTCGCCCCATTCGATGGGGAGAGGGTGCGGGTGAGGGGCAAATCGTAGGGGCGCCGCGTGCTGCGCCCGTCTTCTCAGGCCGGGCCGCAGGGGGGAAGAGGTAGGCGGAAGGAACTAGACCCGCGTCCGATTGGTTTCGCGGACGAGATCGTATAGGAACTCAGGCGCAAAGTCGGCGCCGTTCGGCCAGGTCAGCGTGTGGTCTACGCGAAACGCAGCAAAATAGGATGTATCTCGCAGGGGTTCGAACACCTCTCCCCTCAGTTCAGATGCAAGATCAACCTCGCCTTCAAGACCATCATCAAACTTCAGCCACACCCGATGGTCTCCGCGATAGTGCGCTTCAACGACATGAACAAGCACAGGGCTACTCCAGCGGTTGAATGGGTTTGAGCGGCTTGCGTTCAGAAGCCAGCCGCCAATCTTCATCTAATTCTGCACTATGGAGGTGGCACCATTCAAGCACAAGGTTTAAGACTCGGCCAGGGCATTGTCCCTCCACGACGCCGGACTCCCAGTGGACCACAATCTTATGCTCCCCATAAACCGCATGAAAGTAAGGAGGCGCATGGTCGCGGTAAAACATCTTGATGACGATTCCGAAAAAGCGGCTGATCTCCGGCATCAAACGATCCCCTCCCCCATAGGGTCTTGCTACTGAGACACCCGGAGGGTGGATTCGTCTAATGCGGATTCAGTAGCCCTCGCCTCGCTTGCGGGGAGAGGGTTAGGGTGAGGGGTTCACATCTGTTGTAGGGGCGCACGGCGGTGCGCCCTCCCCCAATCCGAGAACCGTTCTTCGTAGGGGCGCCGCGTGCTGCGCCCGTCCGAGCTTTTTCTTTTTCTGCGGTTTTGCCTTTTGCTGACCTGGCGTGTCTTATTGACATGGAAGGCTGATCATCTTAATCTCTCACACAGCGACGGAGGCGGTATGGACCAGGAACTGGTTCAGTACCTCGACGAGCGGTTTGGCCGGATTGAGCAACGACAACGACTAGACTCACACGACCAGCGCTTTGAGTCGATGGACCGGCAGTTCGTGCAAGTCAACCAGCGAATCGATGACCGGTTTGAGGAAGTCAAACGCCATACGGGCGTGCTGGTCGAAGACCTGCGCTACCACGTCCGGCTTGTGGCCGAAGGATTCGCAACCTTCGTGGAAGGGCGATATGCCCAGGACCAGGCCCGGATTGACGAGCGCTTCCGCGAAACCCAGGCCCTCATCCGCAGCTCCTACGACCATCTCCAACAGCAACAGGACCAGCTTCGCCAATCGCAGGACGAGATCCACCAGCGCGTGGAGAACCTCGAACGAAATCAGAACTAGACTTCCGTTCGCCCTGAGCATGTCGAAGGGCCTCCCGAGGGGTAGGCCCCCGTGCCTGCCCAAAGTCCAAATCCGATGTAGGGGCGCACGGCGTGCGCCCTCCCCCAATCCGGGAACCGATCTTCGTAGGGGCGCGGCACGCCGCGCCCGTCTGTCTCAGGTCAGTAAAACGGTGTCTGGCTCCCTTCTGCCTCCAGGTGCCTGACACCGTTTTATCCCTCATCCCCTCCCGCCCCGTTTAACCTTTTCTGCTTCCCCCGTGTCTAACGAACAGATGTGCCCCGGCCGCCATTGTGGGGATTGCAGAAACTTAACCTATAGGTTAAAATGACTGAAAAGAAGCTTCTCTTCCCAGGTTCTGTACTCGATCTCTATGTGGTCTTTCAAGAGGACCGCAGTGAAGTGGCGGAATTCATCGACAGGCTGACAAGTCCCGATCTCGGGCAGTTCTCGCATTTGAAGGATGCTCTCACCCACCATGGAATTCCGAGGAACACGAGCAAGTTTCGGAATGAGGGGAACGGGATCTACGCACTGAAAGCCCAAAACGCCCGAATCTATGGATTCTTCGACGGCCCCAGATCGTTTGTCTTGGCACTCGGTTTCAAGAAGGGCGGCAAGGGAGGACGGAAGGTTGAACGACGACATTGCGAGCACGCCTGTGAAATCCGGAAGTTATTGAGGTCCGATGCAGGACAGGAGAAGCACAAGCATGGATATTGAAGCTTTGAGAGAGAAAATAAATGCTGCCCGGGGCACATTTGATTATCGCCTTGAGAAAATTCTATTCCGGTTGGGCGAGGACATCTGCCTGCTGATGGAACAACAACGGCTCAGCCGGACGCAACTCGCGGAGCGCATGGGCGTCTCTCCCGCTTACATCACGAAGATTCTCAGCGGCAACCCCAACCTGACGATCAAGAGCTTGCTCAAGCTCGCAGATGCGATGGGCAAAGAGCTGACGCTTCAGTTTGCGCCCCGAGCCGCGCAGAAACGGTCCTCACGCTCGCGCCATTTCGGCCGGACTCTCTCAGGAAGACCGTAACTGCAACTTTCAGGCCGGGCCGCAGGGGGTTTCCTTTTCTTTCCGCTTTGTCATTGCGCGCGCAGCAAAGCAATCTCATTCCGGTCGCCCTGAGCATGTCGAAGGCTTCCAATTCGATGTAGGGGCGCACAGCGGTGCGCCCTCCCCCAATCCGAGAACCATCCTTCGTAGGGGCGCGGCGTGCCGCGGCCGTCTTTCTTTCAGTTCAGGCGTTCAGTGCCTCAAACAAAGTAGCCTGGCACCGTTTTCTGCCTGGCACCGTTTTCTGCCCTCCGGCGTTTTTACCTTTTTTCTCCCTCCCGTGTCTCATTGACAGGGACAGTTAATCAGCATAATCTTCAATGCGCGGAGGCAGTATGGATCAGGAACTGGTTCAGTACCTCGACGGACGTTTTCACGCAATCGACCAGCGTTTTCAGGCCATCGATGCGCGCTTTCAGACAATGGATCAGCGTTTTGAGGCGATAGACCGGCGCTTTGAGACAATGGAACATCGCTTTGAGACGATGGAACATCGCTTTACGGGCCTGCTGGATCAGCGGATCGAAGAGGTCAAGCGCCACACCGGCATCCTGGTGGAAGGCCTCCGCCAAGAGGTGCATCTTGTGGCCGAAGGCCTGATCCTGCACGTCGAGGTCCGGCACAGGGAGGATCGGGAATATTTCGACGGCAAGTTCGAGGGAATGGCCGCCCTCTTTCGCAGTTCCCACGACCATCTGCAGCAGCAACAGGACCAGCTTCGCCAATCGCAGGACCAGATCCACCAGCGCGTGGAGAACCTCGAACGAGATCAGAACTAGACTTCCGTTCGCCCTGAGCATGTCGAAGGGCCTCCCGAGGGGTGGGCCCCCGTGCCTGCCCAAAGTCCAAATCCGATGTAGGGGCGCACGGCGTGCGCCCTCCCCCAATCCGGGAACCGATCTTCGTAGGGGCGCGGCACGCCGCGCCCGTCTGCTGGTTTAAGGCGGGAGGAAGCGGAGGGGGATGTTGTCAGGAATGCGCTTTGGAAAAAGCTGGAGAGTGGGCTTCGATTTTCCTCATGGCTTTGCGGTCATAGATTTTTTCGCCACAAGCCAGACACTCATGGAATTCGAGCGAAGGTACTTTGTAGGTCTGGCCGTGAACCTTGCCGGTCAGATTCCGTCGCACTTTTTTCACCTTGTTGCTGCCACAGGAGGGACACGCTGTAATTTTCATTGTGGGCATCAGCTTAGCCTAGACTGACCTCTTCGACGAGACAAGGAAATAATAAGTTTCCACACCTACTTGTTTCACCAGCTTACCCTTGGTGTATATGGGAAGTCCAGTCATGTTCGTGCTTTCAATGACATACAGGCGTTCCCTGGCACCACGTCGAGTCAGGCTGGTCGATCGGATTGTTTTATAAATCGACGCCGCATTGAGAACAGCCTCTGCAATATCAAGCTCGGTGAGACAGTCCGCCTCCATCTCTAGGCGTGCCTTTTCGCTGAAGGCATACTGGCCGTTTAGCACCGCACGCTTGATGCGGACAAGAATGTCGCTCACGAGTCGCGCCCTCGGTTCCCTCCCCTGTCATAAGTGAGACACCCGAACATGTGGAAAGGTTAAATCCGATGTAGGGGCGTATCGCGATACGCCCGTCTGCTGGTTTGGCGGGAGGAAGCGGAGGGGGGAAGGGAGTCTGATAATCAATTGAGACGAGATTGCAAATATTTTTGTATTCGAATCTTTAACCTTTGAGTGTCTTTCGTAATTTGACATTGCCAAATCCTCCGCCCTACGATTTTCTTGGACACCGAATTGGGGCACAATGCCCCTGTTAAGGAGGTGTCTATGGCCAAGCAGAAACCGGAGCGAGGCCGGTTCTCCTC
>Ga0114945_10000373_pt1 | contig 28797 bp, 18 predicted proteins | sample OV2TP3_FD_87194 | JGI IMG/M metagenome (GOLD analysis project Ga0114945, IMG submission 87194) | Hot spring microbial communities from Beatty, Nevada to study Microbial Dark Matter (Phase II) - OV2 TP3 | ecosystem: Environmental > Aquatic > Thermal springs > Hot (42-90C) | place: USA: Beatty...
GAGCGCTTTAGCGCAGCGTTCTTGGCCTGAAATGATGGGACACCAAGTGGCTCGAAAGATTCGTTCCCTTGCTTCTGGTCAGGGCGCTTCCAATTCTCTCAAGTGTGCGCGGCAGACGATCCACTCTGACCTGCCGGAGAAAGTCGAGATTCAAAACGTCTTTAACCTTGAAGTCAAGACGGAGGGTGGTGGCGGCACAGGCTCCACCGAAGACCTGTCTGAAAGGATCGCCGACATCTTACGTGACCAGGCGCTACACCACGGGATCGACATCACATGAAGATTAAGCCGATCCTCGGGGACTTGAAAAACCTGTTTGGATGAACCGAATGGCAACCACCGTACAAGAGACAACCCGCAGAGTTTGGGCGTGCCGGATCTTTTGCTGGACCGAGGAGGGTGAGTCGCGAGGGATTGAGGCAAGCTTGGCTACGGACGCTCTGGTCATCGGCCGCTATGTGGAGATGCAAGGGTTGATTCGCCTTGCGAACTTTCCCCTTCCCGCCATCACAGACCTCGGCGAGCGGATCGAAAAAGAGCGGAAGTTTCTCGCCGCCACAGCTCTCACATGCCGTGGCGAGCGCGAAGAATGGATGGACAACTACCCTTCGGCGCGTCTGAGCAGGTTTCTGGAAGTCCGGTTCGCCGTCAAAGAGGCGGACATCTTTCGCGACGAACTTCTGTTCGAGTTCGGCAACGTCAACGGCAATACGGAGAACCGCACGGTCACGTTCAAGTTCTTCGGGGCGGGTGATCGCGAAGGCGAACGTTACGTGCAGCGGCCCAACTCGTGGAAATACCACGAAGGTCTCATCGCGTTCCGCGTTCTGACGCAGGGCCAGGCCAGCAACGTCACCGGACTGGAGGTGTCGTCGGTTTGGCGAGTCAGCGGTGCCGGCGAGTCGATTACCAGACCCGAGTACTACTTCGATGTCGGGATGCAATACAAGCATGGCGCCAATACCTACCAGTTATTCGGTCGCTCGCGCGAGAAGGATGCGCTCGACCCGGATGCGAGGAACTTCGAGCTGGTCAACGTCGCTCCGCTCGACCGTCCCGGCAAATATGTGTTCCACCACAGCCAGACCTTTCCCGATCTCTTCGTCTGTCGTCTCTCGCCAACCGGCGGAAGACCCGAGGGGGCGCTCGATCTCGGCAATGGAGATTACCTGATCGCCTTCAGCCGTGTTTGTACACACCTCGGCTGCATGCTCTTGCCCAAAGTGGCGCGCGATGCGGCAGGCAACTTGCCGTCCGCTGACGGTCTTTTAATTTGTCCTTGTCACCAAAGTTGCTTCGACCTGACCGCTCGCGGTCTGGTGGTCATCGGACCCGCCACCGATTGTCTGCCGGGCGTGGAACTCCGGGCCGTCGACCAACCTGTTACACAGGTCAAGCTCGTGCGCTGGATTCGTGGCGCTAGCACCCCATTTGGCGTTCCCTATTTGGGAACTTCACACATTCCGCCGGAGAGTTAACAATGCCCGATCCCAAACATCCGGAACTCATGGAGACTCCTCCGGCGGACTGCAAGCCCCGGCCCACCGCGTGTCAGTTCTGTATCGTTGGCTGCGGCTATGAAGCGCACCTTTGGCAACCCGGCCAAGGTTCCCCCGATCCGCCGGACATTAAGCAGGCTCATTGGGTTTCGCCAGCAATGACGGACATGGTTCGACTGGACGGGCAACCGTTCCGGGCGGCGGTTGTCCCGGACCCCAAGTGCGTTATGAACAAGGGCAACCATTCCCCGCGAGGCGGCTCCGAAGGTCGCACCCTGGTCTTCTCGGCCGAGAACCCTGCCAACGAACACGCCGCCACCACGGAGCGCATCACTACCCCCTACATCCGAACGGCCAACGGTTTCGAACCGGTTTCGATGGATCGCGCGTGCGCTCTGCTTGCCTCCCTCGTCAAAGAAGCCACTGGCTGGGCGATTCAGGATGGGGTGGTCCGGTGCACCACTCCCAGCGGCTTGGGCGTGAAGATGTACGAGTACCAATACCTCGAAAACACCTTCGCCGCCACTCGCCTCTTCTTCCAGATCATCGGCACACCCAACGTCGCGCTCCACGATCGTCCCAGCATCGCTCCCAACACTCTGGGTTTCGACGATTCCGGCATGGATCCCCACGCCTACGCCTATGAGGACATTTGGGAGAGCGACGTTCTCTTCCTAGCAGGCGTCAACGCCTACGAAGCTCAATCCGTATTCTTCATGCAGGCGATGACCGGTAAGCTGATCATCGTCCTGGACCCTCGGCGCACCATCACCGCCGACTACGCCCAAAAGACCGGCGGGCTTCACCTCCAGCCCAAGGTCCTCGGCGCCGATACTCTCATTCTCAACGCGCTCACTCGCTTTATCCGTGATCGTCAAACCGCAGACCCCGCCAATTGGCCCTCCCGCGTACCGACCAGTTTGATTGTTACAACCGACGAGCTGGAGCGCGCCCGCCGCGAGGCCCGGAATGTCCCGCTGGAAGAAGGTCCCGAAAAACGCCGCCGGGCTCGTTATCAACTTTCGTTGGAGGAGTACCTACGTTTCCTCGACACGCCCGGCCCCGATGGCCGCCCCCTGTATTCCCTCGAGCGGGCTGCATCAGAGTCCGGTATCCCGCTCGAGAAACTGGAACGCTGCGCTCAGCTTTTGGCTGGCCCCGTCGAATCGCTGGTCCCGCCAGCGGAGCGCAAGGTCAGCCTGATCTTCGAGAAAGGGCTGATCTGGGGATTCTCGTACCAGAACACCGCTGCGATGGCTAATCTCGGTCTGTTTCTTGGCAGCGTCCTTCGCCCCGCTCCGCAAGACGAAGCCAACAGCGAAGGCATTAATAAAATCGGTGTCTGCGGCCGTGCAGGCGGCCACCAGAAAGGGTATGCCGAGGTCCGATACCCACCCGATCAAAAGAATCGCGGTTACCCTTTCCACAACGCCTCCGACGAGTTCGTCTCTGACGACGGGAAAACCCACTTCCGCACTCACCACTATTTCGACGCCCACCTCGTCGGCACGCGTGTCGCTCCCATCCATCCGCCGGCCCGCACGCAGTCCCCCGATCCTGACATCCGCCTCTTCTGGGTCATCGGCTGCAACCCTGTCGGTCAGATGGCCAACGCCCAGGCCAAGTGGAGCGAAGTCGCCCGGCGCCGCGGCGCCGACTTTCCCGCCACGGTCCTTGAGGCCGAAGATCGCCTCTGCGCTCGCATCCGGTCCGGCGGCTTGGTTGTGGTCCAGCAGGACATCTACCCGAACCCGACCACCAACTACGCCGACCTTATTCTCCCGGCTGCCGGCTGGGGTGAGGAGGACTTCACCCGCTACAACGGGGAGCGCCGCCTCCACCTCTATTCGCGTTTCATGGACCCACCGGGCCACCGCGTCAACGGGCGGCTGGAGACCGACTCGACCGGGAAGATCATCACCCGCTGCCTCCCCGACTGGCGCATCTTTAAGGAAGTTGCTCTCGAGCTGGTCCCTGCTGGTGCATCCATCAACGGCTTGAAGCGCAGCGACCTCGAAGCCTGGACGGCGGACCCACAGGGGCGTTGGACGGGCACCGCTGCTGTCTTCCATGACATGGCCAAAAACAGCAACCGCAAAGTCATGCTCGGCGACCTCGAACAGGGCGCTACTCCCGAAGGGCACAAGCGCCTTCGCGACTTGGACACTCCGACCAACGGCTTCCTCATACCTGTCAAACTCCAACAGGACGGCACGCTTAAGCAGTTTCCTCGCCTTCCGGTTACTAAACCGTTCAAGTTTTCCGACAAGACCCCCTACGGCTATTACGCCTTTGTCAAAGCCGATTGGACCGAGATTGAGGCGGATTTTCGCGCCAACCTGCCCCGCGACGGTGAGTTTGTGATCGTGAACGGACGCATCAATGAATTGTGGAACTCCATGTTCACCCATATCCGCAACGAAACCGTCCGCCAGCGCTATCCAGATGACCTTCCCGGGACTATCCTCGAGATGCATCCTGACGATGCCGCCCGTCTCCAGGTCAGAAACGGCGATCCCGTCGAGGCCCGCTGCGACCAAATCCACTTCGGCGCCGCTCAGGGCTCCTTTCGGGCCATCGTCTCCATTCAACCGGACTCGTGCCTTCCGGGCATGGTCTTCGCTCTGTTTTCCTATCCCGCGATGAACCGCCGGCTGACGGAGTTTCCGTTCCGCGACTTCCACACCGGCGCCTACGTCAACAATATCACCACCGGGTACGTCGACCCTATCAATCCCATCGCCGCCGTCAAGTACGCCCGCGGTCGCATTGTTCGGTTAGGCTCACGCTACCAGCCGTCCGAGCCTCACCTGGGCCCCAACTTTGCTCCGCGTAATGTCGCTTTTCTGCGCCGAATGGTTGCCGATGAAAGCCACCGGCTGGAGTGGAAAGTTCGCGAGTTCATCGTGCAAAAAGGCGTGCCGCGTGCCGTGAAGCACCCTTTTGGCGCCGAGGGTGCCGAGGGAAATAAAGTTCTAGATCTCATCTTGGATCCAGATCGTTTTATTGAACTCCTGAAGGCTCAACCAAATCTACGAAAAGAGTTTAACAAGGGCATTGGATTCATGGCAGGCCCGGATGACATGCTGACGGGTCAACCCGGAGAAGGCGAATTCGACCCTTGGACGAAAAAAGAGGTCGATCTGGTCCGCAAATGGCTTGGAACATTCCCTCAAGGGAACCAGCCCTGAAGAGAAGATATGAAGATCAAACCCATGCTGGGGTCTTTCGCCATTGACGGGATTGAGTACATCGAATCATCTGAGAGCCGTGCGCTGGTCGAGCACCGCGTGCCTGGCCTGGCGGGAAACTACTTTCAGGATATGGGGAGCGTGCCGAACAGCATCGTGATCTCCGGGACAAAGAGCGGCGACGAGGCGCGGGACAACTTCCTGACCGGGATCAGGGAAATTTTCAACAAGGGCGAGCCGACGACCTTCGTGGCAGACATAAACACGGCGACCGATATCACTGATGTCGTCATCGAAGACCTGGAGGTGGCGGAAATAGGAGGCAGCCCGGACAGCTTCCGCTATCTAATCAAGCTGCGCAAATACGTCAAGCCGCCCGAACCCCCAGCCACCGGATTGCTCGATGCTGGGATTCTCGGCGACGCCTTGAGTCTTGTCGAGGGTGCGATGAATGCCCTTGACGCGCTCGGCTCCATCCCCAATCTGGGAGATCCGACAGGACCTGTGCGCGGTGCTCTCGATGCGATCCAGGTAGCCACTGACGGGCTGGATCAGACCGTCAATGACCTGCGCAATCTCTTCGGCGAGACGGCGACGGAGAGTCCAGTTTCAGGGCCGGGAGCGGCAGGAGGAGGGCCGTCCGCGCCCACTCCACCAGCAGGGAATCTGGGCATTGGCGGCGCTTCGACGCCGCCGACAACTTCGGTGCAGCCAACGACAACGATCACTTCCGCGCCCGTCCCATCGGCGGGGAGGCTGCGCATTGACCCGACGGATCCGAGGATTGATGGAGCGACAGGGACGGTCCTCCAAAGCATGCTCAAAGCTCCGGAGACGGCCGAAGCAGCAGGCCGCCTTGTCGGTGGTGTCCAGAGTGGTGAGCTGGCGGGGATACAGGGGGATAATTCGGAGGCGGCCAAGCAACTGGCGAGCGCTCACGGAACCGAGCCATCGCAGCTCATCTCGCCCGGGCAAGATGCCGCGTTGGCACTCGACGCCGCATCTCCTCTCAACGCTCCCCCAACGATCCTGCTCAGGAGCGAAGTCCGTAGCGATCCGGCCCGGCTCAGCGCTGCGCTTGCCGAGGTGGGTCGGACGTTCGATTTCTTCCAGCAAGGTCAACTCGTGCCGTGCGCAAGCGCGGCGTCAGCAATCCCGGTTCCGAACCTCGTGCCATCATCCTTCTGTCGTGTGCAGGCCGTCGCGCCCATGGCAAAAGCGCTTGTGCTCGATGAAGAAACAACCGAACCTGTGAAAGAAGTCATTAAAGAAGGGCCGCAATGCCAGACGGCGCTCGATATCGGGTTCGTACACTTCAACAGCGACCGGCATGTCTTGATGCCCGAGGGGCCGACTCCGGAGCCGAGTGGCGAGGCGCCAGGGGAAGGAGCCGACGGACTCCCGATCCTCGCTCGCGCTTTAGCCCATGCGCAGCAGCATCCCCAGCGGGAAATGCTCGTTGCGGGGCACTGCGACACGACAGGCTCCATTCAATACAACCTCCAGCTCTCCGCCAGGCGGGCGAACTCGGCCTTCTTCGTACTGCAGGGCCATATCCACAAGGAGGACTGGGTCAAATCCGCTCTACTCGACGGCGGTCATGCCGACGACTGGCGGAGGATTCTCCGCTGGGTCCACAAACAGTACGGGCTTGATTGCGAAGCCAGCGATCCGGCGCGCCCCGATTCCGCCAAGGACATGAAAGCCATCAAGGGGTTTCAGCGGGGCTACAACGAACAGGTGGATGAGCTCGCCCAGTCAGGCACGAATCCGTTCGCCCCGGGATTCAAGGACAAAATACCGACCTCTCAGATGGGGTTCGTCGGAATCTCAACGTGGCGGGCCTTCTTCGACTTCTATCAGCGTGAGCTTATGCGTCTGCTGAATCTTCCGAGCTACGATCAACTCCGAAAGATCCAGGACGCGGTGAAGCTCGTCCGCCCGCCCACGCAGGGCTGCGGCGAGTTTCACTCCCGGGACCTGGCAGAGCGCGCGAGTCGCCGCGAGCGCGGCTACCGGGAGAAGGCCGATCCGCCTCGGCCGAAAGACCGTCGCGTCGAAATCCTCTTCTTCGATCCAGGCGAGACCCCCCCGTTCGACTGCCACCCGACAACCGATGTTCTGAAGTGCGATCCACTCAAATGCTTGCTCTACAAGGATAACTCGTTCGTCCAAAGACCACTCCCGCCGCTTGACAAGCAGCTCACCACAAAAGTTGCGCTGGTGGGAGTAGGGGTGATGCAGCGAGGCAGCTCAGACTTTACTGCGGAGCGCAATTTCAGTCCTTTGCTCAAGGAAAAGGCGCGATTCCGTATTCGACTAGACGATCTCCCCGTGCCGTTCGAAGGCACGCTGCGCATTGTCGTCTCGCGGCCGACCGACGACGGATTCGGGCCAGTGGCTATTCTGGAGCAAAAGGTGTGCTCTCTGACGGAGAAGCAGATTGATGTCGCCGTTGAATGGGTTGGCAAGACTGACCGCGATGTGCCCCGCCAGCTCAGTGCTCGCACAACTCCTAACCTCAACAACAATGGGGCCCCCATGCATTTGCCGCTCCGCGAGATGAAGAAGGATGACAATGTTCGCCACGGCGTCTATGTCGTCGAGCGCATCGAACTCGCCGAGAAAGACGGCATCGTCATCGCCTCGGACAAGCCTCAAGATCCCGGCCTCGTTGTCCCGGTCATTTGCACGTTGTTTTTTGACATGAATCTTTTTGTGTCGAGCCTCCATCACTTCGGGATTGGTGACGGCGTGAATTTCAACGCCCCGTATGTTGACGAAATCAGAAGAGCGATTCTGGCGGTAGCCCGCAGTCACTACGGCGGTATGGGGATTCGATTTGCGATAACACGGACGAGGACAGCCTCCGTTGGTTTCATGATTCATATCAAAGACACCGTGGCATTTTTGGACCCTACTGGCGCCGGGGTTATTCCAGGAGGAACTGTAACCAAGGAAAGGGGCGCTGGATTTGTGGTTAGTCATAACATATTCGCCTGGATCGAAGAGTCGTTCGGATCAAACACTTCTAGTGATCGATTAACAATCGAGATCGGCCCAACTGGAATGCTGAACCGTAACGTGGATCAGAACTCCGATGACTCTAAAGTCTTGCACGAAGTGTTCGGTCCGCTCGGTGTCGCCAAAGACTCGAAGAGCAACCCATTTCTTCTGCCAGACGCTGAGACGCCCAAGCCAACGAAGCCACGGACGGTGACAGCCGGGCGCGTTGAGGGAGAGGTAACCGATCTCGATGCGGCGAATACGTCAGTGTCGGTGAGTGATGGGGGGGTCTTCACCGTTACTACCATCAATCCAAGTATCGTGCCTGCACAGCGGGCTGCAGACATTCAGCGCGCGCTGAATGCCTTTACCAACTCGGTCGGCGCTTTCGCGGCGCATGAACTAGGGCATGCTCTCGGACTTGTCGCCAAAGCAGACCCCAGCAAGACGAAAATTGACGTGCCAGGTAAAGGTGCTGTCCTATCCCCACTCGCCGGGGGAGACGACGGAGGCCACAACCGTCCCCCTCAAGGGACTCTTATGGACCCGGGCGAGACGATACGGCTTCGGACTATTTTCACCCCAGGCAAGCGTCTGGCCTTTGGCGCCTCGGACAGGCGGTACCTGCTCGACTGTTTTCCGGAGCGTCCATAGAAGTCTGGCCAACCTGGAGGAAGAGACTAGACACAAATGGGACTCTTACAGGCATTGCCCACGCAAGAACAACTGACCAATATTCTGGCCCCGGTACTGGGCGATAAAACTGCGGGAACAGGAGTCGCTGGTGTGTTGCAACTCCTCGAAGAGATCGACACAGCAAACATATCGGCCTCCCTGTCAGTGAAACTTGATCAGAATTTCTCCTTCAGCGTTTCAGCGGACGCAAGCTCGATAACCGGAGGGGCGATGGCACAGTTTCAGCAAGCGGTGAATGCCTTCCCCGACCCAGGAACGTTGATTCAACCGCTGAGCGCCAAACTTGAAAGCCTCAGAAACCTCTCCGCGGACAATCTCTCCACGCAGCTTCTCGCAGGCATCAACGGATTGCAAAACATCGAATTACTGATTCCCCCCAACGCGCGGGAGTTGATCGCCGGAGCGGCTGATCGAATCACGCGGATCAAAGGCGAGTTCATCTCCGGCGAATTCGGCCAGCTCAGGCAATGGAGAGAGAGCGTCCAGAAGCTGTATGGCGAAATCCAGCCATTGCTTGGCGCCGGTCCCGGCACAGTCGAAGAGCGACTCATCGCGTATCTGCGCGACAAGATCACTGAACTTGTGCGGCTCATATTGCCGGGTGAAAGCTTGGCGCTGGCCATTTCGGGCAGACTCGACGAGGCGATTTCAGCCGACCGGCTGGCGGCCATTGGCGCAATCAAGGTCGACCTCATCAACGCGATGAACGCCGCTCGCATCGAATTCGATCAAGGCAATTTTACGAATACGGCCTATCTGGCCGTCGCACAGCCCAGCTTCCAACAGTTGGTGGACGCTCTGGCCGAGGTGGCCGCCAAACTCCGCGCGTTTGTTGATGAGGGCATTGCGACCGCCGACGGGCTGATCCGCGCGTTGCAGCGGCAGTACGATCACTTTGCGCAAATCGAGATCATTGACCTGGGCAACATCAAAGATAAATTCGCCGAAGCCATCCGGCGCATTGAAGAAGCGGTCCGCGGCCTAGACCTGGGCATCGTTCGACGAAAGATCGAAGAAGTCTTTGAGCAGATCAACGAAGTGATCGGAAAGTTCGACCTCAGCCAGTTGACGGCGAAGCTGACAGATTTGCAAACGCAGCTTCAAACTGTTCTGGACGCGCTCGACGGCGCGCTGCTGGAGGCCATCGCATCGATCCGCGCCGTCTTCACGCAGATCAAAGACGCTCTGAGATCGATCGCCTCAACGCTCGGCAGTTACGACGAACGAGGCGATTTCCGCTTCCACGTCCAGCAACAGATCGAAGACTTCCTCAACAGCGTCAAGCAAACGCTGCAGGAGACAATCCGGTCACTGCTCGATCAATTCAAAAACACCATCGGGCAAACGTTGCAGCAGGTGCGCGACGGTCTGAATGGCGTCAAAGGTGAGATCGAAGCGGTCAAGGCGCAGCTTCGGGAGATGCTGCAAGGCGTCAACGACCAGCTTCAAAGCCTGGATGTGGCGGGCACGGTCGAAGCGACGCGACAGAAGCTGGATGGCATGCTCAGTAGCCTGGGCAGCATTGATTTCGACCCGGTCGTGGACCCCGTCGTCGCCCAGATCAACGAGATGGGCGACACGCTGAAGAAGATTGACGTTTCATCCTTGAACGAGTTCACGATTGGCGCGCTCAAGGTCTCCGTTGAAGTGGTGGTGGCGATTGACTTCTCGGTCCAGATCACCGACGCGCTGATGGCGGAGTTCGACAAGCTGCTGGAGATTCCGAAAAAAGCCCTGGGTGAAATCGAGGCCAGCGTTGAAAGCGTCATACAGCGCTTCGGCCAGCTTGCGCCGGAAGCGCTGCTCAAGCCGCTCGATGACCTCTTCGACCCCATCACCGCCCACCTGGACGCGCTCAAGCTAGAGGCGTTGCTCAAACCGTTGGACGAATGGTACGCGCGCGCGCAACAGGAGCTGGACAAGGTATCACCCGCGGCGCTGCTTCAACCGCTGATTGATCTGAACGGCAAGCTGGCAACCGCTCTCGATTCTATCTCCCCCGGAGAGCTGATCCGCCCATTACGCGAAGCGATAGATGACATCAAGGATCAGATTCGGAAAATTGATTTGACCGGCCTTGCGGCTGAGTTGAGTGGGGGGATTAACCAGGTGAAGGGGGCACTGGATAAGATTTCGCCCGAGGGGTTATTGAATCCGCTGGTCAACGCTTTCGACAAAATCATGACCGCGCTCGACAGCTTCGATCCGGGCGTCTTGCTGAAACCGTTCGCCGATATCTTCGATGCGCTGGCCGCACCCCTCGCCAATCTCACGGCGGACCACGCGCGATTGATTGCAGAGGTCTTCGCCGTCCTGCGAGGAATCGTTGACGCCTTCGATCCGAGGAATATCTACCGGCTCGTGCGGGAGAAGGCAGCCGCTGTGAACGGCCTTCTACAGCAATTGAACGTGGGCGGACTGCTCGCGTCGCTCAAAGGCCCGTACGATTCGATGCACGCTTCGTTCGAAGCCCACGGGGGGCCGGTGAACGTCTCCCTGTCAGCTTCCGTCGAAGGATTGAACCCGTTGCGCAATGCCTCGATTGCGCAGGCTGTAGCCGACCTTCAACGCATCCAGGCACAGCTCGACGCGCTGGCGCACGCCGAGCCGCCCGCTGACATGGTCAATCGTTACGATGCCGAGGTCAAAGCAAAACTGGAATCGCTGATACCAGTGTGGGCAAAAGAGAACATTTCTCCTGCTTCAATCAGACGAGCCTTCCAACTGCTCAACCCCTTAGACATGGCTGCCGAAATCAATCAGCTCTACGACTCGATCAAGCAGCAGTTGCGCAATTTCGACCCGCGCATCGTGCAGGAGCAAGTAAAAGCCTCCTTTGAGCGGGCCAAAGCCGCCATTTTCGCCTTTGATCCGGCGGCTATCGTCGGCCAAGTCCGGGACGTGATCAACGCGCTGATCCAGAGGTTGGACGGCATTGATCTACAACTCATCGCCGATGAGTTGAGCGGGGTCGCGGATGAAGTGAAGACGATCATCGCCGGCCTGGACCCGCGACCGATCATCGCGCAACTGCAAGGGCTGGTGGATGAAGTGAAGGCTTTAGTCGCGGTGCTGCAGCCATCGCAACTGTTGAGCGAGTTAAATGAGCCTTTTGAGCTATCGAAAGAGATCGTCGCCGAATTCAACCCGTCGGCGTTCAAAGAACCGCTTCAAACGCTCTTCGAAAACATTCAGAGCGTGCTCGAAGCGGTCGACGTCGGCGTCATCCTGCAGCCGCTAGCCGAAAGGTTGGAACAGTTGCGCGATGAATTGGAAGAGGGGTTGAAGCGGACTGAGACGGCGTTCAACGGAATGATTCAGGCAATACCGGTATAAGGTAACTATCCATGGCTCGTGCGAAACGATTCTACCTGTGCAACCTGATCCCGCTTTGCGAGATTGACGACGAGCATCTCGGAGTGGACTGGACTCAGGAAGAGGCGAAAAACGGAGACATTGTCGAGATGAGAGTGGTAGTCAAGGACCTTGAATTAAACATGCTGACACCAGATTTCACAATTGATTTTGAGGTCAATGAGAACGACTTTCTGCTGTTTGGCGGACTTGATGATCATGTGGTCACCATCACCAGCAAACCAGGGGAGGGTGCTGAGCACCGCTCATTAACCATCCTTGGCGAGAACGATTCTGTCCCTTCCGACCAGCGATTGAAGAAAATCTTCGTGAGTCCTTTGCCAGACAACCCTTCGAAATTAATTAGAGCCTTCTGGCTGGCGGTGTGGCAGGACGATATTGCTGGTTCCCCGGAGTATTACTTTGACGTCAAGCTAAAGATTGCTGACAAGACATTTGAGGAACGGTCGGACCGCGAGTTGACCGTGAAGGGGGAGGGCGCTGATGGAGCGGAGGGCAGCGGCGCTTTGGTGTTGCCGGCCGTGGGCTGGTCACTCGAGGAAACATTTGCGGAGCGCGGAGTGAATCAAATTGCATTGCTGGATGAGGCAAACACCGGCAAGCCGGTCTCCTTCGTGGTAACGCCGGACGAGAATGCGACCCTTCTTTGGATCCTGCTCATCCCGCCGCGTAATGAGGCTCCTGGCGAAGGCGCACTGGTGAAGAAGCCCTGGCAGGTACCGCAGTTTCTGCCGCTCGAAGGCGCGCGTCTGCTGAACCTGAAAGCGACGATTAGCGGGAAAGAGGTCAAGGCGAGCGGCGTTGAGAAAACGGTTGCCGAGAGATTCCTGGGTCAGAAAGGCGCTCTGTTTGCCGAACTGCGCCTCAATCCTGGGAGGCCTGAGAGCAAACCACCTGAGCCGACTATTTCAGTGAAAGAGCAACAACAGCGCGCCACGGCGCTGATGGCCTCCGGTCAGGATTTGAAGAAGTTGAAATCAGAGCTCGACACGGAATTGGCGAAGTGGGCCAAAGACAAGAAAAAGAATCTGTCGCCAAACGACCCAGACTACGCCTACACTCTGCAAGAGTACGCCTATGGATTGGCGCACGACACGACCACCTCTGAGGTAAAGCCACGTCCGGCGGGTGGCGGCGCGCTCGAAAAATGGAAGAAGGATTTCCGCAAGACCTACCTGCTCGCGCTGATGATTATGAGCAGTGGGGAAGAGGTGAAGGACAGAGAGGCGCGTGCTAACGTAATTGCAATGCCGCTGGCGGACGCGGGGTTCATCAGTGAGGCGATGGATATCGCCGGGATGTTTACCGGCCGTGAAGACCAGAAATTCGTTTACAAATCGGTCTTGAAACAGGTCGGCAAGGCGACGGCCGAGCAGTTCAAGACAGTGCTGCAATACTTCATCGAAGGAACCGGCGTATTCGTCTCGAGCGAGCTTCGCGAAGCCTTCGGTTTCCGCCAGGGCAAAATAGGAGAGGTAGATCGTCTGCTCCCGAGCGAGACCAAAGCGTTCGTCCTAAGCCTCGGTAAGAACAACAAAGAGCGCAACGAAAAATTCGACGTAATCGTCACTGCGCTGATTGACGCTTACTCAAATGACCCTGATCTGGTACTGGCGCTAGGCGGCTTCCTGTTCTTCAGCGAACCGTTCCGCCAGCCTTTCGCCGACCAGATGTGGCGAGAGGGCAAAGGCTACCTACTCTTCAAAGTGCTTAGCTCTGCCGAATTCAACGAGCCTGACTACGACAACCCGACGCTGGATGGGGTGACGCTGACGATGAGGGATATGGCCTGGGTCTACGAGAACAAGCAGCGCTTCTTCACCGACTTCCTGTTCATCTTTTGCGAACGAGCCGGCACTGCTATCCCTCCGCCAGCGAACCTCAACTTCGCGTCCTTGCGTAGCTGGCTTGAAGCACAGACGGAGAAAATTGCTGGTGCCGCACCAAAGGTTTATCCCGACCACGAAAAATATTGGTTCGACCTATACAACATGGTGACTGACATCTACTTCTTCCACGTCGATAGAGGTAATGTTACCCCAAACCTTTCGGGACATATTGGCGCTCTCATTGCCTCTGAGCCCGGGAACCTGCGCTTGCGCGCTGATTGTGACGTGTTTGCCACGTACGGCACGCGTTTCCTGCGCGCGATGGGGTTCACTTCCATTGGGTATATGGGAATCTGGGAAATGCATGGCAGTACCCATGGGACGGGTCACGCAGGAGCGTTACTGAAAAAGGACGACCGCTTCTACATCGTAAATAATAAGGAAGCATACAAAATCACTCCCGATACAGAAGCCGCCGCCCACCGAAAACTTCGCGACGAAATTCTCGACATATTGAACAGTCCGGCGCATTACGAGGTTTATTACGCGCCCTCCGGGCCGAGCGGAGAGATGTCCAAAAAGATCCTGGAGCGTGCGCCGGAGACCCGGCGAAGAGACTTGGAACCGTGAGGCGAAGTAATGGACAGAAACCTGGTTGGGCCGCCTCCAATCGCTGGAGGATTTTGGGCCCGGGATATAGATGCAACAGACATAGTTGGGACACTACTAACCCTAGAGGTTTATAGGGTTTGAGAATTATGCTCAAGGTTACCTACAGTCTCACAATCGGCAAATGGTCGGTCAATTCAGCCGATGACCCACGCACGGAATTCATCACGCTCGAACTCAACCATTCGATAAATTCAGATGTGGATTATTGCCACATCTCAGTCTATGCGCCGCCCGTGCCGCAGCCCAGTCTGCTCGAACAAGCTATCGGTGCAGCTGCCAGCGCTCTCGGTTTCGGCGGCGAGGAGGAAGAATCCTTCTCCGTGCAGGTGCGCGGCAACGCGATCAAACTTGGAGATCAGCTTACGGTCGAATTAACCGCAGGCGATCGCTCCGGCAAAGTCATGACAGCCGACGTGCAATCAATTGCATCATCATTCGGCCAAACAAAGATTACGGGTACAACAGGCAAGCAGAAGTTGGCCAATGCGCGCCTCAATCAGATCTATGAAAATCAGACTTTGAGCCAGATCGTCAAAGACCTCGCTAGCCAAGTGGGGGCTGCGACGGGCGAGGTTGAGACTGGCAGCACGTATTCTTACTTCGTTGTTCACGAATCCAAGAGCCTGCTGAGTCAAATTCGTGAGTTGTCCATGCGTGATGGCTTGGATGTCTACTTCGACATAGACAACAAGCTTACGTTAAAGAAGTTCAACAAGTCTAGCGCCGATCATACTTTTAACTATGGGATAGACATTCTCGACCTCCAGTTACTCAACCGTCAACCTACCAGCGATCATATTCCGGTTTATGGGGAAAGCCCGGCGAGCAATCAGGGGACAGACACCTGGCATTGGTTGGTCAAGGACTTGTCGCCGTTCCGTAGCGAGGTCGGGCAAGGTCCGAAAACACTGGCCATCCAGGACAGCGCGGTCAGAACAAAGGACGCGGCGGACGGTTTGGCTGTTTCGAAGTTCGGCGCGATCAAAGATCATTCTGCCCTGGGACGGCTGAAGATCCTTGGCAATCCTCTGGTGAAGTTGGGCGACGCAATGGAAATCAAGAATGCGCCGAAGCCGGAATTGAACGGTCTGTTTAAGGTTACTTCGGTCCGTCACGTTTTGAATAAGCGGGACGGTTATCTCACCTTCATCGCTTTCAGCGGGCAGGGCGGCGCTGCAAAAGCGGGCGATCTCGTAGGTCAAGTGGTGGGGCAACTGGGAGGAGTTTTGGGCCTATGAGCGACGTAGTCTCTCTAATACAAGCGGTCGTCCGTGACCAACTGCAGAGCTTCAAAACCGCTGAGTTGGGCGTGGCAATTGAAGTTTACTCGCATGAAAGCACCTCAGACAAGAACAACTATGAGTGCGATGTCCGATTGCGCAACTCAGGCTTGGAGCTAAAACGGGTGCCTGTAGCCACACCGCGAATCGGAGCTGTTGCTATCCCAAATAAAGACGACCTAGTGCTGGTGCAGTACCTCAACGGCGATATTCACTCGGCAATCATCACCGGGCGTTTATACAACGACGTGGACCGCCCGCCCGAAGCTAAGCCTCACGAGTTCGTTTACATCTCCCCGGATAGCGCGAAGTCGGGCATTCGCCGTATCTATCTGGAATTTCCCAATGGTAACAAGCTTCTACTGGACGATGACCAACTTGTTCTGGAAATGGGTCGCACCAAGCTAACTATCAACAACAATGGTGAGGTGGAGCTAAACTCCAATGATCAAACCATCACGTTGACGGATCAGAACGGCAACAACATGGTCAAGATCATGCCACAGCAGGGACAGATCAAGATTCAAGGGCAAATGAAGATTGTGGCGGAAGCAGCCCAGATTGAACTGGTGGAGAACGCTACACACCCCCTGGTATTTGGCGATCAACTGTTGCAGTACCTGAACCAAATCGTGACGTTGTACCAAACACATATTCATCCAGGAGAGATGGCTTTGGGCGTCTTTCCGGTGACGCCGGCGCCGCCAGTACCCCCGTTTCCTCCAGCCACGCCGGCTTTGCTTTCGATGAAGGTTAAAACTGGCTGATACGTAAAGAAAGGAGGTTGTGGTGTCCTTAGATGTAACCGGTATGACTGCGGCCATTGAGGCGGCCTTTGCCACGGAATGGGCGAAGTCCAAGCCGAACATGGCGCTGCCAGCCGCGGGCCAGGAGGATCGGAGGATGTTATTCGCTGCCGTCGCACGCGGAATTTTGGAATATCTCAAAGACCACGAAGACGAAATATTCAAAACCATCACCATCGAGGAGGGAGCTGGGAGGCGCGTGCATAAGATCGTGGAGGCAGATCTGGACTTCAGTAGGAGTGCGTGAAGCTCAATATGGCAAATGAATTTTTAGGTCAAGATCTCGATTTGGGTTTTATTGCAGATGAAGAAGGCCGGGTGTTTGCCGGTCCATATACACCCGTGGACCTGCAAGCGACCCTTCGCGAGGACGTGGCGCCGCGCGCCACTGATTTGAGCGTGGTGAGCGAAAAGGCCAATCTCGTTCAAAGCCTGATCGTGCGTCTCAAAACAGAGCGCGGCGAGCTGGCCGCCCTGGGTCACCCTGATTACGGCTCGAGGCATCATCAGCTCATTGGCGAACCCAACACCGAATCGAATCGGAACCTGATCAAGCTGTACGTGCTGGAGTGCTTGAAGCAGGAGCGGCGACTTGAAGCAATCCAGAGGATTGATGTGAGACCGGGCAAGGGGCGCGAGAACCGGGACAAGGTAGAGATCGAAATCACAGTCAAGATGAAGTCTGTGCCTGACCCGCTGAGTTTCGTCGTCCCGTTCTCTTTCCAAGGACCTTTAGAATGACGTTTGTTGCTCAACCCTACGAACGATTTGCCGATGATCTGTTGACGGCTCTCACTGGGGGCATGGTCCGCGAAGAGCATCGGTTCGTCGGCATGGTTGAGCTTTACAGCTTGGCCTCCCCCGGCGCCATCGCCCAAACGGTGAAGGTCTTCGGTCAGCGCAACAATGCGTTCGCGCTCTTTGAGGGGGGCATTGATTACGAATACAAGGGCGATGAGGGAGTCATCGTCTGGAAAGAGAACGGGCGCCAGCCGGACGATCAGAGCTACTTCTACGTCAACTACTACGTGCGAGAAGGGCGGCGCCGACTGACCGACCGCAATCCCGGCAGCGTGACCACGACTCTGGCAGAAGCCTTTGCGCGCGAGTTTGCGGTCCTGCATAAGCAGATGGAGATGATCTACCAATCGGCGTTCGTTGACCTGGCTGCGGGGAGTTCGCTCGACCACGTCGCTGCATTGCTTGCCCTGGAGCGCAAAGATGCCAAGTTCGCGAATGGTGAAGTTCTGTTCAAACGCCCGACACCCGCCGACGGAGACATCACGGTCCCGGCCGGCACACTGGTTTCCACCGATCAAGGCCAGAATTTTGAAACGACCGACAAACGCACTTTGCGCCGTGGGCAGCTTTCGGTTGTCGTTCCGATACGCGCGCAGGTGGAAGGCCCCGCCGGTCGCGTCGAAGCCAGCGCCATCAAGAACATCAATCGCCCCATCTTCGGCGTCGAATCGGTGATCAACGAAGGAGCCACTTTCTTTGCCACAGAGAAGGAGAGTGACGAGGAGCTTCGGCGGCGTATCAAGGGGACGCTGGAACGCGCGGGAAAATCTACACTCAACGCCATTAAATTCAGCCTGATTGAAGAGATACCCGGAATCAATGAAGGCAATGTTCAGGTCAGCGAAAGTGCCGAGATATCAGGCAAAGTCGAAGTCAAATTCGGCCTGGGAGGAGCTGTAGACGCCGATCTGGTCAGGCGCATAGAAGAATCGATTTTCAATTCCAGGGCCGCAGGCATACGCGTCGTCCACAATCTGCCTACGCGGAGCAAGCCTGAAGCGGCTCAAGGGGCAACGGCAGGAATTACCCGGGAAGAAGTGGTGGAGCACTTCAATCAGAGAGGTGAGCCGCAAGCCGCCATCCATTTGCCTCAGGATGTTCTCAGTAAAATGGCTGAAGGGGTTCTGAATTTACAGATCGAAGTGCTCCTGCGCCTGACCGAGCCAAACCTTTCCGCATCACAGAAGGAGAACATAGAGGATGACGTTCGCGCCCGCGTGGTCGATCACATCGAAGCCTTACCGATGGGCGCCGACCTCATCTACAACAAACTCCTGGGGCGCATTGTCGAGCCTGAAGCAGTGAGCGATGGCATCCTGCTTATCCGCACCGCCCCCATCGCCGGCGCACCTGCCGGCGAAGCCTGGAAAGCCAACTTGGCCACGGATGGGCGCAAAGCCAAAGTCGAAACGAGTCGCCTCTTCGTCGGATTGATGGGAGAAGCGATCTTCATTGACGTTAAAGTGACACTCGAAGAGAAGCCTCAACAGCAGGGCGCCGCAACCATCACACCGCAGATTGAGACCGCGATCAACGACGCCATCAAGGGCGCGCTGACAGCCGCGCCAGACAAACTGTCGCAGGCCGATCTGAGGGCGACGATCGGCACCGCCATCGCCAACACCAATTTGCAATTCGTCACAGACAACGCGGTAGTCATCAACGCCGAGTATGAAGAGAGCGGGCGGCTCCTCAACAACGCCGATGAGGTTCCGATCGAGGAGCACCAGGTGCTTGAGCTGCGAAATGTAAGCATAGAGGTGCGGGGAGAGTTAGATGGCTAAGTCTGATCGTATCCTGGGCTTCTTTCCGGCGTTTCATCGCGCAGGCGATCGAACGAAGCTGTTGCATGAAGTGACGCGGGCGCTGGCGCAACCGCTGGAAGAAGCCGACACCCAGCTCTTCCGCATTCAGCGGGCGCACCGGTTGAAGGTGGCCGAGCACGCGGATGACATCATCGGGCTCGCAGCAGCGCTGAACCTCACGGCGTTTCACTTTGAAGACGTCCGTAAGGATAAGGATTTGGACTACGAACAGAAACTCGCTCTGATGCGCGAGCGGGTTCAGCGTGTCGCCTCTGTTCATTTGCGAGGTTTGGGGACGCCCTGGGCGGTGATTGAAGCTGTGGCAATATTTTTGAACGCTACCGTGGTGCCTGAGCGGCCTGGAGACCCCCTCATCAAACACATAGACGCCGAGGCATTCTCTCACCGGGCGACCATTGAGTTCCGCCATTTTCTAGACAAGCCGCGCGAGCAAATTTATTTGCATGAGAACCCGCTCCGGCGCAAGAGAGTGGACCCCGCCGAGCGGTGGCGGATGAATTCGTGGGACATAGAGAACCGGAATTTTGAAGGCTCTCAATTAAGGCTGGCGATTCGAGGAGTAAGCGACCACACCATTTTGCCCAGCGTCTTTTGCCCGGATACGGGCGAGGGAATTTTGTTCAACGGCATCGTCCCAGACAGGAAAACGCTGGTGATAGACCAGGCTGGCGGGGCGATGCTGGAGGGATGGCCGGTTGATGAGTGGCTAGTTTACTTCAAGGGCGGGACGTTCGACTTCGGCAGAGCGAATGGTAGCGCCTTCGTCGCTGAGCAGGGTGGCTCTGCGAGGCGTTTCGACGGCGACATAGAAAGCATAATCGCTCGCCCTTTCCGCAGGCGGGTTCCCGTGCCAGTAGCGCCCAGCGGGAGATCGCAGTGGGTTTTCAAAGTCGCTGAAGGCCTCTTTGATGGAAGCGATTTCAATTTCTCGGCGTATGCGACTTATCCCGATCCGATCGGAGCTTATGACGGGGATTTCAGTTTTGATGGGAGCGTCTTCGACTATCCAGCCGCAGGTGTGGTCGGAATGGCCTGGGACGAGCGAATCCCATGCTCATTCAAGCTGCTGTTGCCCTCGAACTTGCCGCAGTCAGGCCGTGAAAAGGCGCAGCCAGTAAATCATGTGAGTCGCGTCGGGAGTATACTGCCTCGTTTCAGGGCGGCCGGGATTCGACCCTTTGTGGACATTGCAAAGGACGCCTGGATTTTAGGACAAAGCCTCATCCGTACCTCGGCCGCTGCCGAGGGCGAAGGCGTGGAGTTGCATGCGACACGGTTACACAATCAAAACGCGGACATACTCGTGCCATTAGACGCAGAGTCTTAATCGCATCTGGATTGGGGGAGGAAAAGGAAATGGCTGATGAAAAAGTTAAGCCCGAGGCTCCGGGCCAAAAGATGTTGCTGAGAGGGGCTGGAGGGCCAGGCCTAACCAAAGAGTTGCTGAGGACCGAAAGGCTTCCGGCAAGAGAAAAACTGTTTGAGAGGATCTTGCCAGGGGTGATATCTCGTCCGACCATTCCGCCTGCTCCGCCGACTGTAAAGCCTCCTGAACCTGCTCAACCCGCTGCACCGCCTTCGCCGAGCTTGCCACCCGCGGTGGTGCCAGCAGCGCCAGGCAGTAATCCGTTGAAAGACCTGCCGTTCCCTGCGCCTGGAGACCGTATCAAGGCAGACGACTTCAAGAAATTATCCCAGAGCCTGAGGATCATCTACGAAGCATATTTGCTCTCAGGCTCTCTCTTCGGCCGCAGCTTCGCGGAAGCTAAGCTCGCGCTGGCCTCCCAGCAGTACCAGGTCTCCAGGGTGATGAGCGTCTTCGGCTCGGAGATTGAAAGTCCAAATGATGCCTCGCTCGACGCTCGCAAAGTCATTCAGGTTGTTCCACTCGAGCTTGGCGAGCGCAGCGTGGCCGTGATTTTGACCGAAGCGGTCGAAACTCGACGGTTCACACCGAATTTGATGGGACTGACCTACAGGGAGGCGTCAGAGAGACTTCAGGCGATGCTCGGCGATCTCACGTTCCCCAGCACCACTATGACTGCTTCTCAACTCGTCGGCCTTTCGTTAGCCGAGGCCAAACAGACGACTCAAAGATGAATCAGGAAGGAGAAATGAAATGGCAATCAATCTGAATCTTAACCGTAACCCTGTCGGCGCCGGGCGGGCCGCACCGAATGGTGGGAGCGCCGGGTTTCTAGGCGCCGCGTTTCCAGGCCTCGGACCGATACGGGTCCCCGGGGCTCCCTCTGCGCCAGGGCCCGTCGCTCCAACAGCCCAGCCGCAGCCACCAGCTGGAGTTCCCGAGGCCCCGTCGGCGGCCCCCATATTCCGTCCAGGGCTAAGACCTGGGCTTGTCGGGCGGCTGCCTGATCTCACACCGTTCATTCCAAAGCTCCCGCCGTTCTTTGGCGCGCCGAAGACCACCACGCAAATAGCCCAGGGCGCTATGAACCTGCTCAATGGAGCGAGCCAGCCAGTTTTGCAGGAGGCAATCCATACCATCAGGAATAGGAGTATGGCTGCCGGCAGCTTGATGAATTACCTTGAGCGCAAGGTCATCATCGGAGAGGTGCTCAACGATCTGGCGAAAGACTGGTCTGAAGAGACCAAGAGGGATTTTGCTGAAGCGTTTCAAATGGCCGTCGACAAGCTCGATGTGATGGACGCTATAGTCTCCATCGCGATCCTAAACGACCGCGACCTTGAAGATGAGATCCGCGTGGAGAATACGCCGGAGACGACCGAGGCAGACCTGCTGGAAAATCGTCGTATCGTCTGGCAATACCCGCCACCCGGAACTATTTTGCAACCGCCATACCTGATCCTGCTGGCGGTCGAGCACAGGGATATCCAGCGGGCTGAAGAGGTCATCCAGTCCATCATCGGAGAGCTGGTGGAGCATCAGGGATTCAAGATTCCCAAAGCAGCGGCGCAAAAGCTGAGGTAGTCAGTTATGAATCTGAAGATCCAGCCGCTCGGCTTCTTGAACGAGACCCCTAAGGGGATCCGGGGATTGAGTGGTATTGTTGCCGCACTCGATATGGCGAAGTTACTCCCAGTTATCGAAAAGGTTTTCAAGTTTGAAGGGGAAAAGCTCAAGTCTGGCGAGGAAGTGCCTGTGGTCGTTCCTGTGCCCGGCTTGCCACTCAATGCAAACATCAAGAAGCTGGCAGCAGCCATTGAAATCCAAAAGGATGATACTGCTGAGAAAGCCAGCTTCAAGCAGGAATCTGTGATCGAGGAAGCAGGAGGGCCAAAAAGAACATTCAAGGTCGATATCGCAATGCCAGAATTGCCGAGAAACATATCGGTGAGGCTCGATGGCGGAGAAGTATTCTGGTCATTTGCCGATGCGGCCGTGCAAGGCGCTTATGAATTGCCGGATTTCGTCGAGCACGTTAACACCTATCTGGACAAGCTCCCGGCCGAAAGCCAGGAAGTCATCCTGAAATTTCTCCTCAAAGCCGACGGCCCCGGCGAAGTCAAGATCACCATTAGAGATATGGAGTACTCGGTGATCCAAACCCAATCTTGGATCAATTCCCTTGATGACACCATCCGGCTCGATCGGACCTTTCAACTGGACTTCGGCAGCATCGAAAGAGTCCCTCTGGACGCCTTTGCAGACGGCGAGGCACTTTCCTTGTCGGAAATCAAAATTGACATCGGCGGAGAGTTCGAGCCGGAGAGGCTGCTCGGCCCTGTTGAGGCGCAGGATGGGAGAGAGTTTGCCACTATAAGCGGCGATTACGCGCTGGCTCAGAGCATCAAATTCGGGAAGTCTCTCTCAGGAAAAGCAATTCGCTGCGTCGGAGTGGCGGGTCCTTTTCAAGTGGACGCGGATGCGGAGCTGTACGTCGAGACGCAAAGCGACGCCGCAGGGTCTCCATCAGCGGGGGCGCCCCTTGCAAAATCAAATCTGACTCTCGTTGCCGCCGAAGCGGGCGACAGCAAGCCATGGTCTTTCGCGAGGTTTGAGGGGCCGGTTGATTTGAATCCCGATACACCGTACTGGGTCGTGATCAAAGGGATTCGAGGCAAAGCGCGGCTCGGACTTAAATGGCAGGCGGAAGAGTACCTGCAACAGATCCTTTTCAATCGCGGGGGGCAGATGTGGAAAAGCTTCAGTCGCGCATCCGGTCCGGCTTCTGCGGCAATGCTTCGTCTGGTTTATCTCCCCGGAATAGACGATCAGACCGCAGCTATTGAGATCGGTCTCGAAGGGACGCAAGCCTCCGAGCGGCTCAATCCCGGACAGCAAACGCAAACCATTTCGCTTGATGTCCCGGCAAGAATGAAACAGGCAGTCCTTGTCATTAAATCACACGCGCGAGGCACGCTGAGCATCGCGAACGTAATCCAGGAATACTCGCCGGCGGGAGCGACCAACGTCTTCAAATTGCAAACCGCGCGTCCTGCGCTGGAAGAGTGAGTTCGCCATGAGACCAAGTCACATAAGGGTCTTTGACGGCCTGCGCATTACCACTGAGCATATGGATCACCTGCAGGGGGCCGTGCACTCTGCGCTGCAGGAGATTCGGCAAATCCTGGGGCTTGGGAGAGTCTACTTCGGGTTCGAAGTGGTCGCTGAGAGCGAGCAAGCCATCACAGTCCAGCCTGGCTTGGCGTTTGATTACGCCGGCAACCGCTTGGCCTTCGATGAGCCAAAAACTCTCGAAGTCGCGTTCGAGCCAGACGAAGACATCAAATTCGTCTGCCTAAAATATGATCAAATCGAAGATGGTCAGTTCGAAGGACAATTCACTCTCATCTGGGATAGTTGTTCTGTAGTGCTGCCAGCGACCGTGCCTGAGATCAAGGAAAACCTCATCCCCATAGCACGATTGGTCAAATCAGAAGACGGCGCCTTCGAAATTGTCAGCTTGGTCTCAAAAGGGCAGATCGCAGAGGGGACAGAAGCGGCCGCTGGAACCGAAGAATCCCACACAGAAGAAATCAAAGAAGCGCCCGAACCCACACCTAAAGTCGCAACGGCGACGGAACCCCCAGGCGAGACGAACACAGGTGTAACCGAAGAGCTTCCGGTGAGCAAAGAAAGTGAAGCGGGAGTTCTTGTGCGGGCACCCGCGCTCTCGCGGAATCCGTGGCGGCTGCGGGTTCAACAAGGAATTGCACCTCTGACGGCCGATGCTGGAGCAGGGAATTATCTTAATACGGTCATCTCGGAACTGCTGCAGAGGAAGCTAGGCAGTGGAGAGGCTGCAAATGGCGGAGAACTGCTATTTAAGCTTGCCGAAAAAGAAGTCGCTTTGGATTTTCCCGCGTCCAGCCTCAACTGCCACGCCATTATCTCTGCTGCGGTGAGCGTAACAGAAAAACCGACTTCCGAGGGAATGCAGCCTCAATCCGCGGAGCTGAAATGCCAGTCCACGGCTCAGGGGGAAGCCACTTTTGCCGACGATGGAATTTCCCAATTCGGCGTCTCTACGATTCAAGCTTATGCGAGTCCCGGGCCGGGAAACCAGGTGTGGTCATCTTCTGAGCTTACGGAACGTGGAATTGCCCATTTGCCACTTGCTGCCGTGTCGAAAGTTTCGGGAGACGAGAGTGTCGAGACTGTCTGGAATGTTCTTCAACATCTGGAATTTCTGCTGCGAGTAGAAAAAACAGGTGGATCGGGCTTCAAGGTAATCTGCAGCCTATTATGGAAAGGGGGGATTAGCAATGAAATTATTCAACAAGTTGAGACTATGAAGACTGGCTTTAAGTGGGAGACTCTCGTGGCGTGGAAGGCGCTGGGAGAGTCATCGGAGTAGTCAACACATATCGATATCTCGAAAGGGGGTAAGTAAAATGGCTGATTCAATTCAGGGTCGAGTAACAAATCAAGCGGGCGCCGGATTGGGCGGAGCACAGGTCAAGGCGAGGGACGCAAACAATCAGGACTTTGGACCTGTGGCAACTAATGCCAATGGCAACTACACCATTGCGGGCCTTGTGGCCGGAGGGGGAATTTACACGGTCAGTGTAAAAGCGCCGCTCGGTTTCGCAGATCCGGTCGCCAAACAGAACGTGAACGTGCCGGCGGGCCAGGATACGGTTGGTATTGATTTTCAACTAGTGCTGGTGTCCATTGCGGGTCGGGTAACCAACAAGGCAGGCGATCCTCCACCAGTTGTAAGAGGAGTCACTGCAACCCAGGTGGTGGCGCGCAACGGCAGGCAAAATCCCGTGAACGTTCAAACCGACGTCAATGGTAATTACGCGTTCGTCAATTTGTCGGCCGGGAATTATACTGTCACAGTTGATGATCTAGCTGGGCAGCCTAGCTTCCTGCCAGCCTATAACGTGGAGGTCCGTGCTGGGGCACCGACCCTGGGAATAGACTTCACCGAAGATGTGGTTAGTGACTTCCTCGGTCGCCTCGACGATAGCAGATTCTCAATCGAATCCCTAATCAGCAAAGAGGAAGCCAACCAAGCCATCAGCTTGTTCTCGGTGGTCAACCTCATGCTCGCCGGCCTCAGCCGTCGTAGAGTCGGTGATGAAGAAAAGATAGACATGTTGGGCTTGCTGAGTCTGTACTACGGATTGCAGGAGGACTCGCTCCGCGACAAGCTGACCGTCGCCAACTCTACGGCCCTGTGGAGCAACCTGGAAGGTGAGCTTAAAAGCTTAGCCAAAGACCTCGATCAGTTGCAGTCCGACGTCGATTTCTTGAACCGTGAGGCGAAGCGGCAGTTCAATCTCGGGATGAGCAACAACGTCCTGGCGAACGTCCAGTTTCCGGCCCTCTTCAAACGCTATGTCGAGATTGGCAACGACCCTCTTCTCTCGTTCGACATCAAAGCTGCCGACGATCCCAAATCGTTCGTCGACAAAAGCAAGATCGCGCAGGCCGACAACCTGCTCAAGGAACTGAAGAGCGTCATACTGCAACTGGTGCGCTCCTTGAGCAAATACGGGACGGCAGCCACAAGGCGAGTCAACGAAGACTGGGCCAAGTTCGAGGCGCGTGGGCTTGAGGTGCTCTCAATCGTGGCGCGTGACCGCGTGACACCGGATCAGGACGAGCAGAACGTCTGGTCGGTGCTGGCTGTGTTGATCAATAAGAATCGGGAGACGGAAATCGCTCCGTATGTGGTACTGGCGCGTCACGGCGGAAAACTGCTGAAACTTGCCATGGGCACCTATATGAAGATAGAGAGTGAAAGCAAGCTAGATGTTTTTGATCAACCACATCTGAGAGACCTGTTTCAGCAGGGCAATATTCAAACAGAATTTTTGACGGATAAAATCAGAGAACAGGCCTCAGTCATCAAGCTGTACCCGCTGCCCAATTGGGGATAGCCGGGACCGGCTGGCAGCCTGAGCAAAAACCCGATTTCATCGGGCGAGCCGGGTAGAGGGCAAGGGAGTAGTAGCGCATCGCAGGCAAGCGCGTGGTGATGAGCGCCCCGGGTGGATGTGTTGGTGTTGTTACAGCAGATCTGTCCGGGCCATGCTTGCTCGATTACTTCACGTTGATGAGAGACACGGAGAAATCTATCCAGAGGCGCAAAATCCAATCTGCACGCCATCCAGGTTCAAGAACATGAGGCGATGAAATGGCCAAGATTCACGGTTTCGTCAGGGACGCCAGCGATAAGCCACTCGGAGGAGTAGTGCTCACCTTCGTCGGCAAACGGACTGGGGATGAAGACAAGGTAAAAACTTCGAATAAGGGAGAGTACCTGACAAAGAGCCTGAAAAATGGGGACTACGAGTGGGTAGCCGAAAAGGAAGGGCATGTCCCAAGCAGAGGACTCTTTCGGCTGAGAGGGACTGCTGAAATAGTTGAGAACGAGCCGATAGTCCTAGAGCGGGCCGGGTCCATTTCAGGCCGGGTGACGAATCAAGCGGGCGCAGCAATTCAAGGAGCGCAGGTAACAGTCACTGATTCACAGAACCAGATTGCCGGGCAGGCAGCCACGGATGCCAACGGGGATTACGCAATTCCTAATCTGCTTCCCGGCCCGCATAGGGTCAGCGTGCAAGCGCCCGCAGGGTTTCAAAACCCGGCAGCAATAAATGTGAATGTACAGGGAGGAGTTGATGCCGGTAACAGCAACTTCCAGCTAGCAGCAGCGGTTCAGACCGGTTCTGTTTCAGGCCAGGTGACAGATAAAACGGGTAAAGGAGTGCAGGGCAGAGAGGTCAGGGTGACCAATGCGCAAGATCAGGTGGCAGGAAAGGTACAAACCGATGCCAATGGCAAATACACAATCCAGAATCTGCCAGCGGCATCGTATACCGTCACAGTCGTCGATGTAGCAGGCCAGCCGAGCTTTCTGCCAGCCCATAACGTGGAGGTTATCGCCGGAGCGGCAACCCTGGGAATAGACTTCGCCGAAGATGTAGTCAAAGACTTCCTCGGTCGCCTCGACGACGCCAGGTTCTCTATCGAATCGCTCATCAGCAAAGACGAGGCCAACCAGGCCGTCAGCCTCTTCTCCGTCGTCAACCTCATGCTTGCCGGCCTCAGCCGTCGCCGAGTCGGCAGCAAAGAAAAACTCGACGTGTTGGGCATGTCAAACCTCTACTACGGACTGCAAGAAGGCTCGTTGCGAGATAAAATCACCGTCGGTGATTCTACCGCCCTATGGAGCAATCTGGAAAGCGAACTCAGAAACCTGGCCAAAGACCTCGATCAACTGCAATCCGACGTCGACTTCCTCAACCGGGAGGCCAAACGCCAGTTTAATCTCGGCATGAGTAACAACGTGCTTGCTAACGTCCGTTTCCCGGCCCTCTTCAGACGCTATGTGGAAATCGGCAGCGACCCACTGCTCTCTTTCGACATCAAGGCAGCAGACCAGAACCGGTTCTTCAATAAGACCAAGATCGCCCAGGCTGATGAATTGCTCAAAGAACTCAAAGGCGTTGTCCTGCAGATCGTCCGCTCGCTGAGCAAGTACGGGACGGCGGCCACCAAGCGAGTCAACGAAGACTGGGCCAAGTTCGAGGCTCGTGCCCTTGAGGTGCTCTCAATTGTAGCGCGAGACCGGGTGACACCCGACCAGGATGAACAGAACATCTGGTCGGTGCTAGCTGCGTTGGTCAACAAGAATCGGGAGACGGAGATAGCGCCGCATGTTGTGCTGGCTCGTCACGGAGGAAAGCTGCTGAAACTTGCTATGGACACCTATATAGAGATAGAGAGCAAGGCTGAACTGGATGTTTTTGACCCTGGACGCCTGAGGGACCTGTTTCAGCGGGGTAATATTCAAAAAGAGTTTTTGACGGAGAAGATCAGGGAGCAGGCAACGTTCATCAAGAGATACCCCCTGCCCAATTGGGGATAGCCGAGGCTAGGCCAGCAAACTGAGAAAATAGCCGGAAAGGGGTGAGATATGAAGCACTGGAGTATTGGGGAGCTCCAAGAGGGAGGCAACGTAGTCGAATGTATGGTTGGCCGCACAACTCGTTCGCAGGCCTACACGGTAGCAGTCAAGCCAGGCCAGACTGCGCGCGAGGAGAACAACCAACACCCAAACTCCGACCAATGGCTCTACGTCGTCTCAGGCTGCGGTTGCGCGCTCGTCCAGGGGCAGCCAATCCAAGTCAGCTCTGGATCACTCTTGTTGATTGAAGCGGGCGAACGGCATGAGATCACGAACACGGGACGGGATACACTTCTTACCGTCAACGTGTTCGCACCGCCACTAAACTAGCTATCGGACGGCCATACATGCGGTACTGGAGCCTAAGGTGGTGTGGTGCGCCCGCCGAGAATCGAACTCGGACTTAGGGTTCCGGAGACCCTCGTGATATCCTTTTCACTACGGGCGCTGCGATTTTCTATCATTCGAC
>Ga0114945_10000374_pt1 | contig 28746 bp, 31 predicted proteins | sample OV2TP3_FD_87194 | JGI IMG/M metagenome (GOLD analysis project Ga0114945, IMG submission 87194) | Hot spring microbial communities from Beatty, Nevada to study Microbial Dark Matter (Phase II) - OV2 TP3 | ecosystem: Environmental > Aquatic > Thermal springs > Hot (42-90C) | place: USA: Beatty...
GAATCCCCCCGGGACGTCGCGCTTGGTGTCCGGATCGTTCACGACGAGCCGCAACAACTCGTCCTTCGCGGCGCCGTTCCATAGGGACTCGGACAACCGAACGACGCCACCCGAGCAGCTGAAGTTGACCTGGTCCTGCGCATCAAGGCGGAAGCGACGTTCAGAGCACCCGAACCCGAAGACCAACCCGCGTTGATCCCAGTGATGCTGGAACTCCAGGATAAGCGGCTTCACCCGCGTACGCAGAAACTGCTCGCTCTCATCGGGAGCCAGCACCTCCAGACATGCCTCGAGTCCGCCGACGAGGACGGTAGACCCACGTCCCGGCGGCTCCGCAGGCCAGTGATTCAACCAGCTCAGGGCCTCCCGCAACGACACCAGGTGCCCTCCAACGATCAACGGGCCGAGCATCGCCTTGTGGAAGATGATGCTCGATCCGCGTCGCTGCCAGCTGGAGGAGGACATGTCTTCCATGCGCTATTCCTCCGCCTCCAACTTCTCGAACAGCGTCATCTGTGCGGGTGCGGAAGCAGCCTTGGTCTTCGCCTGGGTACGCCAGTGGTCCACCAGGTTCCCGGCGATGGTGGCCGCCTGGCGCATCTTGGGATCGAGGTCGGTCAGCGCGTACCACTTGAGGATCGCGTCCACGGATCGCTTCAACTTGAGAGTCGCGCGATCCAGCTCTTCGCCGATGTTGATACCGCTGTTCGGAGTCGCCGCTCCGATCAGGAAATGAGCCTGGTCAAGGTCGGTCTTGAGGACCTTGCGGTTCCGTCCCGGCGCGGTGAAGAACTGGAACCGCTCCGCAATCGGCAGCACATGAATCGTCGTTCCCACGGAGCGAATCCAACCCTTGGCCTCCAGCTCACCTGGAGAGATACCCGTGCCGCGCAGATACTTCCCGAGCTCGTCGCGCGGCAGGGAGGGCCTTCCCGTGAAGAGCCGGAGGAAGAGCCTGGAGGTGGGCTCCGCCTCATCGGGAGGACGCTTGGCGGACGGGTCGTCCTCGTCGTCCAGGAGCTGATTGATCCCGAGGAGCGCGTCCCGGACGCTGAGAACCTCGCCGTCGCCCGTGAGAACCTGCCCGTAGTGGCGACTGTAGAACTCGAGCGCCTTGCCGCGGAGGATCACCCGGATGTCCGAAGGCGGCAGAGCAGCGAGGCGATACAGCTCCAGGAGGTTCCGCAGGCGGATCACTTCCTCCTTCACCCAGCGACGCATCCGGGCCCAGCTCACGGGCGCGGGCGCCTCGACGCGCTTGCGACACACGTGGACTATGTCGTACTCGATCTTGCGCGAACCGAAAGCGCCCCCCGCGCCCTTCGTTTCGTCGCTGCGGATGGGATACGTGGCGACAAGGATGTAGCCAGCGTTGAAGAGAGACTCCAGAACATCGATCCAGGGCTCGTCCGCGCTGTGGTGGAAGGTGAACGCGAGAAGGCCACCCGGCCTGAGAAGTCGTGCAGCCTCAGACCAACAGGCCGTGAGCGTCTCCTTGTAGAACTCGGACGCGGGCTCGGCGACGCCGGCCTCCATTTCCTCCGGAGTGCGGTGGTCTGGGTGCTCGGCGCGGTTGCGAATCGCTTCCAGCGTCTTCGGTGTGAATGGTGGCTCGAAGTACTTCCGTTCGGGCGCTCCCTCGTACCACTTTAGGAGCGGGATGCGCAGCCAGACGTAGAAGAAATCAGCCAGATCCGCGTAAAACAGGTTATCCCCGAATGGCGGATCGGTGACTACGAGGTCGAACTTGTCGTCTCCGAGACCGGACAGATCCGTCGATGACCCACAATGCAAGACGGAGGTCCCGGGCAGAACGCGGTCTCCAGGCTGAACTTTACTGCTCTTCTTTTGATCCTCCCCTACGGGGAGCACAGACTCCCAAGGCGCCGTCGCCCAGACAGCGCCCTCCAGCGCAGTGTCGCGGTCCGACGTCCAGTTTCCCCGCCCGAGTCTCTGGAACACGCAGTTCTCGATGACAAGAGCCTTGGGATGGTAGTTCGCGTTCGAGAGGTGCGGAGCCATGCAGTCGCGCGACACGTCCCAGAAGCAGAACATGTTTTGGTTTCGGAGATACTGCTGGAACGCACCCAGCGCCTGCTCACGAACGTCAACGGGCCACCGCGCTTCGTCCCCCTCGGTAATGCCTCGGAGCAGCTGCGTGTGGACGAGCAGCTGGCGTGGGTTGAACATCTTCCACCAGTGGGTGTATCCCCAGTTCGGGATGCCCCCGTTCAGGTGGTGCGTCATCCAGGCGTAGGGCAGCTCCTCTTTGGGCCAGTAGCTGGCGAGTTCCCCAGCGGAGCGCGCTTCCCATTCCCGGTCGGCCATCACGAGGCGCTCGACATCGGACTGCTCGGGCACCTTGAAGTATCGTCCGCTGTAGTTGATGCCCTCGGCGTCGCAGGTCGGGCAGTAGCACTGCAGTGCGTAGAGCATCACCGGCGCCGTGTGACCCGACGCCTTCACGGCTTCGAGGAGATCCTGTTGCCGGCCGCATGCGCCGCAGGTGAACGTCGACTGCTTGGGAACCGTCCCTTGGCGTGGCAGGAGGCGAGTTCCGTCAGGCAGCGTGATCTCTCGGGGCAGGCCGTACTTCTTCCGCTCGGCTGCCTCGTCGAGGACCTCTGGCTCGGCCGGCTCTACTTCGACCTCGGCTTCCTCTTCGTCTCCCGTTGGCGAGGCATCCTCCTCCGACAGCTTGATCCGCCCCCGCACTTCGACGAACCTCAAGTCCGCCAATCGCAGCTGATACCAATCCGCGGTGCGATCCACGGGGGCACCCGCGTAGCCCCCGAGTTCCACTTCGCCTTCGACGCCTTGCGCACCACGAAGCCACTCGGGCCTCACGAGCAGGTAGAGGTAGACGTGCCGCGACTCGATCCCGAATTCCTTCTTCCGTAGCTCCGACAGCTTCGCCGCCGGTCGAGCGTGCCGGTCAAGGATGTTCTTGAGCCGCGCGCCTGCGAATCGTGCGCACTTTGGGCACTTCAGCCCCGGCTCCCGATCTACGAGCCCGAGGAGTTCGACCGCGCGCGCTTTCTTCTCCCCGCTGCTTCCCTTGCTGTAGTCGTTCAAGAGCCGGCCGAACGCCTGCGACAGCTCGGTGAAGCTGGGTTCGTTGGGAAGGATGACTCGCTCGGCGCCGGGCGCCATCCTCGTCTCACCCAGCTCGGCGTCGAACGCATGTCCACACCCAGGGCACTTCACGGGGATGTACTCGGCCGTCAGCCGCTTCTCCGCGACGACCGGTGTCCGGAACACCGGCGTGCGATGACCGCACCCCTTGGCTTCGCAAGGGCCGTGCTTCGCCCAGAACGTGTAGATGACCTCCGGTCCCTCCCAGCGGTAGTTCTTCCGCTCTGCCGGAGCGAGTTGGGTTGGATCGACCTTCGCGGACTGCTCGTTGCGGACATCGACCCACCTCCCGGCGTGACCGCGCGGACAGGAGGTCACGTAGAACGGCTGGATCAACGGTTTGACTTCACGCTCGATTTCATTGAAGAACGAGCGAACGAGCTCCGGATCGCTGCAGGCCAGCTCGTTCTTCGTTACGAACCATGCAACGGGGTTGAGATCGACGCCCACCATCTGGAACCCAAGGCGCGCACCCTCGACCAGCGTTGTGCCGCCGCCCATGAAGCAGTCGAGCACGCGCAGTGGCTTGAAATGTCCGGCCTTCTGGTGGTTGGCGTAGTAGTGGTCCCAGACGAGCTTGGCCACCTGCGTCGGGTCCTTGGGCGCTTCGACGCCGGCCGCGATCAGGAGGCTCCGGAAGACCGACGACCTCCGGCGGGCCCACCACTTCGACATCTGGTAGATCGGCTTTCCCGCATTCCCTTCGAGGTTCGAGAGCGCGTTGATCGGCGCGATCGGGAAGTCGACCTCGAGACAGGTGGCTGGCCGATCCGGTTTGGCGAAGTCCGGAACGGACAGCCTGATCGCCTTCCCCAAGTTGGGGGGCTCGTTACCGTTCTTCTTGGCGGTCTTCGCCTTCTTCCGGGCCTCTTCCACCACGCTCTCGAAGCCGGGGAACAGGGACTTCTCGCCGTTTGGATTCATCTCATCATCCGTTCAGAGGCGGCAGTTCCACGAAGGGAACCGCGACTTCAAGGAGGCTCAAGCCGCCGTGACAGACCTGGGGGAACCCGCCCTGGACTTTCCACTTCCTCTGCCCCACGACGACGTGATGCCCGCCCACGGTCATCGCGAGTGGCGGCATGAACCGTCGCTCCCAAGGGCGAGCGGCTGGCTTGCATCGCGAGGCACCGAACGTCTCGCGCAGGACGCTGATGACCTCCTCGTCCTTCTCCTCCGTCGAGAACAGCTTGCTGACGGCGTATCCATGATCGGCCGTGATGAGCACACGCCGTCCCTGTCGCAGCCGGTTGACGAGGGACCAGAACCCGTCACCCTGCAGAACTTCGCTGGTGATCTTGTAAATCTGGTCGGGCAGCTTCTGATGAACGTGGATAAGGTCGTCGAGCCACGTGTGCCAGAAGAAGACGTTCGGATCGTTGGGCACGCTGCCCAGGCAGTCCTGGAACGGGAGGTTCAGGACATCCGTGAAGACGGGCCCGTTCGCCTTGAGCGCGAAGCCGCCTGGCGCTCCATTGTTCTCGAGCTTGCTGCGTGTCTGCGCGCCGAGCGCGCTGGCGAACGCGTTCGTTTCCGAAGGGGCCTCCGAGCCCGTGACCCGAACCGAGGCGGGCTCGATCTTCCTCGTGCGAGCTCCGGCGAGAAGCGCGGGCAGCTCCCGAAGGGAAAGGGCATCCAGAACGAGAACAGCTCGTCCTGAAACGGAGGGCTTGCTCCACCATTCAATGAGTGCTGGGGCGGTTCGCGGAGCTTCGTCGGAGTATCGCTCCCAGAGCTCCCAGGCCGTCTCGGCCAGAAGGCGATCGGCGGGGACGGTCTGGTTGTGGAGCTCGACCGGAGATGCCGCATCCTGCGCGAGAGCGAGGAGGCGCTCGAAGATGGCGGACCACGTCTCGCGCGGCGAGCGATCGGCCAGAATCTGATCCACCCACTCGGTCGCGCGCCCCATGGCTACTTGTTCTCCTCGGGGTAGGTGATCTCCATGGAGGCGCGAAACGCGGACGGCAGGCGCTGGAGGATCTGCTTTAGTTGCTGCACCGTCAGATCCGCAAATTCGATCTTGGCCGAGAGGAGCTGTGTCGCAGGCGCCACACCCCATTTCTCGAGCATGCCCGACAGATTGATGCCCGTCTGCGGTTCCATGGTCTTCTCGACCTTCGCCACCGGCGCCGCGACAACGCCGCCGTCTGGCGCCTGAGCCGGAATGGTCGTCGGCCCCGCGGGCGCTGTTACCGTTCCCTGCCCCGTACCATCCGAGGTAGGCGGCGGTGCGAGAACCGTGCCCCCCGTGGGCTGAAGCACAGCCCTCGGGCCGGTCACGGTCGTTCCACCGACCGCTCCAGGCAAACCGAGCTGGACACGCCGCATCTCCTGTCCAGAGCGGAATGCCCGCTGGAGGTGTCGCAGCGCCTCCTCCTCATCCGAATGCTCGGGCAGGCGGCCATACCATGTGCCGCCCACATTGAGGAAGACGGTCCCCTTCGCTGCTACGCGGATGATCTGCTCGTAAACGGCTGTGTCGCCGAGGAACGGCAGGGCGTCGTCCGTGCTCTTCGCCGGGGGCTCTGCGAGTTCGTCGAGCAAGTCCCCGACGATCTCCGATCGGGAGGCGTACTGGACGAGAAGAGTCTGAAACTCGCTCGGATCAAAGAGCTCCGCAAGGATGCGGCGCTCGATTTCGGAGGGGATGTCTCCACCCGACTTGCCGTGCTGGACCACCTCGAACAGACAGCTGTCGGGCTGCTGGAAGTCCCAGCGATGCAGGATCGCGAAGCGATCGAATCGCGACTTCAGCCCGTCCCGGTAGGGCTTGTCGAACTCCTCCTTCAGACCGCGGTACCGAGGATCATCCTTCCACGCGATGGCGGTCAGATACGAGCAGCGCGCCTGGAGGATCAGGTCAGGGTCTCGGAACAACGGCACGCTTGCCGCCGTCGGAATCAGGAAGCGGACGGTGTTCCTCTTGACGGGCACATGCGTGGCCAACCACCGGCCGAGATCCGAAATGCTGCCCGACGAGTTCGCGCCGCAGGACTCCGGCAGAACGATGAGGACGGGACGGTCCCACTTCTCGGGGCGATCGAGCTCGTCCACCTCGGCCCAAGGTTCAGTTTGCCACTTCGGACCGAGGACGATCACGCGCGAGACCGCCTGCTTGGTGTCGGGCGTCAGGATGTGCCGGATGGTGTTCCGGATGTGCAGCAGGTCGTGTTCAGGGTAGACGGCCTGCCCGACGACCTGTTCCGATGCTCCAGGCTGCCAGATTTTGTCGTTACGCGCCGTTGCGCGCACACGGGAGCGCGGGTTCTCGCCAAGCTGGAAATGGAGCCGCCCGTCCGCGCTCTCCTCCCCGTGGATGTTGACGCTGTTCTCGATCAGTAGGACCAGCTCGTTCTGAAACGCGTTGTCATCGATCGGCCTGTCACGCGTGATGTCCAGGTGGAGCTCGGGGCGTGTTCCACCCACGGTGCGGGTCGGGGACATCGACCGCATCCAGAGCGCGCTGACGATCTCCCGTGCCCGCGGGATCGCAGCGCCAGAGGTCCGAATGGCCTCGAGGTTCCTCTGCGCGACCTCGCGGAGCTTCTCCTGCTCCCCGACGGTCGCGATGGAGTCAAGCAGCGACTGGACGCCGCATGAGTCGTCGTCGACGAAGAAGTCGGCCGAGGTGATGACCGGGACCTGCCCACCTCGAGACCGGAACACCTGTGCAAGAATCCGGATCAGGTCGCGCGTCTCCTGGGCTGCGTCCGCCATGAGAATGTGGTCGTCGAGGAGCTCCAGGAGTTCCGGCGCGAACGGCCACACCTCGGCCACCTCCGAGACGATGCGGGCTCGCTCGGCTCCGGACAGGTGTGAGAACCGAAGTCGAAAGCGCTCGCTGGCGTAGGCGTCGACAAGACTCCTGACGTCGGGCGCGGGAATGTTCTCGCGGTTCTTGAAGAGGCGATGGAGGAGCAGTCGCTTCCGGTCCTGCTTCGCGGTCGGCCCCCGGAAGTCGATGATCACCGGACCGTTTCTGTGGACCTGGCGGAACGCTTCGGTGTTGCTGTTCAGGACCGAGATCACGAAGATGAGGATGTCGGGCCGGTCCTTCGAAATCTCCGACAGGTTCTGGACGAAGTTCGAGGCGGCCTCGCGCCACTTCCGGCCCGTGGGCGTGGGGTCGTCGTGCAAGCCATCGAACCACTTCTGGAACTCGTCGAGGATGAGGGCTGTCGGGTGCGACTCGAACATCTCCTCGAGCAAAGAGCGAGGAGGATACGGTTGCTTCAGCGCCTGAAACCTTCCCTTGAAGAGCTGACCGCTCGGATGCCTCTCGAAGAGCAGGTCCCACAAGAGCGGATACTCGTGGTTGTGGACAGGCTCCGAGATCGCGACGAGGCCGCGTTCTGCCGTGAGCTGCTGCAGCGTCGGCGATCCGAGTTGCGTCCCCCAACCCCTGGCCCAGTTCTCCACGAAGTCCGGCGCTTGGATCGCGTGGTGCATCACGGCCATGATGTGCGACTTGCCGCGCCCGCGGTCGCCCATCAGCACGATCGGTCGTCGCTCGCGGTTCTTGCTCAACGCGCGAAGCGCCGTCTGGATGTCCGCGGTAGGGTACGTGATCGAGAAGATCTGGTCGGGAGGCTGCTGCGTGGCGCCGGTGCCGTCACGTCGGCGCAGCGTGATTGCAGTCCCCGGCATCTGCGAGCCCAGGAACTCGTCGCGCAGCTGAAGGTTCAGCATCCGGACATCCTCCCAGGTTCCCCGCGGTCAGTCTTGACGGGCATTGTCTTCATTGTTCGGCCGGTTCGTCTGCAGGTAGGCCAGCAGATCCTCGCGCATGAATCGGCGCTCGCCGCGGTCTCCGACGTAGTAGCACTTCAACTTGCCGGCATCGGCCCACCGTCGGATGGAGGCCTCGCTCACCCTGAGGAAGTCTGCGGCTTCCTTCGTGGTCAGCAGGGGACTGCTCGGCTTCATCGCCTCGCTCCGTGGACGGCCGGAACCCCTTCTCGGTGCGCTCATGGACGCACGCGATTATACTTTGGCGAACTTTGGCGTCAACGGAATCCGCCCCCCGTGGCGTGCCCTTGTAGTGACGCCGCCGCGGCCGAGGGCGGTCGCGGCGGCGGGGCCGTCGAGGAAACGTTCGCGGGTGGGCTACCCGAGCACGGCCCGCAGGCGGTTCGAGAGGCTGCCGCCCTTGTTGCCGATCTTCTCCTTCGGCCCGAGGTGCTTGTCCGTGTAGGCGTAGGCCGCCTTGCTGATCGACTTCTTCAACGCCGAGGGGAGGGATTACCCCCTCCGTGTCGGACTTGCCCTTGATCGTGACGCCGGCACTCCGACCCCCCCCCTTGAGGGCCGGACTGGGGAACATGACGCCCCCCTTCAGGAGCACAGGACAGCCCGTCGGGGGGTGACCCTTACGATAGTGCGAGGGCCGCAGGCCCGAGCGCTCAATATGGCGGCCTGGCCCTGCCCGTCCGCGAACTCGGCGAAGCTGAGACGCGGACGGGTCCGCCCGCGCCGTAGGCGCGCGGCGGAGAGAGAGGGGGAAACAGGTCGTCGACCGCCTGGGCGCGTGCGGAGGCTCCGCGGGACGTGGAGCGCGCGCAGGGCCCCGGGCGGTCAGGTTCATTGGCAACAACACCGCCGCGTGATCCGGCAGGATCGGCGGGGAGGAGAAACGGAAGAGAAGTCGCTTACCGCTTCTTGGATTGCGCGAGCCGCGCTTCGAGCGCCGCGATGCGCTTCTCCAGAGGCAGCTCCTTTTCGACGCGATCGACGAGGCGGCCGACGGACTCCCGGATCTCGTTCCGGAAGCTCGTCATCTCGTTGCGAACGGACATCATCTCGTTCTTGAGCGCTTCCGCGTTGAGCGTGATGACGTTCTCGAGATGTCGGAATCGTTCTCCGATGGCCAGCACTTCGCCTGCCTTTCAGAGGGATCACGCGATCGCGACCCGGAGCCACTTGAGCGCCAGCACATTACAACAGCCTACCGCGAGTCAATGCACAGGGAGCTTGAAGGTATCGCGCTCGGGGATGACCCGAGACAATCCTCAACATTTCTGAAAAATCTTTTTTCAGCGACGGGGGGGGTTGAGGGTCGAGTGCGACTGAGAGAGTGAGGCCAATACAAGGACGTGCATGAGGACCCCAACGAACCGGCCCGACCTGGCGCTTGAAACTGTTCGCAAGATTCGTGTCCCGACCGAGGGGGGAAACGCCACCCAGCGCAGCCAGAAGGTATGGGGCTGTGAAGAGATGACGGTCCGATGCGACCCGAGAAAGGAGGAATCCCGTGGATAACGGCACCCAGGACGAGACGTTCCGGCTCAACATGGTCCGCCAGGCGGACAGGGTGGTCGAGGCACTGGCCCGGCAGATGGGCGTCCCCGACGCGACCGCCCAAGACGCCGTCCGCCGACTCCGCCTCAAGCTGCTGCGGAGATTCAAGACGTCCCACGACGCGGTGGCCTTCAACCTCTTCTGGCGAGACATGCACGCCGCCGCCCGCCGCGCCATCGAGGTCGAGATCCGGGCCCGGAAAAGGGCTGTAAGGCGAACGCTCCTCGCCGGCGTGGACGACGAAGAGTGCGAGCGCATCCTCGCGCTCCCCGGTGTCGGCAAGCCGCCGCGCCGCTTCAAGAAGCCCGTCGATCTCGTGGCGGAGTTCGAGAAGATCAGGGCCCGTTCGTTCCAGGAGCGTATGGCCGATGAGCTTCGGCGGAAGGGGTATCGCCCGCACGAGATCGCGCTCATCCTGGGCACCACGAAAAAGCGATTGAAGGAAATCGCCTGACGATTTCCCCGCGAGCGGCATCAGAGGCGTAGAGCGCCGCGACGCGGCCTGTTCTTTGTTAGCTGGAGTGGGCTGCGGCCCGCGACAGAGAAGCGAGGGATCCCCGGCTCTGGGATCGACCGAATTTCGCCGGTCGGAAAGGCGAACTGGCGCCGCGACCGGTCGTGAAGGAATCCTTGCCCAGCACCCGCAAGGAGGATTGGCGTGCTATCGCTCGCCGTGGGCGACGATGGCTGATTCGTGAGCGGCCTGGCCGTGAGCCAGGCAAGACTCGGGACTCAGTCTCCCGCACGGGAGATGGCTAGACCGAGTAGGAGATTCGAAGAACACTTCTGAGAATGAGGCAGGAGCCGCACGGCCGCGCTGACATTGCCGAGACGCGCAAGCGGGCTCGCCGTCAGACTGCCTCGACATTTCATCGTATCGCTGGTGGTTCCTCAATCTCCGTCCGTGCCGTTGCCCGAGGTGGATTCATTGGACCATTTCGGAGGCAACGTCATGTTGGAACAGTTTGCGGCACACGAGAAGTCGGCCCTGAAATTCCTCCGCGGGCGGTTGGGATGTCACGCCGCCGACGCGGAAGAGATTCTTCAGCGGATCTACCTCCGTATCTGGAAGCGCCCGCCGCGCGCCATCAAGAACCCGAGGGCGTACCTCGGTCGCGCTTGTGCGAACGGCGTTAACGAGTATTTTCGGAAAGCGACGCGACGTAGCAACAAGGTTGAAGTGTACAGGACCAGGGCGCGGACGGCGCCGGGAGCATTCGATCTCGAGGATTTCCGCGATGATCGTCGTTTTCGCTGCCTCACGCAGGGGGAACTCCGCGTGGCCTGGCTGGTCGCCGTGGGATTTACCGTGGTCCAGGCGGCCGCGCATCTCGGCATCTCGCCCGGCGCGGCGCGCACGCGGCTCTACGAAGCGCGGAAGCATTTCGCCCGGAGGGTCGCATGAAATCGCCTGACGATTTCCCCGCGAGCGGCATCCGATCTGTGGATGAACGACCGATCCTGTGGACCGCGGCCGACGTCGCGAAGTTCCTGCGCCTTCCGAGCGAGGACATGGCGCGCCGGCGCGTGCTCGACATGGAGCGCAAGGGCGCGCGTCTCCGCGTTCCGGCGGCGATCTGCGGTCGGAGGTTCCTGGTCCATGCAGCGAGATTGCTCGCGGCAGCCGGATTCACCGAAGCGGAAATTCGGCACGCGCTGGAGGCAGCGTAGAAATTCGGTCGTGAGGTGCGGATTCGGCGTTGACAGCGGCTCGAGCGCGTCGTATTCGAGATGCATGAGCGCTGAATCCGCACTTCGCGGCGACGGGGTGGTCCCGCGCGCGGCGAGGCGCGAGTCTCTTGTGGAGGTACGAGTCATGGCGACGGTGTACCAGCTCGCCAAGGAGCGATCACCGGACGGCCGGGTCCGGTGGATGCGCACGGAAAGGCCGAAGCCCGGCGGTCGATGGTTCCTGGACTACTTCGACGCGACCGGGCGCCGGATGCGGGAGGCGACCACGGCCACTACGAAGGCGGAGGCGTCGTCACTCCTTCGAAAGAGGGAGAGCGATGCGGCGCGCGCGGAAGCGCTCGGCATCGCGAACCCGGCAGGGCTTCGCATGACGATCGCCGAATTCCTGGACGATGTCTTCATGCCGGACGTCCGCGTGACGCTGCGCGAGGGCACGGTCAGGAGCTACGAGACCTTCGCGGACCGAATCAAGGCGCGCTTCGGGAATCGGCCGCTGCGTCAGTTCACGCGCGCCGATGTCCTCGACTATCGCGCGGAGAAACTGCGCGGTCAGAAGACGCACCGGGGGAAGCTCTGCGGAAAACGTCCCGCGCCCGGGACCGTCAATCGCGAGATCGCATTCCTGCGGGCGGTGTTGTACGAGGCGTTCGATCGCGAACTGATCGACCGGAATCCCGCGGCGAGGCTCAAGCAGCTACCGGAAGAGAACACGCGCACCCGAGTCATGTCCGAGGCCGAGGAGGTCAAGATCCGCGCCCTGGGGCCGGAGTATCTGAACCACGTCCTGGACATCGCGACGCTGGCCGGCCTGCGTCGCGGCGAGATCCTCGCGCTCCGGCGCGACCACGTCAGTCTCGACCGCGATCTCATCCTCGTCTCCGCGAAGTCCAAGAGCCACAAGTTCCGGGAAGTCCCGATCACGCCGGACCTGATGCCGACCATGAAGCGGCTCTGCGAGGATCGCGTGATCGGTAAAGGCGGAGCGAATCCGTATCTCTTCCCCGATCCGGAGACCGGCGGGCCTATGCACGAGCGCAAGCTGGAGTCGGCGTTCAGTCGCGCGGTGGAGCGCGCTCTGATCCGCGATCTCCACTTCCACGATATGCGGCGGACGTTCTCGAGCCGCTTGGCTGATCTCGGCGTCTCGCTTCAGACGATCGCGGCTCTGCTCGGCCATGGCGCAACCTACGTCACGGAGCGCTACGCGCACCTGCAACCCGAGACTCTTCGCGAGGCGGTCGCGAAGCTCTCAAAAGTTGGCAGATTTATGGCAGATGGGCCGACCTTGAGGACCGCGCAGGCATGAACGTCAACGGGTCCGAAATCTCCAGCGTCTTCCGTTCCAACGACTTGGGATGGAGGGGGCGGGATTCGAACCCGCGAGACGGACTAGCCGCCTACCGGTTTTCAAGACCGGCCCGTTCAACCGCTCCGGCACCCCTCCGCGGTGGTATCATCTTATCGCCGATGATTTGCGTCGTGCTCGTCAATTCGCCTCCGCCAACGCCTTCAACTCTGACGTTTTTCCGACGTTTCTTGGCTTGTCGAGCGCGTCCATCGCGGCATCGACGTCGGTTTGGACCACATGGGCGTATCGCGCGGACGTGGTTACGACGGAGTGGCCGAGCACCTTCTGGACGGCCTGAAGATCATGGGTCTCCCGGTACAGATTGGTCGCCAGATCGTGCCGCAGGTCGTGGAAGTGAAGATCCTTCAACCCCGCCCTCGCGACAGTCGAGCGGAAGGCGAAGTCGATCGCGGATTCGGTGTAGGGCTTTCCCGTGCGTGCGTCTACGAAGACGTACGCCACGGCTAAACCGTCCTTGAGAACGGCCGGCACGGCGTCAAGCGCCTCTTCCGCCGGGCGACGGAGGCGGACGAACCTCGTCCGCTTCGTCTTCGCGTGGAGCACCCGGATACGCCGGGAGTCGAGGTCGATGTCGCCCCGCGTCAAATGGATGATCTCGCTGCGGCGCAGTCCCGTCGCGAGCGCGAACTCCAGGATGGGACGGAACCAGACGGGGCGAATTCGAGGAGTCTCTCCCGCTCGCCGTGGAGAAGGTACCGGACGCGCTCGTTGTCCTCCTCGAGCTTCGACGTGTCCTTGACCGGATTCCCCGTCACGTATCCGCGCTTCGCGGCTTCCGTGAAGATTCCAGACAGCCCGGACCGGAATCGGTTGATGCGTGCCGGGGAGTAGGACCTCGCCTCCCGACCGCGCTTGTATCCCGTCACCTTGAGCCTGTCGGGGAACCGCTGGCAGTCGGCCGTCGTGACGGACGCGAGGAGCATCTCCCCGAAGCACGGCTGGAAGACTTCGGCGAAGTCTACCAGGCCGTCGTACGTCTCCGGCTTCCGATTCGGCGGGGTGCAGTGGGGAAGGTACTCGTCCTTGACGAACTCGGCGAACGTCATGCCCTTGAGTTGGCGCACCGCACCCAACCCCAGGGCCTTCGCCTTGTCCAGTTCCGCGGCGATCCGGTTCAGCGCGATCTTTGCCGCATTGGCGTCCGCGGTTCCGGTAGACTCCCGGGCGCGCTTGCCGTTTGCGTCCACGAAGTTGACGTAGTACCGGCCGTTCGGGTCGCGGTAGAGACTTGCCACGTCTACATTCCTCCCTTTCGCAAGTAGGCGTCGATCGCGCGCCGGATGATCTCCGAGACGGTGACTTTCTCCCGTTTCGCCGTCCGCTCCAGCCGCCTCTTCGCCTCGGGGGTCACGCGCACGCCCAGGAGCGGGCTTTCCCCTTCGGGGGTTCCGAGCTTTCTCATGCGGCTATTGTACAACAGTACAATACTACAGTCAAGGGGAATCGTGCGGCCTCCGATTTCACGCCGCCGCCTCGGGCTCCGGCTCCTTCACGTCGGCACCTCCATGCCGAATCCAGGCGAGGACGGCGTGCAGGTCGACTCCCGGAGTTCTCGGCGTCAGTTGGACGAGGAACCTCTTCGGGTAGATCCCGCGCTCGAATCGCCGCCGAACGGCCGCGCCGCTGGACGCGCCCAAGTGGAGCGCCGCGACCTTGAAGGACGCCAGCGCGGGAACCAGGTACCCCCCCGTCGCCGCGCTCGTCCTTCCGGCCACGACTGCGCCGGTTCGCTTGTCGTTCATGGCATGTCCCTCCGGTTGGATCTCGTTCATGTTCTCACTCCCCTTGTGTTCTGGCCGATCAGCTTCTCGAGCTCGCGCGTGTCCAGGAATCGACGCCGCCCCAAGGCCACGTAAGGAATCCTCCCCTCTTCGATCCATGCGTACTCCTCGAAGTCCTCGCGCATCCGCCGCGCCTTGATCCGGTCGCGCCCGTCCATTGCCTGACGAGTCCCTCCGCGAGCGCCCGACCCTCGTCGCTTTCGTGCGTATCACTCACTATCTCGGCGGGTGGCACAAGCCCGGCGAGTGTGACAGGGCGGAAGACGAGGGGACGGCCGGGGTTTGGCGCGCAAAGAGTTAGGGCCGCGTGTTGCGCGCAACAGCGTTGAGAACGCCGGCGCGCGGGACGTGGCCCGAACAGAAGAGGGGAGCCGCGTCGTCGAGGAGTCCCAGTCGCGCCAGCAGCCGGTCACCGAAGCGATGAAGCGGATCGCGATCCATGGTGAACGGCACCGGCTCCGGGTCGAACGAAAAAGCGGACAGTTTTGGGTCCGCACCCACGGGCAAAAGCGGACCTACTCGAAACCGCGTTTCAGGGGCTCTACACCGGTGTTTAGCGCGAATCCGCCTCCCACTATGTCAGGAGCTCTGGATTCGCGCAGGGTACCGACACCTTTCCCTTCGCGTCATGAACCGCGACCGCGCGCGCCTCTTGATCCACGCGACAGTGCTCGACGTAGAGGTAGCTCCAGCCGTCACGGAACCTGGGCAGGAGGTGAAGATCTTTGATCCTCATGTCGCCTGTTCATCCTTGTCGCTCGCCGGAAAAAGCGCCTGCAACGAGTCCAAGAGCGGCGGGAAATCCTCTCGGAGCGTTTTCCAAACCCGAACCCAGTCGACGCTGTCGTAGCCGTACACGAGTCTGTGGCGCATCCCGATGACGCTTGACCACGGAATCCCCGGATGCGCGGCCTGGAAAGCTCAGTCCAAGCGGCCGGCGGCTTCGCCCGCGATCACGACCTGGCTGAAGACGGCCCACTGGGCCCGCTCGTCTTCCAATAACCCCGCTTCGTCCAAGCCGGACACCAGTCTCCGAGCGCGCTCGATCGCGTGCACCATGTCCAAGACAGCCGAGAGGGGATCATGCGGCATAAATCACTTCCGCCGAATTCAGGATGGCGTCGCGCCGAAACCGGTTGGCGCTCCGCTGGAGGCTCGCCCGGTCCACCAGGTCGACCCTTCGCCCGATCAGACCGGCAAAGTCCTCCTCTGCCCGCGCGAGGTCCATGAGGGACCAAGTTTCGTCCGGCTCGAAGTCGGCCAGAAGGTCCACATCGCTTTCGGGACCGAGCAGGCCCGTCCGCGCGGAGCCGAAGAGAGCCAATCGGCAGATCTTCCACTTGCGGCAGAGGTCCTTCAACGCTTCGTCGGCGACGTCCCTTCCGGCAATCCTCATCGCGGCCTCCTGCTTTCCGCTTCCGCTACAGGCGACGATACGGGCACCGCCGAGGGCATGCCAAGCCCGAACGCCTTGGCCGGGCCGATGCCCCGAACGAGCGCGCCCATGAAACGATCCGGCTCGGTGACCTTGAGCGTTCCGTCGTAGCGAACCGAGCGAGGCCGATGCCCTTTTCCATGCAATTGCTCGTTCACGTAGACGTACCCGGGCTGAACCGCGACGGAGTCCCCGTCGACGGCGAACCCCGCCTCTTCGGCCCTGCGGCAGAGCCATTCGTGCAACTGATCGCTTGGGACGGGCACGCGTTTCCCAACGCCCTTTCGGACGGGGTTCCCGTCGGCGCCGATCGAGCGCGGAGAGAGGCGCCTTGTCGGATTCGCCACGAGCCGGAAACGGAGCGCCTGGCCCTTCGTGAAGGAGGGTTCGAACTCACGGAATTCCGGAGGGGCCGACAGCAGGTGGCGGGCGTTATGGAACGCATAGTCCCAGTCCGGACGTACTGCGAACTGGACCAGGATGACCACTCCGCCGCCGGGTCGCGGGTCGATGCCAAACAGGAAGCCGGCCTCCGTCTTGCGTTCGACATGGACTTGCCCGGATCCGTTATCCTCGGGCTCGTACGGTCGGAGAAAGTCCCCGTCGTCCGACTTTCTTGTCGTCGAGGGAAAGGCCATGCAGAGCCGCTGATGAACGCGGTAGAAATTGCGCAACCAAGAACGCCCAGGCCGCGGCCGGTCGGGATTCTTGCCGACGTCGATCAGAAGGGTCGACAGGTACACGCCTATTCCACCTCCTCCGGGGCCAGTCGGCGACGACGCGTCTCCAGCGAGCGGATTTCGATGATCTCCTCGCGCTTGCGGATGATTTTGTCGCGCCAGCGCGGCTGCTCGGGGTCGATCCGATCCAAGCCCATGCCGAGGCCGTACTCGATCATGGTCACGGCGTCATGGCATAGGCGGCACAGCGAGCCGAGATCCTCCAACGACTTGCCCCCCCCGGCCCTTCTGTACGTGACATGCTGGACGGTCATCCGCGGGCCGGGCAGCTTGCAGAGGACGCACAGGTTGCGATCTGCATCGAGACGAGATTCGCGCACGACGAACCTCGGTTGATGGACCGGCGGGTCGAATGAAACGGGCACGTCGTACCAGACCTCGGCGTCGGCGGGGGCGATATCGCCGGCGTCCGCGGGGCGCCACTCGATCAGGCATGGCACGCCGTCCTCCGCCGGTCGCTCGTCGCCCGCACAGCGGGGGCGCCAGGGCCGTCGCCGGAACGCAGACGGCAGGTCTTCGCACGGCACGGAGCCATCGAAGATCGGCCTCGTCGGCGGGAAGGACTTGCGGCCTAGGAAAACCGGCCATTTCGGAGATTCCAGGGCTTCCCGGACCTTCTCGATCATAGCCGGCTCGCCCTGAAGAGCGACCAGGAAACTTGCATCGGCGAGGTACTCGCGGCGCGTGACCATCGTGCCTGGCGCGCCCGTCTTCAAACCGCCGCGTGCCATGGTCAAGCCGGTTCTCGCGCCCACCGTCTGGTAGTCCCACCGACGAATGCCGGACCGGTCGATGCGAACCCCCAGGCGCAGTGCATTGAGATGCGGGAGTCGATCGCCGGCATGTTCGCGCGAGAGCCCCATCGCACAACAGATCAGGCCAAGCACGCCTGACTTTGTCGGCGCTTCCATGCTCCGGCGGATGACGAACTTGGACGAATCGCCCCAGGCCTAGAGCGGCCCTTCCAGACGCAGGAAAACCCTATCGTCGGTCACCGCCCGGCTCTCCCGGTCGGGGTACTCGATTCCCGCTCTCCCCCCCTCATTAGCCTTTCAACAAGCCCATCGAGCGAACTCACGTCGGCATTGTCGTCGACGACGCTCCTCTCCTGCTTCGCCGGCGAGTCGATCCACGTGAGCCGGTAGCGCCCCCCCGGCGAGAACCAGAGGCGTTCCGCTTTGATCCCGTATCCGTCCGTGATCTCGTGGACGCACTGGCCGAGTCTCGCGATGCTCTCGCCGACGAGCCACGACGTCTCCCGCCGGGGCGCGACCGGACTGGCCTGCCGCAGGGGCCACCAGAGCCCCGTGAACAGGTCGAATCCCGGCAGCGCTGCGTCCAGTGGCATTCCGGCGAGTCGGCGCAGACGCGAGCGCTCGCCTTCTTGGAGATCTTCAAGCCGGTTAATGTAGGCGAGGGTCTGGCTCACGGGCCGTCTCCCTTCTTCTTCTGCGTGTGCTTCGGCTTGGCCGCGTTCCGCGGCGATGGTCCCTCATTCGGTGGAGCGGTGGCGTCACGCAGGACCCCATCAAGCGCGGCCTGCGCCCGCTCCACGGCCTCGCGCGACCGCAGGAGCCAGCCGGGCGTAGTGGAGCGGACGATCTTCTCGACGGCATGCCGAAGCGGCCGACGCAAGGTGTCCACCAGAGAAGTTAAACCGGCCGACGGTCGGTTGATATCCCGACGCAAATCGGCCTCGATCGATGGAGAGAGCGCATCGAGCGCGGCCGCTCGGTTGGGGTGCAGGCGATCCGGATTCGGCGTGCTCCGCCTCAGGAGGAAGTGTAGCTTGCTGACCACCCTGTCGACAGCGTCAAGTGCCAGCGCAGCACTCCCTAGGGGAGGACGCAGGAAAAGCGATGTGGCGTCCTGGTACAGCCCCTTATTCGCTGCGGGACCCGCCACCAGGATCGGTCCGGGAAGGGAGCCCTGATCTCCGACCTCCGTGAGCTTGGCGCTCAGGACGCGCCGCCAGAATCGCGCATGCACGGCCACCTTCGATCCCGTCGACGGAAACCCGAGTGTGGTCTTGACGGCATGGTTCTTCTTCTTTGATGCCGTAGCGAACTGATGTTGATCCGACTTGTCGCCCTCTCCCTCTTCACCGGCCGTCTGACCCCTGTCTACGAGGAGCAGGTGCCGATCCTGGTCCCAGAGTTTTTTCTGCTGACCTTTGGTTTCAAACGGCGCTTTCCAGTTGCCCGCGAAGGACAGATTCCTGACGAGATTGGCGCGTTGTCCGCAATAGGCGCAAACGCCCGCCTCTTCCTCAGGATCTCCAAGCCACAGCTTTCGGGGGCGCCAGGCGTAGACCGTCGCGATATCGAGATCGTCTTTCGAGGGGGCTCTGTTGCACAACCACGGAGGTTCTCGGTCGGCGGGGCCGTTGACAGGCCAGTGAAGACGCAGCGTCTGAAGGAGTGTCGCTCCTTGAGCGACGCCGTATGCGGGCGTCGGGCCGTTCACCGCCGAAGTGTAACGCCCGCTGGCGTACGCATTGGCGAACGCGCAGAATCGGACAATCCCCAACGCACAGCACGCCGGGCAGAGCCCGTATCCCATGTCGCGCACATGGCGGAAGTGCGCGATTCTCGTATCGGTCGGGAACTCGACGAGCAGGTCTCCGTCAGGCCGTTCGTTCGAACTGGCGCTCTCCTGATAGAACCGCTTTCCATTCCCCAACAGGTTGAACGCGTCGTTGGGGTCCTCGACCGTTCCCAGGTTCTTGAGCCAGCCGTCCGGGATCCCGTCGGCTCCATCGAGCAGCGTACGATCGGAGTCGGTCAGGTTCGGCTTGCACCAGAGAAGCACCGCCAGCAGAAATCGCAAGAGCGCCACGTTGTCCATCGGGTTGGAGGCCGCAATCCGGCGGATCCCGCCCGCCGCGCTCGACGCCTTCCCGATCCCGACGCGCTCGAACCGCCCGTCGGCATAGAGGACGGGATTCCACGCTTCGGCGATCAGATTGAAGGACATCCGTATCGGTGAGTATATCCGGTCGTCCCCTCGCCCGGACGGTTCAACCCACCCCCGGTTTTTGAGGAATGGTCGCCCATCGGTTACTCGTCGCGAACAAGGAGGATGGCCCGCCAAGCCGTAGCTCGCCGCGGGGTGGCCCGCCTTCGCCGGTTCAGGAGTTGGCTGCGGCGTGGCAGCCTCCGCTTCCGCCGTCACTTCGCTCCGGCGAGCGGAGGCTGGTCGGGGCGGCGGGATTTGAACCCACGACCTCTTGGTCCCGAACCAAGCGCTCTAGCCAGACTGAGCCACGCCCCGGAAGAGCGTGGATTATAGCAAGGGGTGGGGCCACCGCAAGCGAAGAGTCTTACCGAACGTAGATCTTCGCGTTCGAGGTGAATTCCGGGATCGATTCCTGATTCGTCTGAAAGGCTTCGACTTTGATCCGGCGATCCGAGAGCACGTGCGCAATGACGAGCCCCTGCAGCGCGGAATAGTCCGGAGTGTCCGTCAGGGCGCCACGTGGGTAGAGCCGGTATACGACCTTGCCCGAAGTCTGAGAGACCATGGCGGGGTCCGGATCCGTCGGACTCGCGGCGTAGGCTCCCATCATCGCGAGTTGGCCCCCGATGGAAACACGAACCATCGTCGGAACTTTGACGTCGTAGACGAAGGCGATCTGCTTGTTCCAGTTCTCGGGCCAGTCGCTTTGTTCGGCGGGCACGCCCTCGAGAAACCAATTCCCCACGAGACGGCCATCCTGATCGAAGTCGATCTTGCCTTGCGGGTCGGCGCTGTCGCGAAGCACTTTGGCGAAGAGGGCGCTCCGGAGCGGCTCCTCGTAGTACGCCAACGGCGAGACCGTATGCTGGGTCTGCCAATGGTAGCGGTTCGGATCGATGAATCCGGGAAGAGTGACCGGTGTGTAGATGGCGCCGAAATCCACGGCGCGAGGACCGCTGGAGGTGCCGAGAACTTGCCCCGCTTCGACGGTCATCCCCACAACGATGCCGGGGCCGGGAAGGACGTGATCCAAGTAGTAGTAAAAGGAATTCGTGGATTGGACGAGGACTTTGAACGCTTCTCCGACCGGAAGGACGGATTGGACCCGTCCCCCTCCGGGAAACACGACGGTGTATTTCCGATCCGGATCGGGAAGCGGTCCCTCGTCTCCGAACCACATGAAAAAGTACATGTGATCCGTCGGAATCGTGTGATCGGGGGGCGCCAGATTCCCCAGAGGAACGATCCGACTGATTTCGCTCAAGGGAATCGGGCTGAAGGTGAATACGCCGGGCCCATCCGCCAGGGAAGGCTCGAGATGGGAGGGTGGAGTGTCGCCGCCACCGCCACCGCCGCCGCCGCAGCCGAGGAGGGCGAGAAGAAAAGCGTTCCGCATTCTCATCATCGTTCGACCCTCCGCATCGCTGTCCTCTAGCGGACCGGTCCGAGCGACATTGGAGAAAAAGGATCGGAGAAGGGTAAACGGCCCGGTTTTTCGAGGGTGCGAATCGGTCCAAAATAAAACCGCCCAGAAGTACCTGCGCGGGAGAGTGATTGTCAGCGTACTCTGGGCGGACAGCTGGGGTGGGGTATAGGCTGAGTTAGTCGGTCCGGATTTCGCAATCCCCTTTCCGGGGAGCGACAAGGAGAGACTTCCGAGATTCGCGTCCCGATCTCCCCTTCACCGCATTCCCCTCTCTCTACTCCACGCAAATTATAAACTACGTTTTGTATTTGTCAACATGTTGTGGATAAATTCTTGGGGGTTCGTCCCTGGACGGGCTCGCTCCTTGCGAGTTCGAAATCGCGTCGGGCTATGCGGTCCGAAATCGATAGCCGATTCCCCGAAGGGTCTCGATCCAGCTCGAGGCATCCCCGAGCTTACGTCGCAACGAGGCGACGTGCGAATCGACGGCACGTTCGTGCGCCGCTCCCAGAAGTTGCTTTCGAGTCAGAGCCTTCCCCGGAAGATCCAGGAGCCATCTCAGGATTTGAAATTCGTGCGGGGTGAGCGATGCCCGCGGACGGACCAGCGCCCGTTGGGAAACATCCAGAGCCACGGGACCCGCGGTAAGGACCTCCGGATCCGCCGTTCGCGTCCGCCAGCCGAGCACCGCCTGCGCCCGCGCCGCGAGTTGCGCTCCGTCGACGGGAAAAAGTTGGACGTCCGCGGCCCCCGCCTCCAGCCCCGCCGCCAACTCCGTCTCCTGTCCGGCCATTCCCAGGAGAATCACCGGAGCCGGACGGACCTCGTCGAGAAGGCAGAGCCCCGATCCGTCCGGGAGCGCGACGCGCAAGACCACGATCGACGGTCGCGTTCGTCTCAGTCGCAAGCCGGCGTCCGACACCCGACGGGCGCCGGTGAATTCGAACCCGGCCTGGACGAACGACAGCCGCAAGAAACTGAGGACGGTCTGATCCGGATCGACGACGAGAACGACGTGCACTTTCCCCTCTCTCCCATTTCTCTCTCCGACGCTATGATACCACGGCGGGCGCGACGGACAATCCAATTCGACGCGCGAGCGAAGGCGCGAGGGCCGGCCCCAAGTCCGGGGTCGATCCTATCTCCCGCTCGACGCTGGTCACCGCGCCTCTTGGCACACCGCAGGGATGAATCCGCACGAACGGCTCCAGATCGTCGGCAACGTTCAGGGCGAAGCCGTGCATCGTTACGCCACGCTCCACCCGCACGCCGATGGAGGCGATCTTCCCGTTCGAAGTCCAAACTCCCACGGCGTCTTCCTTCCGGAAGCCTCTCACTCCGAACTTCGAGAGCGCGTCCACGATCGCCTCCTCCAATCGCAGAACGTAGGCGCGCACCCCCAGACGGTGCTCTCTCAGGCTCAGGATCGGATAGCCGACGATTTGCCCCGGGCCGTGATAGGTAACGTCTCCCCCGCGGTCGATTCGGCGAACGGGAATCCCGCCCGGATCGAGGACGTTCCGCTCGTCGGCGTTTCGCCCGAGCGTGATTACGGGCGGATGGCGCAGGAGCAGCAAGAATACCCGCGCGGGTTCCGCTCGTACGCGGGCCGCGTATTCCCGCTGCTTCGCCCACGCTTCATCGAAAGCGACCAAGCCGAGGGGAAGGACTTCGAGCGCGCTCACGTAAGCGTGACGCTCCGAATGTCGAGAGGTTGAACGGAGGTGCGAAGCTCGTCGAGGGCGGCCGGCGTCGCGGGGTCGTCGAGCGTCAGGAGGATGACCGCCTGCTGCCCCCGTCCCGTTCGGCCGACCTCCATTCGGGCGATGTTGATGGAGTGTCCCCCAAGGATGGTGCCGATCTTGCCGATCATCCCGGGGACGTCCGGGTACTGCATGTAGAGCATGAATCGGGACGGGCGCAGGTCCAAGTCGAGCGTGTTGATTTGGGTGATGCGCGGCTCGCGCCCCTCGAACAGCGTGCCCGCGACGATGCGCCCGCCGCGCTCCGTCTCCACCCGCACGGCGATCTGGCTCTTGTAGTTCCGAGCGTCCTTCCGGCGCTGCTCGCTCACCTGAACTCCGCGGTCTTTCGCCGCAATCCGCGCGTTGACGACGTTCACGCCTTCGCCCACGGCCGGACGGAGCACCCCTTTGATCGCCGCCTGAGTTACCACATCCGTGTCGAATCCCGCAATCTGGCCCATGTAGGTCAATTCGATTCCCCGGACGGCCCCATCGGAGAGTTGGACCGCGAGCGACCCCAAGTCCTCCGCGAGCTTGACGAACGCCGCGATCGACGGATCGCCGATCGACGCGAGGTTGGTGGCGTTTCGCACGACGCCGTTGGAGAAGAACTCGACGAACTGATTCGCGATGTCGATCGCCACCTGGACCTGGGCCTCCTGGGTCGAAGCGGCCAGATGGGGCGTCAGCGTCGCTTTTTCGTTGCGAAGGAGAGGGTGCTCCTTCGGGATCGGCTCCTGCTCGAAGACGTCGAGAGCGGCTCCCGCGATCGCCCCCTTCTCGAGCGCCTCGTGCAGGGCCCCCTCGTCGATCACCCCTCCTCGGGACGTGTTGACGATCCGGGCCGTCTTCTTCATCCGTCCGAACTCGCGCGCCCCGAACATTCCCCGCGTCCGATCCGTCATGGGAACGTGGACGGTGATGAAGTCCGCCTCTTGGAGCATCTTATCGAACTCGAGAAGCTCCACTCCGAGAACTTCCGCGCGCTCGCGCACCAGATGCGGATCGTAGGCCACGACCCGCATGTTGAAGGCCTTGCCGTACGCCGCCATCCGAGCGCCGATCTTCCCCAGTCCTACGATGCCCAGCGTCTTCCCTTCGAGCTGCACGCCGGTGTAGGCGCCTCGTTCCCACTTTCCGTTCCGGATCGACACGTCCGCCCGGACGATGTTCCGCGCGTTCGCCAGAAGCAAGGCGATCGCGTGTTCCGCCGCCGCCGTAATGTTCCCGAGCGGCGCGTTCAGCACGATGATGCCACGGCGCGTCGCCGCCTCCTGATCGATGTTGTCCACACCGATCCCCGCACGGCCGATGATCTTCAGACTCCTCCCCGCTTCGACGATCTCCTTCGTAACCTTCACCGCGCTCCGGACGATCAACCCTTCGTAGGGGGCCACGGCGAGTTTGAGATCCTCCGGCTTCATCTTTCCCCGATGGTCCACCTCGACCCCCCCGTGGCGCAGGATCCGGGCGCATTCCTCGGAGATATCGTCCGCGATGAGGACTTTGGGCATGGGGGGCGATTCTAGGCGCGGAGCGCGCCCATTGCAATAGGTCGCGCCCTATTTCCGAACCGGAGAGATCTCCACCTTCGGAACCTGTCCCAAAAGGTCGGTGAGCCGGGCGCAAAAGCCGCCGGGGCCTCCGTTGTTCTCGATCTTGAAGAGGAGAAAATTGCGGCCCTCTTTCAGACACAGCCGAAAGCAATACCGATCCATTTCGACTCCGCGGTGCCCATGTTCGGCGTGAACCAGCTGGCCGTTCAGAAAGATCTTGGCACAGTCGTCCTCGCCGAAGAACAGCTTCACCCATTGTCGCTTCTTCGCATACACGTATGTCGATGCGTAGAAGATCCCGTTGGGACGACCCTTGGCGTAGGGCACGAGGTCGAAAACGTCGGTCTTCGACGGAACGACTTCCCACGCCCGGACATCCAGCTCCTCGCCCGTCTCGGGGAGATAGGTCCGCTCCAGCCCCTTGTCGTCGAGATGGTCGAATCGCGGGGAGAGCGACCAGACGCGAACGAACGGGGCTTGCGGGCGACCGGCGATTTCGCGCCACATCCAGGCCGTCACATGATCTTCCGCAACGTGACGGCGCCAGAGGTGCTCCTCCGTCTTGGAGCCTTCGTAGCAGGCATCGTTCTTGGGATCCGGGGCGGCGATCATCCCATCGCGAAATCCTCCCCGCCGGCGCAAGAGGTCCGTCGCGAACCCCAGCCAGACCCGGAACTCGCGCGCCCCTACCGCGGCATTGGACTCGATATCCCCTTCCGTCCACAGGAGATTCGCGTACCTCATTCCCCGGAAGTTGGGTTCGATCCGGACGCTTCTCCCGAAGTTCAGCCCCTCGCCGGCCACCACGGAGGAAATCAAGAGGTCGAATTCCGCGTCCTTGATGCGCGGAAGTCGATTCCGTTCCAGATCGTCGGGATGCATCCAGATCCCGTCCCCGTCGACGCTGTGAGAACGGACTTCCTCTTCTACGGGAAGGACTTGGCCCTCGATTCGCACCGCCCCGCGCGTCACCTCCCACACGGTCCGCTGGAACATCTCGAATCCCCGACGGAGATGGCGCACCGCCGCGTCGCCCACTCGGTATCGGTACGAGCGCTTGTCCGGAGCTCGATAATTCACGTGGCGCCACACGAGAACCGAGACCCGCAACACGGCGGCCTTCTTTTCGTCCGGGTTTCCCGGCACGCGGGCGTGAAGGCGATGGAGACGACGCCGGGCCTCCGTCCGCTCCTCCGGCGTCGCTTGCGGGCAGAAATCGATTACGCGCTCGAAGTGGTACAGCGCCTCGGTCCAACCGTCGGGGTCCTTTTCCAGAAAGGCGCCGGCCCGGAGATGGGCGGACGCGCGGGTTTCCTCTTCCTCGGCGGGGTCCTGGAGGACCAAAAGGAACAACGGGAGGAACATCTACTTCACGGACACCCGATCGAGATACTTGCCCTCGCGGGTGTCCACGCGGATGACGGCGCCGTTTTCGATGAAGGGGGGAACTTGGACGACCGCCCCCGTCTCGAGCGTCGCGGCCTTGTACACGTTGGTGATCGTCGCACCCTTCAGCCCGGGTTCGGCCTCCTTCACGCGCAGCTCGACCGCCGCGGGCAACTCGACGCCGATCACGCGGCCTTCGTAGATCTCGACCTTGCAGACCGTATTCTCTTTCAGCCACCGCGCATCTTCGCCCAGGAGCTCCTTGTGAATCGGGATCTGCTCGTAGTTCTCCTGGTTCATGAAGACGTAGTTGTCTCCCTCCTGGTAGAGGAACTCCATGTCGGATTGGTCGATGAACGCCTGCTCCAGTTTGTCGCTGGAGGAGAACCGCTGCTCGATCGCCGCCCCCGAAGCGAGATTCCGCATCTTGATCTGGATGACCGCACGCAGGTTCCCCGGCGTGTGGTGATAGACGTTCATCACGAACCAGAGTTTCTCTTCGTATCGAATGACCATGCCCTTGCGGACTTCGGTGGCGCCGATCATCGAAACTCCTCCGTAGTTGGGGTCGGTAGGGTAGCCCGCTCTCCAGAGGAAGTCAAGCCGTCTTCAGTTCACCCCGAATACCCAAAGGACCGCGCGCCAGTGTTTCCAAGGACGCGTGGCTCCGGACATGAATCCGAGGAACCCGAGCCCCATGGTGACGGCGACACCGCGCGCAAGCAGTTCCCCGATGATCGCCCGCCACCAACGCAGGCCGTAGAGTCGGCGGAGATTGGCTGTCTCGACCGATCCCTGCCAGAGCACGACGCCCGCAAGGCCGATCGCGACCGCTCCCTTCACCTTCCACAGCCCGAGCACTCCCGCCTCGTAGAGCGCCGCCGCAAGCAGACTGAAGATCCCCGAAATCGCGAACGTGGATAGAAGCAAGGGCAGGATGAGTCGTCGCCGCTGGAGCGGATCGGAGAGAACATCGGAGAGGATGACATAGAGAAAGGTATTAATCAGGAGTGCGGCCGCGATGACGGCCAGTCCGACGAGAAAGGTCCCATGGGGGACTCGTACCCAGACGCGGTGAGCCGAATAGAGACAGTAGATCGCCGAGGAGAGGACGAAGAACAATCCCAGCGGGACGAAGTTATGCAGCCCTGCGAGGGAACGGTGCATCCCTTCGACGGCGGGAAGGGGTCGAAACGGAAGGCGGGCCACCGTGGACCAGCCGGGCATCTACTTCCTCTCGGGTTCCTCGTACACCCAAGTCGTGTCGGCCGGCGACCACGATACAAGTTCCTCGGGCCGGAAGAAGATCGGGATCTCGCGTGCGGAAGACTCGGGCGAATCCGAACCGTGGATGAGATTGAATCCCTTCGAAGTCGCGAAGTCGCCGCGAATGGTGCCGGGAGCGGCCTCGTGGCCGAAGGTGGCCCCGAGAAGCGCCCGCACTACCTTCACCGCGTACGCGCCTTCGATCGTCATCACCACAACCGGCGACGAGGTGACGAACATCACCAAGCCGTCGTAGAACGCCTTGCCCTTGTGGACGGCATAGAGCTCGGTCGCCTGCGACTCCCTCATGGAGACGAGCTTGAGGCCGACGATTTTCAGCCCCTTTTCTTCCACTCGATTCACGATGCGTCCGACCAGCCTGCGCTGGACGCCGTCCGGCTTGATCATCACGAAGGTGCGTTCCATAGGCGGCGCACTCTATCAGATGGAGGCCGGGTACGCAAGCGACCGCGTACCCCGCCAAATGCTAGATGCTCGATGCTCGATGCTAGATGCTCGATGCTAGATGCTAGATGCTTCTTCCCCCTCCTCGTCTTCCTCCACCACCGCCGTCGATGGCTGCCCGTGAAGCTGAGACGGCTGCGCATGGCGCTCGAGGCGGGCGGCGATCTTCTGCCGGCGCAAGAGGTCGAGACCCGCGTCGCCGTTCAGATCCACGGCCACCTTCTTCGACACTCCCGGCGTCTCCATCGTAATCCCGTACATGACGTCGGCGACCGCCATGGTGCGCTTGTTGTGCGTGACGAGGATGAACTGGGTCTCCTCGACGAATTCGCCGACGAGCGCGGCGTACCGCTCCACGTTTCTCTCGTCCAGCGCGGCATCGGCCTCGTCCAGGATGCAGAAGGGGCTGGGATTGGCCCGGAAGAGCGCCATCACCAACGCCAGGGCCGTCAGCGACCGCTCTCCGCCCGACAGCAACGAGATCGTCGTAAAATCCTTCGAGGGAGGCTTCGCCATGATCTGCAGCCCCTGGTCCATCGCATCCACTCCCTCGGTCTCCTCGACGACGATGTCCGCTTTCCCTCCGCCGAAGAGCTTCCGGAAGAGGACATTGAAATGGTCGCGCACGATCGCGAAGGTCCGAGCGAAGTTCTCCTGGCTCTCCCGATTGAGTTTCCGGATCAATTCCTCCAACTTCGATTTGGTCGTGGTCAGGTCCTCCAGTTGACCCTGGAGCTCCGACTCCCGCGTCTCGAGACCCTGCAATTGTTCGAGAGCTTCGACGTTGACCGCGCCGTAGCCGTTCACCTTTCGACGAAGCTCCTCCACCGCGCCGGCGAGGTTCGCCCAATCCACGCCTTCCTCCTCGGGCTCCCCCCAGGCGCCGGACAGATCGATCCCTTCCTCCCGAGCCCGGGCCTGGTGGTTTTCCTGCTTCACCCGCTCCTGTCCCTCCTCGATGCGCAGCCCTTGGACCTGTTCCGCGCACGAGGAAAGCTCCCCCTGGGAGAGACGCACGGACTCCTCGGCGGCTCCGACCTCGTCCGCCCGCCCCGCGCGTTCCGACTCCGCTTCCGCCAGTCGCGCGCGGCGCTCCTCGATCTCGATGGAGAGTCTCTGTTGTTCCGCTCGCCTCGCGGCGAGTTCTCCCTCGACGGACTCCAAGCGGGCCCCGGTCTCCTGCGCCAACTCCGCGGTCTTCCGAACCGCCGCCTCCGCCTCCGCCAGATTCGATCCGAGCATCTCCACGCGCTTCTCGATGGCCTTTCGCGTCTCCTCGACGCGAGCGCGCTCGACCCTCGCTTGGGTGAGGCGGTCGCTCAACCCCTGGCGGGACTCCTCGTACCTCGCGGAGGTCATCCCGAGGCCGGCGATCTCTCCCGCGACGCGTCCCTTCAGGCCGGTAAGTTCGTCGATGAGATCCTCGAGCTTCGCCGCGCGTTCGCGGAGCGCGGCGGACTGAGCGCCGATTGCATCCCGCTCCAGCCTCGCCGTC
>Ga0114945_10000376_pt1 | contig 28725 bp, 20 predicted proteins | sample OV2TP3_FD_87194 | JGI IMG/M metagenome (GOLD analysis project Ga0114945, IMG submission 87194) | Hot spring microbial communities from Beatty, Nevada to study Microbial Dark Matter (Phase II) - OV2 TP3 | ecosystem: Environmental > Aquatic > Thermal springs > Hot (42-90C) | place: USA: Beatty...
CAAGCCGGCGAGGCACGCGAGGCGGCCGCGGACTTCGCCGCCGCGGTGCGCGAGCGGCGCTACGCCAGCGAGGCTGCGGCCCGCTACGGCCTCGCCTCGGCGCAGCTGCGCGCGGGCAACGCCGCCGCGGCGGCGGAGGAGCTCGACCGGCTGCGCGCCACCGGAGCCGCCAGCCCGATGATCGAGACGCTCGCGGCGCGCATCCGGCAGGACCTCGGCGATGCGCCCGGCGCGCTCGCGGTGCTGAAGCAGGCGCAGGCGCGCTTTGCGCAGCGGCGGCCCGTGCTCTACGCCTACGCGGGCCTGCTGCAGGAGCTCGGGCGGCACGAGGAGGCGCTCGCCGCGCTCGCCGAGCCGCTGCGCCTTTACCCGCGCGATGCGCGCCTGCACGAGGCGCGCGCCAAGGCGTACGCGGGGCTCGGGCTGCGCCTGCAGCAGCACCAGGCGCAGGCCGAGGTCTACGTGCTGCGGGGAAGCCTGCCGGCCGCGATCGAGCAGCTGCAGCTCGCGCAGTCCTCTGGGGAGGGCAATTTCTACGAGCTCTCGGTGATCGACGCGCGGCTCAAGCAGCTGCGCGCCGAGCACGAGCAGCAGCTGAAGGAGGAGGGGCGCCGCTAGGGCGCGCGCGCGCCTCTATTGGTGCGCCGCATCGAGGTACGCCTCGTACAGCAGGTCGAAGGTCTTCTCGGCTTCGGCGAGCAGCTCGCCGTCCGAGGTGGCGCGGCGCTGCGCGCCCTGCAGCAGCGTCTGCACGCCCGCCGCCTCCGGCACCGGCGCGTCGCGGACCTCCAGGAAGTGCACGATGGCGCCGATCTTGGCGAGCGCCGCGTCCTTCGCCAGGTCGAAGCGCAGCAGCATCTCCTCGAACGTGACCCGCGTCTCGCTGTTGCCGATGCCCGCGCCCTCGAAGCCGAAGGCGATCGCGCGCGGCGGGCAGGCCTGCCCCTTGTCCAGCCACAGGATCGTGCCCTCGGGATCGACGAAGCGGCGCACCAGCCAGGCGCAGGCGAGGCGGTCGGCCCACGCCGGGCGCCGCGTCGCCCAGGTGCGCCTGAGCAGCGGCCCATCCTCGCCGAGCGCGCTCTGCGCAGGCGCAGAGACCATGAGACGCCGCACCTGCGCTTGGGCTCCGGCGAGCGCGGCTTCGGCGCGCGAGCGCGCCTCGGTGGGAAAGTAGTCGAGCGCGGCGATCGCCTCGAGCTCGCGGCGCTGCTTGTGCAGCACGCGGAGCAGCGTTCCGGGGTCGGTGACGCCGAAGCCGACCTTCAGGCTCTCGATCACCTTGACGAGCTCCGCGTAACGCGCGCTGCGGTCGAACAGGCCCCGGAAGAGCGCCTGCTGCTCGGCCGAGGTGGCGAGCACCTGCAGCACCGCCGCGGCGCCGCCGTTCTTGACGATGTACTCGGCGAGCCGCTCCAGCCCCTGGCGCGCGGGCGGGGCGTCGGGCAGCAGGTACGGCCCCTCGCGCATGGTCGCGGCGCCGAGGGACTCGAGCGTGCGCAGCACCCGCATGCGGGAGGCGGGATCCTCGGTCGGCAGGCTCGCCACCAGCGCCAGCCAGGCGCCCTCCGCGCCCGCGATCGCCTTGCTCATCGCGCGGATTGTAATTGCATCCGCTTATTGCGGAATCAGCAACATCTTGCGGTGCGCCGCGGCGCGCGTGATAGCGTAGCCCGCGCCCGACACGGGGAGTGCGCGAGGCATCCATGGCAGGCCTGGTAGGACCGCATGGCGGCAAGGGGCTGCGGCCGCTGCTGCTCGAGGGCGCGGCGCTCGAGGCCGAGCGCGCGCGCGCCGCGACGCTGCCGCGCGTCACGGTCGGCTCGCGCGAGAAGGGCGACCTGATCATGCTCGGCATCGGCGGCTTCACGCCGCTGGAGGGCTTCATGAGCCACGCCGACTGGCAGGGCGTGTGCGACGGCTACCGCACCGCGGCGGGCCTGTTCTGGCCGATCCCGATCACGCTCTCCACCGACGCGCAGACCGCGGGCTGCTTCCACACCGGCAGCGACATCGCGCTCGCCGACCCGGAGGGGGGCGAGCTGCTCGCCACCCTGAAGGTGACCGAGAAATACGCCATCAACAAGGCGCACGAGTGCGCCACCGTGTTCCGCACCGCGGAGCTGGAGCACCCCGGCGTGCGCATGGTGATGGAGCAGGGCGAGGTCAACCTCGCCGGCCCGGTGAAGGTGCTCTCCGACGGCGGCTTCAAGGCGCGCTACGGCGCGCTGTTCATGACGCCCGCCGAGACGCGCGCCGCCTTCGCGGCGCTCGGCTGGACCGAGGTCGCCGCCTTCCAGACGCGCAATCCGATGCACCGCTCGCACGAGTACCTCGCCAAGGTCGCCATCGAAACCTGCGACGGCGTGCTGGTGCACTCGCTGCTCGGCAACCTCAAGCCGGGCGACATTCCCGCGGAGGTGCGCACGCGGGCGATCTCTGCGCTGCTGGAGCGGTATTTCGCGCCGCGCACCGCGCTGCAGGCGGGCTACCCCCTGGACATGCGCTACGCGGGGCCGCGCGAGGCGCTGCTGCACGCGGTCTTCCGGCAGAACTACGGCTGCGCCTGGCAGATCCTCGGGCGCGACCACGCCGGGGTGGGGTCGTACTACGGGCCGTTCGACGCGCACCACATCTTCGACGAGATCCCGGCGGACGCGCTCGAGATCCGCCCGATGAAGATCGACTGGACCTTCTGGTGCTACGCCTGCGGCGGCATGGCCTCCGCGCGCACCTGCCCGCACCCGGATGCGGACCGGCTGCTGGTCTCGGGGACCAAGCTGCGCAAATGGCTCTCCGAGGGCGAGGCGGTGCCGCCCGAGTTCAGCCGCCCCGAGGTGCTGGACATCCTGCGCGAGTACTACCGCGGGCTCGAGGCCAACGAGCGCGTCGAGGTGAAGCTCGCCGGGCACTCTGCGAGGTAGCCGCGAGCGGCTAGGCGCGCGCGCCGCGTCCGGCGAAGCCGAGCGCCGCCATCGCGACGGCCGCCACGACGAGCGCGATGAGCATGAACTCCGGAACGTAGAAGGTCCGGTAGACCTCCCAGCCGAGCAGCCGGAAGACCTGCGACACCGCCGAGGGGCTTCCCGAGAGGTGCCCGCCGAGGGCGCCGGTCACGGTGAGCAGTCCCGCGCCGAGCGCGCCCAGTCCGAGCATGATCCAGCGCCGCGTGCCTTCCCAGACCGCCTCGCCCAGGCGCCAGCTCGTCACCAGGATGAGCGTCCAGTAGGCGATGGTCCACGTCGCCGCCAGCAGGTGGTTGCGGCCGAGCGGCGAGGAGGTGAGCGTCTCCAGCGGGAACACCGAGAGCCCCAGCGCGTAGGCGAGGAGCGCGCTCGCCACGCCGAGCGCGAGCAGCGGGGTCAGCACGCGCGCCGCGGCCTGGGAGACCGGCCCGGTGGAGAAGGCGCGCATCAGGATCACCAGCGCCGCGGTGGTGAACAGCGCGATCGGAAAATGCACGATCAGGTGGTGGTAGGGTGCCATGTCATCGCTCCTTGCGGGCGAGCAGGAGGTTTAGCGCCAAGCCGAATCCCGCGATCAGCAGGACGCCGGCGAGCAGGGTGTAGAGCCACTGGCGGCGGATCGCGTCGTAGAACTCCATCTCGATGCCGTAGTGCGCGAGCTGGATCTCGCTGTGGCGCAGGCGCACCGGGATGCCTTTCCTGATGTTTTCGGCGCCCGCGTGCCGGCTGCTGTTGAGCAGCGGCCAGCTCACCTGGCCCGGGTAGAACAGCGTCACCGTGAACCAGTCCTGCTCCCACTTCGGCTCGGCACCCGAGAAGCGCGCGGCCCTGAAGTCGCCCCGGCGGCTCAGCCCCAGCCGCTGGGGCAGCGAGACGTAGTGCCAGCGGCTGCCGAAGGCGTCGCGGTGCACGGAAAAGCCCACGGTATAGACGCGGCTGTCGGCGAAGGCCTTGTCGTCCAGCGGCCGGCCGGTGTCCATCCTGCGCACCAGCGTCACGTCCCAGTAGCCGTCCTTCCAGCGCGCCAGGCCGTGCACCGAGATGTCGGCGCGCGAGCCTTCGCCTGCGCGCAGCGCGCGGCGCGGCAGCGTGTCGCCGTTCTTCCAGGCGTGCTTCGGATCGAAGGGCTTGGCCTGGTCCTCGCGCAGGTAGTACAGGTCGTCGAAGCCGAGCTTGCCGCCGGCCAGATCGTCCCAGCCGAGGGCCGCCTTGCCGCCGGTCTTCTCCGGGTCGAGCATCAGCAGCGGCTGCTTCTTGTCCCCGTCCCAGTTGTTGAAGAACGGCCCCTTGCCCTCGTCGCCGTAGCGCGCCTCGGCGACCACCTGGTCGTCGGACTTGCCGACCGGGTTGGAGCGGTGCGCGCGCCAGTGCCAGAGGTCGAGGAAGTAGCCCGCCTTGCGCTGCGCCTGCAGCTGCGGCTCGGGCACCACGGAGGCCCAATCGGCGACGTCGGCGCGCGTCTCGGGCAGGTGCTTGCCGACCTCGGCCTGCTTTTTCTTCTGCCCGAGGTAGGGGTGCGCCGCCACCTCCTTCGGCGTGGCCTCGCCGGTGAAGAAGCGCATCCGGTCACCCACTAGGATGTAGCCGCCGTACTTCTCGAAGTCCGGCACCGCGCCGTCGTCCACCAGCATGGTGACGCGGTCCTCGTAGATCCCCTGCGGCTGCGGGCCGGCGGCGCTCCTGCCGTGGCGCTCCCACTTGCCGTCCTGGAACTTCAGCATGTCGTGGTACAGGCGCGGCTGCTTGGTAGGCCAGCGGTAGCGGAAGAAGATGCGCTCCCCGTCGTAGGCCGCCTTGACCTGCAGCGGGATGGTCAGGGTTTCCGGGATGTAGATGTTGCGCTTGAGATCGTTCTTCACCACGCCGCTGCCGTGGAACACCCACGACAGCAGCAGCGCGAGCAGGAACAGCGCGATCGATGCATTCAGCAGCGTCCTCGCCATGCGGCCTCCTTGCCGGACATCGTCTTTCGATACGGCAGGATCGATCGTGCACCTTCGGGCCGCTGCGGATTTGACGCAGATCAATCGCTGCCGCGATCTCGCGCAAAGCGCGCGAGCGCCTCGCCCGTCATGCGGCAGATCGTCCAGTCATCCAGCAGCACCGCGCCGCACGCCCGGTAGAACTCGATCGACGGCCGGTTCCAGTCGAGCACCGACCACTCGAAGCGGCCGCAGCCGCGCGCGACAGCGAGCCGCGCGCAGTGGCGCAGCAACGCTTTTCCGTAGCCGCGGCCGCGCGCCTCCGGCACCACGAACAGGTCCTCGAGCCACAGCCCGCGGCGCGCGAGGAACGTGGAGTAGGTGAAGAACCACAGCGCGAAGCCGGCGGCGCGCTCGCCTTCCCACAGCAGCACGGCTTCGATGACCGGGCGCTCGCCGAAGAGCTCCGCGGCGAGCGCTTCGGCGGTGCCGACCGCGGCGTGCGCGAGCTTCTCGTACTCGGCGAGCGCGCGCACCAGCGCGTGCAGCGTCGCCATGTCCTGCGGCCGGGCCGGCCGGATCTCGTGGCCCGGCGCCGCGTGCGCATCCATGCCCGTCCCCCTCGGTCAGGTGACCTGGATATCCTGGTAGCCGAGCACCGGCGCACCCACGAGCGTCGCGACCAGCACTGCGTCGCTGCCGCCGCGCGCGTCCGCGTCGTAGTACAGCCTGCCGCTCGCCGTGTCGTAGATCAGGAAGTCGTCGCCGTCCAGCGCCGCGTCGAGCCCGGGGCCCTTCCTCAGCATGGTTTGCGCGATCGCGCCCTCGGGCAGGGCGTCGAACGCGCCCGGCGAGCTGTCGAAGCGCAGGTTGTCGGGGGCGCGGCTGAAGTCCAGGATCCAGTCGGCTGCGCCCGGCGCGGAGAAGATGAAGACATCGCTCCCCGCGCCCCCGGTGAGCGTGTCGGCGCCGGCGTGGCCGGTCAGGCGGTCGTTGCCGTCCCCCCCATCGAGGCGGTCGCCGCCGCCCTTGCCGAGCAGCTGGTTGGCGCCCGCGTTGCCGGTGATCGCGTTGGCCGCCTGGTTGCCGGTGCCGCTGTTGGCGCCCGAGCCCGTGAGCACCAGGTTCTCGGTGTTCGCGGGGAGGGTCAGGCTGACCGAGGCGCGGACCGTGTCCTTGCCCTCGCCGGCGAGCTCGATGACGCTGTCGCGCGGGCCGCCCACGACGTACGTGTCGCTGCCGGGGCCGCCGCGCATCTTGTCCGCCCCGGCCATGCCGTCCAGCAGGTCGGCCCCGCCGCGGCCGATGAGCAGGTCGTTGCCGCCGTAGCCCTGCAGGGTGTCGCCGAAGTTGCTGCCCTGGAGGACGTCGGCGAAGTCGATGGCGCCCAGCACGTGCAGGGGCTGCTTGGCCCAGAGGGTGTGCAGGTGGCTGTTGATCACGGCGTCCTGCACGGTCGGCACGTCGAGGTCGACATCGAAGAAGATGCCGATGCGGAAGAAGCCGGTCTCCGGATTCCCTTCGGTAAAAATCTGCAGGCCTGCGACGGTGCTGCCGGATCCCGGCTGCCCCCCGGTGCCGACGAAGTTTCCGTACAGGGCAACGACATGGGTCTCCCCCGGGTTCGTGTCGGTCATCCAGTATTCGTTCGACACCATCCCTTCGTCGACGACATCGAACGAGCTGTCGAACGCCGAGAGCATCATGCTGTTCAACGCGGCGGTGTCCCGCATGTCGATGCCCGGAAGATCGCCGAAATCGATTGCCGCCACCTTCAGCTCCTCGGTTGGAATTCGAATGCCGGACTATGCCACCGATTGCGGCCGCCGAAGCATCGCTTCCGGGCATCACCCCTACGGCTTCCGCCCCGCCTTGGTCATCATGTCGTAGCGCACGCGGTCGTGCGCCTGCACGGGATCGACCCCGCTCCTCACCGCCTCGACGATGCCGTCCTCGATCGACTTGAAGAGCTGCGCGTACTCCAGCACCTCGGCCATCCTCTCCCGCGGCACGACGCAGACGCCGTTCTCGTCGGCCATGACGAGGTCCCCGGGCCGCACGCGCACGCCGCCGAGCTGCACCTCGATGGCGTAGCCCGCGCAGGCGCAGCGGTTGCGGATCGACTGCTGGATGAAGCCGCGCCCGTAGACCGGGAGCGCGAGCTGCTTGTACTCGTCGATGTCGCGCGTCACCCCGTCGATGACGCAGCCGGCGAGCCCGAAGTGCCGGGTGGTGAACCCGGCCACACCGCCGTAGCTGTTGACGTCCATGCGCCCGCCCTGGTCGATGACGAGCACGTCGCCCGGGCGGCCGCGCTTGATCGCCTCCAGCGTCCCCAGCACCGGGGACTCGGAGGCTTCGCCTGCCGGCACGAGCTTGAGCGTCGCCGCCGGCCCTGCGACCTTCGGGCAGGCGTCCCACAGCGGCCCGATGCCGTGGGGGCAGCCCTGGATCCCCGCGCGGTCCAGGCCGTCGGAGACGTTGGCCGTGGAGAGCATGCGGTACTCGGCGACGAGGCGCTTGGGATCGGGCTCGGGCATGCGATTCTGTCCTTGTCAACGCGTCGGCGGGACGCAATAGTAGCCCCCATGAGCCGGAGACTCGAGCACCCGGTGGTGCTGCTCGGGCGCATGTACCACCCCGAGGGCGAGCGGCTGCTCGGCGCCGAGGCGCGCCTGGAGATCCTCGAGAGCCCCACGCCCGAGATGACCGCGGCGGCGCTCGAGCACGCCTGCGCCGCCTTCGTGCGCTACCCGAACAGGCTGCCGGCGGCGGCGCTCGAGGGCGCCGCGCACCTGCGCGTGATCAGCACCTCGGGACGCGGCACCGACGCGGTGGACGTCGCGGCGGCGAGCGCGCGCGGCATCGCGGTGGTCAACAACCCGGCCTTCGGCACGGTGCCGGTCGCCGAGCACACCGTGGCGGTGCTGCTCGCGCTCGCCAAGAACCTGCTGCCGCTGGACCGGCGCACGCACGCGGGGCGGGGCTGGCCCGCGCAGAAGCGCTATCCGCGCGGCGAGCTGCGCGGCAGGACGCTCGGCCTGGTGGGCCTGGGCAACATCGGCGAGGAGGTGGCGCGCATCTGCGCGCGGGGCCTTCGCATGCGCGTGCTCGCCTACGACCCCTACGTGCCGGCGTCCAAGGCCGCGCGCGCGGGCGCCGAGCTGGTCCCGGACCTGGAGCGCATCTGGCGCGAGTCGGACTTCGTCTCGCTGCACGCGGAGCTCACGGGCGAGACGCGCGGCATGGTGGGCGAGGCGGAGCTCAAGGCCATGCAGCCGCATGCCGTGCTCGTCAACACGGCGCGCGGCCCCATCGTGCAGACCGCCGCGCTCGCCGCAGCGCTGCGCGAGGGGCGCATCGCGGGCGCGGCGCTCGACGTCTACGAAGCCGAGCCGCTCGGGCCCGGACATCCTTTCGAGGGGCTGGAGAACGTGATCCTCACGCCGCATACCGCGGGGCTGTCGCAGGAGGCGCTGCACGGCATGGCGCTCTCCGCGGCGCGCCAGATCCTGCAGGCGCTGCGCGGCGAGCGCCCGCCGCACCTCGTCAACCCGCAGGTCTGGAAGGAGGCTCAGGCATGACATTCAAGCGCGAGAACATCCACCCCGAGGGGCTCTCGAAGCGCGTCGTAGGCGGGCGGCTGCTCTATGCGCCCGTGGTGACGGTGGAGAGCTGCCGGCTGATCTTCGTCTCGGGGCTGCTCGCGCGCGACCGCGACGCGAATCTCGTGGGCAAGGGCGACATGGGCGCGCAGCTGCGGCAGGTGGGCGAGAACCTGAAGATCGCGCTCGCCGCGGCGGGGGCGACGCTGGAGGATCTCGTGCGCACCACCACCTACGTCACCGACATCGAGGAGTTCTTCCGCCACGTAGAGATCCGCCACCAGTACTTCGGGCCCGCGCTTCCCACCAGCACCACGGTGGAGGTGCGGCGCCTGGCGCACCCCGACTTCCTGGTCGAGGTGGAGGCGTTCGCGGCGCTGCCGCTCGGGCCGGTTTAGGCCACGGGCGCGAGGTCCTGCACGAGGTCGGTGTCGATGAAGACCGCGGCGCCGCCGAGGGTGAACTTGTGGAAGCCGCCGGCGGTGCTGCGGTAGTTCCATTCTCTGCCCACCCGGCTCACTGAATCGCCCGCATCGCCCAGCACGCGCAGCACGTCGTTGTCGGAAAGGGCGAGCACCTCCGCGGCGTTGAGCGTCAGGGCGCTGTTCGCCGCGCCGCGCAGGTCGATGCGCTCGATCCCCGCGAGCGTGCCCTCGGCGAGCGTCGTCAGGTCGAGCGCACGGCCGCTGCCGGCGATCCTGAGGGTGTCGATGCCGGCGTTGCCGGAGACCGAAGAGTCGTCGCCCCGCCAGAGGAGGACGTCATTGCCCCCGAGGCCCTTCAGCGTGTCGTCGCCCGCCAGGCCGTCGAGCAGGTTGTCCAGCGCGTTGCCGCGAAGGACATTGTCGAGGCTGTTCCCGATCGCTTGCCGGGCCTGCCCGGCAAGCGAAACGTTTTCGACGTTCGCGACGTTCCCGAGGCTGTAGTCGATCGCCGCCCTGACGGTGTCGATGAAGCCCTCCAGCCCCGCGGCGAGGGCGTCGCGCGCGAGCGGGCCGTTGGAGGTCTCCACGACGAGGTCACCGGCGTCGTCGACCAGGTAGAGGTCGTTGCCGCCGCCCCCCAGCATGGAATCGGCGCCGAGCGAGCCTACGAGCGTGTCGTCGCCTTCGCCCCCGGCGAGCGCGTTGGCGGCGGCATTGCCGGTGAGGCGGTTGGCGAGCTCGTTGCCGCTGCCGTCGATCCCGCGGGCGCCCGTCAGCTTCAGCAGCTCGACCTCCTCGCCCAGCGTGTAGCTGATCGTCGCGCGGACACCGTCGGTGCCTTCGGCGAAGGCTTCCAGCACGACGTCGCCCGCGCTGTTGACGTAGTACAGGTCGTCGTCGGCGCCGCCTTCCATCAGGTCTTCGCCGATGACGCCGATGAGCGTGTCCTCGCCGCCCAGGCCTCGCAGGGTGTCGCTGCCGAAGGTGCCCTCGAGGCGGTCGTCGAACCCGGTGCCGACGATCAGCTCGCCGCCGAAATTGCCGGAGCTGAGGCTGCCGGCATCCACGTCCAGCAGCACCGCCTTGGTGCTCCAGCCGTAGGCCGAGCCCGCGGCGCCGTCGCGGTCCCACTCGAGCAGGGCGTCGGCCCCGGACTGCACCAGCCTGAAGAAGCCCGGCCCCTCGGCGAAGGGATTGCTGCCGAACTCGCCGCTGCTGAAGAAGATCAGGCCGCTGAGAGTGAAGAGGTCGCCGCCTTCGCCCGCCTCGAAGTCGGTGACGACGATGCCGGCCTCGGCGTTGCCCGGATCGATCCGGTCCCGCCCCGCGCCGCCCGTGACGGTCGCCTGGCCGTCGTAGAAGATGGCGAAGAAGATCGCGTCGTCGCCTTCGCCGCCCTCGACGAGGCCGTCGCCGTAGGTGACGAACATCCGGTCGTTGCCGTCGCCGCCCCTCAGCCTGTCCTTGCCCCCGCCGCCGGAAACGTCGACAAACACGTCGTCGCCGCCGCCGCCCTTCATCAGGTCGCTGCCTTTCCCGCCGTCGAGCCGGTCGGCGCCGGCGCCGCCGAGCAGCGTGTCGTTGCCCCATTCGCCGCCCAGCTGATCGGCGCCGTCCCCGCCCACGAGCAGGTCGCCGCCCCAGCGGCCTTCGAGCCGGTCGGCGCCGCCTTCCCCGCGGATCTCGTCGCCGAACACCGAGCCGACGAGGCTGTCGCCGCCCGCGCTGCCCAGCAGCAGGAGCGGCGCCTCCGACCCGTCCGGCGGCATGCCCTGCACGAAGTTGTGCACCGTGAGCGCCTGGGGCAGCACGTTGCTCAGCCTGAGGACGCTCTTCCACGCGGCCCCGTTCTGCACGCCGTCGAAGTCCACCTGCAGCAGCGTGTCCCCGTCGGACTCTGCGAGCCGCAGGTATCCCAGGTCCTCGCGGAACGGGTTGCCGGCGAGGTCGAACTGGAAGATCTGGTACAGGTCGATGAGGTCCCCGCCTTCCCCGGCTGCGAAATCGGTCACCACGTAGGAGCGCTCGGCGAAGGCGCTCTCGATGGCGTAGCTGTCCCTGCCGGATCCGCCGGTCGCGACGTCGGTCACCCCGATGAAGAAACCGTTGCTGTGGACGTGGAAGGTGTCGTCGCCCGCGCCGCCGTCCAGGAGATTGCTGCCCGGGGCGGTCTCGAAGAGCGCCAGGCGCTCGAAGTCGTCGTTGCCCGGGCCGCCGAAGAGCGAGTCGTCGCCCGCGCCGCCGTTCAGCGTGTCGTCGCCGCCCAGGCCGTACAGCTCGTCGGCCCCGGCGCCGCCGGCGAGGACGTTGTCCAGCTCGTCGCCAGTGACGACCACGTGGCTTGAGCCCTCAGACGACCACGAAATCGAGCTCGCTGATCACGGGCTTGCCGAGGAGCGTCGCGAAGCGCACCGCGGCGCTCGCGGTGCCGCTCGCGTCGGCGTCGTAGTACAGCGCCCCGGTGCTGGTGTCGTAGATCAGGTTGTCGTCGGCGTCGGCGGCCGTCTTCACGCCCGCGCCCGAGCGCAGCCGTCCGCTCGCCAGCGTTCCGGTGGAGCCGAACGCCGTGAAGATCTCGTTCTCCAGCCGGATCGTGTCGTCGACAGGCATGAAGTCGGTGATCGTGTCGCGGTTGCTCGAGCCGTTGGGTTTCGTGGTGAAAGCGAAGACGTCCTCGCCCGCGCGCCCGGTCAGGCGGTCGTTGCCGCCCTTGCCGTCGAGCACGTTGTCGAGCGCGGTGCCGCGCAGCACGTTGGCCAGCCCGTTGCCGGTTGCCCGAACTGCGGCTCCGGAAAGCAGCAGGTTTTCCACGTAGCCGGTGTCCCTGAGGCTGTAGTTCACGGTCGCGACGACGGTGTCGATGAACCCCGCGAGCCCGGCGGCGAGCGGGTCGCCGGCGGCCGCCTCCGGACCGTTGGAGGACTCGAACACCACATCGTCCACGTGATTGACGTAGTACAGGTCCTCGCCGTCGCCGCCGCGCATGTCGTCGCGTCCGGCCGAGCCGATGAGCACGTCGTCCCCGCCCAGCCCGAGCAGCGTGTCCTTGCCCTGGCCCCCGGTCAGCACGTTGGCGGCGTCGTTGCCGATCAGCTGGTTGCGCGACGCGTTGCCGGTGCCGTCGAGCGCCTGCGTGCCGAGCAGGCGCAGGTTCTCGAAGTTCTCGTCCAGCGCGTAGTCGATTTTCGCAAGGACGCGGTCGACGCCCCCGTCGAGCTCCTCGAGCACTTCGTCGCGGGCGTGGTTGACGTAGTACCGGTCGTCGTCGCCGCCGCCGATCATGCTGTCGGCGCCGCCCTTGCCGTTGAGGACGTCGTTGCCCCCGAAGCCGAGGATCGTGTCATCGCCGCTGCCCGCGACGAGATCGTCGTCGCCCTCAGTGCCGATGATGACGAGCCCGATCGCCAGCCCGGTGCCGGTCTGGGTCTGTCCTACCGCCACCATGCTGCCGTCGGGACGAATGACGACGTCGAAGGCGTTGTCGTCGCCCGGTCCGACCGACAGCACCAGGATGCCGTCCTCATCGAACGTCGCATCCAGGCTGCCGTCGGTGTTGTAGCGGACCACGGCGAAGTCGTCGTTCGTACCGTTGAAGCCGACTCCCGCGACGAGGATCCTGCCGTCGGGCTGCAGCGCGACGCTTTGCAGGCCCTCCTGCTGGTTCGTGCCGACGGCGGTGGTGACCTTGCCGTCGCCCCCGAAGCTCGTGTCCAGCGAGCCGTCGGCGTTGTAGCGCGCGACCGCCAGCTCGTAGATCGCGCCGTTAAAGCTGTTCCCCACCACCACGATCTTGCCGTCGGACTGCACCGCGACGCTGCGGCCGAAGTCGTCGCCTGCGCCGAAGGCGGTGGTGAGCTTGCCGTCGCCGTCGAAGCTCGTGTCGAGCGAGCCGTCGGTGTTGTAGCGCGCGAGCGCGAAGTCGTAAGGCTGTCCGGGGCCGGGGGTGAATGAGCCGGCCACGACGATCTTGCCATCGGGCTGCAGCGCGGACCTGTAGGAGGGAGCGAAGGAACCCACGCCAAAGCTGGTGGCGACGATGCCGTCGCCGTCGAAGCTCGTGTCGAGCGAGCCGTCGGCGTTGTAGCGCGCGAGGGCGAAGTCCTTGTTGTCGCTGTACCCCGAGAGCACGATCCTGCCGTCGGCTTGCAGCAGGACCTGATAGGCGACATCGTGGCCGCCGGTCAGCGCCGTGGTGAGCTTGCCGTCGCCGTCGAAGCTCGTGTCGAGCGAGCCGTCGGCGTTGTAGCGCACGAGCGAGAAGTCCCAGAAGCCCCCGACCAGGCTCGAGCCCGCCACCAGGATCTTGCCGTCGGACTGCAGCGCGACGCTCTGGCCCTCGTCCCAGCTCGCGCCCACCGCCGTGGTGACGATCCCATCGTCGCTGAAGCCGTTGTCGAGCGTGCCGTCGGCGTTGTAGCGCCAGAGCACGAAGTCGTGGTCGGCCTCCAGCGTGTAGCCCGCCACCAGGATCTTGCCGTCGCTCTGCAGCACCGCATCGATGCCGCGGGCGTTGAGCGTCGCCTCAGTGGGGGGCGGCTCGTCGGACTCCGAGCCGACGAGCACAGTGCCGTCCGCGTCCAGAATGGCATAGCCGAGCCCGCTGCCGGCGACGATCTGGCTCTGCCCCGCGACGAAGATGCTGCCGTCGGGACGAATGACGACGTCGAAGGCGTTGTCGTCACCGCCTGGGCTGACGGCGACGAGCACGATGCCATCGCCGCCGAACGTCGTATCCAGGCTGCCGTCGGTGTTATAGCGGACTACCGCGAAATCGTCGTTCGATCCGTTGGAGCCGACTCCCGCCACGACGATCTTGCCGTCGGGCTGCAGCGCGATGGCCTGCAGCCCCTCCTGCTCGTTGGTGCCGACGGGCGTGGTGACCTTGCCGTCGCCGCCGAAGCTCGCATCGAGCGTGCCGTCGGCGTTGTAGCGCGCGAGCGCGATCTCGTAGATGCTGCCGTTCCAGCTGTTGCCCACCACCACGATCTTGTCGTCGTCGTGCACCACGACGCTTCGGCCAGAGTCATCGCCCGCCCCGAAGGCGGTGGTGAGAACGCCGTCGCCGCCGCCGAAGCTCGTGTCGAGCGAACCGTCGGTGTCGTAGCGCGCGAGCGCGAAGTCGTAGTTGGCGCCGTTGTAGCTCGAGCCCGCGACCAGGATCTTGCCGTCGTCATCCAGTGTGGCGCGATAGGCGGCGACAACCGCACCGATGGCGGTGACCACGATGCCGTCGCCGCCGCCGAAGCTCGTGTCGAGCGAGCCGTCGGCGTGGTAGCGCACGAGCGCGATGCCGCCGGAGGCGCTGGCGTTGCCGTCGTTGGCGTAGCCCGCGAGCACGATCTTGTCATCGGACTGCAGGAGCACGCCGTAGGCGACGTCGTGGCCGGCGCTGAGGGCCGTGGTGACCTTGCCGTCGCCCCCGCCGAAGCTCGTGTCGAGCGAGCCGTCGGCGTTGTAGCGCGCGAGCGCGAAGTCGTAGTTTCCCGCGAAGCTCGAGCCGCCGACCAGGATCTTGCCGTCGGGCCGCAGCGCGATGCCCTGGCCCTCGTCCCTGCTCGCGCCGAAGTCCGTGGTGAGCCTGCCGTCGCCATCGAAGCTCGTGTCTGGGCTGCCGTCGGCGTTGTAGCGCCAGAGCGCGAAGTCGTTGTCGGCACCGTTGCCGACGACTCCCGCCACCAGGATCTTGCCGTCGGGCTGCACTAGTGCGTCGATGCCGCGGTCGTCGCTTCCGAACACGTGCCGGTAGCCTGCCATCGCGCGCCCATTGAACGGCAGCCGCGCTGCGATCGTCCCCACCGTCTCCTCGAGCTTCCAGTCTCCACCGAGCGCCGCGCTCCCCGTCAGGTTGCGCGAGGCGCAGACACCGACGCCCATCGCTTCCGCGAGCGAGCGCACGAAGGCGCCGCCCGCAGTGCCCGCGGCGACATTGCAGCCGTAGAGCAGCAGGTCGCCGCGGTCGGCGAGCGCCGCGCCGATTTCGCGAAGCCGCAGCTCATGTGCTGCAAGCGTGGACCGGTCGAGCACGCCGCTCCCGAGCCAAAGCGCCGCCTCGGCCCCGTGCGAGAGCACGTGCAGCGCCGGGATCTCCGATCTGCCGCGAACGGCGCCCGCGATCTGCTCCACGCCGTCGCGGTCGCGCTCGAGGTACAGGATGTCGAGCGCGGGATCGGCGCCTTCGAGCAGCGCCGGCGCGTCCTCCACGCGCCAGTCGACGACGAGCAGCGGCCGCGCGCTCATTTCAGGGCAACAACAGCCCGGAGAAGCATCGCCGCGAACGGGCGACGCCGGTGAAGGAGTCCTGCAAGCCCAGCGTCCATCCGCCTCCCCTTGGAGGGACGGAACGTTTTCATCCTACGCCCTCGTGTGGCGCTATTCCACCGGGCGAAAGGGTGTTCTTGCCATCACCTGACAGTCATTTGCACTTGACGTTCCGGGAGACGGCTTCGGGCGACGACAAGATCCCAGCCTGCCGTTCGGAGGATCGTGGCCTGTGCCGCGGCCGGGAAGGCATAATGCCAGCCGAGCCCGTCATGCACGCCGAGAGCCCGCAACCGGTCGCCGACCCGGTGATCGAGCGCTATCTGCGCGACGTCGACCGCACGCTGCTGCGGCGCAATCTCGCGCTCACTCCCGAGCAGAGGCTGCTTCAGCTGCAGGAGCTCGCCCGCCTCGCCGAGGAGTTGCAGCGCGCCGGAGGGGCCGCGCGCCGGCGCCCCGGGTGACGGACTTTCGCGCTCTCATCGCGGCGCTCAGCGAGGCCGAGGTGAGGTTCGTGCTGGTGGGCGGCGTTGCGGCGACGTTGCACGGGTCGGCGCGCCTGACGCAGGACGTCGACATCGTCTACGCGCGCGATGCGGAGAATCTGGGCCGCATCGCCCGCGCGCTCGCGCCGCTGCAGCCCTATCTTCGCGGCGCGCCTCCGGGGCTGCCGTTCCGGCTGGATGAAGCGACGCTCGCCGCAGGACTCAACTTCACCCTGAGCACGTCGGTCGGCGACATCGACCTGCTCGGCGAGATCGCCGGAGCCGGCAACTACGAAGCGCTCGCGACGCACACGGTCGAGGTCGAGCTGTTCGGCGTTCCTTGCCTCTGCCTCGACCTGCCGACCCTCATCCGGGCAAAGATCGCCGCGGGGCGCCCGAAGGACCTCGAGGCGATCGCCGAGCTGCGTGCGCTGCTGGAAGAGCGGCGCCGCTAGGCCGCGGCTAGCCTTGCCGCTCGACGAAGTGGATCAGCACGCCCCCGAGCGCCCGCGGGTGCGGAAAGCCGATCAAGGCGCGCCGCGAGCCGGGCCTGCCGACCGCGTCGATCATCGGCCGCCCCGCGGCGGCGAGCTTGCTCAGCGCAGCGCCGATATCCGTCACCTTCAGCGCCACGTGATGCAGCCCGCGCCCGCGCGAGGCTACGAAGCGCGCGATCGCGCCCTGGTCCTGGCGCGTGCTGCCCGCGCGCCCGTGCTCGATGCTGCCGCCCTGGCGCGGATCGAAGTTGGCGAGGAACTCGAACTCGCAGTCGCCCACGGTGACGAAGCACACGCGCAGGCCGCCTGCCGCCTCGGGCTTGCGCGCGTGGGTGACGATGCCGTACTTGTCCGAGGTGAAGGTCTCGATCGCGGTGTGCACCTTCATGTCGGTCTGGCGGCTCTCCACCGCGAAGCCGAGCCTGCCGGCGTAGAGCGCTTCGTCTTCGGCGACATCGGTGCTCGCGACGCCCACGTGGTCGATGCGCTCTACGAGGCCGGGCGCGGGCGGCGCAAATTCGAGCGGCTCGGTGAGCACGGCGCGCACGCCGAGCATCGCGTCGCGCTCGAGGCGCAGCGCGCGCCGCCCGTCCAGCCCCGCGATGCGCTCGGCGGGGATTCCCGCGGGGGGCTCGAGGCGCTCTACCGCGAAGCCGGCGTGGTGCACGCCCGGCTTCGCCTCCTCCCCCACGAGCGGATGCCCCGGGGGCACGACGAGCAGCGCCACCTCGCCCGCGGTGAACGCGGGAACGGAATCGAGGTCCCGCCTCGGGAGGGCGAGGTTCCGCCCGAGCACCTCGCACGCGGCGTCCGGCTCGCTCGAGACGAGCGCGAGGTAATGAAGCCTCATGCGGCCTGTACCACGCGAGCGGCGACGAGCGCCTCGATCTCGGCTTCGGGCACGCCGTAATCGGCGAGCACCGCGCGCGAGTGCTCGCCCAGGAGCGGCGGCGCGCTGCGCACCGAGTGACCCGTGAGCGCCGGCATGCGCAGGGGATTCGCCATCGCGCGCATCCTGCCGATCGCGGGATGCTCGACCTCCTCGACCATCCCGGCGGCGAGCACGTGCGGGTCGCTGAACACCTGGTCGAGCGAGAGGATCGGCCCTGCGGGCAGCCCGAGCTTCACCAGCTCGAGCGTCCACTCCATGCGCGCGCGCGCGGCGAACTTCCCGTTCAGCAGGCGCTTCACCGCCTCGCGGTTGCGAAAGCGCGAGGCGTTGTCGCGGTAGTCCGGGTGCTCGATGAGCGCCTCGAGCCCGAGCAGCCGGCAGAGCTTCGCCCACATCTCCTCGGTGATGGCCGCAAGGTTGAAGGGGCCGTCGGACGCCTGGAAGACGCCGTAGGGACAGACCGTCGGGTGGTCGTTCCCCGCCACGCCCGGCGTGTCGCCCAGGGACAGCTCGCGCTGGCCCTGCTGGTTGAGCAGGCCGACCAGGCCGCCGAGGAGGGAGGTCTCCACGTGCTGGCCGCGGCCGGTCCGCTGCCGCTCGATGAGCGCCGCCTGGATGCCGAGCGCGCACCACATGCCGGCGACGACGTCGCCGATCGGCATGCCTACGCGCGTAGGGCCTGTGGTCTCGTGCCCGGTGAGGCTCATGAGGCCGGACATGCCCTGCGCGATCTGGTCCACGCCCGGCCAGTCTTCGTAAGGGCCGCCGCGTCCGAAGCCCGTGATCGACCCCATCACGAGCCGCGGGTTGCGCGCGGCGAGCGCCTCGTAGTCCAGCCCCATGTCGCGCATCACGCCGGGCTTGAAGTTCTCCACCAGCACGTCGGCGCGGTCGGCGAGCGTGCGCAGGAGCTCGAGCCCGCGCGGATCGCGGAACTCGAGCGCGAGGCTGCGCTTGTTGCGGTGGACGCTGAGGTAGTAGACGCTGATGCCGTCCTTGAACGGCCCCCAGCGACGCACCATCTCGCCCTCGGGCGCGGGCTCGACCTTCACCACTTCGGCGCCGAGATCCGCCAGGATCATGGCGCAGAACGGGCCCGCGAGCGCGCGCGAGAGATCCAGCACCCTCAAGCCCGCGAGCGGAAGCGTCCCCTCCATGGCGCCGAATCCTGAGGCGCGTTTCCGCGCCGGTCAAGGACGGTGCATAGTCCGGGCTCGATGCGCTCGCGCGCCACCCGCATCCGCCGCCTGCCGTTCTTCTACGGCTGGGCGATCCTCGGCTGCGTCATGGGCTCGAACGTCGCGCGCCAGGCCGCCGCGGTGGCGACGCTCTCGATGTTCATCGTGCCGATGACGCTGGAATTCGGCTGGTCGCGTGCCGCGATCTCGGGCGCGGTCTCCTTCGGCGCGCTGCTCGGGGCGCTCGCCGCGCCCTTCGCCGGGCCGCTGTTCGACCGGCACGGCTCGCGCGCGCTGCTCGTAGGCGCGGCGATCGTGGTGGCGGCGTGCTCGGCGGCGCTCGCGGGCACCACGACGCTCGCCTGGTTCTACGCGGCGTTCGGGCTGTCGCGCTTCATGTTCTCGGCGCCCTTCGACGTGGGCACCACCGCGGCGGTCGCCAAGTGGTTCGTGCGCCGGCGCGCGCGCGCGATGGCGCTGCTCTCCATGTCCACGGGTCTCGGGCTCGCGGTGCTGCCGCCGCTCGCGCAGCTGGTGATCGGCGCGCAGGGCTGGCGCACGGGGTGGCTCGCGCTCGCGGGCGTGGTGCTGCTGGTAGGGGTGCTGCCGCAGTGGCTGCTGCTCGTGCGCCAGCCCGAGGACGTGGGCCTGCAGCCCGACGGCGCACGCACCGCGATGGAGGAGGCGCAGCGCGGCGCGCCGCCCGAGGCGGCCTACACGCGCGCCCAGGCGATGGCGAGCCCGGCGCTGTGGCTCCTCATGGCCTATACGCTGCTCGTCTTTCCGGTGCAGGCAGGGTTGAGCCTGCATCAGGTGCCGCACCTCGTGGAGCGCGGGCTCTCGCCCGGCACCGCGGCCGCCGTAGTGAGTATCTTTTCCATTTCGGCCGCCGCGGCGAGCCTCGCCTTCGGCGCCCTCGGCGATCGCGTGCCGGTGCGCGCCTCGCTCGCGTCCTCAGCGCTGCTGCTCGCCGCGGCCGCGGCGGCGATGCGCGCGGTGGACGGCCCGCTCCTCGGCTTCGCGGGCGCGATTCTCTTCGGTGCCGGCATCGGCGGGCTGCTCACGATGCTGCCGGTGGCGTGGGCGAACTACTTCGGGCGCGCGCACTTCGGGGCGATCCGCGGGGTGACGCTGCCCGCGCAGGTGGCGGGGCAGGCGGCCGGGCCGCTGCTCGCCGGATCGCTGCACGATGCCACTGGAGACTATGCGCTCGGCATGGAGGTGTTCGCCGGGCTTTCGATGGCGGCGGCGGTGATCGCGGTGTTTGCGCGTCCGCCGGGGCGGGGTCGAGGATCCTGAGCACCGTCGAGAAAGGCTTTCATTCGGCGGCACGCCGGATAGCAGCAACGCGCCCAACGCGCCGGCCTTGCTCGCCTCGGACATCCAGGTGATCTGAGATCGCCGCGGCGTTGTGCGGTGCAAGACGCGCCGCGTGGTGTGCAGATTTCACAAACTCCGGAGGAAGGTGTGCCTTAGCGGGGCGTATCCTGCGAGAGTCTAATAAGTAGGGCGTCAATGGGGGTGGCCGTGGTCGAAGTCGTCATCGGCAACAACGTCTCGTTGAACATGGGCACCAAGTCGGTGACCCGGTACCAGCTCGATCCTACGGAGGGCTCGCTCGATCTCTCGCTGGTGAACAACGTGCAGGCGCTGCTTGACGACCCGGACGGCTTCACCGGGCCGGAGGGCGACGATACGCATGCGTCGGTGACCGTGAATTCGACCGGTGATGTCTTTACCGCGTTCGGTGACTTCAGCGATGCCAGTCCCGCGAACTGGACGACCACGGGTTTCGAGCTCCGCGATTCGGCTGCGGCGCTGATCTTCGGCATGGACTTCCCCGCCATCTCCGCGTATCCGTATGTCGAGGCGATCATCAGCGGGTCCCTGGACGATCTCGAGACCGTGGTCAGCGACTACCTGGAGAACCTCACCGGGCAGCAGTTCACGATCCGCGACGGCAATCTCGGCAACCGCATCAACGGCGACGCGGCCGGCGACCGGATCTACGGCAGGGGCGGCGCCGACGTGCTGGGCGGGCTCGGCGGCGCGGACAAGCTCTACGGCGGCGGCGGCGCCGACAAGCTCAGCGGCGGCAAGGGCCACGACGTGCTCACCGGGGACGCGGGCAACGACAAGTTCGTGTTCAAGGGCGCGCCGGCGAGCAGCGTGCACTCGGACACCATCACCGATTTCCTGTCCGGAACCGACGACATCCAGCTCGACAACGCGATGTTCACGAATCTCGGCGCCGCCGGGGCGCTTACCAACACACGCTTCTTCAAAAGCGCGGGATCGACGGCGAACCTCACGGCGGACGACCGGGTGATCTACAACACGTCCAACGGCAACCTCTACTACGACGCCGACGGCGGCGGGGGCGGTGCTTCGGTGCTGATCGCGAAGCTCACCGGAGCGCCGGTGCTGGTCGCGGGGGATATCCAGGTGATTTGATGCGGTCCGAATAAAGGAGGACAACATGGCAACCTTTACGGCATATGAGCCATTCGATGCGAATGCGTTTCCCTTTGCACCCGGCGCCACGTCGTATCCGCAAGCGACAAGCACGTGGATCCAGGAAACGTGGAGCGACTCGGTGGCGAACTACTACGGCAACAACTTTACCTTCAGCGGCAGCACCCTGACGGGGGGAACGCTGACCGGCGGCGACTACTCCGACGGCGGGGTGCTGCAGTTCGCAGTATCGGGCCTGAGCCACGACGCGGTCACCGTCTACAACTATCTTAATGCGGAGAACGCGGTCGGCCTGCTCAGCTACGTCTTCAACGGCGCCGACACCGTGAACGGCTCGAGCGGCGCCGACAACGTGTCCACGTATGGCGGCAACGACGCGATCTACGGTAATGGCGGGAACGACAAGGCTTACGGCAACGACGGCGACGACCGGATCTGGGGAGGGGCGGGCAGCGACCAGGGCTGGGGCAACGGGGGCAACGATAGGCTCTGGGGCGGCGCCGGCAGCGACAAGGCCTGGGGCGGCGGGGGTGCCGACAGGCTCTACGGCGGCAAGGGCCACGACACTATGTCGGGAGGCGCCGGTGCGGACAAGTTCATCTTCAACGGCGCCACGGCGAGCAGCGTGCACTCGGACACCATCACCGATTTCCTGTCCGGAACCGACGACATCCAGCTCGACAACGCGATGTTCACGAATCTCGGCGCCGCCGGGGCGCTCACCAACACACGCTTCTTCAAAAGCGCGGGATCGACGGCGAACCTCACGGCGGACGACCGGGTGATCTACAACACGTCCAACGGCAACCTCTACTACGACGCCGACGGCAGCGGCGGGGGCAGCTCGATCCTCATCGCCAAGCTGACGGGCGCGGTGGATTTGGCGGTGACCGACATCCAGGTGATCTGACCCCGGCGCCCGCGCCGAGCGGGCGCCGGAACACACGGGGGGCGAGCATGGGGGTCTCGTCGCACCTGATTCGACGCAGCGCGCTGGCCGCGCTGCTCGCCGCGTTTTCGGCCATGCTTTCCTTCGGCGCCGGCGCCTACGACGCGGAGGTCGTCTCGCTCATCGGCAAGGGAGACGCGCGCGAGTCGGCGCAGGCCCCGTGGCGCCCTACCGCGGTGCGTGCGAAGCTCCTCAACGGCAACTTCGTGCGCACGCACGAGTACAGCCAGATGGGGCTGCTGATCGGCGGCGCCACACAGCTGCGGCTGAACCAGCTCAGCATCCTGCAGATCAAGTCGGTCAGCGCCAAGGGGCCCCCGCCGCCCACGCAGCTCGAGCTGCCGCGCGGCCGCGTCTGGGCGCAGCAGCGCGCGCGCGCGCCGGAGCCCGAGGCGCGAGCGCCGGCGGTGGAGATCCGCGCCCCCGGCGGCGTGATCGGCATCCGCGGCACCGACTGGGAGGTGGTGGTCGAGCCCGACGGCGTCACCACCGTGACGGTGGTGAGCGGCGAGGCCGATCTCGCGAACGAGCGCGGCAGGGTGCGCATCGGGCCGAACGAGCAGGGGCGCGCCGCCCCCGGGCGGGCGCCGGTGAAGGTGCTGCTCACGAGCGCTGCCGACCGCGTGCAGTGGGTGACGGCCTGGCGGCCGCAGCCGCGCCGCTGGGTGAAGGACCTGTCCCCCGGGCTCGAGACGGCGGCGAAGGCGATCGAGGCCGAGGACTTCGGCGCGGCGCTCCGGGCGCTCGCAGGCGCGCGGGGCGCGGGCGCGGTGCTGATGCGCGCCGACCTGCACGTGTTCTTCGGCGAGGTCGCGCAGGCCGTCGGCCTGCTCGAGCCGCTCGCGGCGCAGGATGGGCGCGCCAGCGCGCTGCTCGCCCGCGCGCAGCTCGCCATCGGCGCGATCGCGCAGGCCGCGCGCGTGCTCGAGGAAGCGGGGAAGCTGCACGCCGATGAGGCGGAGGTGCTGCTGGCGCAGGCGGAGCTCGCGCGCCTGCAGGGCGACGCCGATGCCGCGCGCGGCGCCGCCCGGCGCGTGCTCGAGCGCGAGCCGCAGAACGCGGAGGCCTGGTTCATGATCGGCCGCATCGAGACCGAGCGCGAGTTCGCCGCCGCCGCGCGCGAGGCGCTCGGCAGGGCGCTCGAGCTGCAGCCCGCGGGCCCTGGCTACCGCGGCGAGCTGGGCACGCTCGAGACCTTCGCCAACGACTTCGACGCCGCTGAGGCGGCCTTTCGCGGCGCGCTCGAGGCGCAGCCCGCCGACTACGCAGCGCTCACCGGGCTGGGCGTGCTGCAGCTGAAGCGCGGCGAAACCGAGGCGGCGCTCGAGTCTTTCCTCAAGGCCGGGGTGATCGAGCCGCGCTATGCGCGCGCCTGGGTGTTCACGGGCGTGGCGCAGTACCAGCTCGGGGAGCGCGAGCGCGCGCTCGAGGCGTTCGCGAAGGCGGCGGCGCTGGACGAGCGGGATCCGCTGCCGCATCTCGTAGCGAGCCTCGTGCACTTAGACGCGCTCGAGCTGGGGCGCGCGATCGAAGCCGCGCGCGAGGCGCAGGCGCGCATGCCCTTCCTCAGATCGCTCAACCAGGTGCTCTCGGACCAGAAGGGCAGCGCCAACCTCGGCGCCGCGCTCGGCGCCTTCGGGCTGGAGGAGTGGTCGCGCGCCTACGCCTATGACGCCTACAGCCCGTACTGGGCGGGGAGCCACCTGTTCCTCGCCGACCGCCTCGCGGGGAGCTTCAACAAGAATTCGGAGCTCTTCAAGGGCTTCCTCTCCGACCCGGCGGTGTTCGGCGCCTCCAACCGCTTTAGCTCGATCGCGGCGGTGCCCGGTCACTACGCGCAGCTCGGCGCCGGCTGGAGCCGCGACTTCCTGGAGCAGGCGAGCGTCTCGGCCGCGGTGAACGGCTACAGCGTGGCCGGCGCGCCGCTGTCGTACTACGCGGGGATCGAGCGCAGGAGCGGGGAATCGGCGATCAACCGCAGCGCGCTGGAGGGGCGGGGATCGGAGCACAGCAACAACGCGGTGCTCGGCTTGGGCCTCAAGCCCAGCCACGAGCTGGGCCTGTTCGCCTTCGGCAACCTGATCGACATCGCCGCCGACTTCGACGAGCGCGCGAGCGGCATCGCCGGCCGGCTCGACCAGCCCTACCGGCGCTACGACGCGGGCTTCAACTACAAGTTCTCGCCCACCAGCCAGGCCTGGCTCAAGGCGGGGCTCGGATCGGAGGAAGCGGTGTTCGGCGGGACCGCGACGTTCACTTCCGGGCCGCTCCTGGGGACCTTCCCGCTCGGCCTGTCCTACGACCTCTCGCAGCGCGACATCCAGTGGCGGCACACGAGCGACCTCTCGAAGGACGTCCAGTTCTCCTGGGGCCTCGAGTACTCGCGCGAGCGCAAGCCGCTCGCCTTCACCCTCGCCCCGCCGCTGATCGTCCTCGACCAGAACGACCGCATCGGCTCTGCGCTCGCCTACGCGGCGCTGCGCGCAAAGCTCGGCCCCGCGCTCGAGGCGCAGGTCGACCTGCATTACCAGCGCACGCGCACGGAGTTTCTCACCGTGCTCGGGGCGAGCCGCTTCGCGGCCGACGTCCGCGAGCTGGAGCTCAATCCGCGCCTCGGCATCGCCTGGCGCCCCGCCGAAGGCCACACCGTGCGCGCGGCGGCGCAGGCCTGGCGGCGGCCCCCCGGCGTCAACACGCTCGCGCCGGTGGATACGCTCGGCATCGTGCTGGATGACCGCGTGGTGCGCGCGGGGGGCCTGCTCACGCGCGTGCGGCTGCAGCACGAGGTCGCGCTCGGGCGCGGCACCTTCTTCGAGTGGTTCCTCGACGCGAAGCGCGTCAGGCACCCGGTCAACCCGGGCGCGCCGACGCCCCTGGCGATCACGCTTGTGGACCTCGAGCGCCTGCGCGCGCGCCCCACGGTCTACGCGCCGCGGCGCGAGTACCTGGAGGACGACCCCGAGTTCGGCGAGGGGCGCATCCGCCAGGCGGGGATCGCCTTCAACCGGCTGCTTTCGCGCGACCTTGCGCTGGTGGCGCGCTACGTGCACGCAAGCACGGAAAACACCGGCCCTGCCTTCGCCGGAAACAGGATCCCGTTCCACCCGCGCCACTACCTCGACGTGGGCCTGAACTGGCAGCCCGCGCCGCGCTGGATCGTGGGGCCGTTCGCGGCGTGGCGGAGCCTGCGCTACGGCGACGAGGCGAACAAGGAGCGCCTGGAGTCGGGCTGGAGCCTGGGCCTGGGCGCCTGGTGGGAGAGCGAGGACAAGCGCTGGTCGGTGAGCCTGCTCGCCGACCAGCTCAACTCGGCGCGGGAATCCTCGATCTACCGCCGGCCACTGGTGCGGCTGCTCTCGGTCTACCGCTTCTGATGCGCGCGAAGCTCACCAGGCTGCTCGCGCGCCTGCCGGCGACCGTCTGGGCGGGGCTCGGCGCCGCGCTCGCCGCCTGGGCGATCGCGCAGACCGGCGCGTGGCGCGAGCTCGAGCTGCGGCTCTTCGACATGCTCGTCGCGCGCAGCGCCCCGAACAAGGTGGCGCTGCCGATCACCATCGTGGGCATCGACGAGCGCACCTTCGAGGCGCTGGACGCCTCCTGGCCGCTCGCGCGGCGCCACCACGCGCGGCTGCTCGAGCACCTCAAGGAGGCGGGGGTCGCGGTGGTCGCCTTCGACATCCTCTTCGCCGGGGCGTCGGGCCCGCAGGACGACGCGCCCTTCGCCGAGGCGATCCGCGCCGCCGGGCGCGTGGTGCTCGCCTCCGACTACGTGTTCCGCGAGGATGCCGCGGTGCGCCAGTGGCTGCGCGTGGACCCGCACCCGATGTTCCGCGCCGCCGGCGCGCGCCACGGCCACGCCCCGTTCGCGGTGGACGCGGACGCGGTGCTGCGCCGGGTGCCCACGGTGGGGGATGCGCTGTGGCGCGTGGTGCTCGAGGAGCTGGCGAAGGACAACCCGGGCGTGGTAGCGCTCGACACTGCGACCGACGACATGCGCATCCGGTGGCTCGGCCCGCCGCACACCTTCGCCTACGTGCCGTTTTACGCACTGCTCGAGCCCGAGAAGCACCTGCCGCCGGACTGGCGCGAGCTCCTGCGCGACAACATCGTGCTCGTGGGGCGCAACCTCAACGTCATCGGCGAGGTCGGCGCGGCGGCCGCCGAGATGTACCGCACGCCGTTCTTTCCCGTCACCAGGGAGTTCATGCCGCGCGTGGAAGCGCACGCCAACCTCATCGCCAACATGGCCTCTGGGAGCGTGCTGCGCGAGGCGCCGGCCTCCTGGCGCCACGGCACGCTTGCGCTCGCGGCGCTCGCCGGGGGCGCCGCGATGTGGCGCTGGCACCCGGTGAGGAGCGGCGTAGCGCTCGCGGCGCTGCTCGCCGCGCTCGGCGCGGGGTGGTACGCGCTCTTCGCACGCATGCAGCTTTGGCTGCCTGCGGCGGGCGCGGCGCTCGCTCCCGCGCTCATCTACGTCTCGCAGGCGGGGCTTGCCTTCTTCGCAGGGCAGCGCGAGCGCGCCCGCCTGCGCGGCGCTTTTGCGATGTACCTTTCGCCGGCGCTGGTCGAAGAGGTGATGGCGCGCCCCGCGGGCCTGAGGCTGGGCGGGGAGCGGCGCGTGATCACGATCCTGTTCTCGGACCTGGCCGGCTTCACGCCGGTCGCCGAGCGCCTCGCGCCCGAGGAGGTGGCGCGCATCGTCAACCGCCACCACAGCGAGATGACCGACGCCATCATGGACCACGGCGGCATGGTGCAGAAGTTCCTCGGCGACGGCATCCTCGCCTACTTCGGCGCGCCGGTCGCCGACGAGCGCCAGGCCGGCCGCGCGGTGCGCGCCGCGCTCGAGATGCAGCGGCGCATGGCGCCGCTGGCCGCCGAGCTCGCGGTGAGCCGCCACGCGGAGCTGGCGATGCGCATCGGCATCCATCGCGGCGAGTGCGTGGTGGGGAACATGGGCTCGAGCCGGCGCTTCGACTACGCCGCGGTGGGCGACCCGGTGAACCTCGCCTCGCGGCTGGAGGGCGCCAACAAGGTCTACGGCACGCCGATTCTCGTCAGCGAGGCGGTCGCCGAGGCGGCCGGGCCGGAGTTGCGCTTTCGCGAGGTAGACCGGATTCGCGTCAAGGGGCGCACGGGCGGTGTCGCCGTGTACACGCCGTGCGAGGACGCGCTGCTCGTCGCGGCGAGCGCCGATGCGCTCGCGGCGTGGCGCGCGGGAGATCTCGACGCCGCGGAGGCGGCCTGGAAGCGGATTCTCGAAGCGCATCCGGGGGATGCGGTGGCGGCGCTGTTCCTCGCGCGCCTTGCCGTGCTGCGCGCGCAGGGCCTGCCCGCGGACTGGGACGGGATCACCGTCCTCGAGGCGAAATGAGGCGGCGGGCCTAGGATGCGTTCATGACGAAGACCGGCACTGACTTCGTGGACACCCTGATCGGCGGCGCAGGCGCCGACACGCTGCTCGGCTTGGGGCTGCACGACATCCTCGAAGGCCGTGGCGGCAACGACTGGCTCGACGGCGGCAGCGGGGAGGACATCCTCGCCGGCGGCATCGGCGGCGACACGTTGCTCGGCGGCGCGGGCAACGACTACTTCAGCAACGCCGGCCTGGACTCGAGCGGCGACGACTCGCTCGCGGGCGGCAACGGCGCGGACATCTTCTACGACCTCTACGGCGACAACACGCTGCGCGGCGGCGCCGGGGACGACCTTTTCTTCGTCTTCACCCTCGACGGCGGCTCGAACCGCGCGAGCGGCGGGAGCGGGCGCGACACCTGGCTGCTGACGCCCCAGCGGATCGAAGACGGGCGGCGCCACGCGGTGATCGATTTCGAGACCGGCCCGGGGGGCGACCTGATCGACGCGCGCCAGCTCCTGGACCAGAGCGCGTCCTTCGGCTTCCTCGCCGGCGGCAATCCGTTCGACCCGGCGCTCGGCTTTCTGCGGCTGGTGCCATCCGGGGACGGCGACACGAAGCTGCAGTGGGACTTCGACGGCGCGGCCGGCGAGACGCACGGCTGGATCACCACGCTCACGCTGCGCAACCGCGCCGCCTCGGCGCTCGACCCGGGAAACTTCACCGGCGGCCTGCCTCCCGACGGCTCGGAGATCGCCGGCAGGATCGAGCCGGGAACCCGCGGCGATGACCGCCTCGACGGCTGGCTGGGCGACGATTCGCTCTCCGGCGGCGCGGGCAACGACCGCTTCAACGATCCCACGTATCCCGGCCAGGGCGGGCTCTTTCCCCTCTATACGCATTCCGTGGGGAACGACACGCTGCGCGGGGGCGCGGGCGAGGACAGCTTTTACGACCGTCTCGGCAGCAACCGGCTGGTGGGCGGCGCCGGCGCGGACTTCTTCTCGCTCTTTTCCTACGACGGGGGCGCCAACCGCCTGAGCGGCGGCGAGGGCCGCGACACCTACCAGTTCGAGTTCCCGGCCGCGGGTGTCGCGAACCTCGATTACACGGTGACCGATTTCGCAACGGGGACCGGGGGCGACCTGATCGACCTCGTCCCCGTGCTCGAGGGGAGCGCGAACGCGGGCTTCTACGCGGCGGGCAATCCCTTCGATCCGCTGCTCGGCTTCTTCCGCCTGCGCGAGTCGGCGGGCGACACGCTGCTCGAGGCCGATCGCGACGGCGCGGCGGGCGGCGCGGGCAGCTTCGTTCCGCTTCTCAGGCTGCGCGGCGTGGCGCCGGGCAGCCTCACCGCGGAGAACTTCACCGACGGCATCGCGCCCGACGGCTCGCTCTCGCCCGGGCGGCTCATCGAAGGCACCGGGGGGCAGGACACGCTCGAGGGCGAGTTCCCCGGCGACACGCTGCGCGGCTTCGGCGGCCACGACTATCTCGACGGCAGGGGCGGCGACGATCTCATCGAGGGCGGCGACGGTCCGGACTTCCTGATCGGTGGCCTGGGAAACGACACGGTGAAGGGCGGCAGGGGCGACGACGGCATGTCGGGGATCGGGATCGACTACGTCGGGGACGATCACCTCCTGGGGGGCCCCGGAAGCGATTTTCTCTTCGACGTGCAGGGCACCAACGTGCTGCACGGCGGGGCGGGCGACGA
>Ga0114945_10000377_pt1 | contig 28717 bp, 26 predicted proteins | sample OV2TP3_FD_87194 | JGI IMG/M metagenome (GOLD analysis project Ga0114945, IMG submission 87194) | Hot spring microbial communities from Beatty, Nevada to study Microbial Dark Matter (Phase II) - OV2 TP3 | ecosystem: Environmental > Aquatic > Thermal springs > Hot (42-90C) | place: USA: Beatty...
AGCGGCCTCGGTCGCGTCGAGCCCAAGCGGCTTGCCGATTCTCTCGCCGATGACGCGCTTCACGCCCTCGAGGTCGGCGCGGCCCTCGACGCCGAGCAGGCTCTCCGGGTTCAGCCGCCCGAGCACCAGGTTGGCGTCGGTGATGGTGGGCTCGCTGCCGCCGCGCCCGTAGCAGATCGGCCCGGGCGAGGCCCCGGCGCTCCGCGGCCCGACTTTCAGCAGCCCGTCCTCGCCGATGGACGCGATGGAGCCGCCCCCCGCGCCGATGGTGTGCACGTCCACCATCGGCACGTGCACCGGCATGGCGTACTCGAGCTCGAGCTCGGAGGACACCTGCGGCACGCCGTCGAGGATCAACCCCACGTCGGTAGAGGTGCCGCCCATGTCGTAGCTGATGGCGTGCGGAAAGCCGGCGGCGCTCGCCGTGTAGGCGGCGGCGATGACGCCGGACGCCGGCCCCGACATGACGGTGTTCACCGCGGCGTCGGCCGCGGCCGAGGCCGCGACGGTGCCGCCGTTCCCCTGCATGACGAGGAGCGTCTTCCGGTAGCCGCGCCGCTCGAGCTCCTGCGTGAGGCGCGCGAGGTACCGGTCGAGCACCGGCTGCACCGAGGCGTTGACCGCGGCCGTCACCCCGCGCTCGTACTCGCGGTACTCGGAGAGCAGGGTGTGCCCGGCCGTCACGTAGCGCGTGGGCCAGAGCTCGCGCGCGATCTCGAGCGCGCGCCACTCGTGGGCCGGGTTGATGTAGCTGTGCAGGAAGTGGATGACGAGCGACTCGCAGCCGGCGGCGGCAAGCTTGCGCACCGCCTCGCGCACGCCCGCCTCGTCGAGCGGCGCGACCTCCTCGCCCTGGGCGTCCATGCGCTCCGCCACCTCCAGCCGCAGCTCGCGCGGGATGAGGGGCTCGAAGCGGCCGCGCAGACCGTAGGGCGTGGGGCGGGTGCGCCGGCCCAGTTCCAGCACGTCGCGGAAGCCCTTCGTCGTGACGAGCCCGGTCCTGGCGAGGTTGCGCTCGAGGAGGGCATTGGTGGTGGTGGTCGTGCCGTGGACGATCAGGGCGAGCGAGCCGAAGTCGAGCTTTGCCGCCTCCATGGCCGAGATCACGCCGTAGGCCTGGTTCTCGGGCGTGGTCGGGACCTTGGCGAGGCGCACCTCGCCGGAGTCGGCGTCCAGCGCGATCAGGTCGGTGAACGTGCCGCCGACGTCGATGCCCGCGATCCAGCTCAACAGATCCTCAGAATGAAGACGAGGAGATAATTGTAACGTGCTGATCTAGCGAGGCTTACTCAATCTGCCGTAAGCCCCAAGGCTACCCGTCGCCCGCGTCTCGCCCTGGAGGGAAAGGAAGGCCGCGGCGAGGAGGCCCCGCTCCTGCATGTCCCGGGCGGCGCGCAGGCCAGAATCCAGCGCCGAGGCTACTGCCTCGGGGGGCAGGGCGCCTACCGCCACCGTGACCGGGAGATCGCCGAGGTCGCTGTCCTCCTTCACCTCCCGCGCCGGGATCCGCCGGATCGCCGGGTGCTCCGCGTTCACCGCGTTGGCGACCAGGGTCGCCGCCACGTCGGCCCGGGCGGCCGTATCGGCAAGCACCGTCACCGCATCCGCGATGCCGAGCGACTGCGAGCGCCCGCGCCAGCCGGAAGTGGCGATGCCGCGCACCGGGTCTTCCCAGGACACCCGGAAGGTCGCGTCGAGCGCGGGTCTCTGCGGATGGCCCACGACGCCCGCCTCGAAGCGCTGGCGCGGCGTGAGGTGCAGCGCGATGTCCCCGCCGTCGTTGACGTAGGCGCGCGTGAGCCGGCGTCCCGCGACCATCGCCTCGAGCACCTCTTCGGCCACCGCCCCGGCGACCGCCGCCATCGGGGTGACGAAGCGCTCGCGATGCGGCCACACCGCCGCGACCATGCGGCGAGCCACCGGCCCGCGCGCGAGCGGATACGCGGTGCCAAGCGGCGCGCGCAGCAACGCGAGCTCGCCCGCGAGCGTCTCGAGGATGTCCTGGAAGCGCCGCCACGCCTGCTCGTACGCGGCGCGCACCTCGTGCGGCGCGCCGTGCGCCTCGAGCACGAGGTCGATCGGCCCGTGCTGGAAGTGGGGCCGCCCGTCGGCAAGCGCGGCGCGCGCCGGACTGCTCATCGCACGGCCGGCCAGGGATTGTCCTCGCGCCAGGGCTGCGCGCTGACCTGCGCCCGCGCAAGCGCCTGCTCGAGGGGCACGACCTGCTCGAGGTGGCCGCCGATCGCGCCGTAGTGCTCCAGCGGCAGCGTGAACTCGATCGGCAGCACGAGCGCGGGCGTGGGCACGTAGCCGAAGGCGCGCTCGGGCATGCGCAGGACGTCGACCATGATCGTGATGCCGCCCCCGGGCCAGACGTAGACCGGCGCGCCGCCGCAGGTGACGCGCGTAAGCAGCTCGCGCACCGAGCGCGTCAGGCGCACCGGGTTCTCGGTGACGCCGGCGCGCAGGCTCCCGCCCGCGCCGCCCATGAAGAGGACCGAGCACAGCGCGGGCTCGCAGTTCTCCGCGATGCGCTCGACCACGGCGCGCACCGGCGCCGGCATCCGCGTCTTCTGCGGGCGCAGCTGCTCATCGAGCACGAACCACTCGGCGTCCTCGCCGGTCGTCGAGACCATGAGCAGGCGCATCCCGGGCCAGGCGGTCTTCGGGTCGATGCGCTCGATGATCGAAAGCGGATCGGTGATGTCGGTGCCGCCCCAGCCCAGGCCCGGCTCGGCGACCCTGAAGTAGCGCCCGGGCGTCGATTTTCGCCCGCGCACGCGGATGCCCCCGGCGCGCATGTCCAGGAACCGTCCCGCCTGGTGCTCGGTGAGCACGCCCGTGATGTGGTCGTCCACCACGATCACCTCGTCGGCGTGCCCGAGCCATTGCCGGGCGAAGATGCCGATGGTGGCCGAGCCGCAGCCCACGCGCATGCGCTCCTCGCGCTCGCCGTTCACCACCGGGGCCGCGCCCGCCTGCACGACGAGCGCCGCGCCGCCGTCCACGGTCATCTCCACCGGCTCGCGGTTGGCGAGCCTGAGCAGCGCGTCGCAGGTGACCGTGCCCTCCTTCTTGCTGCCCCCGGTGAGGTGGCGCACGCCCCCGAGCGCAAGCATCTGCGAGCCGTACTCGGCGGTGGTGACGTGGCCGATCTGCTCGCCGTCTACGCGCACCGCGGCCTGCTCGGGGCCGACGTAGCGGTCGGTGTCGATCTTCACCTTGAGTCCGCAGTAGGAAAAGATCCCCTCGGTGACCACGGTCACCAGGTCCACGCCCCCGACCTTGGAGGAGACGATGAACGGCGCGGGCTTGTAGTCGGGGTAGGTGGTGGTCGCGCCGATCCCGGTGACGAAGATGCTCGCGCCGGAGGCGAGCGACCCGTCCCAGGGCCTGCCGGGCTCGAGGAACTTCACCACCTTGCCGCCGGAGTCGAGCCTGCGCTCGAGCACCACGAGCGGATCGAGGCGCACCAGCCTGCCGTCCGCGTTCGCGTAGCGGTCGCAGGCACCGGACTGCCCCTTGCGGATGCGGCACAGCACCGGGCAGGCGTCGCAGCGCACCACGTCGCCGCTCGCCTCTCTCGTGTCGGGGGCGAGCGCGTCCTCGGGATCGCGCGCCAGCGGACTGGTCATGTCGCGCCGCGGAGCGCTTCGCGCAGCCGGTGCGGCAGCACCGGCACGCGCTTCATGCGCACGCCCGTGGCGTGCTCGATCGCGCCGAGGATGGCGGGCGCGGTGGGGATGAGGCCGGGCTCGCCTACGCCCTTCGCCCCGTAGGGGCCCAGGGGCTCCGGGTCCTCCACCAGCACGCATTCGATCCGGGGCGCGTCGCCGATGGTGGGGATGAGGTAGTCGTGCAGGTTCTCCGTCCTGCCCGGGACGTACTCCTCCATCAGCGCGAGACCGAGACCCTGCACCGCGCCGCCCTCGATCTGGCCCTCCACCTGGATCGGGTTGAGGGCGCGCCCCACGTCGTGCGCGGCGTGGATGCGCAGCACCCGCGTCGTGCCGAGCTCGAGGTCCACCTCCGCCACGGCGAGCTGCGCGGCAAAGGCATAGGTCGCGTAGGGCACACCCTGGCCGTTCGCGTCCGAGGGTTTCGTGGGCGGATCGAAGGTCCCTTCGCCGAGGATCGCCTCGTGCAGTTTCACGCGGTGCGTGATGCCATCCTTGCGGAAGACGACCTTGCCGCCTTCGAGCGAGAGCCGGTAGCGGCGATCCCGCCATTCGCCCTCCGGCGCGCCGGCGGCGGCAAAGAGCTTGCGGCGCAGGTCCAGGCCCGCCAGCTGCGCGGCCCTGCCCGAGATGAAGGCCTGGCGCGAGGCGGAGGTCTTGCCCGCGTCCGCGGTGAGGTCGGTATCGCCGACCACAAGCCCGAAGTCCTGCATCGGCAGGCCGAGCGCATCGGCGCACACCTGGGTGAGGGTGGTGCTGCACCCCTGCCCGATGTCCACGGCGCCGCTGTAGAGGGTGAGCGCGCAGTCCGGCGCGATCCCCACCCGGATCGTCGACGGATTGGACAGGGCAGTGTTGCCGATGCCGTACCACATGCAGCCGATGCCGGCGCCGCGCTTGAGCCGCGTGCTGCCGCGATTGAACTTCTCGCATTCGCGCCGTGCGCGCTTCCAGGCGGGCCGCAGCGCGTCCAGGCACCGCGCCAGCCCCGCCGAGTGCTCGAGCACCTGCCCGGTAGCGGTCGCATCGCCAGACCTGAGGGCGTTGAGATGGCGAAATTCGAGCCGGTCCATGCCGACCTTGTCGGCGAGCGCGTCCATCATCGCCTCGTGCGCGATCGCCCCTTGAGGCACGCCGAAGCCGCGGAACGCGCCCGAGGGGTGGCAGTGCGTAAACCAGGCGCGCCCGCGCGTGCGCACGTGCGGCACGCGGTACGGGCCGGTGGCGTGGATCGGCACCCGCGTCGCCACCGTAGGGCCCCAGCTCGCATAGGCGCCGGTGTCGAATCTCGCGTCGACCTCGCAGGCGAGCAGCCTCCCCGCGGCGTCGCAGCCGAACTTCGCATGCACGCGCGCGGGATGCCGCTTGGTCGTGCAGGCCATGCTCTCGGGGCGCGTGTAGACGCAGGCGACGGGCTTCCCCGTGAGCCATGCGGCCAGCGCCACGAGCGGCTGCACCGCCATGTCGAGCTTGCCGCCGAAGCCGCCGCCGCAGGCGGCGGGCGCGATGCGCACCTGCTCGGGCTTCAGCCCGAGCACGAGGGCAGTCTCATCGCGATCCATGTACGGGGTCTGGGTGGAGACGTGCACTTCGATGCGCTCGCCCACGCGCTGCGCCCAGCCCGCTTCGGGCTCGATGTAGGCATGCTCCACGAAGCCCGTCTCGAAGGTCTCCTCGACTACCGCCGCGCACTGCTTCCACACGGAGGAGGGATCGCCGCGGCGCACGCCGCCGTCGAGCAGCAGGTTGCCCGGTTTGTCCGCCTGCACGAGCGGCGCGCCGCTCGCCATCGCCGCATCCAGCCCCATGACAGCCGCAAGCGGCTCCCAGGTCACCGGGAAGCCTTCCGGGACGAGGCGCTCGATCGCCTCGCGCGTGCCGATCACCGCGGCGACCGCTTCGCCGCGAAAGCGCGCCTCGCCCCGGGCGAGCACCGGCTGGTCCTTGATGGTCGGATAGATGCCGAAGCCGTTCGAGGGCACGTCCGCGGCCGTGAGCACGCGCTCGATGCCCGGGCTCGCCCGCATGAAGCCCTCGAGGGCGCCGATGCGGAAGCGCGCGCGATGGTGCGGCGAGCGGATCGCGCGCAGCCAGAGCGCGTCCGCGGGAATCGCGTCGGCGCCGTACTTTGCCGCTCCGGTGACTCGAGGAATGCCGTCCACCTTGCCCGCGCGAGCCCCGACCGCGGCCCCGGCCGGCGGCGCCTTGCGCAGCGCGATCCCGCGTTTCGCATCCAGGACCGCCTGCACGATCTTCTGGTAGCCGGTGCAGCGGCAGAGCACCCCGCCGAGCGCATCCCTCACCTCGCTCTCGTCCGGATCCGGATTTCGGGCGAGCAGATCGGCCGCCGCCATCAGCATCCCCGGCGTGCAGATGCCGCACTGCGCCGCGCCCCGGTTCTGAAACGCGACCTGCAGGTCCGAGAGCCTGCCCTCGCGCGCGAGGCCCTCGACCGTGAGCACCGAGCACCCCTCGACCTGCCCGAGCGCGGTCAGGCAGGCGCAGACCTGCTTGCCGTCGAGGATCACGGTGCAGGCGCCGCAGTCGCCCGCGTTGCAGCCGATCTTGGTGCCGGTGAGGCCCAGCTCGTCGCGCAGCACGTCGGCCAGGCGCGCATCGCGTGGCGAGGCCGCACGAACCTTGCGCCCGTTGACGCGGAAGGCGACTGCTTCGCCGATGAACTCCGCGCGCGGGCGGTTCATGCGAGCGCCTCCAGCAGCCGGCGCAGCAGCATCAGCGCAGCTTCGCCGCGATACTCCGCGCTGCCACGAACATCGTCGATGGGGGCGAGCGGAGCGAGATGCTCCGGGCGCACCAGCTTCGGGTCCGGGACCTGGCCGACCAGCGCCGCCTCCAGCCCGGGCAGCCGCCGCGCCACCGGCGAGCAGGCGCCCACCGCGACCCTCGCTGCGGCCACGCGGTCCTGGTCACGCTCGATCACCGCCGCGGCCATGGCGATGGAGATGACGAGGTACCGGCGCGCGCCGAGCTTGAGGAAATGGCTGCGCGCGGGGTGCCTCGGCTTGGGCACGAGCACCGCGGCGACGATCTCGTCCTCGCGCAGCGCGGTCCGGCGCGGTCCCGGGATGAAGTCCTCGAGCGGCAAGGTCCTGCGACCGGCTGCCGCGGCGAGCTCGACCCGCGCATCGAGCGCAAGCAGCGCCGGCACGCCGTCCGCCGCCGGGGAGGCGTGGCACAGGTTGCCGGCGATCGTGCCGGCGTTCTGGATCTGCACCCCGCCCACTTCGCGCGCGGCGAGCTTCAGGCAATCGAAGAGCGGCGGCAGCCTTGCCCCGATCACCTCCGTCCAGGTGGTGGTGGCGCCGAGCCGCCAGTGATCGCGCGCTTCGCGGATGCCGCGCAGCTCGGCAAGCGCGGTGAGATCGAGCAGGCGCTCCTCGCGGCGCGCGCCGACGCGCGCGGGAAAATGGTCGGTGCCGCCGGCGAGGACGCTGAACCCGCCTTGCGCTCGCAGCTTGAGCGCGTCCTCGAGCCGGGTCGGCCGGGCGTAGGCGGACATCGCGTTCAATCTAGCACAGCGTATCGCCGCTGGGATAATGCGGCGCGATGCGTACGTTGCTCCTCGCGGCGCTCGCGCTCGTCGCGGCCCCGGCGGCCGCGCACACGAGCGAGCGCGGCTTCGTCATGCTGCTGCCGACCGGGCTCTATATCCTGGGCGGGGCGCTCGTGGTGGCGCTCTCCTTCGCCGTGATGGGGGCGGTACCCTGGCGCGCATTCGAGCGGCTCACGCGCTGGCGGCGCCCGCTCGTGCCGTTCCCCGATACCCGGGGAGCGTGGCCGAGCGCCGTAAGCCTCGCGCTGCTCGTGCTGTTGGTCGTCGCCGGCTTCACCGGGACGCGCGACCCGCTGGAGAACCCGCTGCCGCCCTTCGTGTGGAGCCTGTGGTGGGTCGGGTTCACGTTCTTGGTCGCAGTGTTCGGGAATCTGTGGCGCGTCCTCAATCCCTGGCGCGCGCTGCATCGGCTTCTCTGGCGCGGCGCGCCGCTGCTTGCCTACCCGGGCTGGCTCGGCGCCTGGCCCGCGGTGGCGACGTACTTCGGCTTCGCCTGGTTCGAGCTGGTGCACCCGGCGCCGTTCGATCCGGGACTGCTCGCGGCCGTGTGCGCGGCCTACGCGCTCTTCACGCTCGCGGCGATGGTGCTCTTCGGCGCCGAGGCCTGGCTCGCGCGAGGCGAGGCGTTCTCGGTGTTCTTCCGCATGGTGGGGTGGCTCTCGCCGCTGCGGCTGGAGGCGGGGCGCCTTGCGCTCGGCGTGCCCTGCGCCGGGCTGCTCGAGGCGGGCGCACTCGGCCGCGGCCTCGCGGCGTTCGTCCTGCTCGCGCTCGCCTCGGTGTCCTTCGACGGGCTCTCGCGCACCTTCTGGTGGCTCGACCTGATCGGCGAGAACCCGCTCGAGCACCCCGGACGCACCGACCTGCTCGGCCGCAACACGCTGGGCCTCGCGGGAACCTGGCTGGCGATGCTCGCGGTGTACGCGGCCGCGGTGCGCGGCCGGGGAGGGTTCGGCCGCTACGTGGTGGCGATCGTGCCGATCGCCTTCGGCTACCATTTCGCGCACTACCTGACCTCGTTCACGCTGGACGCGCAGCACGCGCTGCGCGCACTCGCCGATCCCTTCGGGCGGGGGTGGAACCTCACCGGCTTTCGGGACTGGCACGTGACGGCCTCGTTCCTTGCCGACCATGAGACGGTGCACCGGATCTGGAACGTCCAGGTGGCCGCCATCGTCGCGGCGCACGTCGCCGCGGTGTGGATCGCGCACGCCATCGCCCTGCGCGAGCACGCGAGCGCCCGCGCGGCGCTCCTCAGCCAGGCCCCGCTGACGCTGCTCATGGTGGGCTACACGGTGTTCGGGCTGTGGCTGCTCTCGACCCCGGTGGCGGGGTGAGGCGATGCCGGCCTATACTTGGGCGCGCCGTCGCAGAAACGGTTCCACCTGAGGAGGCAGACATGCAGGAAGACCTGAAGGATTTCCCGCTTCTCGCACGCAGGGGCTTCACCCGCCGCCGCACGCTGCAATCGCTCGGGGCGATCGCCGGGGCGTCCCTCCTTGGAGGGCCGACCAGGGGGTTCGGGCAGGCGAAGCCGATCCGCATCGGCTTCCAGGTGCACCGCACCGGCATCGGTGCGACCTACGGCCGCTGGTTCGAGCGCACCACCGCGGCCGCGGTAAAGCAGATCAACGCCAAGGGCGGCATCGGCGGCCGGCCGATCGAGATCGTCGCCGAGGACGACGGCACCGACCCCAAGCGCGGGCCCGAGGTGGTGGAGAAGCTGGCGCGCCAGCACAAGGTGGACTTCGTCTACGGCACGCTCTTCTCGCACGTCGTGATCGCCTCCGCGCCGCGCGCGGGCGAGCTGAAGATCCCGTACTTCGTGGTGAGCGAGGGCTACCACGTCGCTTCCGGCAAGATGAACCGCTACTGCTTCCAGCCCGGCATCACGGATGTGCGCGCGCAGGTGACGGCAGTGGGCTCCTGGATCCTCGGCAAGCTCGGAAAGAAGGTCACCATGATCTTCCCCGACTATGCCTTCGGCTACGACCACCGCGACTACTTCAGCCAGGCGGCCGAGAAGCACGGCGGAAGAGTGCTCGAGAAGCTCGCCATCCCGCCCGCGGAGCGCTCCTTCACCAAGTACTTCGCGCGCGTGCCCGCGGACACCGAGGTGCTCTACCACGTCATGGTCGGCCCCGGCGTGCTCACGTTCGTGAAGGAGATGGGCGAGCACTTCGGCAAGAAGCGCCCGCAGATCTTCGGCTTCATCGACTCGCTGGAGGGCGTGGACATGGCGAGCCCGGGCCTCGAGTATCTCGACGGCACCTATTTCTGGGAGGCTTTCCCGCGCTACACGCAGGGCAACGAGCCCGGCTACGTCAAGGAGTACCGCAAGCTGGTCGGCGTGAACGACGCGGGCGCGAGCCTCGCCGACCCGAAGGACGTCTCTACCTTCTCGCACATGTTCGGCTGCTGGGAGACGCTGCACGTCATCAAGCAGGCGGTCGAGAAGAGCGGCTACAAGGACCCTGCGCCCGCCGACTACAAGAAGCTCATCGAGGCGCTCGAGGCGATGAAGGAGTTCCCGGCCGGCCTCGCGCACCCGCAGGGCGCGAAGCGCTTCGACGGGCGGCTGCACCAGTGCTACGGCCACCAGAACATCTCCCGCGTCGAGGGCAAGAAGCTCAAGGTGGTGCACCGCACGAAGATCGAGGACGGCCTGTACCCGCCGGAGGGGGACTACACCAAGCAGCCGCTGTAGCGGTCCCGGCCGGGCCGCGTCGTTGAAGCGCGCGACGTGAGCTTCGGCCCGCACCTTTTTCTCGCGCTGCTCGAAGGCACGGTGAGCGCCTTCGTGCTGGCGCTGATCGCGCTCGGGCTCTCGCTCGTGTTCGGCGTGATGCGCATCGTCAACGTCGCGCACGGCGAGTTCTACATGCTCGGTGCGGTGCTCGCGTGGGTCTGCGCCGATGCCGTGGGCACGCCGGTAGCGGGGTTCATGATCGCGCTCGTTGCCGCGCCGCTCGCGGTCGGCGCGCTCGCGCTCGCCGCCGACCGCTGGGTGCTGCGGCGCATCGACTACCACCCCGAGAGCACGATCGTCGCCACCATCGGGCTGCTGTACATGATCCAGCAGGCGGTGCTCATGCTCTACGGGCCGGACGCGCGGCCGGTGACGCCGCCGGTGTACTTCGTGGTGCAGTTCCCATGGTTCGGCTACTCGGGCTACAAGCTGGTGGTGGCGGGGGTGTCGGCCCTGCTGCTCGTGGCGACCTGGCTGCTGGTCACGCGCACGCGCCTCGGCCTGTACATGCGCGCGGCGCAGCAGGACCTCGAGATGGCGCAGGCCTTCGGCGTCCCGGCGCGGCGCGTCTACGCGCTGGTCTTCACCCTCGGCGCCATGCTCGCCGCGGCAGCCGGGGTGCTGATCGTGCCGATCGAGCAGGCGCACTACCTGATGGGGCTCGATCCCCTGCTGCTGTCGTTCATCGTGGTGATCATCGGCGGGCTCGGCAGCCTGCGCGGGACGCTGGTGGCGGCGTTCGCCGTGGGCCTCTCCGACGGCATCGTCTCGGTCTTTTTCTCCCCTACGCTGGCGAAGATCGTGGCGACGCTGCTCGTCGCCGCGGTGCTGGTGGTGCGGCCCGGGGGCCTCTTCGGCGAGGAGCGCGCTTGAGCACGTCGCGCAAGGTGCTCGCACTGCACCTCGGCGTGCTGGCAGCGCTGTTTCTGCTCCAGTTCGTGCTGCCCGCCTACCACCACACCAACGCGGCGCGCATCATGGTGCTCGCGGCGTACGCCGCCGGCTACAACGTGCTGCTCGGCTACACCGGCTTGATGAGCCTGGGGCACGCGATGTTCTTCGCCGCCGGGATGTACGGCGCCGGTCTGCCGGTCTATTACCTCGGGCTCGGGGCGCCCGCGGCGTTCGGCATCGGGATCGCAGCGGGCACCGCGCTCGCACTCGTCTTCGGGCTGATGGCGCTGAGGACCTCGGGCCCGTCCTTCCTCATCGTCAGCATGATGTTCGGGCAGGCGCTCTATCTCGCCACGCTGTACTTCAACGACGTCACGCTCGGCGACCAGGGCTTCATCGTCTCGGACAAGCTCGCGCCGCTCGCGCTCGGCGACGCCGCGCTCGGCTTCCACGAGCCGGCGGTGAAGTACAACCTCGCGCTGCTGCTCTTCGCCGCGAGCCTCGCCGCGACGCTCGCGCTGCGCCTCTCGGCGATCGGTCGGGTGCTGGTGGGAATCCGCGGAAACGAGGAGCGCACGCGCCTGCTCGGCTACGACAGCTTCCGCTACAAGCTCGGCTCGCTCGCCGTCTCGGGCGCGCTCTCGGCCGCGGCAGGGGCGGGCTACGCGCTGCTCTTCTCCTACGTGGGCTCTACCTTCGCGTCCATCCTCTTCTCGATCTACCCCCTGCTCTGGGCGCTGCTCGGGGGCATCGGCACGATCCTCGGGCCGCTGGTGGGCACCGCGCTCATGTTCTACCTCGTAGACACCGTGAGCGGGGTGACCTCGAGCTATTTGCTCTTCGTGGGTGCGGCGCTGGTGGCGCTGATCCTCTGGTTTCCGCAGGGGATTCTCGGCACGCTGCGCAACCGGTGGCTGCCATGGCTGCCGTAGCGCCGATCCTGGCGACGCAGTCGCTCACCCGGCGCTTCGGCGGGCTCACCGCCGTGGACGCGGTCTCGCTCGAGGTGGGTCGGGGCGAGATCCGCGCGATCATCGGCCCGAACGGCGCGGGCAAGACCACGCTGGTGGGCATGATCTGCGGGCGCCACGAGCCTTCGTCGGGCCGCATCCTCTACGACGGTCGCGACATCACGCGCCTGCGGCCGTGGCAGCGCCTGCGCCTGGGCATCGTCTACACCTTCCAGGTGACGAGCATCTACCGGGGCCTGACCTGCTACGAGAACGTTGCGCTTCCGGCGCAGCGCGGGCTGATGCAGGGCTTTGCCGCGCGCTTCGCGCCGGGCGAGGCGAAGGTCGCCGAGCGCGTGCGCGCGGCGCTCGAGGCGGTGGGCCTCGCCGGATTCGAGGTCCAGCGGGCCGATGAGCTCGCCTACGGCCACCAGCGCCTGCTCGAGATCGCGATGGCGCTCGCCGCGGAGCCGCGGCTGCTGATCCTGGACGAGCCGACGCAAGGGCTCGCCGAGGGCGAGATCGCCGCGCTCTGCGAGCTGGTGCGGCGCATCGCCCGGGCAGCCACCGTGCTCGTCATCGAGCACAACATGCAGGTGGTGCTCGAGCTCGCCGAGCGCGTCACGGTGATGGACGCGGGCGCGATCCTCGCCGAGGGCACGCCCGCCGAGGTCGAGCGCCACCCGGACGTGCAGCGGGCCTACCTCGGCCGATGACGCTCGCGCTCCAGGACCTTCGCGGCGGCTACGGCAGGGTGGCCGTGCTGAAAGGCGTGAGCTTCGAGCTGCGCGCCGCGGAGGTGCTCGCGCTGCTGGGGCGCAACGGCGCGGGCAAGTCCACCACGCTGCGCGCGATCATGGGGCTGCTGCCCGTGCGCTCCGGAAGCATCGCGCTCGACGGCGCAGACCTGCTCGAGCGCGAGCCGCACGCCATCGCGCCCCTGGGCATCGCCTACGTGCCGCAGGGACGGCGGCTGTTTCCCTTCCTGAGCGTGGCAGAGAACCTGAGGATGGGGCTGATGGCGGGAGGGCGCGGCGAAGAAGCGCTCGAGCCGATCTTCGAGCTCTTCCCGCCGGTGCGCGAGCGGCTGCGCCAGCGCGCGGGCACGCTCTCGGGAGGGCAGCAGCAGATGGTCGCGATGGGGCGCGCGCTCGCCGCTTCGCCCAGGGTGCTGCTGCTCGACGAGCCTTTCGAGGGCCTGCAGCCGAGCCTCGTGGAGGCGATCCTGCGTGCGGTACGGCGCATGCGCGAGGCGGGCGTGGCGGTGCTGCTCGTCGAGCAGCGCGTGGACCTCGCTTTGCAGGTCGCCGACCGCGTGGTGTTCCTGCAGAACGGGGCGGTCGCGCACGAGGCGCTGCCCGCAGAGCTCGAGCGCGACCCCGAGCCGCTCTTCCGTTACGTGGGGGTGCGGCGGGGGTAGCCTGACATTTTGTGCGTATAAGCACGAAATGTTGCAACTTTTTGTGCCTGCGCGCACAATTTGTCAATGGACCGCACGCGTTACCTCGAGCCCGCGGTGCGCGAGGACCTCGCCGCCAAGATGGTCCTCGTCGCCGGGCCGCGCCAGGTCGGCAAGACCACGCTCGCGCGCGCCATCCTCGCCTCGTCGGACGCGGGGGCCTACCTCAACTGGGACAACCGCCGCGACCGCGCCGAGATCCGGGCCGCGCGCTGGCCCGCGGGGAACGCGCTGCTGGTCCTGGACGAGATCCACAAGTGGCGGCCGTGGAAGGGCTGGCTCAAGGGCGAGTACGACCGGCACCGCGAGCGCCTGCGCGTCCTCGTCACGGGAAGCGCGCGGCTCGACCTCTACCGCCGCGGGGGCGATTCGCTCCAGGGCAGGTACCACCACTACCGGCTCCATCCCTTCTCCCTCGCCGAAGCGGCGGGCGGGCCGCCCGCCGTGCCGGCGCAACCCGGGGCCGAGCTTGCGGTGCCCGCGAGGGGAGAGCGGGAAGCGCTCGAAGCGCTCATGCGCTTCGGCGGGTTCCCGGAGCCGTTTCTCTCGGGCTCGGCGCGCACGCTGCGCCGCTGGCAGAAGGAGCGCTTCGAGCGCTTCTTCCGCGAGGACGTCCGCGATCTCGAAGCAGTGCGCGATCTCGCCTCGCTCGAACTGCTCGCCGACCTGCTGCCCGAGCGCGTCGCATCGCCGCTTTCCCTCAATGCGCTGCGGGAGAATCTTGAAACCAGCCACCGGGCGCTCACGCACTGGATGGAGATCTTCGAGCGTCTCTATTACAGCTACCGCATCCGGCCGCACGCCGCCTCGCGCGTGAGAGCCCTGCAGCGGCTGCCGAAAGCCTATCTGTGGGACTGGAGCGTCGTGCCCTCCGAAGGCGCGCGCTTCGAGAACCTGGTGGCCTCGCACCTGTACAAGTTCTGCCACCTGCTCGAGGACCGCGAAGGACACCGCGTGGAGCTGCGCTACCTGCGCGATCGCACGGGCAAGGAGGTGGACTTTCTGGTCGTCGCGGACCGCAAGCCGTGGTTCGCGGTCGAGGCGAAGCTGAGCGCCACGGACGTGGATCCGGCGCTGAAGTACTTCCGCGAGCGGCTCGGGATCCCCTGGGCCTACCAGGTGGTGCGGGATGCGCGGCGCGACTTCATCGAGGCGGGTGTTCGCGTCCTGCCGGCGGACCGGTTTCTCGCCGCCCTGGCCTGAGGGCCGTGCCTACAGCCGCAACGCCGCGGAATCGGTCCGGGCCACGCCCGCTTGCCGCATCTCCCTCCAGGCCTTCTCCAGCGAGCCCTCCAGATCGATGCCGCGCGAGGCGTCCTCGATCATCGTCGCCTCGAAACCGGCCGCTCGTGCATCGAGTGCCGACCAGCCTACGCAGAAGTCCGTGGCGAGGCCGCAGAACCAGAGGCGCTTGAGACCCATCTCGCGTAGCCACGCGGCGAGCCCGGTGGAGGTCTTGCGATCGGCTTCCAGAAACGCCGAATAGCTGTCCACGCCGGGCCGGTAGCCCTTGCGCACCACGAGCTGCGCGCCCGTGATCGCGAGGTCGCGGTGCAGCGCGGCGCCCTCGGTGCCCTGCACACAGTGATCGGGCCAGAGCACCTGCTCGCCGTAGGCAAGGCGCGCCGTCTCGAACGGCTTCTTGCCCGGGTGCGAGGAGGCGAACGAGGCGTGGCCCCTCGGGTGCCAGTCCTGGGTGGCCACGATCCACTCGAACTTTGGCGCGACACGGTTGATGACGGGCACCACCTCGTCGCCCTTCGCCACGGCAAGCGCGCCGCCCGGCATGAAGTCGTTCTGCACGTCCACCACGACCAGGCAGGCGTCGCTCATGCGCTCTCCATCGAGCGGCTGGCGAGCACCGCCCTCAATGCGGGAAGAAGCTCGGTCTCGAAGCCGCCGGTGCCGTAGGCGCTCAGCACGACGCGGCCGTCCACGGCCAGCACGAAGCGCGGCACGCCGCGGCTCGGGCCCAGCTGCCGGTAGACCCACTGGTACTCGGGCGGGTAATGGCGCGCCTCGATCGGGCGGCGCAGCGTCTCGCCGCGGATCTCGACGAACTTTGCCGCGCGACCCTCCGGCGAGGCGAGGAAACCGGGCCGGGTCTGCGATTCCCAGTGGGCACAGTAAGGGCAGTCGGGGGTGCTGAGGTAGAACACCTCGATCGACTTGTCCGGGGCCGAAGCCACGCCCGTGGCAACGAGCAGCAGCAGCGAGAGCGCCAGCCTCAGCATGCGCCTATGGTACCTCTCATCGCGCTCGCCCCAGCCTGAGGGGCCAGCCCGCGAGGAGAGCGGCGACGGGGATCAGCGTGATGCCGTAGATGAGGCCGATCCTCCCGCGCAGGAGATTGGCCGCGAGCGCGAATGCGGCCACCGGGACGAGCAGGGCGAACAGGTACATCCACTGGTCGAAGCTGAGTGCAAGGCCGAACGGCACCACCACGGGCGATGGCGTAGATCAGGATCTGGGTGAGCTTGAATAGCTGGAAGTCGCTTGCCACCGCGGGCACCGAAGCCGCCGCGGAGACGGGGACACAAAGACCCAGCCGGCGCCAGCGCATCCGGCGAATCCACTATGCGCAGGCGGAGTGGAAATGATCCAGCGCGCGCATCGCCTCCGCCAGCAGGGCGTCGTCGTTCCGGGTCCGCTGCTTGATGCCGCGGAGCAGGGTCTCGAGCCCCCTGGCGACCGCTACGGGTTTGCCGCCGACATCGAGGTAGTGCACCGCCGAGGCGATCGCCGCAAGCGCCGGATCCTTCCCCAAGCCGAAGCTGGCGAGCAGGACCTCGAAGGTGACGCGGCTGCCTGCATGGGTGAACTCGGCGCCGTCGAAGTCGAACCCGACCGCGTCGCGGGGGCGTTCGCGCGGGCTTCCGATCCAGACGAACTTCGCCGCGGGATCGATGAATCGCCTGATGAGCCAGGCGCTCGCCAGGCGGTCGACCCAGAGGTCGCGGCGCGTCGCCCAGACGCGTCCCCGGTAGCCGGCGGGATCGAGGGCACGGAGACGCTTGCGGGCCGCACGCGGTTCGCCGCCCAGGTAGGCGTTCCTGAAGCCCTTCTCGAGACGCACGACCGCCGCCTCCGCCCGCCGACGCGGGCGCCCCGGGAAGAAGTCGGTCTGCGCAAGCCTGTCGAAGCGGCGCCGCAGGCGCTGCACTGCGGCCCCGGCCCCGCGCAGCCCCAAGCGGGGAAGTGCGGTCTGCACCGATCCTGCCTCGCGCTGCAGGGCTGCGAAGTCGGCGCCGCGGTCGAACAGCTTTCGGATGTGTGCCCGCTGCTGCACGGTCCTGGGCCGCAACTCGACCCTCATGGCCGAGCCGCCGGCGGCCCGCACTTCGGCGTCCACGGCGGCGAGGACGCCATTGCGCGCCGCAGCCGGCGGCAGCAGGTAGACGCCGTCGTGCAGCACTGCACAGCCGTGCTCCTTGAGGGCACGCCAGACCCGCATGCGGACCGTGGAGCGGTGGGCGGGTAGGGCCAGGATGAGGGCGTCGTAGGCTTTCATGGCGTTACAAGTATCACAAGACTGTAGGAGTATCAACTTAGTGTCTTGACAAGGCGACGCGCCGGGGGTAAGGTGCGCGGCGTGTGGGGCGATCGAGCCCCAGCCGGGTCGAAGCAGACACCCGGTCCGAAAGGACGCTTCCGTCCCAAGCGCTGCTCTTGTCCCTGCGGGGAAGGAGAGCTTATGTGGAACGGAAATGCAATCTCGCTGAGACCCCTCGTCTTGGCCGTTTCCCTGATGATGCTGGGGGGGTGCGAAGCTCCCGTCTCGTCGACCGAGGCCTCGGGCCTCCTCCCCGGGCTCGAGCCGCCCGCGGTGCGGCACCAGGTGGATGTCCGCCGCAGCCGCGTCTGGTTCGTGGGGACGGAGAGCGTGACGATGCACGAAGCGTCGAGGCCCGAGCGGCGCGTCCTCGTGCTCCCGGACTGGATCGTGGCCGACGTGCTCGACGCCGGACCTCCGGGCCTCGCGCTCGGACCCGGCGGTGAGGCGGTGGTGACGAGCAACGTGCTGCCCGTCCTGTGGCGGATCGACCCGGAGACGCTGGCGGTGAGCACGCACCCGCTGGCGCTCGACGCCGACACCGACAAGGACGTCGGCTTCTCGGGCCTCGTTTACTCGGCCCAGCACGCAGCCTACTTCGCCGTGAACTCCACGCTGGGCTCGCTCTGGCGCATCGACCGGGAACTGACGCGCGCACAGAAGATCCCGGTCTCCCCGTCGATTGCCGGCGCCTGGGGGCTCGAGATACCGCCTCGCAGCGCACGCCACGCGCTCGCCCGGACCGTCGATCTGTGCGCCTACACGCCGCGCGGCGGCCTGTCGGTCAGGTTCGCCCCGGACCAGCGCTCGGCCTACGCCGCGAGCGTCGCGGCTTGCGCGGAAGCCTCTGGCCTGCCCCCCGTCGCCATGCTGAAGGGAGAGTGACCATGCGCTACACCCTGGAGCCGCTGCACTGCCGGCCCTGGCTGCTGAACGGCCTGTCGGCGAAGCTGATCGAGAGCCACTACGAGAACAACTACGGCGGGGCGCTGCGTCGCCTCAACGCCATTTCTGCGCAGCTCGAAGCGCTCGATCCCGCGTCCGCGCCGGGATACGTGCTCAACGGCCTGAAGCGGGAGGAGCTCGTCGCCCTCGACTCGACGTTGCTCCACGAGCTGTACTTCGCGAGCCTCGGGGGCGACGGCAATTCGCCCGGGGCCTTTGCCCATGCGCTGGCGCGCGATTTCGGATCGTTCGAGCGCTGGCGCGCCGAGTTCCTGGCCATGGGCAACGCGCTCGGCGGAGGATCCGGCTGGGTGGTGCTCAGCTACCTGCCCCGTGACCGCCGCCTTGTCAACCAGTACGCCGCCGAGCGCACGCAGGCGCTCGCCGGCGGCATCCCGATCCTCGCGCTCGACATGTATGAGCACGCCTACCACATGGACTTCGGCGCCAACGTGCGCGCCTACGTCGATACCTTCATGCGCAACATCGACTGGAGCGCGGTGCAGGCGCGGTACGAGGGTGCGGCAGGAGTGAATCCGCCCCGGTCGCTCGAGCAGCCCGAGTTCGGGGACCTGCCGGGCGTCAGCGTGGAGGAGGTGAAGGCGATGCTGCAGGCGGGCAAGCCGCTGCAGCTGATCGACGTCAGGCCCAGGCACTACGTGTCGCGGATGCAGGAGATCGCCGAGGGGGCGACCTGGCGCGACCCGGAGCGGGTCGCGGATTGGGCCGCGGAGCTCTCGAAGGACGATCCCGTGGTGGTGTACTGCGTCTACGGCTTCCACGTCGGTTGCAGGACCGCGGCGGCGCTGCGCGCGGCAGGCTTCGACGCAAGCTACATGAAGGCCGGCCACTCCGGCTGGAAGGCGCTTGGCGGCGCGCTCAAGGCCATGCGCTAGGCGCTCAGGCGGCCTTGCGCTCCGTCGGCGGCGGCAGCAGCCTCAGGCAGCGCCCGATCCAGAGCGCGGTGAGCTTCTCCTGCACCCCGTTCTGGGCGAGCCGCTGCGCGAGCGCCCCGAAGTCGACCTCGTCGAGCGACTGGTCCTGGTTGAAGCAGGAAAAGACGTAGCTCTTCTCGCCCGTCTTCGGATCGACGTGCGGCTGCAGGCACTGCGCGCAGATCTCCTTCATCATGCACTGCATCGGGCTGTTGATCGAGCCGATGGCGACGTGGCCCGGCTTGAGGAAGGGCTTGAGGACGCCGTGCCGTGCCATCGCGACCGCGGCCATCATCTGGTCCGAGCCGATGGCGATGATGCGATCCGTGGACGAGAAGACGATGGGCTGCTCGCCCAGGGCGCCCGACGCGTAGGCGTGCATCGCCTGGACGATGTTCCCCACGAACGCTCGGTCCTGCTTGCGGCGGGGCGAGAACCCGGGCGCCTCGTCGCAGCACCAGACGACGACATCGGAGGCCGCCTCGATGTCCTCAATGCGGTAGCGATCGCCCGTGCGCTTGTAGCCGGCAAAGTAGACGACTTTCGATCCCGCGGCGCGCATCGCGCGGCCGATCGAGAAGAGCACCGCGTTGCCGAGGCCGCCGCCCGCGAGGACCACGGTCTCGTCCCTGGGGATGTGGGTCGGCGTGCCCGTGGGGCCCATCAGGATCACGGGCTCACCCGGCTGGAGGTACGCGAGGAGGTCCGCCGAGCCGCCCATCTCGAGCGCGATCACGGAAATGAGCCCCTTGTCGCGATCCACCCAGGCGCCGGTGAGGGCCAGGCCCTCCATCGCGAGCGTGGTCCCGGGCAGGTGCAGCGCGAAGCTCTCGAAGTTCTGCATGCGGTAGAACTGCCCGGGCTGGAAGCGCCGCGCGGCGACCGGGGCCCGAAGCACGACCTCCACGATCGTAGGCGTGAGCCGGCGCACCTCGTAGACCACGGCGCGCAGCACGTCGTTGAGCTGAGCGAGGAAGAATTCGTCCTCGAAGCTGGAGGCCGGCTCGCGCTGCGCGAGAATCCGGCTGATCACCGGGTAGCCCTGCTTGGCGCTCCCCATCGCCTTCACCACGTTGCCGAAATAGGAGGGGTGCAGGTCGCCGAAGAAGCTCATGAACCGCCCGTCCGGGTACCTGTGCAGCAGCACCTGGGGGAGGGCAGGCTTGGAGGTGTGGCGCTCGGGCTTCACCGGGGCGCCGGTCTCGTCGCAGGCGAGGAAATACTTGCCGTCGAGCGCAAGGCTCACGCCTTCCTCGCGCGCGAGCACGGTGTTGGGCTGCGTGCCCGCGGCGATGAGCACGGACCTCGCGGGGAGGGCGGTCCCGTCCTGGAACACCACGGCGCTCGCGTGGCCGTACGGGTCCACCTCGATGCGCTCGGGCGCGAGGTTTTCGCGAAAGACGATGCCTTCCTCGAGTGCCTTGGCGACTTCCTCGTGATTCAGCGTGTACGAGGGGCTGTCGACCATGCGCCGCCGGTAGGCGATGGTCGAGCCGCCCCAGGACTTGAGCAGCGCCAGCCTCTCCTCGGGCTCCGCTTTGCGCAATGCCCTGGCGTGCGCGATGAATTCCTCGGCGATCGCGCGCTCCTCGTCGTTCCAGTCCGGCTTCTCTTTCAGGGCTTCGCAGCGGGAGAGGAACTTCTCCACCTGCACCGCGTAGTAGGCGAGCGACTCGGTCGCGGTGTCGATCGCCGTGAGCCCGCCCCCGATGACGACGATCGGCAGCCGGATCTGCAGGTTGGCGATGGACTCGCGCTTCGCCGCCCCGGTGAGCTGGAGCGCCATGAGGAAGTCGGAGGCGGCGCGCACGCCGCGCGCGAAGCCGTTGGGGATCTCGAGCACGGTGGGTCTGCCCGCCCCGGCGCAGAGCGCGATGTGGTCGAACCCCGCCTCGAACGCCTCGTCGATGGTGAGGGTGCCCCCGAAGCGCACGCCGCCGAACATCGCGAACTGGCTGCGGCGCTCGACCAGCAGCCGGATGATCTTGAGGAAGTTCTTGTCCCAGCGTACCGTGATGCCGTATTCGGCCACGCCCCCGAACCCCGCCATGACGCGGCTCTGCAGCGGCTCGCGCAGCTCCGCGCTGTCCTTCACCGGCCGGAACGGCACGCGCCTGCCCAGGGGATCCACCCCGGAGAGCGCCGCCTCGAGCGGCTCGATCTTCAGCCCGTCGATGCCGACCACGGTGTGGCCGTCGTTCATGAGGTGGTGCGCGAGCGTGAACCCCGCGGGTCCGAGGCCCACCACGAGCACCTTGCGGCCGCTCGGCGGCAGGGGCAGCGGCCGGCGCAGGTTCAGAGGATTCCAGCGCGTCAGCAGCGAGTAGATCTCGAATCCCCACGGCAGCTCGAGCACGTCCTTGAGCGTCCTCGTCTCCGCCTGCGGGATGTCTACCGGGTCCTGCTTCTGGTAGATGCAGGCCTTCATGCAGTCGTTGCAGATGCGGTGCCCCGTGGCGGCCACCATCGGGTTGTCGACGCAGATCATGGCGAGCGCGGCGAGCGGCTCACCGCGCGCCTTGACCATGTGGAACTCGGAGATCTTCTCTTCGAGCGGGCAGCCGGCAAGCTCTGCGTTGAAGACCGTCTTGCGAAAGCCCTTCGCGGGATCCTTCTCCTTCAGCCCCTTGGCGCAGGAGTCCTTGCCCTGCTCGTGGCACCAGATGCAGTAGTTCGCGTGATCGAGCGCGCCCACCAGATCGGTGCCCCGGTCGGTGAGCGCGAAGCCGTCGCGGTGACGGAGATCCGCGTGCACGGGGATCAGCTTCATGTAGTCGAGCTTCTGCGGCGCCTTGAAGAGGACGCCGGCGCGGTGCTTCGCCTTGCCTTCCGGGGTCGTGGCCGCCCACGCCGCGTAGCGCGCGGCGGCCTCCAGCCGGTCCGCGTTCGCCGCCTCGTCCTTGAGCCACGTGGTGACCTGCCGCGCAAAATCAAGCTCCGTGGTGAACTCGAAGCCGTCGGGCTTCGCGTCCCCGGGCTTCACCTTGTGCAGCGAGCGCCGCTGAACGAACAGGCGTTTCACGGAGTAGAGCGGCGCGAGCTCGTGGTGCCGCGCGGCGAGCGCCTGCGCTTCCCGCTCGATGCCGAAGAGCCGCGCGAGGAAATCCTCGAGCTGCGGCGCGAGCGCGATGAGCATCTCCGACTCGGCCTTCGCCGGCGGCGGCTCGCGCCGCGCCTGCTCGAGGCGCGCGCGCAGGGCGGGCTCGAGAAAGGCGCGGAACGCCGCGTCGACGCGGACGAGCCCGTCGCGGGCGTATAGTTCCTCGAAGCGGATGCCGAAACCGGGTGTCATTGAGGTGTCGGGCGAATTGTTTGGACCCCAAACGATTATACTTGCGCCTTTTTCGCAGGGGGAGCGATGCTGATCAAGAATGCCGTGTTTCTCGTCACCGGCGGCGCCTCGGGCCTGGGCGCCGCGACCGCCCGCATGGCCGCCGAGAACGGCGCCAAGGTGGTCATCGCCGACCTGCAGTCCGAAGCCGGTGAGCAGCTGGCGAAGGATCTCGGCGGGCGCTTCGTGAAATGCGATGTCACTTCCGAGGCCGAGGGCAAGGCGGCGGTGCAAGTCGCGACCAGCCATTTCGGCGGCCTGCACGTGCTCGTCAATTGCGCAGGCATCGGGGTGGCCGAGCGTACCATCGGCAAGGACGCGCCGCACGACCTGGCGCGCTTCACGCGCGTCATCAGCATCAACCTCATCGGCACCTTCAACATGATCCGGCTCGCCGCGCAGGCCATGGCGCAGGCCGGCCCGAACGCGGCCGGCGAGCGCGGCGTCATCATCAACACGGCGTCGGTCGCCGCCTTCGACGGGCAGATCGGCCAGGCCGCGTACTCCGCCTCCAAGGGCGGGGTGGTGGGCATGACGCTGCCGATCGCGCGCGACCTTTCGCGGAACGGCATCCGCGTGGTGACGATCGCGCCGGGCCTGTTTCTCACCCCGATGCTGCTCGGGCTGCCGAAGGAGGCGCAGGAGTCGCTCGGCAAGCAGGTGCCGTTCCCCTCGCGCCTGGGACGGCCGGAAGAGTACGCGCTGCTCGCGCGCCAGATCGTAGAGAACGAGATGCTGAACGGCGAGACCATCCGCCTCGACGGCGCGATCCGGATGGCGCCGAGGTAGCCGCTTCAGCGCGCCGACGGGGGCAGGGGCTGCTCGCGCGGCGCCAGGCGGAAGCGGCGCGCGCTCCCCCGCCATGAAACCCAGCGAATCGCTGTTCCTCGAGATCCGCGGCCTCGCGTACCACGTCAGGCGCTGGCCGGGCGACGCCGCGCGGCGCATGGTGCTGCTGCACGGCTGGATGGACGTCTCCGCCTCGTTCCAGTTCCTGGTGGACGCGCTCGCCGGAGACTGGGACGTCTACGCACCCGACTGGCGCGGCTACGGCCTGTCGGAGTGGCCCCGCGCCGACTGCTACTGGTTCCCCGACTATCTCGCGGACCTCGACGCGCTGCTCGAGGCCATCCAGCCCGATGCGCCCGTCAACCTCGTGGGCCACAGCCTGGGCGGCAACGTGGCGGCGCTGTACGCCGGCATCCGCCCGGCGCGCGTGGCGCGTTTCGTGAACCTGGAGGGCTTCGGCATGCCCGCCTCGGGCGCCGAGACCGCGCCGAAGCGCTACGCGCGCTGGATGGACGAGCTGCGCCGGCCGCCCGCCTGGCGGCGCTACGAGAGCTATGGCGCGCTCGCCGACCGGCTGCAGAAGAACAACCCGCGCCTGACTCGCGAGCGCGCCGAGTTCCTGGCGCGGCACTGGGGCCGGGATGCCGACGAGGGCGGGGTGATGCTGCGCAGCGACCCGGCGCACAAGATCGTCAACGCGACGCTGTACCGGCTGGATGAAGCGCGCGCCTGCTGGGCGCAGGCGAGCGCGCCCGTGCTCTGGGTCGAAGCCGCGGAGTCCGAGACGCGCACCCGCATGCGGCTCTCGGAGGCCGAGCTCGCCGCGCGGCGCGCCGCGTTCCGCAGCCTCAGGCACGAGACCGTGGCCGATGCCGGCCACATGCTGCACCACGACCAGCCGGAGCGGGTGGCCGCGCTGATCGAGGAATTTCTTCAGCGCACCGTCTGGTAAGATGCGCGGCCTAGATGGATGTGAGCCATTTCGCCCAGACCGCCGCCATCTATGCGCTCCCGGTCCTGTTCGCGATCACCCTGCACGAGGCCGCGCACGGCTACGTAGCGCGCCACTTCGGCGACGTGACGGCGTACGCGCAGGGGCGCGTGAGCCTCAATCCCGTCCGGCACGTGGAAGTGTTCGGCACCATCCTGGTGCCCGCCCTGCTGCTGCTCTCGACCGGCGGCAAGTTCGCCTTCGGCTGGGCGAAGCCGGTTCCGGTGAACTATTCGGCGCTCAGGATTCCGCGCGTGCACATGGGGCTGGTTGCCGCGGCCGGCCCCGCGGCCAACCTGGCGATGCTGCTCGCCTGGGCGGCGCTGCTGAGGGGGAGCGTGGAGCTTCCCGCCGGCTCGGCGACGGAGTTCCTGGTGAAGCTTTCGGCTGCGGGAGTGGTGGTCAACCTGGTGATCCTGGTCTTCAACCTCCTTCCGGTCCTGCCGCTGGACGGGGGCAGGATCCTCGTCAGCCTGCTGCCGCGGCGCCCGGCGATGGCCTTTGCGAGGACGGAAGCGCTGAGCGCCTACCTGTTTCTCGGTCTCGTCATGTTCGGGGTGTACGACTCCACGGTGAACGACGGCAGGCTGATCGCCGAGCTGCTGCAGCCGCTCAACCAGCTCGCGGGCCGGCTGCTGCGCGGCATCGCGGCAACCTAGATGTTCGAGACCCGCGTGCTTTCCGGGATGCGGCCGACGGGCGCGCTGCACCTCGGCCACTACCACGGCGTGCTGCGCAACTGGGCGCGGCTGCAGGCCGAGTACCCGTGCCTGTTCTTCGTCGCCGACTGGCACGCGCTCACCACCGACTACGCGAGCCCGGGGGACCTGCAGGCGAACGCGATCGACATGGTGATCGACTGGCTCGCCGCGGGCATCGACCCGACCCAGGCGACGCTGTTCGTGCAGTCGCTCGTGCCGGAGCACGCCGAGCTGCACCTGCTGCTCTCGATGATGGCGCCGCTGGGGTGGCTGGAGCGCGTCCCGACCTACAAGGACCAGCAGCAGCAGCTCGCCGACCGCGACCTCGCGACCTACGGCTTCCTCGGCTATCCGCTGCTGCAGGCCGCCGACATCCTGATCTACCGCGCGCGCTACGTGCCGGTGGGGGAGGACCAGGTGCCGCACGTCGAATTCACGCGCGAGGTCGCGCGCCGCTTCAACCACCTCTACGGGCGCGAGCCGGGCTTCGAGGACAGGGCCAAGGCCGCGGTGAAGAAGCTCGGCAGCAAGAAGGCGAAGCTGTTCAACGAGCTGCGCGCGAAGTTCCTAGAGCAGGGTGATGCCGAGTCGCTGAAGCGCGCCCAGGCGCTGCTCCAGGGCCAGCAGAACCTGCCGCGCGGCGAGCGCGAGCGGCTCTACGGCTGGCTCGAGGGCAGCGGCCGCAAGATCCTGGTCGAGCCCGACGCGCTGCTCACGGAGGCCTCGAAGCTCACGGGGCTGGACGGCCGCAAGATGTCCAAGTCCTACGGCAACGCGATCGGCCTGCGCGAGGCGCCGGAGGCGGTGGCGAGGAAGATCCGCACCATGCCCACCGACCCCGCACGGGTGAAGCTCAGCAACCCCGGCAAGCCGGAGAACTGCCCGGTGTGGCCGCTGCACCAGGTGTACTCGGACGAGGCGCGGCGCGCCTGGGTGCAGAAGGGCTGCACCACCGCGGGCATCGGCTGCCTGGAATGCAAGCAGCCGGTGATCGACAGCGTGCTCGCGGAGCTCGCGCCGATGCGCGAGCGCGCGCAAGCCTACGTCGAGGACCATACCCTGGTCAAGAACATCCTCGCCGACGGCTGCGAGCGGGCCCGCAAGCTGGCCGCCGAGACCATGCGGGAAGTGCGCGAGGCGATGGGCCTGGCCCATGCCTGAGGCGAGCGCCGTCGCGCCCGCGACGCCCGTGGCGCGCATCTACGGCGAGCCGCTCGTAGAGCTCCCGCCCGACCTCTACATCCCGCCGGACGCGCTCGAGGTGCTGCTGGAGGCGTTCCAGGGGCCGCTTGACCTGCTGCTCTACCTGATCCGCAGGCAGAACCTCGACATCCTCGACATCCCGATGGCGCCGCTCACGCGCCAGTACCTCGAGTACGTCGAGGCGATGCGCGCCACGAACCTCGAGCTCGCCGCCGAGTACCTCGTGATGGCCGCGATGCTGATGGAGATCAAGTCGCGCATGCTGCTGCCGCGGCCGCCGCAGCCCGAGGCCGAGGAGGAGGACCCGCGCGCCGAGCTGGTGCGCCGTCTGCTGGAATACGAGCGCATGAAGCTCGCCGCGCAGAAGCTCGACGCCCTGCCGCAGGTGGGCCGGGAGCTCGCCGCCGTTTCGGTGCATATCGAGCGCACCGCCACGGCGCTGCTGCCCGCGGTGCATCCGCGCGACCTCGCCGAGGCCTGGCGGGGGCTGCTGTACCGTGCGCGCCTCTCGGCGCACCACCGCGTCACGCGCGAGGAGCTCTCGGTGCGCGAGCACATGAGCCGCATCCTGCGGCGCCTGCGCGAGCACCGCGTGCTCGAGTTCACCGAGCTGTTCGATCCCGCGCGCGGGGTCGCGGTGCTGGTGATCACGTTCCTCGCGCTGCTCGAGCTTGCGCGCGAGGCGCTCATCGACATCACCCAGGCGGGCGGCTTCGCCCCGATCTACGCCAGGATCGCGCATGCTCAGCCCGGTTGAGGTGAAGCGCATCCTCGAGGCGGCGCTGCTCGCCTCGCCCGAGCCGGTGGCGCCGGCCGAGCTCGCGCACCTGTTCGAGGGCGAGATCGGCCCGGACACGCTCAGGCGGCTGCTCGGCGAGCTGCGCGAGGAGTGGTCCGGGCGCGCGGTGGAGCTGGTGAACCTCGCGAGCGGCTGGCGCTTCCAGACCCGCGCCGACTTCCAGCCGTTCCTCGAGCGGCTCAACCCCGAGAAGCCGCCGCGCTACTCGCGCGCGGTGATGGAGACCCTCGCCATCATCGCCTACCGGCAGCCGGTGACGCGCGGCGACATCGAGGAGATCCGCGGCGTCTCGGTGTCGGCGCAGATCGTGCAGGCGCTGGAGGCGCGCGGCTGGATCGACGTCGTGGGCCATCGCGACACGCCGGGGCGGCCCGCGCTCTACGCCACCACGCAGTCGTTCCTCGACGACCTCGGGCTGCGCTCGCTGGAGGAGCTGCCGCCGCTCGAGGAAGTCGCGCGGACGCTCGAGCTTGAGCCCGAGAAGGCGCAGCCCGCCGCCAACGAGCCGAGCACCGGCGGCTAGCACGGGTGAGCGGCTGCAGAAGCTGCTCGCCGCGGCGGGCCTGGGCTCGCGCCGGGAGATCGAGCGCTGGATCGAGGCGGGCCGGATCCGGATCGGCGAGCGGGTCGCGACGCTCGGGGATCGGGCGCGGCCCGGGGAATCCCTCTTCCTCGACGAGAAGCCGATCAGGCTGAGCGCGAAGCCGGGCGCTCTCCGCATCATCGCGTATCACAAGCCGGTAGGAGAGATGGTGACGCGCAGCGATCCGGGCGGGCGCCCGACCGTTTTCGAGCGCCTGCCGCCGGGGCGCTGGGTGTCGGTGGGGCGGCTCGACGTCAATTCCTCGGGCCTGCTGCTGTTCACCGACTCGGGCGAGCTCGCGAACCGGCTCATGCACCCCCGCTACGGGGTCGAGCGCGAGTACGAGGTGCGGGTGCAGGGAGGGCTAAGCGCCGAGGCGGTTCGCCGCCTGCGCTCGGGCGTAGCGCTCGAGGACGGGCCCGCGCGGGTCAAGCGCCTCGAGGCCATGCCTTCGAGAGCGCAGGTGGGGACGAATCGCTGGTACCGCATGGTGTTGACCGAGGGCCGCAACCGGGAGGTCCGCCGGATGGTGGAGGCGGTCGGCGCGAGGGTCAGCCGCCTGGTCCGGGTGCGCTTCGGGCCGATCTCCCTGCCGATCGACTTGCCGCCGGGCCAGTGGGTGGGAATCGATGCCCCTCTCCGATTGTCGCGGAGGCGAAATTCGGTTAAACTTCAAAAGCTTTGAAGGCGGCTGGCGGTTTGGGGCGAGACGGCCCCGGAAAGAGATGGGCTTCGGCCCATTTTTTGTTTGGGCGCTCAGGTGGCGGCGATTGCGGCGATCGTGGAGTCGACCCTGGCAGGCATGGGGTTCGAGCTGGTGGACACGCAGGTGTCCAACCACGGCAGGCTGCTGCGCATCTTCATCGACCGCCCGGGCGGCATCACGGTGGAGGACTGCGCCGGCGTGAGTCGGCACCTGACGCGCCTGTTCGCGGTCGAGGGCATCGACTACGACCGGCTGGAGGTGTCCTCGCCGGGGCTGGACCGGCCGCTGAGGAAGGCGGCCGACTTCGCGCGCTTCGCGGGCTGCAACGTGGAGGTGCGCCTGCGCCGGCCCGACGCGAGCGGCCGGCGGCGCTTCAGCGGGCGCTTGGCGGGCGCCGACGGCGAGGCGGCGACGCTGGAAGTGGAGGGCCGCAGCGTGCGGCTCGCGCTGAACGAGATCGAACGCGCCCGGCTGGTGCCGGAGCTGTGAGCAACGGAGCGACTGGATGAGCCGAGAGATCCTGCTGCTGGTGGACGCGCTGGCGCGCGAGAAGAACGTCAACCGGGACGTGGTGTTCGGCGCCCTGGAGCTGGCACTCGCCTCGGCGACCAAGAAGCGCTTCACCGAGGACGTCGACGTGCGGGTGGAAATCGACAAGAACACGGGCGACTACAAGGCGTTCCGCCGCTGGCGGGTGCTGCCCGACGAAACGCCCGAGTGGAACACCGCGCAGATGCTCTCGGTGGAGGAGGCGCAGGACCGCAGGCCCGACGCCAAGCTCGATGATGTCATCGAGGAGCCGATCGAGAACGTGCCCTTCGGCCGCATCGGCGCGCAGACCGCCAAGCAGGTGATCCTGCAGCGCATCCGGGACGCCGAGC
>Ga0114945_10000378_pt1 | contig 28709 bp, 30 predicted proteins | sample OV2TP3_FD_87194 | JGI IMG/M metagenome (GOLD analysis project Ga0114945, IMG submission 87194) | Hot spring microbial communities from Beatty, Nevada to study Microbial Dark Matter (Phase II) - OV2 TP3 | ecosystem: Environmental > Aquatic > Thermal springs > Hot (42-90C) | place: USA: Beatty...
CACGAAGATGACGGTGGCATTCGCGCCCGTCTGCGCCACGGCGTCGTTGACCGTATTGAAGACCGGCACCCCGTGCACCGCCGAGCCGCCCTTGCCCGGCGTGACGCCGCCGACGACCGACGTTTGGTACTCCAGCATCTTCTCGGTGTGGAACGCGCCGGCCTGGCCGGTGATGCCCTGCACCAGCACGCGCGTTGAGCGATCGACAAGAATCCCCATCCTGATCTACGTGGCTCTGGGCTGGGGGCTGGGGGCTCCGGGCAGTCGCCCTGAGCCCTGCGCCCTGCGCCCTGCGCCGGCAAGCTCCACGACTTTGCGGGCGGCGGCTTCCAGCTCATCCACGCTCAGGAGGTTCAACCGCTTGGCTTGGGCCAGCAGCGTTCTCCCCTGCTCGACGTTCGTGCCCTGCAGGCGCACGACGATCGGCGCCGTGACGTCGAGCTGCCGGGTGGCGTTGAGCAGCCCCTGGGCGATCCAGTCGCAGCGCATGATCCCGCCGAAGATGTTGACAAGCACCGCCTTCACGCGCGCATCGGCGAGGATGATCGCGAAGGCGTTGGTGACCTGCTCGACGCTCGCGCCGCCGCCGACATCCAGGAAGTTGGCGGGCGCCCCTCCGCACAGCGTGATGATGTCGTTGGTCGCCATCGCCAGGCCCGCGCCGTTGACCAGGCAGCCGATCGTGCCCTCGAGCCCCACGTAGGAGATGCCGAGGCGGCTCGCTTTCAGCTCCAGCGGATGCTCCTGGCTTTCGTCCCGCAGGGCGGCAAGCTCCGGATGGCGGAAGAGCGCGTTGTCATCCAGCGCGACCTTGGCGTCGAGCGCCACAAGCTGCTGGTCCTCGGTGACGACGAGCGGGTTGATCTCGATGAGCGAGGCGTCGCTGGCCACGAACAGCCGCCAGATCGCCTGGCTGATCCGGCCGGCCGCCTGCGCCAGCTCGCCTGCCTGCGCCCCGCCGGTCGGCGGGGCAGGTAGGCCGGACAGGCCCAGACCGGTTGCCAGGCGCGCGGCGGCCTCAACGGTCAAGCCCTGGTTGATGTCGATCGGCTCGCGGAGCACGGCAGCCGGGTCGGTGGCGGCGACCTCCTCGATGTCCACGCCCCCCCGACGGCTGGCGAGCGCGACCGGCCTGGCCTGGAACCGGTCCACCGTCATCGCCAGGTAGAGCTCGCGCTGCACGGCGATCCGCTCATCGACCAGCACGGCGGCAACCGGCAACCCCGGCGGGCCGGTTTGCTGCGTCACCAGCCGCCGGCCGAGCAGCGCCGCGGCCTTGGCGGCAGCGTCCTGAGCGCTTGCGGCGATCAGCACCCCGCCGGCCTTGCCGCGCCCGCCGGCATGTAGTTGGGCTTTGACGTTGCAGGCGAACGCGCCTGACGCGCCGACGGCCTTCCGCAGCCGGTCGAATGCGGCGGCGGCTTCCCCAGGGGCCTTGGCGACATGCCCGCGGGGCGTGGGGATGCCGACGGAGGCGAAGAGCTGCTTGGCTTGGTACTCGTGGAGCTTCATCAGGAGGTGTCAGGCACTTTTCAAAGCGGGAAAAGTGCCTGACACCTTGTCGTTGGTCATCGCTGGTCGAGGGGGGCGAGGCGCAGGTCGCGAGGGCCGACGTACTGGGCGAGCGGGCGGATCAGGCGGTTGTCCGAGGCCTGCTCGATGATGTGGGCCGACCACCCAGCCATCCGCGCACAGGCGAACATCGTCGTGAAGAGCTCCGTCGGAATGCCGAGGTAGTGCAGCAGCGAGGCGGAGTAGAAATCGACGTTGATGTAGAGCTGCTTGGCCTTCCAGACCGCCTCCTGCAGCCGTTCGGAAATCGTGAACCACTTCAGCTCGCCGGCGGTTGCTCCGAGCTGCCTGGCCAATTCCTTGAGGTGCTTGGCGCGCGGATCCTCGCCCTTATACACGCGGTGCCCGAAGCCCATGAACCGCTTGTGGTCGGCCAGCGAGCGCTGCACGTAGGGCTCCACCTGCTCCGGCGTGCCGATGTCCTGGAGCATCTCCATCGCCTTGCGGTTGGCCGCGCCGTGCAGCGGGCCCTTGAGCGCGCCAATCGCCGCCACGATGGCCGAGGAGTAGTCGGACTGCGTCCCGGTGACGACCCGCGCGGTGAACGTGGAGGCGTTGAACCCGTGGTCGGCCAGCAGCACGAAGTAGGCGTCGAGCGCGCGCGCCTGCTCGCCGGTTGGCTCCTTGCCGTGCAGCATGAAGAGGAAGTTGGCTGCGTGACCCAGCGTCGGTTTCGGCGCCACCGGTGGCTGGCCGGCACTCAGCCGGCCGATGGCGGCGACGATCGTGGGGGTCTTGGCGATCGCGCGCACCGCCTGCCGCCGGCTGGCGTCAAGCGACGTCGCCTCGGCGTCGGGATCGTGCAGCGCCATGGCGGAAAGCGCCGTGCGCAGCAGCGCCATCGGATTGGCCTGCGCAGGCAGCGAGCGCAGCCACGACACCAGCGCCGGCTCCAGGGGCCTGGCCGCATCAAGCTGGGCGGTCCACTCGGTCAACTGGTGGCGGGTCGGCAGCGCGCCGAACAGCAAGAGGTGGCTGACTTCCTCGTAGTTCGCCTTGCCGGCGATCTCATCCAGCGCGTAGCCGCGATAGACGAGCTGGCACCGCTGCCCGTCGACATCCGAGATGGCCGTCTCGCCGGCGACTACCCCCTCGAGGCCTTTGCTGATCATCGTAAACTCTTGATGCCGGCGCGGACCTGGGTCGCCGAGGCCGCCAGCGCCTCGCGCTCCTGCGGCGAGAGCGGAAGCTCGACGATTCGCTCGATCCCGCCAGTCCCCAGCTGCGCGGGCACGCCGATGCACACCTCGCGCAGCCCGTATTCCCCGTCGAGCCACGCGCACACCGGCAACACCGCATGGCGGTTCTGCAGAATCGCCCCGGCCATCTCGACCACGCCGCTCGCGGGCGCATAAAAGGCGCTGCCTTGCTTGAGCAGCGCCACCATCTCCGCCCCGCCGTCGCGGGCGCGCTGGATGAGCTGCGCGAGCTCCTCGGCGGTGAGCCGCGTCGCCGCCGGCTGGCCGTCCACCGTGATCGAGCTCACCACCGGGACCATCAATTCGCCATGCGAGCCGAGCATCATCGCCGACACCGCCGTCGGCGCCACGCCGAGCCGCTGCGCGATGCACGCGCGCAGCCTCGCGCTGTCCAGCACGCCGGCCATTCCCATCACGCGCGAGCGCGGGAACCCGGTGCGCTGCAGGGTGAGCGCGACCATGACATCGAGCGGGTTCGTGACCACGATGACGACCGCCTCCGGGCAGGTCTTGGCGATGCGCTCCGCGATCGGCCCGACGATGGCGGCGTTGGCGGCCAGCAGATCCTCCCGGGACATCCCGGGCTTGCGCGGAAGGCCCGCCGTGATGATGACGAGCTGGCTTGCCGCCATCGCGCCGAAGTCAGTGGTGCCCTGCACCGAGACGCCGAAGCCTTCCACCGGCGCGGACTGGCTGATGTCCAACGCCTTGCCCTGCGCCAGCCCCTCGACGATATCAATGAGGGTGATGTCGCCGAGCTGCTTCAGGGCGAGCAGGTGGGCGGTGGTGGTGCCGACCTGGCCGGCGCCGATCACCGTTACACGCGGACGGGCCATGCACTCCAGAGCCGGAGGCCGAGCGCGACGAAGCCGGCTCCGGCCAACGTCCAGAGCAGCCAGCCGGCCAGGGCGGACAGCCAGCGCAGCCCCAGCGCCATGCCGGAAAACCCGCCGCGAAACCAGGCGTCCCAATCCTCGGGGGGAACGGGCAGGCCTGCCTGCGTCCGCTGGTAGGTTCGGCTCGCCGCCTTCAATCCTTGCCTGGCCAGCAGCGCGCCAGCCACCGCGGCCCCCACCCCGGTGAGCACCATCACGGCCCCCAGGATCCCATACGCCATGTTCATCGGTTCAGTCTAGCAGAGCGCTGCGGCAGCGTCAACGCTGGGGTCGGCCACAGCGAAAATAAGGAAAAAGTGTCAGACACTTTTCGAGCGGCTTGACAACGAGGGGGTGCGGCTGCTCTAATACCGTCACGCAACCAACGGAGGCGCACGATGAGGCGATCGCACATCCTGCGGCTGGTGGGGCTGGTGGTCTTCGTGGCGGGCGCCTCACCGATCCTGGCGCAAGACCCGGCTGAAACGTCCCAGGTGCTGCGGGGGGAAATCGTGGACCCGGCCGCCTACCTGAAGACCGCGCAGCGAGGGGCTGAGGTGAGCGAGCAAACCTACGAAGCCGTGGATGGCGGGCAAACGCTCGCGCTGCTGGAAGAGGACAGCCAGGCGCTCTATCTATTGCTGGCAGAGGAGCCGGGCGAGGACCCGAACGAACTCGCGTACGATTTCGTGAACCAGCAGGTGACCGTCCAGGGGACGGTCTATGAGCGGGGCGGCCTGCGGGGGATCGTCGCCACTGCCATCGAGCCAGTTGAGACCGTGGAAGACGTGGAGGCCGGTGCAGCCGGCGCCACGTACTAGCACCGGTTGTCGCGCTTAGCCCACCCGGCGGATCACCACCCGCCCCAGCAGCCGTTGCACATCCGCAGCGTGGCACAGCTCCGTCCCTGGCGTCAGCGCGGTCGCGGTGCCGCTGGCGATGCCCAAGCGAAACGCCTCGAGCAACGGTTGCCCCCGCACCCAGCCGGTGACGAATCCACCGATCAACGAATCACCCGCGCCGACCGCGGAATCGACCTTCACCGCCGGCGGCCTGGCGTGCCACACCTGCGCATCATGCGCGAGCAGCGCCCCGTCAGCTCCCAGTGACAGCACCGCCACCTGAGCCCCCGCACGGGTGAGCTGCCGCACGGCCCGGACCATCTGCCCCTGCCGCGTCAGCCGAAGGCCCAACAGCTCCTCCGCCTCCTGCCGGTTCGGTTTGATCAGCCACGGCCGCGCCGCAACACCCATCCGAAGAGCCGGCCCGGAAGCATCCAGCACCGCTGGAATCCTGAGCTGCTGAAGCCGACGAACCCACCGCTGGTAGATCGTGACCGGGACCCCCGGCGGCAGGCTGCCGGAGCACACGACCACGCTCGGCCGCGCGCGCAGCAGCCGCCGCTCCAGCTCGCGGATCACCTGGGCGCTCACACGCGGACCGGGCGTGTTGATCTCGGTCAGCCGTCTTGGGCGGTCGGTCAGGATCTTGTAGTTGTTCCTCGTGCTCCCGGCCACCGCCATCCACGCCAGCGGGATGCGCAGCCGCCCCATCAGGTGGCGAAAGATCACCCCGTCCTCGCCGCCGATGAGCGCGAAGGCGACCGTGCGGCCGCCCAGCTCGTGGATGACCCGCGAGACGTTGATCCCCTTGCCGCCGGGATACCGCGCGAATCCGGCGGCCCGGTTCAGCGCCCCAGGCCGCAGCGACGGCAGCAGGACCCACTCATCGAGCGACGGGTTCAGCGTGACGGTCGCGATCATCAACCAGGTGTCAGACACCTTTCCCGCTTTGAAAGGTGTCTGACACCTTTGTTTAGACGGGGGCTTTGGAGCGGGACCCGTGGGGACGGGCGGCTTTGGCGAGGGCACGCTCGTAAACCTGCGCATAGGCTCGGGCGGAGGCGGTCCAGGAGAAATCCTGGCGCATGCCGGTCGCCACGAGCTGCGTCCAGAGCGCGTGGTCCTGAAAGGCGGTGGCCGCCCGGCGCACCGCCTCAACCAGCGCGCGCGGCGAATGCTCCTCGAACACGAAGCCTGTCGCCGTCTTCTTCGCAAGCGTCGAGGAGGTCACGTCGACCACCGTGTCCGCCAGGCCGCCCACCCGGCGCACGACCGGCACCGTCCCGTACCGCATGCTGTACATCTGGTTCAGGCCGCACGGCTCGAAGCGGGACGGCATGAGGAACGCGTCGGCGCCGGCTTCAATCTGATGCGCAAGCGCGTTGTCAAAGGCGAGCTGCACCGCGAGCTGCTCCGGGTGCTGCGCGGCGAGCTGCTCGAGCTTCTGGTGATAGACCGGATCGCCGGTACCCAGCAGGACGAGTTGCACCGGCAGGCGCATCAGCTCCTCCATCGCCTGGGTCAGCAAATCGATGCCCTTCTGCTCGGCCAGGCGTTGGATCATGCCGATCACCAGATGGTGCCGCTCCGGCAGCTGCTGGCTCTTCTGCAGGGCCAGCTTGCAGAGCGACTTGCCGGCCAGCTCATCGGCCGTGTAGTGCGCGGGCAGATGCGGATCGGTCTGCGGATTCCACTCCTCGGGATCGATGCCGTTCAGGATGCCGACGAGGTCCCGCTGCCGCACCCGCAACACCCCCTCGAGCCCGCAGCCGAACTCTTGGGTCTGGATCTCGCGCGCGTAGGTGGGGCTGACCGTCGTCAGCAGGTGCGCGCTGACGAGCCCGCCCTTCAGGCAGTTGATCTGCCCGTAGTACTCCAGCCCCTCCATGCCGAACAGCTGCTCGGGCAACTGCGTCAGGGCCCAGGCCTCGCGGGGGAACAGCCCCTGGTAGGCGAGGTTGTGGATGGTGAAGACCGTGCCGACGGATGTGAAGGGGCTCTCCCGTCCGATCGCGCCGTGCGCCAGGTGGGCGCAGGCCAGCGCGGCCTGCCAGTCATGGCAGTGGACGACCTGCGGCTTCCAGCCCATCGCCGCCAGCGCCCGCAGCGCCGCCTGCGAGAACATGCTGAAGCGCTCGAGGTTGTCCGGGTGGTCCTGGCCGCCCTGCTGGTACAGGCCGTCCCGATCAAAGAGCGGCGCGCACTCGATGAAGGTCACCGGCACGGCGCTGCGCGGCAGCGTCGTCTCCCACACCTGGCCGTCGTGCGTCGTGGCGCCGACCGGCACGCGGACGCGCGTGCCGGTGGACCGCAGGGTCCAGCGCGCGCGATCGACCTGGCGGTACAGCGGCAGGAGAATCCGGACCTCATGGCCGAGTTGGGCGAGCGCTCGAGGCAGGGCCCCCGCGACGTCCGCCAACCCGCCGGTCTTCGCGAACGGGTCGACCTCGGAAGCGAGGAGGGCCACCCGCATCAGTGCCGCCTACCGCTGGGTCGAGCAGCAGCTCGATAGGCAGCGGGTGACGCGGAGCGGGGGCCCCGCGCGCCCGGAGCCGACGACGCCGATCGTGCGGCGCGGCGAGGACGCGTGGGGTCGCGCAGCGGCCTGCCTGCCCGGCAGGCAGGCAGGACCTGCTGCCATTCGGCTGCTCGACTGAGCAGTCGGCTACGCATAGACGCGGTAGTCCAAGAAGGGGAAGAGATTGTCCCTCGCCTCCACCTCGGCCAGCCATGACTCGTCGAGGCGGCCAGGCCAGAGCGCCTCGTAGAGGCGCGTGAAGCGGCCGAGGTGCTCATGCAGGCGGCGGTAGGCGTAGGCCGTGTGGGTCTGCGTTTTGAGGATGAACGCCCAGTCCGACGCCTGGGCCAGGCACAGCTCGCGCCCCATCTGGTTCAGGATGCGCTCCCGCAGCGGATCCGGACGCGGATGCTCGCGGGCCGCCTGGGTCATCCGCTCCGCCGCCTTGTGGAGGTGGCGGTAGAGCCAGTCATTGGTCCCGTTCAACCACACTTCATGATAGCCCTCATAGCCCCAGCTCGACATCGAGGGCTGCAAGACCTGATTGGTGGGGTAGCGCGCGAAGTAGTCCGAGGGCGCGATGAGCGTCAGCTCCCGCTGAGCGCCATGGATCTTCCGGATCAGGCACTCCAGCCAGTCCGGCCCCTCGAACCACCAATGGCCGAACAGCTCCGCGTCGTATGGGCTGACGATGATCGGGGCGCGGCCCATGACCGACCGGAGGTACTCCGCCTGCTTCTGCCGGTTGAACAGGAAATTGCCGGCGTGGATGGCCGCCTTCTCGATCGCCCGGTCCGGATCATACGGCTGCTTGTCGTCCGTCTCGCCGGTGATGCGGTAGTACTTGATGCCGGTGTTCAGGCGCGCGCCGTCGCCGTTGAGGTAGGGCCGCACGTAGTCGTAGTCCAGGTCGTAGCCGATGTCGCGGTAGAACTCGCGGTAGTCGTAGTCGCCGGGGTAGCCCCCCTTCGCGCTCCAGACGCTCTTGGACGATTCGAGGTCCCGGCCGAAGGCCGCCACGCCGCTGGGGCAGATCGCCGGGGCGTACACGCCGAACTTCGGCCGGGGCGACCCGAAGAGCACGCCGTGGGCGTCGGTGAGGACGTAGCGCACGCCGAGCGACTTAAGCAGCACGTCATGGCCCGGGTGATAGCCGCACTCCGGCAGCCAGAACCCTACTGGGCGCGCGCCGAAGGCGTGCTCGAAGGCCTGGATGCCCAGCGCCATCTGCGCCCGCACCGCCCGGGGCGCCACATCCATGAGCGGCAGGTACCCGTGCGTCGCCCCGGAGGCCAACAGCTCCAGCACCCCGCGCTCGGCCAGCTCCCGGAACGGCCGGATCAGGTCTCGTCGGTGCGTCTCCGCAAACGCGCGGCGCGCGGTCGTGAACCGGTGGTGGTAGAAGAGCGCCAGCCGGTGGAACGGCGGCATCCACCGCGTGCGCTGGATTTCCTTCTCCGACAGCTCGACGAGCTTGTCGAGGTGGCGCACGTACCGCTCCTGCAGCAGCGGATCGGCCAGCATCGCCAAGAGCGTCGGCGTAAACGACATCGTCAGCCGAAACGGCACCCGGTCGTCCACCAACCGCTGGAAGCGCTCCAGCAGCGGCAGGTACGTCTCGGTGATCGCTTCAAAGAGCCAGCGCTCCTCGAGGAACTCGGCGTGCTCCGGATGGCGGACGAATGGCAGGTGGGTGTGCAGGACCAGCGCCAGCATCCCCCCACCTGCTTGCCCGCCCTGGCTACTCATGTGACCCAAGGCGGGGCGGGCTGATCATTGCACGCAATGGACGAACCCTTTCCCGCGGTTGATCCAGGCGGCCTGACACGGTGGAACTCATGAAGCCGCCTTGAGAAGCAGCCTTTCATAGATGGGGGGACCATCACGTAGCTTCCTGCCGTGATGCCCGAGAGGTCGGGTTCGGCTTGGACAACGGCTCCATGGCCTTGGTGGGATCCGGATGCAACGAGCCGGCCCAGGAGAGGCTGACGATCGGCGTCACCATCCGCGTCTGGCGGCCATCCGCCGAGGTCACTTCCACCGCGATGGCCTGCGCGCCTTCCGGCAGCGCAACCCGGAGGCTGAAGCTGCCGTCCTTGCGCACGGCGACCGCCTGGTCCTGGATCTTCACCGTCGCTTTCGGCTCCGTGGCCCCGTGGACCACCACGTCGGTATCCACCCGGAACCAGAACCCCTTGATCGAGGGCGCGCTGGTCCGGACCAGGCCGGCCGACGACCATGCGCCGGAGAACAGCGCGTGCGATAGCTCCTGACCGCGCGCCATCGGGCTCGCGCCGACCCCAATCCCGGCCGCTAACCCGAACAGCTTCCAGTAGAGCTCGTCCGTCGTGACCCATGCTTCATCGATCACGTCCGACGGGCCGAAGCGCGGCGCGTCCACGCGGTTCGAGCGCGCGAGCAGCAGAAACCGGCCGCTGCGGGTGAGCAACCCGATGTCCACGAGGAAGGACCGGCCGGGGGCGTCGGTGTGGATGAACCAGCTGGTGGCTAACCCGGAGAGGGGGATGTCGAACGAACGGTGGGCCGGCTGCTCGGGAAACGTGACCTCGGTGACGTCATGCACGCGCAGCACCGACCGCAGCCCGGCCACCTCCTCCGGCAGCAGGTGGCTGCGCGCCAAGCGCTCAAGGTCGGGCTGGATCTCCCAATACGCGTAGAGCCACCAGGGATCCTTGACCATGAGGACAATGTGGTGGTCGCCGTAGCCGAGCGGGAGGGAAAACGGCTCTTCCGCCGACGGCGCGCGGGCCGCTCCCGTGATCTCCGGGGCAGGAGCGGATGGGGGGGCAGAGACCGACGCCGGACCGAGCGGAAGTGGACCCGGCATCGCTGGCCGCGCCGGCGTTCCCGAGGGCGGAGCGGGGAGTGTCACCGCCCTTGGCCGACGCATGAGGCGTGCCGCCCGCACGGTGGGGCCGCGGACGGGTTTCTTCACGACCGACTTCCGCGCGGCCCGCACCGTCCCTGCCTGCGCCCGCCGGAGGCGGGCAGGCAGGCCAGCGGCCCGAGCGGCGGGTGCAGGCGGCGTCTCCGTCTGGGGGGGGGCGCGTCGTCCGCGTAGCGTCGGTCCCCTGGCGGGTTTTTTCACCACCGAGGTCCGTTTGAGCGGGGGAAACGATTTACTGGACGACGCGAGAGCGGCTTGTGGAGGGGTCGGCGCGCTGCGCGCGGCCGACAGCTTGGCGGAACCTTTGGCGGCGCCCTTGCGGGGCGATCCCCGGCGTGCCATGGTGCGTGCCTCCGGTCCTCACGAACAGCGAAGCTCCCACAGCACGGTATTATAGCGAAAAAAACTCGCTGATTCTACCCCGTCGCCATCAGGTGTCAGACACCTTTCAAAGCGGGAAAGGTGTCTGACACCGCTTGCAGACCGCGTCACCTCCAGCCGAACCGAACCAGCGCAACGACGGAGCGGCGGAACGCCGGATTGAGCAGATAGCCGACCGTCACCACCAGGTACCCGTACCCCAGCAGGGTGCGGATCTCCGGCGTGGGCCACAGGAACTGGAGGACGAACAGGCCCAGCAGCAGCAGCGCCTCCCCGAGCCCAAAGCTGAGGTTGGCCAGGACGACCAGCGCGAGCAGCGACTGGGCCGCGGTCAGAAACACCTCCTCGGCCTGCCGGGCATCCAGCACCATCGGGGCCACATGCATCCCCGAGATCGCGTAGACCAGCGGCAGCATGCCCACGAGGAGCGTCCACTGGTTGACCTTTGAGGAGATCAGCGTGCCGAGCCCGGCGGTGGGGTTGCGGCGCAGCGCGAAGATCACGGCGACGATGAACTCCGGCGATTCGGACGCCAGCGGCGCCAGCCACTGGATCAGGATGAACTCCTCGATCCCTAATCGCCTCGCGTTGTGGAGCAGGCCATCGGCGAACGGCTCCGCCGAGATGACGATCGCGTAGGCGGGCAGCACAAACAGCGCCCAGGTCGCCAGCCGCCGCCATCGGCGCGGCAAGAGCGCCAGCCGATCGGGCGGGCCGGCGAGCCCGGGCTCCTCCACATGGCCTTGGCTCGCACGGCGGATGTAGAAGACAAACAGGGCGAGGAAAAACGCCGTGTCCAAGAGCGAGAGGGTGCGCTTGAACGGAATGAAAAACGCATAGCCGGTGGCCAGCAAGAGCGTCAGCAGCTCCAGGCGCTGGGCCGGCTTGACCGTGATCTGCCGCGCGCGCGTCCGCAGCCAGTAGACCAGCAGGACCGTGGACCAGCCCATGCCGATGAGCAGCCGGTTGGCGCCGGTCATGTTGGCCGCGGCGTAGGCGGTGTAGGCGGGCTCCTTCGCCGCCTTCCACGCCAGGTACATATCGACGGCGTACTCGGGCAGCACCGCCACGAGCGCCAGGCCGGCCAGGGCAAGCGCCTGCGCGATCTCCAGCTGCGCCAGCTCCGCGCCCCAGGAGAGCAGCGTCGCCGCGCCGAAGATCGCCAGGCCCGGCAAGACGGTCGACGCCACCGGCCCGAGCGCCCCGCGGGCCACGGCGTGAATGGCGATCCACTGGCCGATGAGGAGGAGGGCGCCTGCGAGGAGGGCGTAATCCCTGACGAGGGCCGCCCCGGAGAGCGGCTTAGGTGATGACGTCGCCGACGACGGGCTCAACCTTGACACCCTTCTTCTCCAAAAAGGCGACCGCCTTCTTGAGGCTGTCCTCGGAGCCTTCCAGCTCGAGGGTGACTTCCCCCACGCTCTCGGTCACCCGGGCGCGCCGGATGTTCGGAATGACGTCGTACTCTTTCGCCATCATGTAGATGACCGGCTCTTTGATGAGGTGTTGCGGGAAGATCAACGTCACCTGCTTCCTGGCCATGCCCCCTCCTTCAATGAGGACGCGACTTACGGAGCGAAGCGAACGTCAGTCGCGGTCCGAATTGATCCCCCCACCTGTGCTCGGCCTGCCCGGCGTCGATCACGCCCATGGCGGGCAGGCCGTGTGCTCGACATCCGCCGGTCTCGGCGTCATGTGCAGCGCGCGAGCTCAACAGCCGCCAGCTCATGGATCGTGGGCGCCTGCCCACAGACCGCGCACGCCGCATCCCGTCTGACCGCAATCTCTCTGAACCGGCTGCTTGTGCCGTCGAGCACCAGCAGCCGATCCGTCAACGGCTGCCCGAAACCCAGCAACACTTTCAACGCCTCATGCGCCATGAGCGTGCCGAGGATGCCGGCGACGGGGCCGAGCACGCCGGCCTCCTGGCAGCTTGGAATCGTCCCGGCGTCCGGCGGCTCAGGGAACACGCAGCGGAAGCAGGCGCTCCGCCGTGGGAAGATGGTCAACAGCTGCCCCCGGACGTGCACCACCCCGCCGTGCACCAGCGGCGTGCCGGAGAGCACACACGCGTCGTTGACGAGGTAGCGCGTCGGGAAGTTATCCGAGCCGTCGAGCACGATGGGGTAGCCCTGGAGGAGCTTACGCGCGTTGCTCGCCGTGAGCCGCTCCTCGAGCGCGGCGACAACCGTCTCCGGGTTGAGCGCGCGCAAGGTCTCCTGCGCGGACTGCGCCTTCGGCCTGCCGACATCCGCCGTCGCGTGCAGGATCTGCCGGTGGAGGTTGTGCAGCGCCACCGTGTCGCTGTCGAGCACGCCGAGACGGCCGATCCCGGCGGCCGCCAGGTACAGCGCGGCCGGACAGCCCAGCCCGCCGGCTCCAATGACCAGCGCAGCGCTTCCCCGCAGCTTCTGCTGCCCCGCGATGCCGATCTCAGGCAGGATCAGCTGCCGGCTGTATCGCGCGATCTGTTCCTTCGTGAGTCCCATCGTGCGTCCGGTGTCTGACACTTCGCGGTCGCTTCCGTCAGCGAAGTGTCTGACACCGGCGTGCCCCGCCAGCGATCGCCGGGATAATCGAGACGTCGTCGCCGTCTTTCACCGCCGTCTGGTCGCCCTGGAGGAAGCGGATGTCTTCCTCATTGACGAACACGTTCACGAACCGGCGCAGCTTGCCGCCTGGATCGCAGATCCGCTCCTTGATGCCGGGATAGCGGCGTTCCAGATCGCCCAGCAGCTCGCTCACCGTCTTGCCCTCGCACGTCACTTCCCCCTGCCCGTTCGTCAGCCGCTGCAGCGGCGTGGGAATCCGAACCGTCACCGCCATCGCCCCTCCTTATGCAATTTGACCGGCCAGTTGCGATTCAAACGAAGCGAGCGTCGGCTTGATGCGCGCCGCCTGGCCCACCCGGCTCATCAACGGCTCCTGGGTCTTCAAGCCATTGCCGGTGATGCAGACGACGACCGACTCCCCGCGTGGAATGGTGCCCTGCTCGATGAGCTTTTTGGCCGCGGCGAGCGTCACCCCGCCGGCGGTCTCGGTGAAAACCCCTTCGGTCTCCGCCAGCAGTTTCATCGCCTCGATGATCTCGTCATCGCTGGCCGACTCCGCCCAGCCGCCCGACTCCAAGACGGCTTTCGTCGCGTAGTAGCCGTCAGCCGGGTTGCCGATGGCGAGCGACTTGGCGATCGTGTTGGGCTTGACCGGCTTGACGATGTCGGAGCGCTCCTTGATCGTGGTGACGATCGGCGCGCAGCCGGCCGCCTGCGCGGCGTACAGCTTCGGCGGCTCCTCATGCACCAACCCGAGGAGCGCGAGCTCCTTGAAGGCCTTGGCGATCTTCGTGATGAGCGAGCCGCCGGCGGCCGGGATGACGATGTGCCGCGGCGCGCGCCAGCCGAGCTGCTCGGCGATCTCGAAGCCGTAGGTCTTGGAGCCTTCCGCGTAGTAGGGGCGGATGTTGATGTTGACGAAGGCCCAGGGGTACTTGGCGCCGATCTCGGCGCAGAGCCGGTTGACCTCGTCGTAGGTGCCTTCGACCGCCACCAGGGTGGGCTGGTAGATGAGCGAGGCGATGACCTTGCCCATTTCCAGATCCGCGGGGATGAAGATGTAGCGCTTCAGGCCGGCGCGCGCGGCGTGGGCCGCCACCGCGTTGGCGAGGTTGCCGGTGGACGCGCACGCGACCGTGTCAAACCCCAGCTCGACCGCCCGGGTCAGCGCGACCGACACCACGCGGTCCTTGAAGGACAGCGTCGGATGGCAGACGGAGTCATCCTTGATGTAGAGCTCCTCGACCCCCAAGGCGCCGGCCAGCCGCCCGGCCCGGAAGCACGGCGTGAAGCCGGACGCCGGGCCCGCGGTCGGCTCCCCCTCGATCGGCAGCAGCTCCCGGTAGCGCCACAGCGACTTCGGCCTGGACGCCACGGACTCGCGGGTCAGCGTCCGGCGGATCGCGTCGTAGTCGTAGTCCACCTCGACGCTGCCGAAGCAGTACTCGCAGACGAAGACGACCTCTTTGGGGTAGAGCCGCCCGCACTCGCGGCACTTCAGTCCAATGACGGTGCTCATCGTTGTCTGAGTTTCAACAGATACCGCAAATCCTCTCGATCCTTGGCCCGACCTGCGGCGCGCTTCATCTTAATCAACGCTGGCAGAGAGGCGAAATAGGCGACCGTCCGGCCGTAACGTGACTTCACCTTGCTCTTCCAGACCTCGTCAAACGTGACCCCAGCAACATGCGGATGCACGTCCACTTCAACGGCGTACTGGCGGATCAAGAGTTTTTTTGTCAACAGGTCCTCCACACGGACGTCCGTCAGATCGTACCCGAACGCTTTCAACGCCTGCCACGCCCGTTCGGCATTGGCTTGATCGGGTCGGATAAACACATCGAGATCGAGCGTCGCCCGCGCATAGCCATGCACTGGAAATGCTGTGGCTCCAATCACCACAAAATCAACGTGGTGGTCTTTTAAGGATTTGAGAAGGCCTTCGGTGTCCACTGGCCGTCAGGAGGGCGAGCAGCTCCTGGGTCTTGCGCCGCATGAGCTCAAATCGCTGAGATGTTGTGAGCGACGTGAGAAACCGCAGCTCAAACTCGATCTCCCGCCTGGGATCATGGCGAGACACTTTCAGGACGCGCGCCCGCCTCATCCCACCATCTGGCTGTCCCGCCACTGGCGGGATCCAGCCCTCCGAGAGATCCCACCCGCATGGCCGGACGGCTCCGGCGGGGGAGCCCAGCTAGGGTGTGGGATCATGTCGCCGGCGCTCGCTTCCTGACAAGGAGCCGCACGCCCGGCTGCGCCGGCTCGCTCACGAGGATCTCATGGCCCTCGGCGCGCAGCCCGAAGGGGATCGTGTTCAACGCGTCGCCGTCATCAAGGTGGAGCTCGAGGATCCCGTTGTCGGCCATCGCGGCGAGCCGCTCGACCGCCTGGCGGTAGCCGTCCGGGCGCTTCAGGCCCCGGATATCCAGCGTGTGATCTACCCGCAACCCTGATAGTGGCATGCGACGCAACTCGACTCCGGGCTAGCCCTCAAAGTAGGGTTGGATGCTGAAGTAGCGTTCGCCGGTGTCCGGGAAGATCACGACGACGGTCTTGCCGGCGCCCAGGTCTTTCGCCACCTTGAGCGCCGCCCAGCACGCGGCCCCGGCGGAGATCCCGACGAACAGCCCCTCTTCCCGCGAGAGCCGCTTGGCGGTCTCGTAGGCCTGCTCGTCCGAGACTGTCATGATCGCATCAATCACCGCGCGATTCAAGACCTGTGGGATAAACCCGGCCCCGATGCCCTGGATCATGTGGGGGCCGGGCGCGCCGCCGGAGAGCACCGGCGAGCCCTTCGGCTCCACCGCGACCACCTTGACATGCGCCAGCTTCTTCTTCAGCACTTCCCCGACCCCGGTGATGGTGCCGCCGGTGCCGACGCCGGCGATGAAGGCGTCGAGCTCGCCCTCCGTGGCCCGCAGGATCTCCTGGGCCGTGGTCCGCCGGTGGACCTCCGGGTTGGCCGGGTTGACGAACTGCTGCGGCATGAACGCGCCCGGCGTCTGCTTCAGGATCGCCTCGGCCCGCCTAACCGCCCCCATCATCCCCTCCGAGGCCGGGGTCAGCACGATGTCCGCCCCGTAGCTCTTGAGGATTTGGATCCGCTCGGCGCTCATGGTCTCCGGCATCGTCAGGATGGTCTTGTAGCCCTTGACCGCGCAGAGCATCGCCAGGCCGATGCCGGTGTTGCCGCTCGTCGGCTCCACCACCGTCGCGCCGGGCTTCAACAGGCCGCGCGCCTCGGCGTCCTCGATCATGGAGAGGCAGATGCGGTCCTTGACGCTGCCGCCCGGATTGAACGACTCGAGCTTCGCGAGGATCGTGGCCATGCGCGGCTCGACGATCCGCGCAAGCCGCACCATCGGGGTGTTCCCGATGAGCTCCACGATGCTCTCGGCGACTTTCTGCTGTCTGACGGCGTTCGGCATCGGCCTTATCCCATCCGATGCAGGTGGAGCGTGCCCGGCCCGATCTCGCGCACCTCGAAGCCGCGCGAGGCCGCCCACACCAGCAGATCGTGTGTGACGTCCGGCGCGTTGACGCGCACGTCCACGCCCTGCCCCGGCGCCAACGGCCCTATCGCCCGCGCCACAACCGCCAGCGCCTGGGCGCACAGCATATCCCGCACGTCCACCAGCATTATAAAGTGCCTGGCACTTCGCCGCTTCGAATTTCGGCGCGCTGCACCGGCTCCTCCGTAATCCGGGACCCATCGATCCGGAAGCTGCGGATCACCGGACGCGCCTGATCCTTCAGCGACACGAGCACGTACGAGACATCCGGCGAGATGGCGAGGCTGACGTCCACGGACGACGGATACGCCCCGCTGGCGGTGTGCGAGTGATAGATCGCCGCAAGCTGCTGCTGGCGCTGCCGCATCAGCTGCTCCACCTGCAGCTGCTCCTTCGGGTCCATCGCATACCCGATCGGGCTGTCTTCCACGTTGCGCATGGGGTACACCTGGACAGCCGCGCGCGCCGCGTCCCCGCGCGCCTGCGCCAGGTACCCGCACGCCTCCTTCGGATACCGACTCTGGCAGTGCGCCACCATCTCGTCGTATAGTCCCCTCGACAGGATGAGCATGTGCTCTAGGCTCGGGGCTCGGGGCTCGGGGCTCGGGGTACTTGCCCAGAGCCCACAGCCCGGAGCCCAGAGCGACCGGCGGATGTCATGCGAGTCCCCAGCGCACCCGCACCTCGTGCTCCAGGCGCTTGAAGACGAGGCCGTCCACGAGGATCCCGATGGCCGCGATGAGCAGCATGAGGGCGAGCAGCCGGTCCATCTGTTGGGTCTTCGCGACCTGGTTGAGCCGCTGGCCCAGCCCGCTGACCGAGGTCAACAGCTCCCCGGCCATCAGGGCGCGCCAGCCGAACGCCCACGCCAGCCGCAGCCCATTGACGACCTTCGGGATGGCGGCCGGCACGACCACGAACCAGAAGTAGTGGACGCCGCGCGCGCCCATCGTCCTGGCCGCGCGCCGGATGAGCGGCGGTACCTCGCGGATGCCGGTGTCCGTTTCCACCATGACGATCCCGGCCGCCCCCAGCAGCACCGTGAAGATCACCGCCTGCTCGGTCATGCCGAACCACAAAATCGACAGGGGCACCCAGGCGGCGCCTGGAATGGCGTGAAGGGCGACGGCGAAACTGCCCAGGAGCTGATCGATGAGCGGCAGGCGGCCGAGCAGGATGCCGCCTCCGATGCCGATGAGCATGACGAGGCTGTAGCCAATCGCCATCCGCCTGGCGCTGCCGCAGAGCGCCTGGCGGAATTCCGGATCCGCGAGATCGGTCCCGAGCACCGGCAGCACATGCCGCAGGAGTGAGGGCCACCCGGACCAGAGCCACGAGGCCAGCTCCCACAAGATCACGAACGTCACCAGGGATGGCCACGTCAAAAACGTGTACCCCGGCGGGAACAGGGCGCGGAGCAGCCTGCGGATTGGCATGGGCTAGCTGTGCATCCCGAGCGAGCGGTCCGGGGGTGTGGCATGCTGCGCTTCCGGAAAGTGCACCTGCTCGCCCAATTCCTCCCGCAGCACCTGCTCGACCTCATCGCCGAGCAGGCCGAGGATCTTGTGCTGGTGCGCCAGCAGCGCGGCATCCTCAGCATGCCGCGGCCTCGGAAGGGTGATGCGCTCGACCTCGCGCACCCGCCCGGGACGCGCCGACATGACATAGACGCGGTCCGCCAACCCGATGGCCTCCCGGACGTTGTGGGTCACGAAGATGATCGTCGGCCGCGCGAGCTCCCAGATCTCAAGCAGCTCGTTCTGGAGGACCGCCCGCGTCTGCGCGTCGAGCGCCGCGAACGGCTCGTCCATCAACAGCACCTCGGGCTGCAGCGCGAGGGCGCGCGCGATCGCCACCCGTTGTTTCATCCCGCCTGAGAGCTGATGGGGAAACGCGCGGGTGAAGCGGGACAGGTGCACGAGCTTGATGAACTCGAGGGCCCGCGCGCGCCGCTTCGCGTTCGGCACCCGGGCCATGCGCAGCCCGAACTCGACGTTGCCGAGGACGTTCAGCCACGGGAACAGCGCCGCGTCCTGAAACACGACGACCCGGCTCGGGGACGGCCCCTCCACGGGGCGGCCGTTGACGAGCACGGCGCCGGATGTCGGCTGGTCCAGCCCGGCGATCAGGTGGATGACCGTGCTCTTGCCGCAGCCCGACGGGCCGAGCAGGCACACGAACTCCCCTTCCTCCACGACGAAGGTGATGTCGTGGAGCACGTCAAGGGTCTGCCCGTTGTGGGGAAAAGACTTAAAAACATGTTGGAGCTCAACACGCATGTCTGCGCCTGTCCCGCGCCCGCAGCGCCTCGATTAACACCGCCGCCACCTCGGGTCGCGAGACTTCCGGTGGCGGCGGTGTCCCGGCCTGGAGGAGTTCGCGGACCTTGGTGCCGCTCAAGCTGACGTGCCGCGACGGCTCATGCGGGCAGGTCTTGCTGGAGGCCATGCCGCCGCATGCCGTGCAGTAGGCCGCGTTCTCGAAGCGCAGCGGGGTGATGCCGATCTCCTCCGGCGAGAACTCGTCGAAGATGCGCTGCGCGTCGTACGTGCCGTAGAACTTGCCCACCCCGGCGTGGTCGCGGCCGACGATGAAGTGGGTGCAGCCGTAGTTTTTCCGGATGAGCGCATGGAAGATCGCCTCGCGCGGACCGGCATAGCGCATCGATGACGGGTTGACGGCCAGGAGGGCGCGATCCTTGGGGAAGTAGGTCGCCAGCAAGACCTCGTAGCTCTTCATCCGGACGTCCGCTGGCACGTCATCGCCCTTGGTCTCCCCGACGATCGGATGGAGCAGCAGGCCGTCGCAGATCTCCAGGGCGCACTTCTGCAGATACTCATGGGCGCGATGGATCGGGTTGCGGGTCTGGAAGGCCGCGATGCGCCGCCACCCGCGCTCCGCAAAGATCCGCCGCGTGTCCGCCGGGTCCAGCCGGTACGGCAGAAACGTCGTCGGCTTGGGCCGGTTCACCACGCTGACGCGTCCGCCGAGGTAGACCTCCCCGATGGACTTCAGCCGCGCCACAGCCGGGTGCGCCGCATCGGTGGTCCGGAGCACCTCCTGGGCTTCCTGGGTCTTGTCCGGAACGTACGTCTCCTCCAGGTGCAGCACCGCGACGACCGCGCCGTTCGAGGTCAGCGCCACGTCCCCTGTGAGCCCCTGCGCCTGCTCGCGGCTCACCGCCAGGGTGACCGGGATCGTCCAGACGGCGCCGTCAGTCAGCCGGCGCCGCCTGACGACACTCTCATAGTCGGCGTTCCCCAGAAACCCCTCGAGCGGGCTGAAGCCGCCGATCGCCAGCATCTCGACGTCGGAGAGCCCCCAGGCATCCAGCTCCACCTTCGGCAGCCGGCTCGCCTTCGCCAACAACTCGTCCCGCAGCTTGCCCTCGACGATCCGGTTCACCAGCATGCCGCCGTGCGGTGCAATCAGCGTCGTCATGGCTCTCCTCTGCTAAAAGGTGTCAGACACCTTTCCCGCCTTGAAAAGTGTCTGACACCTTTTGATCATGCCATATATGACAAAATACGTCAATGTATAATTTCTATTTTCCCATTCAATGTTTACTTAATAACTAGGAATACTAGGCTGCGCTCTTGCGAGACTTCAGGTAGGCGAGCCGGGCTTTGAGGGTTTTCTCAAAGCCGAGGTCGGTCGGCTCATAGTAGGCAGGCGTGGGGCCGGCGGCTGGCGGCAAGTAGGCTTGCTCGACGTGATGCTCGGGAAAGTCGTGCGCATATTTGTAGTCCTTGCCCCGTCCCAGCTGCTTTGCGCCCTGGTAGTGGGCGTCTTTCAGGTGGGTGGGCACCTCGAACGTGCGGCCCTCTTCGACATCCTTCAAGGCCTTCTCGATCCCCAGGTACGCCGCGTTCGATTTCGGCGCGCAGGCCACGTAGACCGCGGCCTGGGCAAGCGGGATCCGGCATTCTGGCAGCCCCACGAACTCCGACGCGTGCATGGCGGCGATGGCCACGACCAGCGCCTGCGGGTCGGCGTTGCCCACGTCCTCCGCCGCGCAGATGACGAGGCGGCGGGCGATGAAGCGGGGGTCCTCGCCGGCGTAGAGCATCTTGGCCAGCCAGTACAGCGTCGCGTGCGGATCCGAGCCGCGCATCGACTTGATGAAGGCGGAGATCGTGTCGTAGTGCGCGTCGTCCTGCCGGTCGTAGACGACCGCTTTCTTCTGGATGGATTCCTCGACGGCTGCCAGCGTCAACGGGATCACGCCGTCCTGGCCTTTCGGCGTGGTCAGCGCCGCCACCTCCAGGGCGTTGAGCGCCCGGCGGGCGTCCCCGTCGCAGACCGTCGCCAGGTGCTCCAGCGCGTCTTGGTCGGCGCGGATCGGCAAAGCACCTAACCCGCGCTCCTGGTCCGCCAGCGCCCGATGGAGAAGCGTCAGGATCTCGGCGCTCGCCAGCGGCTTGAACTCGCATACCAGCGACCGGGACAACAGCGCCGAGACGATCGAGAAGAAGGGGTTGAAGGTCGTGGCGCCGATCAGAATGGGGTTGCCTTGCTCGACATCGGGCATGAGCACATCCTGCTGGGCCTTGTTGAACCGATGGATCTCGTCGATGAACAGGATCGTGCGCTTGCCCTCGAGCTGCGCCCGCTCCTTGGCGCGCGCGATCGCCTTGCGCAGCTCCTCCACGCCCGAGGCGGTGGCGTTGAGCGGCTCAAACCGGGCGCGCGTCGCCTGGGCCACGAGGTGGGCGAGGGCGGTCTTGCCGGTGCCCGGCGGCCCGTAGAGGATGAGCGAGGTGACCCGGTCGGCCTCAATGGCGCGGCGCAGCAGCTTCCCCGGCCCCACGAGGTGCTCCTGGCCGGCGAACTCCTGGAGGGTCCGCGGGCGCACGCGCGCCGCCAGCGGCTGCGGGATTGCTGCGCGAGTCTGCGGCTCTTCGAAGAGGTCCATGGGGAGAAAAAGATAGCCCCGCTTCTGCCGTGGGCTCAAACCACGCTGAACCCCTGGTGCAAGTGGGTATCCTCTCCGGGGGGACGTCGCGTCCCAGACGTGCCGGGCCGGCTTGCCCCGACGGAAGGCGGATTCCCTCAGACGTGGTGTTGGCTCACGTGAATCGAGCCTCACGCACAGCGCAGGGCTGCTCTTAGGCTAGCACCGGGGCGCCAGAAACGCAAACGCAAAATTGGTACCGGGTCCCATTGTTCTCTCGGTCTCGCCAAGGAAAAATGGGACCCCGTACCGTTTGACCCCCTCACTCCGCTTCGATGACAGGACCTTTGCCGATGTCGTGGATGCCGCACTCGGTTTTGCTCTGGCCGACCCACCGCCCGGAGCGCGGATCGTTGGGGTCCACCGGCTTCTGGGTGCAGGGATAGCAGCCGATGGAGGTGTACCCCTGGTGCCAGAGGGGGTGGTAGGGGAGATCGTGCCGGGTCAGGTAGGCGTGGAGGTCTTTCGGGGTCCAGGCGGCCAGGGGGCAGACCTTGACCAGCCCGGTCGCCAGCACTTCGACGAAAGGGGTGGTGGCCCGGCTGGGGGCGTCGGTGCGGCTGATGCCGGTGATCCAGCAGCGCAGGCCGGCCAGGGCGCGCTCGGTCGCTTCCACTTTATAGTCGCCGCAGCAGTAATCCGGATGGCCAAGCGGCAGGTGCGCGTGTTCGCGCTTGAACCGCTCGACGTCCATCCGCGTCGTGAACACGGTGAGGTTGAGGTGGAACCGCTGGCGCAGCGCCTCCATGAACTGGTGCGTCTCCGGAAACAGAAAGCCGGTGTCCACCGTCCGGATGCTGATCTGGGGATCGATCTGGATCGCCAGGTGGATCAGCGCGGCGCTCTTCGCGCCGAACGAGGAGGTCATCGCGACATCCGGGCGGAACGTCTCCACCCCCCAGCGGATGATCTCGCTGGGGTTGGCGGAGGCAAACTGCCCATTCATCCGCTCAGCGTCTTGAGGCGTAAAGGCTTCCACGGTCATGTGCAACATGTCGAACGACCAGGCGCGCTCCCTGCGCCAGCGGCGGGGATCCAGCCGCGCTGCTCCAGATAGCCCAAGATGGCCTTCAGGCTTTCGGCCTCGGTCTGCTGCTCGGTATCCACGGTAATTTCCGGCGCAAGCGGCGGCTCATACGGGTCGGAGACGCCGGTGAAGTTCTGGATCTCCCCGGCCAGGGCTTTCTTGTAGAACCCTTTCACGTCGCGCCGCGTCAGCTCCTCGATGGAGCACTGCACGTACACCTCGATGAAGTCGCCGATCTCGCGGCGGTTGTAGTCGCGGACTTCCCGGTAGGGCGAGATCGCGGCGCTGATCGCGATCACGCCGTTGCGGGTCAGCAGCTTGCACACGTAGCCGATGCGCTTGATGTTCGTGTCGCGATCGTCCTTGCTGAACCCCAGCCCCTTGCTGAGGTTCGTCCGCACCTCATCGCCGTCGAGAATCTCCACGTTCAGCCCCCGGCGGCGCAGCTCCTGCGCGACCTGCCCAGCCAGCGTGGACTTCCCGGCCCCCGACAGTCCGGTGAACCATAAGGTAAACCCTCGGCTCATGATTCCTCTCCCGGTGCCAGACACCTAAAGGTGTCAGGCACCGGCATTGTAGCATCTACCGGAGCTGCGCGCCAAGCTGCTCGACCAGCGCCTGCCCGATCCGCCGGTGGAGGGCATCCGCCTCCTCCGCGGTCAGCGTCCGGCGGGGATCACGATACTCCAGGGCAAAGGTCAGGCTGACCCTGCCGGCCGGCACCGGCTTGCCGGTGTAGCGGTCGACCAGGTCCACGCGGCCGGCCCACGCGCCGCCGGTCTGACGGATCAGCCGCTCGATCGAGGCGCAGGGGGTGGTGTCGCTCACGGTCAGGGACAGATCCCGCTTGACCGGCGGGAACGTCGGTGGGGGCTCTACCGTTCGCCGACCGCGCTCCGCGGCCATCGGCGCGTCGAGGGAGAGCTCCGCGATCCAGGCTTCCTGCGACAGGTCCAGTGCCTCCAGGATCGCCCGCGAGACCTGGCCGGCTACGCCCACGACCCGCCCGTCTACCTTCAGCGACGCGCCGGATCCCGGCTGCGCCCAGGGCACCTCGGCACCGCTCGCCTCACACGACCTGTCGTACAGCCGGCCAACCAGCGTTTCGACCAATCCCTTCAGGCGGAAAAAGTCGCACGGCTGCGCGCGCTGCCAGTCGCGGCTCCAGGCACCGGCCAGCGCCAGGCCAAGACTCATCCGCTCCTGGCGGGCGCCTGGTGGGATGATGGCGCCGAGCTCGAAGAGCCGGACACCGGCCAGCCCCTGGGTGAGATTCCGGCGGATCGCCTGCATCAGCCCGATCGCCAACGAGGGACGGAGGAAGGCGTGGTCTTGGCTCAGCGGGTTTGCCAGCTTGACCGCCTGACCGGCGCTGAATCCAAACCGAGCCAGGTCGGCTTCGGAGACCAGGGCCCAGCTGATCGCTTCGGTCAGCCCCAAACTCGCGCACAGGCAGCGCAGCACCTGGAGCCGCCGGGAGCCGTCCGACTCTTCGGCGGGGGCTCCCGTCAGGCGGCCGACCGGCGTCGTCGACGGCAACCGGTCATAGCCGATCAGCCGCGCCAGCTCTTCGTAGAGATCCACCTCCTGCCGCAGGTCCTGGCGAAAGGACGGCGGAAACACCTGCAGGGGGGCGCTGGCTCCGGCCGAGGCGATGCGGCACGAGAGCCTGGCGAGGCTCGTGCGAATGGTCGGGGTATCGATCCGCGTCCCCAGCCAGCGGCAGAGACGTTGCGCGTCCAAGGGAATGGCGGCTCGTTTGGGCGGCTTGGCCCCGACATCGAGCAGGCGGATCTGCCGGCCGCCGGCGAGCTGTTGGATCAACGCCGCGGCTCTGGCCGAGGCCGCCTCCACCCCCTCAGGATCCACCCCGCGCTCGAACCGGTAGGAGGATTCGCTGGCCAGGCCCAGGCGGCGCGCGGCGCGGCGGATGGTCAGCGGATCAAACCACGCGCTTTCCAGCAGGACGGCGGTGGTCTGCGGGATGACCTCGCTGCCCGTCCCGCCCATGATGCCGGCGATGGCCACCGCCTGCCGGGCATCGGCGATCACCAGCGTGTCGGATGACAGCGCGCGGCGGATGCCGTCCAGCGTCGTGAGCAGCTCATTGGCCCGCGCCCGCCGCACGAGGATGGTCCCTTCAGCGAGCCGGTGGTGGTCAAACGCGTGGAGCGGCTGGCCGCACTCCAGCAGCACGTAGTTCGTGATATCAACGACGTTGTTGATCGGGCGGGCGCCGCACGCCGTCAGCCGCCTCTGCATCCAGGCCGGCGATGAGCCGATCCGCACGCCTTCGATCAACCGCCCGATGTACCGCCGGCACCCCGCTCGGTCCTCGACGCGAATCGCCAACTGCGCTCTGGGCTCTGGGTTGCGGGCTCTGGGCTGGCTTTTGCCCCAAGCCCCAAGCCCTGAGCCCTGAGCCAATGGGAGCTTCAGACGCTGTCCGGTGAGGGCCGCCACTTCGCGGGCGACGCCGATGATCGAGAGGCAGTCCGGCCGGTTCGGCGTAATCTCCAGATCCAGCACCGGCTCGCCGTCCACCTGCTCGATGCTGACGACTTCCAGGCCGGCCATCGTCAGCCGCTTCGCCAGCGCCTCCGGCGACAGCCGTACCGCCACGTAGTCCCTCAACCACCCCAGCGGAACCTTCATCGTGAGAACTGCTCCAGGAAGCGCAGATCGTTCTCGAAGAAGAGGCGGATGTCGGTGAGGCGGTGTTGGAGCATCGCAATGCGCTCGACGCCCATGCCGAAGGCGAACCCCTGCACCGCGCGCGGATCGTAGCCGACCGCCTTGAAGACGTTCGGGTGCACCATCCCGCAGCCCATGATCTCCAGCCACCCCTTCTGGCCGCACGTGGAGCAGCCCGTGCCCCGGCACGCCGCGCAGGCGATGTCCACTTCGGCCGACGGCTCGGTGAACGAGAAGAAATGCGGGCGGAACCGCGTCAAGGTCTTGGCGCCGAACAGGGTTTTCAGAACCTGCTCCAGCACGCCTTTCAGGTCGGCGAACGAGGTGCGCTCGTCCACCATCAGCCCCTCGACCTGGTGGAACATGAAGCTGTGGCTGGGATCCAGCGGGTCGGGCCGAAACACCTTGCCTGGCACCACAACCCGCAGCGGCGGCCGGCAATGCTCCATCACGCGGATCTGCACCGGCGAGGTGTGGCTGCGCAGCACGAGCCGGCCCTTCGACGGCTGCGGCGAGGGCAGATCGACGAAGAAGGTGTCGAACGCCTCGCGGGAGGGGTGGTCTTTCGGGATGTTGAGCGCGTCGAAGTTGTACGCTTCGAACTCTACCTCCGGCCCCTCGACGACCTCAAACCCCATCGGCGTGAAGCACGAGATGATCGCGTGGGTCGTCTGCGTGATGGGATGGAGCCGGCCGACTGGGACGGCCAGCCCCGGCAAGGTGAAATCGATCGCCGGCGCCTGCGAGCCGGCCGCAACCGTCTGCCGCTTGGCGGCCAGCGATGTTTCAAGGAACGTTTTCAGCTCGTTGCCGCGCTTGCCGACCGCGGCCCGCTGCTCCGGTGGAAGCTGCGGCAGCGACCGGAGAACCTCGGTCAGGCGGCTCTTGCGCCCCAGGAACCTGACGCGCAGCCGCTCCAGCTCATCCGGCGAGGCGACCTGGCCGAAGGCCGCCGTCGCCTCGGCGCGCAGCTGCTCCAGTTCCTGCAACGCGTCCATCGGCCTCACGGGGACTTGTCGGTGAACACCCACACGCGGCAGGGCGCGTTGCGCACGACGTGCTCCACCGTCGTCCCCAGGGACGAAAGCCCTGCGGGGATCATGTGGGGCTTGGCGCCGAGGATGACGAGGTCATAGCCGCCGTCCCGGGCCAGCTCCACGATCGTCTCCCCGGCAAACCGCGCCTGCTTGACCTGGGCTTCGATCGGCACCTCGTACTCCCGCCCGATGGCCTGCGCCTGCTCCATGATCGAATCCGCCAGCCCCAGCTTCTCCGGAAAGAACGTCTCCAGCGGCAGCGACGGCGGGATCTCGATCACGTGCAGCGCCGTGAGGTCCGCGTTGTGCGTCTTCGCGGTGCGCGCGGCGAACTGGATCATCTCGTTGAGGTTGGCGCTGATCGTGGGCACGAGGATCTTTTTCACGCTCACGGGCTTGTAGCCGGGGATCTGCAGCTTCTCGATCTCGACGCGCCCCGTGGCCGGCAGCCGCTGCTTGCGCCGGTACCAGAGGTACGCCGCCAGGCCGGTGCCCATCCACAGGAAGCCGAGGTTGCGCCCGGCGGGCTTCGTGAGGATGACATCCACCCACACCGCCGCCGTCCCCAACAGGCCGAGCAGCGCCGGGAGCGGCAGCTCGACCCGCCCCAGCACAACGTTCCAGCCGACCTTGAACGGACGTTTGAGGTCCGGCTGGCGGATCCGCAGCCCGAGCAGCGACAGGTGTGCCAGGGCGAACGAGAGCATGGCGCCGAAGTTGTACAGCTCGGCGATGTGGGTGAGGTTGCGGGCCATGATGACCACGGCGGCGGCGACGCCGGTGAACGCGATCAGCGACACATAGGGGGTCTTGAACCGCGGGTGGAGCCGATAGAACAGCCGCGGCAACGTGAAATGCTCGCTCATCGCAAAGGTCAGCCGTGAGGCCCCGACGAGCCCGGCGTTCGCCGCCACGAGCAGGATCGTGGCGCCCAACAGCCCCACCCACGGCGCCAGATACTCGCGGCCGAAGGGCATCGACGCCGCAATGCCGGCGATGGGGTCTTCCAGGTACGCGGTGGTGAGCTCCTGCGGCGTGAGCGCCGTCAGCGCGATCACGGAGATGCCGAAGTACAGCACGAAGAGGGTAACCATCGTGCCGATCATCGCGCGCGGCAGGGTGCGATTGGGATGGCGCGCCTCGCCCGCCAATTGGGAGATGGACTCGATGCCGATATAGGCCACCATGGCCATCCCGACCCCCTTGAAAAACTGCTCCCAGGTTGGCGACCACGCATGGTCGGTGCCGACCTGCATGTGGAACCAGAGCTGCTGCAGGTGCGTCCAGAACACGCCGGGCTGGGCGATCCGCAACAACAGGACCAGCCCCAGCGTGATGATCGCCAGCTGGGTCGCGATGTCAAAGATGCACAACAGCAGCGAGACGCGGGTCGATTCCTTGATCCCCACGACGTTCAGCCCCAGCAGCAGCCCCAGCACCATCAGGGTGAAGGGGACGTTGCCCACGGAGGTCTTCAGCGCCGGCACGAGGTTGCTCAGGTAGGGGCCGATGGAGTAGGCCGAGATGGCGATCGTGACGATGTAGTCGAGTAAGAGGGCCCATCCGGCGACGAAGGACATGAGGTCGTTGAAGGCGTAGCGGGCGAAGCTGCAGGAGCCGCCGGATTCCGGCATCGCCGTCGAGAGCTCGGCGTAGCTCATGACGGTGCAGAAGAAGACGACCCCGGCCAGCGCGAGGGCCAGGGGCGCTGCCCCGAGGGCGTAGAGCGTGGTCACGCCGAGGGCGTAGTAGATCGAGGAGCCGACGTCGCCGTAGCCGATGGAGAAGAGCTGCGGGGTGCCGAGGACGCGATGGAGGCTCCCGCGGTCCACCACGGTAACCCGCGACTCCTCCTGATGGGAAAAATCAATCGTCCGGTCGTCCATCATCGTTGCGCAGCCAGAAGGGTCAGGCACTTTTCAAAGCGGGACACTTGTGGAAAAGTGCCTGACCCCTTTTCGGATCGCTAGTTGGTCGTCACCTGCGCGATCAGTTGGTCGAAGGCGCCCTGGTCGTTGAGCGCCAGCTCCGCGAGCTGCTGGCGGTTGAGCCGCACGTCCGCCTTCCGGAACGCGGCCATCATCCGGCTGTAGGTGAGGCCGCGCGCGCGGGCCGCCGCGTTCAGCCGGATGACCCACAAGTGGCGGAACTCCCGTTTTTTCACCTTGCGGTCGCGGGTCCGGTAGGCCTTGGCCCGCATGACCGTCTCTTTGACCTTGCGCAGGTGCAGCCGCCTGGCGCCGTAATAGCCCTTGGCCTGCTTCAGCAGCCGTTTGCGACGGCGCCGAGACGCGACCGCCCACTTCACCTTCGCCATCGTCCCCTCCCTCTACAAGGTGTCAGACCCCTTTCAAAGCGGGAAAGGGGTCTGACACCATTTCCACTGGCACCGGCAGTGTCACGTCCCATACGGCAACAGGGAGCGGATCTTGCGCTCATCCACAGCCGCGAGCAGCTGCCGCCGGCGCTTCTGCCGTTTGATCTTCCGGCGCTTTCCCGCCAGCAGATGCCGCCGGCCCGTGCGGAACCCCAGCAACTCGCCGCGGCCGGTGACCTTCAGCCGCTCCTTCACGCCTTTGACGGTTTTGAGCTTCGGCATCTTTATGCCGCCCCCTCTTCTTTGACGCCCTGCGCCGTC
>Ga0114945_10000379_pt1 | contig 28683 bp, 34 predicted proteins | sample OV2TP3_FD_87194 | JGI IMG/M metagenome (GOLD analysis project Ga0114945, IMG submission 87194) | Hot spring microbial communities from Beatty, Nevada to study Microbial Dark Matter (Phase II) - OV2 TP3 | ecosystem: Environmental > Aquatic > Thermal springs > Hot (42-90C) | place: USA: Beatty...
ACCGCCTTCAGCTTGAACTCAGCGGTGTAGCGATGAACCTTCCTTGGACCTCTGATTCTGGCCATCAGACACCCCCCTTTCGAGCGTTAGGCCAGAGTGTCTACTTTAGCGGGTCAACTTCTGAGGGATAAGATGCAAGTCTGTTAGAATGCCCGCATGGAACAGGCCGTCACCTTCCAGGATGCGGAAGGACACAAGGCCGCGGGCATCCTCGCAACGCCGGCGGAGCCGACGGATCGGATCGCCGTGCTCTGCCACGGCTTCCTCTCAAACAAGAACAGCAACACCAACAGGACCCTGACGGCCTTGCTGGTTCCCATGGGCATCGCCACGTTCCGGTTTGATTCCTTCGGTCAGGGTGAGAGCGAGGGGCCGTTCGAGCGGATCACCGTGACGACCGTCCTGAACCAGGCACTGGCGGCACTGGCCCTTGTCGCGACGAAAGGCTACCGGCGGATCGGCCTGGTCGCCTCCAGCTTCGGCGGCCTGGCGGCTATTCTGGCCGCGGCTCAATGGAAGAAGTTAGCCTGCCTTGCGCTGAAGTGTCCCGTGCCGGACTTCCCAGAGATGCTGCACCTGGAACTCGGCGACGACGGGATGGCTGAGTGGAAGGCCACCGACACGATCCCAAACATCGTGCCGGGCGAAAGCGGGCGCATCAAGCTGTCGTACACCTTCTACGAGGACTGCATGCGCCATCTCGGGTACGATGCGGCCAAGGCCGTCATGGCGCCGACCCTCATTGTCCACGGTGCTCACGATGAGTACGTGCCGCCCCGCCAGATTCTGCGATTATCGGAATCGCTCGGAGGGCCGAACTCCGTAGCGTGGCTGCCCGACGCCGATCACCACTTCTCCCGGCCGGAGGACTTCCAGACGATGACGACCCTGCTGAGCAACTGGGTCGCCGATCACCTGAACGGTCCATCAAACTTCGGAATCGGCTGACCCGCTACTCATCTCCTCCCTTTCAATAGTCCGAAAGCAGCGGAAGGGTGCGGGTGGCGCGTAGCTGGGCGCCCGCGGCTACACCCGCAGGAGCCAGATGAATTCTGCTGAAACGAAAAAGTTGTTGATTGCGTGGCCGAGGATGCCCGGCAGCAGGCTGCGGGTCCGCTCATAGGCCAAGGCCCAGAGTATCCCGCTCCAGAAGACCGAGATGAATCCCATTGTGCCGTAGCCGTGCACGAGAGCAAAAATGCCTGCGCTCACCAACACCGCCGGCCCCGCTCCCAACCGCCTGCGAAAGGTTGCATAGAGCACGCCACGAAACGTGATCTCTTCAACAACCGGCGCCCACACGATACTGTCGAGCGCCACGCTTGCAACCAGCCATGACGGTCCCCACAGCAGCTCTTCCAGAAACCCGTCGGCCCAGTGCGTCTTGAGCTGAAACGCGGTTCCGACGAGGCCGATCCCCGCCTCCCCCATCAACGACAGCCCGATGATGACCACCGTGACGCTCCCCAATCGAACCGCTCCACCGGCCGGCGGCTGGAGCCCGAAGGCCCCCAGCGCCGACGCGCCCTTGGCCGCAAGGTACCACCCCGTCCACACCAACATCGGCGCACCGGCCGCAAGCGTGGACAAGCCGACGAGCGGGGACTCCTTCGGCAAAATGGAAGGGAGCAGTGCGCTCATGACGAGAAACCCCAATGTTCCCCGGATGAACAGACCGTACCCTTCCTGAGTCGTCCAGGCTGGAGGCACCAGAGCGTCTCCGATCCGGACATCGGAGCGTCGTGCCACGATCCGCCACAACACGCCTCCACCCAGAACGAGCAGGACCAACTCCCCTAAGACCAGGATGCGCCGACGGTGCAGCAGCGAATCGCCCCGTGCCGCAATCGCCGATTCGGCTTCCGTCCGGCTGCTCTTGTCGCCGATCCCGGCCGCCACACGCGCAGCCAGGACATCGGCAAACCAGCCGGAAGGGAGACCCTCGCGTATTTCCGTCAGCACTTTCCGACCCGTCTCGAGGTCGGGAGGCGCTTTCATGTAGGCGGCGCGCACCCATCCAGCCATGCGGGCGCTGGCATCGTCCCGGAACTCCCACGGGACGATCGCGACGCTCACCCGGTTCACCTGGCCGGCTTCCGCGAGGAGGATCACCCTATTAAGCCGCACCAAGGGAGATTCAACGGCATCGCCAAGTTCGTCATACCAGGCGATCGAGTCGTTCAGCGTATCATCGTCTCCCGAGAAACCCAGGTACAACATCCGCTCCCAGGCAGGCGCTCGGAGCAGCGCGTCTCGAAGGTCCATTTCACGGGTCACGAGCCGCTCCAAAGAATCCTCAGGGAGCTCAAGCCGGTCCAGCGGTGTCGCGGTGGAGAAGTAGAGATAGCCCCCGATCAGAATCCCCACAAGAATCGTGCAGAGGACGGTGACCCATGCGGAAAAAAACGAGCTGCGTGACGGCGTGGGAACGGATGAGGGAGCACCCGATAATGCGTGATCAGGCGTCGGGTGCGGGTCTGTTGGTGGAATCGGCTCCGGATGCTGATCTGACATGAGTCGAAAGTATAGCACCGTTTCGGCGAGTTGCAGGGCGACGATTTGGAACCGCAGTCGTCGGCGAGTATAATACCGCGCATGAAACATCCCGTGTCCGAGCTGGTGCCATCGCCTCGTCTGCTGCTGGGGCCGGGACCCAGCCTGGTTCACCCACGCGTGCTCCGCGCGATGAGCACGCCGCTGCTCGGCCACCTGGACCCGGAGTTCCTCACGATCATGAACGAGGTGCAGGTCCAACTGCGGGCGGTCTTCCAGACGGAGAATCCCTTTACGATCGCCATCTCGGGCACCGGCTCGGCCGGAATGGAGGCGGCGCTGATCAATCTCGTCGAACCGAACGACACGGCGATCGTCGGCGTGAACGGCGTATTCGGAACCCGTATGGCCGACATCGTCGGACGGTGCGGCGGGACAGCCGTGAAGATCGAGGTGCCGTGGGGGCAGGTCTTCGATCCGCAGCAGATTGAGGACGCCTTGAAACGGGCGGGGCGTGTGAAGGCGGTGGCGCTGGTCCACGCGGAGACCTCGACCGGAGCCCACCAACCGTTGGAGGCGATGGGCAAACTCTGCCGCCGGCACGGCGCCCTGTTAGTGGTGGACGCGGTCACCTCCCTCGCCGGCGTCCCCGTCCAGGTGGACGATTGGGAGATCGATGCCTGCTACAGCGGGACGCAGAAATGTTTGAGCTGCCCACCGGGACTTTCGCCGCTCACCCTGAGCCCTCGCGCCCTGGAAACGATCAAGGCACGCAAGGGGAAGGTGCAGAGCTGGTATCTGGATCTCTCGCTGATCGCAGACTATTGGGCCGAGGGCAAGCGCGCCTACCACCACACCGCGCCCATCAGCATGGTCTATGCGCTCCGGGAGGCCCTGCGTCTCGTGATGGAAGAGGGCTTAGAGGCACGCTTCGCCCGCCATCGCCGCAACAGCACCGCCCTCATGTCCGGACTTGCGGCGTTCGGGTGCTCGCCTCAGGCACAGGATAGGCACCGACTCCCCATGCTCAACTGCGTCATGGTGCCACCCGGCATAGACGAAGCTGTCGTCCGCAAAGCGCTACTCGCCGAATTCGGCATCGAGATCGGGGGCGGGTTAGGCCCGCTTGCCGGCAAGGTCTGGCGTATCGGATTAATGGGAGAGTCGAGTCGTTATGAACATGTGATGACCCTCCTGTCCGCTCTCGAACAGATCGCCCGCCGGCACGGATTGGAGGCCAAGCCCGGAGCCGCCCTCAACGCAGCCCTCCATGCCTACGCCTCATCGAGCTGAAGCGGACAAGACCGAAGAAGGAACGCTGACCATGCACAGATTGGCGAGCCACAGACCCTACCGGTGGCTCACGCCTGTGATCCTCATGGTGGCGATCGTAGTCCTGGCCACAGGCGCTCTCAGTATCCTTTACGTCGAGGGCCACCTGATCGCAACCACAGGGGAAAGCTTGGCTCTGGCCGCCACCGATATCGCGGACATGCTGGATCGGATTCTCTTCGAACGTTACAGCGATACTCTGGTTCTCTCTCAGGCCGCGGTCTTTCAGGGACGCGACCGGAAGGCCATGACCGAGCTGCTGGGGCAACTCAAACAGACCTACCCCGTTTACCTATGGCTGGGCGTGATAGATGCGAACGGTCGGGTTATCGCGGCCACGAACCCGGCCAGCGTCGGTCGGGACCGAGGCGTGAGAGACCGGTTTACGGCCGTCCGGAAACTTGGAACGGTCCAAGTGCGGGATGCCGAAGCGTCTGAGGATACCGGTGGCACCCTGGCGGTAGCTTTTACGGCCCCCGTCAAAAGTCCGACGGGTGAGTTCCTGGGCGTGGTGACGACGTACGTAGGGATCCTGCCCCTGGTGGACATCTTCGAGAAGGTTGTCCGTGGCTTCCAGGCACAGCGGGGATCGTCAGGGAAAATCGAGTATCAGTTTCTGACTCACGACGGAGATGTCATCGCCGACTCACTGCTGAGGCAGGAAGGGCAGGTGAACCTCAAGCGGCTCGCGCTGCCCTCAGCGCTGCTCGTCGGCTCAGCCAGGCCCGGCTATGTCGAGGAACGACACCTGCGCCGGCACGTGGACGTCATCTCGGGCTACGCCCAGACCAAAGGGTACGGGGGATTCGCAGGGCTCCGCTGGGGGATCCTCATGCGTATGGACCGGAGCGACATCCTGACTCCCATGCGGAAGGTCCTCTGGAAGCTGACAGCAGCAGGGGCCCTCGTCATGCTCCCACTGCTTGGATTCCTGCTGTGGACCACCGGACGCCTGCGGACGGGATGGATGCACGCGAAGGAGGCGGAGCGTGCCCTGCGCCAAACACAGCAAAAATACCAAGACCACGTAAACACCATTGACGGCATCGTGTGGGAAGCCGACGCGCAATCCTTCCAGTTCACCTTTGTCAGCCAGCAAGCAGAACGACTGCTCGGCTATCCCCTGAACAACTGGCTCGGCGACCCCGGCTTTTGGGAGAAACACATCCATCCCGAAGATCGCGAATGGGTCGTTGCCTTTTGCCGCAAAGCCTCCCAGGAGAAGCACCATTACGTGTTTGAATATCGCATGATCGCTGCCGATGGACGCACGGTGTGGCTGCGGGACATCGTCACCGCGATAGTCGAGAAGGGCCGAGCCGTCTCGCTTCGCGGAATCATGGTGGACCTCACCGAGCGCAAGCAGGCGGAGGAAGAATCGAAGCGTGCCCAAACGTTTATCACCTCTATCGTCGAAAATATTCCCGACATGATTTTCGTCAAGGACGCCCAAACTCATAAGTTTGTACGATTCAACAAAGCAGGGGAAGGCCTTCTCGGGTTTTCCCGAAATGACCTCATCGGCAAGACCGATTATGATTTGTTCCCGAAAGAGGAGGCCGACTTCTTCTGGGCCAAGGATCGGGAAGTGTTGGAAAGCGGCGCCCTTCTGGACATCCCCGAGGAGCCGATCGAGACCAGAGACAAAGGGAGAAGGCTCCTCCATACGAAGAAAATACCGATTCGCGACCAGGATGGGACGCCCCTGTATCTTTTGGGCATCTCAGAAGACATCACAGAGCGGCGACGGGCGGAAGCGGCGCTGCGCGAGAGCAATGAACGGTACCGCATCTTATACGACGATAATCCTTCGATGTACTTTACCGTGGCGGCCACAGGAACGGTCCTCTCCGTCAACCAGTTTGGAGCCCAACAACTCGGGTACACGAAAGAGGAGTTGGTCGGGCACTCCGTGCTGAAAGTCATCCACGACGGGGATCACAAACTAGTCATGCAACACCTGTCCGCGCTCACTCAGAATCCCGCCCACGTCGCTCATTGGGAATTCCGCAAGGTCCGGAAGGACGGGACGGTAGCGTGGGTGAAAGAGATCGCGCGGGCCGCGCGGGATCCCGAGGGGAATACCGTCATCCTCATTGTTTGCGAAGACATCACCGAACGCAAAAAAACGGAAGACGCGCTAGAACGGCTCCGCCGTCAAAACGAACTGATTCTGAACTCGGCGGGAGAAGGGATTTATGGCCTGGATCTGCAGGGCAACGCCACCTTTGTGAATCCGGCTGCGGCGAGAATGGTGGGATGGGAGATCGAGGAACTTCTCGGCAAACCGATGCATGCACTTCTGCATCACTCGAAATCCGACGGGACCCCCTACCAGGAGGAAGAATGTCCGATCTACGCCGCATTCAAGGATGGAACCATCCAATATTTGGATAACGAAGTATTTTGGAAAAAGGACGGAACGAGCTTCCCGGTCGAGTACATCAGCACCCCGCTTCGAGAACGAAGCAAGATAGTGGGCGCCGTCGTCACGTTCCAGGACATTGCGGAGCGTAAGCGGGCCGCGGAGATCCGAACCCGCCTCCTCGAACGGGTGATCGCGGCGCAGGAGGAGGAACGACGGCGGATCGCGCGGGAGTTGCACGATGAGACCGGGCAATCACTCACGGCCCTGCTGGTCGGACTGCGCACGATGGAAGGCGCACGCACGATAAAAGAGGCCCAGGCGCACGCGCACGAACTCCGTCGCATCGCCGCGCAGACTCTCGACGAGGTCGGACGGTTGGCCAAAGGGCTGCACCCCAGCGTGCTGGATGATCTCGGCCTCGTGGCGGCCCTCGAGCGGTACGCCGCCGACTTTGCGAAATCCTACGCGATCGCGATCAAGGTGCTGACGAAGGGTTTAGAGGCGAGTCGTCTGCCGTTGGCGGTGGAGACCGCGCTGTATCGCATCGTGCAAGAAGCGCTGACGAATATCGCCAAGCATGCCACCGCGAAGACGGTCGAGGTCTCCATCGATGCGCGTCCAACCTGCGTGTGGGCGACCGTGAAGGACGATGGGCGCGGTTTCGACCTTGAGGAGGCCCGCCGGACTTCCGGAGCCTCCGCGCATCTGGGGATTCACGGCATGCAAGAGCGCGCCGCACTTCTGAAAGGATCTATTCAGATCGAATCGTTGCCCAGGAGTGGAACCACCATCTCCGTGCGGATCCCGCTCACGGGGAACACCAATGGCTAAGATTCGGGTTCTCATCGCAGATGATCATGCCGTGCTCCGGTCCGGCCTGCGGGTGCTCATCAACCTGCAACCTGATATGGAGGTGGTGGGCGAGGCCGCTGACGGCCACGAAGCCGTGGAAAAGGTCCTCGAGGTCGAGCCGGATGTGGCGTTGGTGGACATCACGATGCCGGCCGGCGGCGGCATCAAGGCGATCGAACAGATGCATCGGGAGTGTCCCAAGACCCGAGTGCTGGTCCTCACGATGCACGACGACGTCGCCTATCTCCGTTCCGCGCTGGCGGCGGGCGGATCGGGGTATATCGTGAAAAAGGCGGCGGATTCAGAGCTGTTGTCCGCGATCCGCGCCGTGCACCGAGGCCACATGTTCTTGGAGGTCATCCCCCCCGGCAGCGCTGCCCCGGAGGTTCTTGGGACTCCGGGGACCGGAGGCCAGGCTCGCCCGGGAGGCCCGAAGGGTCTGCTGAGCCAGCGAGAACGCGAAGTGCTCGCCTTGTTGGCGCAGGGGTTTACGAATCAGCAGATTGCGAACAGGCTGTGCCTGAGCATCAAAACGGTCGAAACCTATCGTTCGCGATTGGCCGAGAAGCTCGATCTAAGAAACCGCGCCGACCTCGTCCGCTACGCCCTCGAAATCGGCCTGGTCGGTCCGGGCAAGTTCGCTCCGAAAGGCAAGCCCTCCTAACCTGCCCACGTCAGGTTTTTCCCGACTTTCGTCCTGTGTATGGGATTGGATACCCGGAGTATTCAATCCGATACGCTTGCCCTCAAAAGACCGCTACCCCAATTCTCTGACTGTTCTCCCCGACGCGGAATTTTTCATCAGCGAATCAACAGGTTTCCGCGACAAGTCCCAAGGACGAACGCTCACCGCCACGATGGTATAGCAGTTGCTGGATAACGGCATGAGGCGAGCGAGAGACTAGCAACCAGTCCAGACGGGACGCAACGAAAGGAGTCTGTCATGCCGCTCGGGTTGCACACAAAAGACACGAACGGGTCGGGCCGGGTACTCGTGGTGGAAGACGAGGACAACGTCAGGAAGGTCATACGCATGACCTTGACGAGGGCCGGCTATGATGTGTTCGAGGCGGCGGACGGCGGCAAAGCCATTGAAGTCCTCCGCTCGGACGATAATCCGCTGATGGTGGATGTCATTACTTGCGATATCCGTATGCCCAAGGTCAACGGGGTAGAGGCGATCACGTATTTCCGCGAACAGTTCCCGTCCATCCCGGTGGTGGTGCTGACCGGATATCCGGACACGGGGCTCGCGGTCTCGTTACTGAAGAAGGGCGTGGCGGATTACGTGACCAAGCCGGTCGAAGGTGAAACGCTCCTCGCCGTGGTGGCGAAGGCCATGGAGCGGCGCACCGCGTTAAAGGCTTAAGTCAGCAGGAGAGCCCTCTGAAGGGTCATACGTCCGGCTCAGCGCGCGCTGCGGCGCGAACGAGCCGCTCCCCTTCTCCTCAAGAACGGCCCCAGCACGATTGCAGGCCTTACCCCCTACCGAAACGCGACCGGCGTGATGCTCGCACGGTGCCGACGCCGGCCGCAGTATCGCGCCGGAGGTCCGTGACGGGTCTTGTCAGAATTTTCCGGCTGTTTTAGGATGTTGGGCTATGGTATCTTTCAAGGATTCCAATATCGTCTCGACGCACGTTCGTGACGCCGTCAACCATGTCCCGTTCCCACGGGACCTGACGAAAGGAGCATGCCATGCCGATGGGGTTGCACACAAAGGACACGCCGGGAAAGGGCCGGATTTTGGTCGTGGACGACGAGGACAACGTCCGGAAGGTCCTCCGGCTGACGTTGACCAAGGCGGGCTATGACGTCGTGGAAGCCGACCATGGGGGCAAAGGGATCGAGGCGATCGGCTCTGACGACAACGCGCTCATGGTGGACGTCATCCTCTGCGACATCCGCATGCCTAAGATCAACGGCCTGGAGGCCATCACCTTTTTCCAGCAGCAGTACCCCTCGGTGCCGATCCTGGTCGTGACGGGGTATCCGGACACAAAAATGGCGGCGGACCTACTCAGCCGCGGCGTCTTTGACTACCTGGTGAAGCCGGTGGACCAAGAAAATCTGTTGAAGGCCGTTTCGGCGGCAATGGCGCAGCGTCTGGAGTTGCGGCACGATCACTGACCGGGTTTCGAATGGACATCTCCCCCGCGACCATTCGAGTGATCATCTTGGGGGCCGGTAAGGGCGGCACGGCGCTTCTCGAACTCTTCACCCGCAGTCCCGACGTCGAGATCGTCGGCATGGCCGATATCAACCCCGAGGCGCCGGGCCTGCGCCTCGCCCGGAACCTCGGCATTCAGACGGCGACCGATGCGCTTTCCCTCATCACCGAAGATCGCGCCAACCTGATCGTGGACGTAACGGGTAATCCCGCCATGGGTGCGCTGCTCGTTCAACACAAGCCGCCCCGAGCCGAAGTCCTGGGGGGAACGTCGGCGCTCCTGATCTGGAAGCTGGCGCAGTACGAACAGGACCTGCGCGACCAGCTTATCCAGGCGGAGAAATTGGCGTCGATCGGCACGCTGGCCTCGGGCATTGCCCATGAGATCAACAACCCTCTCTATACCATCACGGGGCTCACGGAGCACCTTCAGGACGAGACCAGGCCGGAGGTGATCCGGGAATACGTCCAGGACATCATCCAGGCGGGCCGGCGCATCGCGGCCATTGTGCAAGGCTTGAACGCCTACGCCCGGCGTGCCCACGGTGAAGAGGTCTGCGACATCAACGTCAACCAGACCCTGGACGAGGCGGTCAAGATGGCCCTGAGGGCGACGGTCCTCGATGACGTGCGCGTCGTCACGCAGTACAGCGCCCTGCCGCCGGTCCGGGGCAAGGCCGAGGAACTCCTCCAGGTCTTCGTGAACCTCGTCACCAACGCCGTGCAGGCCATGGAGGGGCGCGGCACATTGACTCTCTCCACGACCAGCGCCAACGGCTTCGTCCACACGACAGTCCAGGATACCGGTCCTGGGATTCCCAGAAATCATCTCGGCCAGATCTTCGACCCGTTTTTCACGACGAAAGACCAAGGAAAAGGCACGGGCCTCGGCCTGCACATCGTCCGCGACATCGTAACTCACTACGGCGGGCAGGTGAAGGTCGAAAGCACCTTAGGCCACGGCGCCTCCTTCACGGTCAAGCTGCCCGCCTCCGCGCAAACCCGGTAGGGGCACGGCATGCCGTGCCCCTACAATCATCTTGAAGGTTGTGCCTGCCGCTCGGTATGATGCCTCGCAATCTTTCGAGGAGAATACGCCGGTGGCTGCCGAACTGAAAGCGGGTGGGGAGGCCCCGGAGTTTACGCTTCCGACCGCGAGCGGCAAGGCGGTGAGCCTGAAGAGCATGAAGGGCCACCAGGTGGTCCTCTACTTTTATCCCAAGGACAATACGCCGGGCTGCACCACGGAGGCATGCGACTTTCGGGATTCGATGAAAGCGATCGAGCGAACCGGCACCGTCGTGCTGGGAATCAGTACGGACGGCGCGGACTCCCACAAAAAATTCATCGAGAAATACGGGCTACCGTTCTCGCTGCTGTGCGATGAGGACGCCGCGGTGTCGAAGGCCTACGGGGTGTACAAGCTGAAGAACATGTACGGCAAGACCTATTGGGGGATCGAGCGCAGCACCTTCGTGATCGACGCAGCCGGCAAGCTGAAGGCGATCTTCCGGAAGGTCAAGGTGGACGGCCACGTTGATGAAGTCGTCGCCACGTTGAAGGCGTGAGCGTGGCGCTCGCTATTCGCTCGGTGCTGCTCATTGACGGAGCAGGGGCCCGGCAAGAGCGGGCCACGATCGTCCTCGAGGGCTCCCGCATCGCCGCGGTCGGGCCGGATGCCCGGGTGAAGATCCCCAAGGGGGCTCGGGTGATCGAAGGCAAGGGCCGGACCGTGCTCCCCGGCCTGATTGATTGCCACGTCCATTACTGCTTGGATGCCGGCCCGGACGCCATCCGGTCGCTGGAACGCGACGATCCGACCGTGACGGCGGTCAAGGCGGCGGCGCACGCGCGGGCCACGCTGGAGGCCGGCATCACCACGGTCCGCGACGTCGGGTCCCGCGATCACATCTCGATCTCGGTTACGCGTGCGATCCGCGCCGGGATCGTCCCCGGCCCGCGCACGCTCAACGCCGGTCTCGCGATCTGCATGACCGGCGGCCACGCTTGGTTCATCGGCCGCCAGGCCGACGGACCGGACGAGATCGTCAAAGCAGTGCGTGAACAGGTCCGCGCCGGGGCCGATGTCATCAAGTTCATCGCCACCGGCGGCGTCCTCACCCCCGGCGTCTCGCCCGGCGCAGCCCAGCTCACGTTCGAGGAGCTGCAGGCCGGGGTGGAAGAAGCCGCGCGATCGGGGCGGCGCGTCGCCGCCCATGCCCACGGCGCCGAAGGGATGAAGAACGCCATCCGCGCCGGCGTGCACTCCATCGAGCACGGCACACTGCTGGATGAGGAGGCCCTGGAACTGTTCCTCTTACACAAGACCTTCCTCGTGCCGACGCTCTCGGCCATCCAGTCAGGCATGGAGTACGGCAAGAAGGGCGGGATGCCGGACTACGCGATCCAGAAATGCGCCGTGCTGGCGGACTCGCTGCGGGCAAACTTCCGGAAGGCGGCAAAAGCCGGCGTGCGGATCGCCATGGGAACCGATGCCGGGACGCCCTTCAACCCCCATGGGCGCAATGCCCAGGAGCTCCGCCGCATGGTCCGGCTCGGCCTCACCCCGATGCAGGCGATCGAAGCCGCCACCAGTTCGGCATCGTCACTGCTCGGGCTGGATCAGGAAATCGGAACGCTCGAGGCCGGGAAGCAGGCCGACCTCCTTCTCGTGAACGGCAATCCCTTGGACGACATCGCCTTGCTGGAAGAGCCTGCTCGCATCGAGTGGGTGATCCAGGGCGGCAACATCGTCAGGGGCGAGGCGCGTGCTTGAGGAGCAGGTCAACGGCGGCGTTCAGTTGCTGGTCCTTGGCCTCGACCACGATGTCCGGTTGGATGCCGTGGGAGTGGATCTGCCGGCCCAGCGGGCTCACATAATACGCCGTCGTGAGCCGGAGGGCATAGTCGCCCGGCAACGGATAAATGGCCTGCACCGAGCCCTTGCCGTGGGACGTTGTCCCGATCACGACGGCCCGCCCCCAATCTTGCAACGCCGCCGTCAGGATCTCGGCGCTGCTGGCCGTGCCGTGATTGATGAGGACGACCAGCGGATGGGTGAAGGGTGGCTGGGCCGCCTTGGATCGGTGCTCATCCCGCCGGTCGCCGCGCCCTTTGACGACCGTGATCAGGCCGTCCTGCTGGATGAAGTATTCGGACACCCCGATCACGGAGCTCAGTAGCCCTCCGGTGTTGTCACGGAGATCCAGGATCATGACCTTGAGGTTCTGAGCCTGCACGCGTTCGAGAACCGTCTTGAGATCCTGGAGCGTCGGCCCATGAAACAGGACGATTCGGACATAGGCGATAGAGCCGTTCAGGAGCTTGAATTTCACGCTCTGGAACCGGCTGATCTCTCTGGTCAAGGTGAACGTCAGGAGCGGGTCGGCCCCAGGCCGTTCCACGGCAAGGACCACCGACGAGCCGATCGAACCGCGCAGCAGGGCCTCCGCAGCGCTTGTGGTGAGCGCGCCGGTCGGTGTTTCGTCAATCCGGACCACACGGTCCCCCAACTTGATCCCCGCGGTGTCGGCAGACATCCCGAGCTTCAGATCCGCGACCAGCAATCCACCGTCGCGGGCTTCCAGCTCAAGGCCGACCTCCCCGATCACGCCCTCGCTCGATTCGGCTTTGATGTCCTGGTACGTGGAGGGTTCTATGAGGTAGCTCTGCGAATCGAGCGTGGAGACGACCGACTTGACGACGGAATACACCAGATCGGGCGGAACCTGTACGTGCTCTACGCAGACCTTGGCAAGGGCCAGCCCTTCATGCAAAGCCGCATAGACCGCCTCGACGGTCGTGATGGTTCTTTTCTCGTAGGACTTCCGCAGGGGGCGATTCACGCATTGGAGGGTCCAGGTCTCGAGGGTGTCATCCAACCGGAGCTTCGACCGCCCGAGCGCATTGGCAATCCGCAATAAACCCTGTCCTACCATCCCACGATATTCGGGCGCCTGAGGCTTCGTCACATAGACGTCCTCGATGAGAAGCAAGGCCTCCATCAAGGGATCGCCCGACTGGGTCTTCGTCGCAGAGGCGGCCGCAACCGAGACCCAACCAACCGCCAAGACAAGCAGCGCGGCAAGGCTTGTGAAAGTCTTATTCATACTGAAGGCTTTCCGCCACCGGCAGACGGCCCGCCCTTCGAGCCGGTCCATACCCCGCCAGCAGGGTCGTCACGAGCGCCAAGCCCACCGCCTGGAGCACCAGCAGAGGGTCGGGATGAAAGAAGATGGTCCACCCGAACGACTGTTTGTTGATCACCTCCATCAGCAGGACAGACAGCACCAGGCCCGCCACAACCCCCAACGCGGCCCCGGCCAGTCCCAGCAAGCCGGACTCCCACAGGATGAGGCGTCCGATCTGCGCGGGCGTCCCCCCGATCACGCGGAGGACCGCCAACTCGCTTTGCCGTTCCAGGATTCCCGTCAGCAAGGTGTTGATGATCGCCAGGAGAGCCACGGCTACCGCGATGATTTCGAGCGCGTACGTGATGGCGAAGGTCTGATCGAAAATCCGCAACACCTCGCGTTTCAGTTCGCCGTTCGACAACACCATAATGGGCGTGTCGCCGGCCAACTGTTCGGCGACCGCACGGCGGACCGCCTCCAGATCAGCCCCCGGAAACAGATAGAGCGGAACGACGGTGGACCTCCGGTCTCCCCAGAGGCGTTCGTAGAGGGACCGATCCATGACGATCTTGCCCCCATCGGTCGAGTAGTCATAGAACACCCCCGCAATGGGAAACTCCACCGGCCCCTGCGGTCCCGGCAGCGCGATGGGGTCACCCCGCCGAAGATGGAACTGCCGAGCGAACGTTTCCGAGACCACAACCTGGTCGCCCCGGACGGCGTCGGCCAGGATGGCCGCGGAGTCCCCTTCCAGGAACAGGTACCGGCTGTGCCGGGCGTGCAAGAGCAGATCCCGTGCGACCACGACGACCGGCATGTCGCGGAACTCCATCCGAAGATCGCGATAGCCGTCAACCGCCGCGATTCCGGGAACACCCTGGAGCCGCCGGCGGACGGACTCAGGGAGGACGCCGCCAGGCCCCTCGTGCAGCCAGGTCGGAGGGGCGACGATCAGATCCGCCTTCACCGTCTGATCCAACCACAGGTCCACGGTTAGACGGAAACTATGGATCATCACGCTCATCCCGATCACCAAGGCCAGGCCGACCATCAAAGCCGACACCGCGACGGCGTTCCGGACCGGCGCCCGGTCGAGTTCTCCAGCGGCGATCCGGGCAAGATACCCCCGCTGCCGGGGAAGGAGAGCCCTCAGGCAGGGTCCGATCGCACGAATCACCACAGGACTCAGCCACGCAAATCCGACCATGAGAAGGAAGGCCGACAGGTACCCGAAGATCGGAAGGCCATTCACGGGCCCCGGCAACGCCGCAAGGCCGGCCAGCGCCAGCACGACCCCGACTTTCTTGAGGGTGGACGACACCCGCACGGTTCCAACCGCTTCATAGCCACCGGGTGCGAGAGCCTGAATCGGCACGACCGCACCTGCCTCTCGGATCGGGCCCAACGAACCGACCACCGCAACGCCCACACCGATCAGCAGACTTTGGACCAACACTCCTCCAGGAATCCCAGTCGCGCGTGCGGAGACCGGAACCTCATAGAGGTTGCTCACGGTGACCGCAATGGTCTGCACCGCGCCGTGCGCAAGAAAGATCCCGAATCCGATGCCGAGGACCCCGCCGATCGCCCCCATCAGTACCGCCTCGGTCAGAAAGACGCCGGCCACCGCCGCCGGCGACGCCCCGAGCGACCGGAGAATCCCGATTTCCCGCCGCCGACGGACCACTGCGAAACTCATGGTGTTGTAAACGAGAAAAAGCCCCACCAGCAAGGCCACCGCGCTCAGAGAGGCCACGTTGAGGCGGAACGCGCGCGTCATCCGCTCGATCTGGGCGTTCCGCTGGTTGGGCCGTTTGACGGTGAGGCCCGGGGGAAGACCCTCCAGAACGGTGCGCCGCACCTCGTCCACAGACCGCGAGGGGTCCGAGATCAGATCAATCCGGTCGAGACGCCCGAGACGGTCGAAGGTCATCTGCGCGGCGGCGATATCCATGACGGCGAGTTCTTCCAGTGTGGATCGGCCTGGCCCTTTCCCCTCCAGGATCCCCCTGACGACCAAACGACGGAGGAGCGCCCCGGTTCTCACGTCAAGCCGATCCCCCACCGCAATCCCATGCCGTTCGGCGATCCGGCGGCCCAGAAAGATCGCATCCGGATCCAGGTAGCGTTCCCAGTCGGACTCACCCGCTTCCGTGTCAGCCACGTGATAGTCCCGGACGGCTGATTCCGCCAGCAGGTCCACCCCCAGGATCGGCAAGGCGACGGGGGCCCGCGACGGCGGGCGCCAGACCGCCGAGACTTCAACCACCGGTGTGGCAAGAACGACGCCATCCGTCGGCCTGATCCGCTCGATCACCGTCTCATCGAACCCGCCGAGGCCGGCCGGCCCTCCGGACACCTGTAACGTCGTCCGCCCCGCCACCTCCAGCACGGCTTGCTCGAACGAGCGCAGGACCTCCGCGTTTGCGGTCGCGACTGCCATGTAGACCGCGACGCCCAACGCGACTCCGCAAACCGTGACGGCTGTGCGCACGGGCTCGCCGATCACATGGCGCCACACGAGGAGACGAAGGCCGGTCACAGTTCCTTGAGGCGGCCAACAGCCCCGGCCGCGGCGGCATAGCCCTTCTTGACCAGAAGGGCCTGAAGTTCGCCGGCAATCCGCTCAAAGACACCGGTTCCCTCCTCCACAAGAGCCGTCCCGATCTGGACTGCCGAGGCGCCTGCCAATAGGTGTTCGAATACATCGGTGCCGGACACCACCCCGCCCACTCCGATGATGGCGACACGGCCCTCGAGGGCTCTCCAGAATGCTCTGACATTGGCGAGGGCCACGGGTTTGATGACCGCCCCACCGAGGCCCCCGAAGCCCCCTTTGGGCTTGATGACCACCGATTCCCGCTCGGGATCGATGACCAGCGCATTGCCGACTGAATTGATCAAGGAGAGGAAGTCCACCGCGGTCCGCTTCAACACCTCGGCCATCGCGGCGTGGTGGGCGGGATCGAAATACGGAGGGAGCTTGACGCCCATCGGCCGGTCCACGACGCTTCGTACCCGCCGGATCAATCGCTCAGACGCCTCACAGTCATACCCGATCTGGGGCTTGCCGGGAAGGTTGGGACACGAGAGATTGACTTCGACCAAATCGGGCGCCCCGGTTGATCACACGGGCGATCTCCGGAAAGTCATCCTCGCACAGACCGGCCACGCTCGCGATCACCGGCTTGCCGAACTTCTTCAGCGCAGGAATGATCTCAGCGTAGGCCTGGTAGCCAAGGTTGGGAAGCCCCATCGAATTGAGGGAGCCTCCCGCAAAGGGATAGTATCGGGGCTCCGGGTTGCCCGCCCGAGCTTCCAAGGTCATGGATTTGGTGACGATGGCCCCCGCCCGTGAACGCCCCAGCGCCTCAAGCTCTTCGCGCGTCACGCACAAAGCGCCCGACGCGTTCATGAGGCACAAGGGAAACCGGACGCCGGCGATGACGCAGGAAAGGTCTGGGCTGGTTGGAGCAGGCGGGAGCACTAGAATGGCTGGGTCCGGCGACACTTCACGGTGAGCAGGGCCGTCCCGCGGCCGCTGACACACTGGTCCAGACTCTTGCGGTAGTCCAGCTTCCCGTCCAGGTTCACCGTGAACTCGAAGGAGAACGTGGTGGCCATGTAGGAATACTGGCCCGGCTTCAGGTGGACGGTGGTCTTCTTATCGCTCACGAGCGGACGCAGCGATTGAATGGGCTCCGTGACCCCCGGGATACCCCACTCGATAGGAGGGTTAATGGCCGTCGCGTCAACATCAATCGGAAATTCCTTCGCCAAAGGATGTTGGGAGGGAAGCCGTTGATCCCCAGCCGTCGAAGCCGGCTCCCCAAGACCTCCCAAAACCGCCACAACTCCTATGACCGCCAGAGCAAAGTGTTTCATGGATTGCCTTCTCCGTCCACGCGTCCATCACGCATCAGAAGCACCCGATCCGCTTCGGCGGCCGCATCCCGACTGTGGGTGGCCAAAATCACGGTTTGTCCGCCGCGCCGGGCCAGAGTTTTAATCAGGCTGACGAGTTCGCGCCCGATTTTTGAATCCAAGTTTCCTGTCGGCTCGTCCGCCAGAAGGATGGCCGGTCTATGCACCAACGCGCGAGCCACCGCCACGCGCTGCTGTTCCCCCCCGGAAAGCTCGGCGGGACGATGGTCCCCCCGACCGGCCAATCCGACGGCCGCCAGACATTCCTCCGCTCGACCCTCCGGATCGGACTCACCCCGAAGCAGAAGCGGCAGAGCAACGTTTTCCCGCGCGGTGAGTCCAGGAAGGAGGTTGAAAAACTGGAAGACCACCCCGATTCGATTCCGCCTGAACATCGTCCAGTCGTTCTCGGTGAACCTCAGCGTCGAACTCCCTTCGATCAAAATATCACCCTCGGTGGGCCTGTCCAATCCCCCGATCAAGTTGAGCAGAGTGCTTTTACCGCTTCCACTCGGCCCCATTATGGCCAAGAACTCTCCCGTGGCCACGTCAAGCGAAACCCCTTGCAGGGCCTGGATGGTGGCGGCACCCCGCCGATAGACCTTGGAGACTGCTTCGAGCCGGACCACCGTACCTCGCCATTCCGAATAAGACGCCCCGCTCACCTATAACACAAAGAAACGATGCACAACAATTATGTGACAGAAGCATCGGCGGCGGTGTCCAAGAAACGTGAGGGCGCACCCATGCCGAGTCTTGTGGATACGATCTTACACTGGGTCTTTCCGGTGGACTGTGCCGCGTGCGGGGGTCCGGCCGCTGATCGCCGGCTGCCCTCGTTCTGCCGACCGTGTTGGGATACGATTCGGCCCGTCGAGACTCCCGTCTGCCCGCGATGCGGACGACCTTTCGAATCAAGCCTCGCGCTGGCTCACAGCCCCGGCCATCTGTGCGGTCCCTGCCATGAACGGCCGCCGGTCTTCGATCGGGCCCTCTCGCCCTACCGTTACGAAGGCGTCTTAGCGCAGGCCCTCCAGCTCTACAAATATCGGGGACGCGTGGCGTTGGCCGCCCCCCTGTCCGATCTGGTGCTCGCCTGGATAGATCGGATTCCGCCGGCCGATCTCGTCGTGCCCGTCCCGCTCCATCCAAGCCGGCTGCGGGAGCGTGAGTTCAACCAGGCGCTGCTGTTGGCCGCTCGGATTGCACGCAGCCTCGACCTGCCGCTCTCGTTCGAGCACCTGCTACGGGTTCGCGCAACTCGGCCGCAGACGGAACTCGACCGCACAGAACGCGCCCGCAATGTCCGTCATGCCTTCGCCGTCAAGCACCAAGCTGGTCTGGAGGGCCGCCGGGTGCTCTTGGTTGACGACGTGCTCACCACGGGTGCCACGGCCAACGAATGCGCCAGGGCGCTCCGGCTGGCAGGCGTCGAGACCGTGTCGGTCCTGACGCTCGCCCGCCGAGACTGACCCCCCACCCGCGTAAAGCCCATCCTGACCTAGTCATCAGTGGCAATGACTGGCATTTAACGATACGATAAATAGCTTGACAAATCCACCCTCCCTCGCTAGGATGATTTCCCTGATACGGGACGAGCGATGCCGAAGAGGGTGAGTGATGAAATCCTCACGACAGCCGAAACCTGCCGCTATCTCAAGGTGGCGCCTCGAACGCTCTATCGCTATATCCAGGAGAAGCGCGTCCCGGCTTTCAAGCTTGGCAAGGACTGGAGGTTCGTGAAGTCCGAACTGGACATGTGGCTCCGCAAGAAGAGCCGTGAACAGACTCGGAGCAAGCCCCGCTGACCACGCGACAGCGATCGACTGAAGGAGGGCCGTGATGTTTTCCGGCGTGTACTTCTGCAAGCTCGACGAGAAGGGCCGATTCCTGTTGCCGGCACCCATCCGCGAACTGTTATGTCCCGGCGAGCAGGCGGTTGAGAAAGGCGTCGTCTTTTTGAAGGTAGCAGAGCCGGCCCCCTCGCTCCGCGCCTACCCACAGTCCGAGTGGAACAACCTTCTCAAGCAAACCCAAGCGAAGCTGGACGAGGATCAGAGCCGCCTCTTCATGCACTTCGTGGTCTCAGAGGCCTCCACGTCGGAAATCGACAAGGCGGGTCGTATCCTCATCCCCGGAAAGCTCCGCAAACATATCACGCTGGATGACGACCAGGAGGTCGTGCTGGTAGGCCTGTACTCGTACATTGAGATCTGGGGGCCGCCGGAATGGCGCCGTTACCTGGCCAAAACACAGGACCGTCACGAAGACTCCTTGAGCAAGATCCTCAACTTGCTCTGATCGCCACGTGAAGCGCCCACGCTCTTCACGTCCCTCGCGTTCCAGCCCCACCGTTGTCCGCCGGATTTCCCACCGAACCAATGACACGAAGCCCCTAGCTGGGCTTGTATCTCGTCTGGTCGCCCTTCGACAAGACCGTCCCGAGGATACCGGCCGCATCCTTCGAGAGCCTCGGGACGAACGGCCGGCATATCGAAGGGATCAGGGTGAGCGGGCAAGTCGACAAGATAACGTTAAGAAACCGTTCGTGCCGAGCCTGTCGAAGCACAACCAAGACCATACTCGGCGGCCTTCGGCAAACTTGGCCGCGAACGGTACCATGGCAAAAGTGCTCTGTCTCGTCCTTCCCTTGCCACCCAGCATCAACCATCAGTACGCCACCGTGCTGGGACGCCGCGTGCTCTCATCCGCAGGCCGCCGGTTCAAAACTCAGGTCGGACAAGAAGTTCTCTACGCGCTTGCCGGGCGCCAGCCAAGGGAACGCCGTCCATTCATCGAGACCCTGAACGGTCTCCCTTTGGCGCTTGACCTACGTTTTTATTTTGTGTCCGGACTCCGGCGCGATATTGACGGGGGGCTCAAGATCACTCAGGATGCGGTCTGCGAAGCTCTCGGGATCAACGACAACCGGATCGTCGAAGTGACCCTCTGCAAAGAGACCGATCCGGCAGCGCCGCGTATGGAGTTGTCGCTCAGGGCGGCCCACTCACCGACTCCGCCTCGCGCCGCTCCGTAAATAATCGAATCCAATCCCCTACCGACGGCCGCATGCGTACGGGGCTATGCAGGTCGCGCGGGCGTTGCGCGGCGAGTCTGCGATGAGTATAATGCACCTCCATGAGTGCTTCGTCACCGCTCATTTATCAGAAGAACACCGTCATCGAGAAGCACCAGATCGAGGGCAACGACCTGCCTGGTCGTTCCTTCAGCCGAACGATCCCGATCACCCGGACTGCGACAGGATACTCGGCCAAGGTTCAGTACGAGGCGGTGTCCGCCGAAACCCCCTCGTTGCCTACGATCCCGGGTGCGCTCCAAGCTTTGGCCTCCCAGCTTCAGGGAATGGGGTTCTCGCATCTGCGAACGCGTCTCAACTTCCGGGGCAAGCGGTACTTGGCGGAAAAAGAAGCCTGGGTGGACTACCCCGATCCGACCTAGTTCCTACTTCACCACAGTCTGAAAGATCACGTCGTGGATGGCCGGGCGGAAGGCCCGGATCTTGTCGTTCTTCCTCGTCGGGTGCACGCGGTTCGTCAGCAGCACGACGATCAGTTCCCGCTCGGGTTCAATCCACACCGACGTACCTGCATAGCCGAGGTGCCCGAACGACGCCGGCGAGAAGTACGAACCCGATGACGAGGGCGGACCGCCGGGGCTGGTCGAGGGTGTATCCCAGCCCAGCGCCCAACTCCCGTTGGGAGCGATGCTCTGCTTCCGCACAAATTCCTTCGCCCACGGGGTGGGAATCGGCGAGGCTTCCCCCCGCACCGCCGCCAGCCAGGGAGTCACGGCCCGCGCCACCGCCATGGCCGTCCCGAAGAGACCCGCGTGAGCGGACACCCCGCCCATCACCGCCGTGTTTTCGTCGTGGACCTCGCCCCGGATGATCCGGCCGCGCCAGTCATCCTGCTCCGTCGCCGCGAACCGGCGACCCGCCAGCGAGACCTCCCCCGTGGGCCCGCTCTCGCTCATGTAGAACAAGTCGCTCGCGCCGAGCCGCGGGAACACCGCGCCGTGGATGAAGGCGGCCCACTCCTGCTTTACGATCCGCTCCACGATCTCGCCGAGCAGGATGAATCCCAGGTCGCTGTAAAGGCAGCGGCCGCCGACGGGCTCGGTCAGCGGCTCGCGGTGAATGGCGTCGTAGATGGCGGCCCGCCGCTCTGCGAGCCGGCTCTCCCTCAGTCTTGTGCCATCAGGGATAATCTGCTCATAGAGCGGCCGCCAGGCCGGCAGGCCGGACGAGTGGTTGAGCAGATGGCGAATCGTCGCCTGCCGCAGAGCGTCCTGGGTCAACTCCGGCACGAATTGCTCCAGCGGAACGTCCAGCCCGAGCCTGCCGTCGGCCACCAGAAAAGCTGTGGCCGGGACGGCCGCGATCGGCTTGGTCAAGGACGCCAGATCGTAAATTGTGTCCGTCGAGGCAGGCTCAGGATTAGGAATCAGACACGCATGCCCATACGCAGCATGGTGGACAGTGCGGCCTTTATGCTCAACCAACAGCACAGCCCCGGGGAAGACCCCCTGCTTCACCCCTTCCTGCATCTTGTCGGCAATCGGCTCAGCCATCCCGCTCACTGCCATCCCTTGTCCGTCTCTGGTCTAGCATGGCGGCCGGCACTTATGGTAGTATTTTTTCATACCGGAGGTGACGCCATGGGCACGGCCGTGAAAAAGACGATTTCCCTGCCGCTCCCGCTGTCCAAAGAGCTTGACGCGCTCGCACGGGAAGAAGGCAAGACCGTCAGCGCGGTGATCCAGGAGGCTCTTCGACTCGCGAAGCGGGAACGGCTGCGGCAAGGCTTTCTCACTATGCAGGGGTATTGGACCCGAAAGGCCAAAGAAAAAGGCATCCTCACCGAGCGCGATCTCAGCAAGTACCTGGACGACCGGTGAGGGTCGTCTTCGACACCAACATCTACATTTCAGCACTGGCCGTCCCGGGGTCCCAGGCCGAACAGGCCCTGTTCCGCATCCTCGACGGCGACGACACTCTGCTGCTCTCCAAAGCAATCCTCGATGAACTGCTATCCACCCTGGCCCGGAAATTCAGCCATGACGCGGAGGCGTTGAGCCAGGTCGCCGTCGTGTTGACGGAAATGGCCGAGGTGGTAAAGCCCAGGCATACCTTTGCAGTCTTCGAGGATGACCCTGACAACCTGGTCCTTGAATGTGCGGAGGCGGGCCATGCGGATGTCATCGTCACCGGCGATAAGGCGATGCTCCGGCTGAAGCGCCATGGGGGCGTCCGCCTCATCTCCCTGCGCAACTATCTCCACTCCCCCACCCGCCCCGCAAAACCCGAATCAAAGTAGCCGGACACTTTTAGTCTTTTCAGTTCGGCTCATCTTTTTTGCCTTGATTGCATGACCGACAAAGCGTTTGAAGATTTTTTAGATCCGTGATGCCTCCAGCAGCGACTGGAATGATGTGGTCAACCTCCAGCGTCACTGCGGGATTCTTCTTTGGGCTGGCGCCACATTTGACACACTGCTCGCCATCTTTCTTTAAAGCAGCGTACCGAAGTTTGTCAGGAATTGACGGACAACTGGGACGCTCCCGCTCTACTCTTCGCAGAAGGTCTCCCTCGCTGAGTTCACCGTTTTGGACCTGAACAATTCGTTTCGCCAAGCGTCCGACGCCGCCAAAGAAAGCTCCATATGTCTTGACGCGAAAAGGATACTTCTTGTGCTCAAGAAACGCCTCGAGTTGCCTGAGCGATGGAACGGAGCGTTGCTCTTTCCAGCAGGCCCGAAACGCCTCGACCATCGCAGCAGGATCAACCTTCTGCCCTCGTACGGCCCTGAATCCAGCCTCGTGAAGCGCTTTCGCCCAACTTCCAAATTGCCGCCGGATGGTCTCAGATGTGACCAGACGTTTCTTCCAGCCGTCGTACTCGCGCATGCCGAAGGTTTGGCACCGGTGTAGTCGACCGTACTCCCTCAACGACGCGATGATCTCCGCCTTCGACGCATGGGTTTTGACGCGGTCGATTTCAAAGCGAAACGGTGCGTCAGTCATGTGTCACCTAACTATAATTCGACGTCCCAATCATTTCTGCAACTCGAATCCCCCTCACCCTAACCCTCTCCCACAGTGGGGCGAGGGTTTCTTTTAGGGGCGCAATTCATTGCGCCCTTCTTCCGAATGCATCCGGGCGTGATGAATCACGCCCCTACATCGAACATGGAATTTCGAATCGGGCGCACCGCCGTGCGCCCCTACCGTTTGTGCTTCTTCAATTCTTTGGCGGCGGCGCGCATCAATCGAAGATCGTGCGCGAGAAACTCGACCCGATCTCCATCCCGCAAAAGTTCGACGCACGACGCCAGATGAATTCCGTCCATCCCGCGAAGGCCGTGCGTGACGGCTAACGTTCCTGCCCGCACATAGACGGGAGCCGAGAGGATCACGGCAAGAAAGCGGGACCATGTGTCGCGGAACTCCTCCACGACGGCATTGAATTCACTTTTTGTGAGAGCCCCTTCACGGTGGCGCCTGGCCAGAGCGGCGTGCGCTTCGGGATAGGCAATGACGGACGTGGCGACCACCTCCGCTCGTTGCAGCCGAGACTGTACTTCTTTGGTCCCGGATTCTTCCAGATACAGCTTGAGTAAACTGGACGTATCGAGGTAGAGAATCACCCGCGATCTTCCAGCACGGCGTCGGCGATCCTGGCGGGTCCTTTGCGGGGTTTCAACGGCTTGACCTGCGGTTTGCCGCCGTGCCACTCAGCAATGCCCTGCTTAACCCAAGCATGCGCCAGGCGTACCCCTTCCGGGACGGAGACGCCCGAGAGCAGGGCGACTTCATGGCGGCGGTCAAGTATCCGGATGGTCTCCCCCGTCTTGGCGGCGCGGAGGTACTCGCTCAACTTGGCCTTCAGCGTTGCGACATTAACGGCTCGCATGGCACTCCTCTCAGAATATGGTCATGAACAACTATAGCAAATGACCAGATTAGGCGCAACTCATACCACTTGAGCAAGACGCGCATGGACTTCCGCTTGCGTCAAACCGGTGATGCGGACCACTTTGTTGCGGGAGCGTGTCCCTCGGAGAATGGTGAGGCGAGAGGGAGGAAGGTCGAGCAGATCCGCGAGCAACGCCAGGCACCCGGTGTTGGCCGCTCCCTCCACCGGAGGAGCCGTCAGCCTGACCTTCAAAATCTCCCCGGCCCAACCAAGGACCGAATTGTTCGAAGCGCGCGGCTGGACGCGTACCGACAGGGTGGCCTCCGGCTTAGAGGCCCTCATACCGGTCACGAGGCCCACCCCTCCCGACATGGTCGTCCGACAGGGAACCCTGATCAGGCTCTTCCAGCTCAATCATTTTGTGGAAGGTTTGAAGCATGGCCCGCAGCTTCTCGAGAGCGAGGATACGCTGTTTCTGGAGCGCCAGGACCTCCTGCTGGAGGCCGGCGCACTCGGCCTGGGCTCTCTTCAGGAGGTCCTCGGCCTTGAGCTCCGCCTCTTTCAGGACGAGCTCGGCATCCCGACGCGCCGTCTGCTTGAGGCTCTCCGCCATCGTCTGGGTCGTCACGAGCAGGTCGTTGAACGCGGTCTCTTTCTTGCGGAGGTCGTTCACCTGGCCCGCCATCGCTTCAGCCTGTTCCCTCAACTCGGCATTTTCTTTGAGCAGGTCCTCGACGGTCTTGGCGACGGTTCTCAGAAACGCCTCCACCTCATCGCGATTGTATCCCCGAAAGCCGACCTTAAATGCCCGTTGCTGGATATCAAGCGGAGTGATCTTCATGGTTCCTCCTTGCTATCGGAGCCGCATGCCGATGTCGTGCAAGGTCCCGACCAGAAAAAAATCCAGAAAATAGACCGCCGCGATTAGGATGAGGGGCGACAGGTCAATGCCCGTTCCGCCGTAGCCCACCATCCGAAACATCTTCCGGCGGATCGGATCGAGGAGCGGATCCGTCAGACGGTTCAGCATCTGGACGACCGGGTTCCACGGATCCGGGTTCACCCACGAGAGCAAGGCCCTGATGATCACCACCCAGATGTACGCCTGCAAGAGGAGATGCAGGACCGAGGCCGCGGCCGCCAGAAAGTTGCCCGCGACGAACACTTATTGCTTCCCCAATTCTTCCGACCGCCGCGTGGCCGCTTCGACGGCCGCGATCAACACCGCCCGGACGCCGCCCGCTTCGAGCGCGTGCAATCCCGCGATGGTCGTACCGCCCGGCGAGGCGACCTTGTCTTTCAACCGGCCCGGGTGATCTCCGGTCTCGATCTGAAGCTTGGCCGCGCCGAAGACCGTCTGGGCGGCGAGTGTGAGTGCCGTGTCGCGGGGAAGCCCCATCTTGACGCCCCCGTCCGCCAGAGCTTCGATGATCTGGAGGACGTATGCAGGGCCGCTGCCGCTGAGCCCGGTCACGGCATCCATCAAACGTTCCTCGACGGCGACCACCGTTCCGACGGCCTCGAAGAGCCGGACGACCAGCGCCCGCTCGTCCGAGGAAACAGACGGCGAGGCCGCCAACGCCGAGGCCCCCGCGCGAACGAGCGCCGGCGTGTTGGGCATCACCCGCACCAGCTTCCGATTCCCGCCGAGGCGAGCCGCAATCCGCTCCAGGGGAATCCCGGCTGCGATAGAGATGATGAGCGTCCGATCGGGCACACGATCTTTGAGCCCGTCGAGAACTTGGTCCATGCTCTGGGGCTTGACCGCCAGAATGACCACGTCTGCCCAGGATGCTGCTTCCACGTTGTCGTCGCCGGCCCGAACCCCGTAACGGTTGCGCACGGCCATCACCCGTTCGGGGACTACGTCCGTGGCCCAAAGATCAGCCGGCGTGGCCAGTCCATCCGCCAGCAATCCGGCCAGCAGGGCCTCTCCCATGTTCCCGTATCCGATGAGGGCAATCTTGGTCATGCCTTCTCCGCAACCAGGCGAGGCCCAAATAGCGCCGTGCCGATACGGACCAACGTGGCGCCTTCTTCGATCGCGATCTCAAAATCGCCCGACATGCCGATGGAGAGCTCCATCATCGACACTCCGTGAATTTTTCGAGCATCTACCCGCGCCGCCAGTTCCCGCACCTTCCGAAAGTGGGGACGTGCCGCCTCCGGCGACGCGGCAGCCGGCGGAATCGCCATCAGGCCGAGGATCCGAAGCCCGGCCAAGCTCCCCAGCCGCTCCAGCGTGCTCAGGGTGTCCTCGGGAGTGAATCCGTGTTTCGTCCGCTCCCCGGCTATATTGATCTCGATGAGGACGGGCTGAATGCATCCATGCGCTCGAGCCGCACGATCAAGCCGCTCCGCCACTTCGACGCGGTCCACCGCGTGCACGAGCGAGAACCGGCCGACGACGGCCCTGACCTTATTGGCCTGGAGGGGGCCGATGAGGTGCCACTCCAACCCCGGACACGCGCCCAATGCATCCATCTTTGCCAGGGCTTCCTGAACGCGGTTCTCACCGAAGGCGTGGCACCCACAGGCCACGGCCTCATACAGGCGCTCAACCGGCAAGGCCTTGGACGCAGCGACTAATTTCACGTCCGCGGGATCCCGTCCGACCCGCCGTGCGGCGCGCTCGATACGGTCCAGGACTCTCTCCAGACGGGCTTTGAAGTCGCCGCGCTTCGCTCTCTCATCCACACCGCACTCGCAGGAACGCTAAGGCGTTACCCAGGTCTCGGGGAAATGCTCCCGCTTATTGTAACCACAGGTCATGGCTTTCGTAAAATCTTTCAGCCCAACACAGCCGTCAAGCCGATCCCGCTGGTCATCCGGCCCGTCCCCTTTCCGTCGCGGCGGTACGAGTAGAAGAGCTCGGGGTAGCAGAACGTGCAGAGCTTGACGGTCTCGATCCGAGTCGTGTGGACCCCGGCCTCTTCCATCTGCCGGCGATTCAGCCGGCGGAGATCGAGGCAAGCCCGTGCCTCGTTCGCCTGTTCCACCACCTCCTGCCAGAACGGGTAGGCCCGCTTCAACGGCTCCAAGACCGCCCCGCCGACCTCGTAGCAACACACCCCGATCGAAGGTCCGATGGCGGCCCGAATCGTGCGCACGCTGCACCGAAACCGGTTCTGCATGACCCGGAGGGTCTTCGTCACGAGTCCGCCCAACGTCCCACGCCAGCCGGCATGCACCACGGCGACCACGCGGCGGACCTCGTCCATGAACAGTATAGGAACGCAGTCCGCCGTCTGGATGGACAGGAGAATGTTCGGTTGGTTGGTGACGATCGCATCGTACCCCAAGGATGCGATCGTATCCTCGAACGCCCGCCAGTTCGTGATTCGACGGTCGATGCTCAACACCTCGGTGCCGTGGACCTGCTTCACGTTCAAGACGCGCATGGCTGATCCACCCATCCGGGAGATCACCGGGCCTGGCTCTGCCTTTGTCCCGAAGCAGTGATAGACTCCCGACACGCCCTGACTGAACGTGGGGATCGTAATCGGCCCTCGGCCCTGAACCATGCGCCTTACCGCCTTCCTGTCCTGCATCACACTAGACATGTTGCCCCCTAGAGTCCGGTGTAGAGTCTAAGCTAATCTGCCTGCCTCCGCAAAAAGGTTGGTACATCCCACTCCTCCTCCGCCGCCATCATTGCTCTGGGCGAAGACCGGTCCGTGAGGTCCCGTACTCCGTGGAGCCGCCGTAGGAAGGCCGGACGTTCCCCCATCTTGGGGTGCAGGTCACGCGCCGGCTCCTCCTTGGCCGGGGTCGCCGGCTTGGGCGCGGCTGCCGGCAGGGCCCCAAGGCGCAACACCGGTTGTGCGACAGGCTCCTCACGCCCGAAACCCGTGGCAATGACGGTGATCACCACCTCATCCTCGAGTGACGGATCAATCACGGCGCCGAAGATGATATTGGCATCCGGGTCGGCGGCCTGTTGGATGATCGTCGAGGCCTCCGTCACCTCGTGGATACCCAATCCCGGCCCTCCTGTGATGTTCAGCAGAACCCCGCACGCCCCCTCGATCGAGCCGTCCTCCAGCAAGGGACTGGCGATCGCTTTCTGGGCGGCTTCGATGGCCCGGTTCGTGCCCCGGGCCACGCCCATGCCCATGACGGCTCGTCCCATGTGATGCATCACCGTCCGCACATCCGCAAAATCCACGTTGATGAGCCCCGGCACCGTGATGATGTCGGCAATCCCTTGGATCGCCTGGCGAAGGACATCGTCGGCCACTTTGAAAGCTTCCCGCAAGGGCGTGGTCTTCTCGACGATCCCCAGGAGGCGCTGGTTGGGAATGACCAGGGCGGTGTCCACGAACTTGCGGAGTTCCCGCAGCCCCGCCTCGGCGCGCACCTGCCGTTTGTTGCCCTCGAAGAGGAACGGCTTGGTGACCACGGCCACGGTCAAGGCCTAGAGCTCGCGCGCGATGCCGGCAATGACCGGAGCGGCCCCCGTCCCGGTTCCTCCGCC
>Ga0114945_10000380_pt1 | contig 28570 bp, 28 predicted proteins | sample OV2TP3_FD_87194 | JGI IMG/M metagenome (GOLD analysis project Ga0114945, IMG submission 87194) | Hot spring microbial communities from Beatty, Nevada to study Microbial Dark Matter (Phase II) - OV2 TP3 | ecosystem: Environmental > Aquatic > Thermal springs > Hot (42-90C) | place: USA: Beatty...
CCCTTGACCGCGACGCTCCTGGGGGTGGTGTTCTTCGGGGACCGGCTCGGGTGGGGCGGGACGGTCGGGGCGGCCCTGCTCCTGGGCGCGGTCGGCCTCCTTACGTGGCGGCCCGCCCGATGACGCGGGAGACCTCGGCGAGCAGCGTCTCGAGGTTCACGGGCTTCGTCAGCACGCCCACCACCCCGAGCGTCTTGGCACTCGCCGGGTCGATCGAATGCCGGAGGTCGTCCCCGAGCGCGGACACGATCAGGACGGGGACGTGGGCCCAGCCGGGGTTCCGGCGCAGACGCGCCAGGAACTCGAAGCCGTCCATCTTCGGCATCATCATGTCGAGCAGGATCAGGTGGGGGGTGAGCTCCGGCAGCCGCCCGAGGGCCTCGCCGCCGAACTGGAAGCCCTCCACCGCGTAGCCGGACTCACGGAGCGCGTCCACCCAGACCTCGCGGACGAGATCCTCGTCTTCGACCACCAGGATCCGTTTGCCCGGCATGGGGCCTCCCGCGTCAGCCGGTCCCGCCAGCCGCCTCCATCTTATCCCGCCGACGGCACGCCGTCGCCACCCGCGGTGGCGGGCACGGCCTCCGCCGGGAAAGCGAACGCCTCGACGACGGCCCCCGTCGCACCGGCCTCCACGAGCCGCGCCACGTCGAGCCGCGCCTCGGCGCGCACCAGCGCCGCGCCGCTCGCCCGTGTCTCCGGGTGCTCGGGGACGAAGAGCGTGCAGCAGTCCTGGTCCGGCTCGATCGAGACCTCGTACGTGCCGAGCGCGCGCGCCTCGCGGATGATCTCCTCCTTGTCCATCCCGATGAGCGGCCGGAGCACCGGGAGGCTCACGACCTCGGTGATCCGCGCGAGGTTCTCGAGCGTCTGCGAGGCGACCTGGCCCAGGCTCTCGCCGGTGACGAGCGCCAGCGCGCCGACCTGCCGGGCGAGCGCCTCGGCGATCCGGGCCATGAGCCGGCGGTAGACCACGACGCGGAGCGGCGGGGGCACGGCCAGGACGACCTCGCGCTGGATCTCGCCGAACGGGACCAGCCAGAGCCGCGCGGTGAACTGGTGCCGGACGAGCCGCCCGACCAGGGCGCGCGCCTTGGCCTGCGAGGTGTCCGAGAGGTAGGGGACGGAGTGGAAGTGGACGAACTCGACCTCGCATCCGCGCTTCTGGAGGCGGCACGCCGCCACCGGGGAGTCGATCCCGCCGGAGAGCAGGCTCATCACCCGGCCGGATACCCCCACGGGGAGGCCGCCGGGCCCCGGCACGCGGTCCACGGAGACGAGCGCCTCGCGCGGCAGGAGCTCCACGTACACCGTCAGCGCCGGCTCCGTGAGGTTCACGCGGGTCGAGAAGTGCTTGAGGACGAGGGTGCCGAGCTCCCGGCTCACCTCCTGGGAGGTCATCGGGAAGACCTTGAACGTGCGGCGCGCCGTGATCCGGAACGACTCGAAGGTCCGCCCCTCGAGGAGCGCGAGCACAGCGTCCTTCACCGCGTCGAGGCGCGGCGGGACCGCGAGGCCGGGGGCGAAGTTGGCGACGCCGAACACGGTGCCGAGCCGCTCGCGGAGCCGCGCGGGGTCGGCGCCCGGCTCGACGTCGAGGACGAGCCGGCCGGGGAGGCGGCGGACCCCTCGGACACCGCACCCCGCCGTCGCCTGGCTGAGGTTCCGCGCGAGCCGCCGGAGGAAGAGGGGGCGGTTGCCACCCTTGAGACCGATCTCGTGGTAGTGGACGATGACGACGGGCGCCATGGGCGGTCGCCGCGGCCTACTCCGCGGCCTCCAGGCGCTTCGGGTGCTTCGGCCGACGGCGGTACGCGGTGGCCGGCACCTCCACCTTGGGGGGCTTCCGCGGCATCGGCTTCCGCGGCTTCGCGGCGGGCCGCCGGGCCTTATTCGGCACCGCCGCCCTCGGGCGCGCGCCGCCGGGTGCCGCGCTGCGGGTACACCACGGCGTCGCCCAACGTCCCGTCCGCGACGAGCGCGGCGAGCCGCCCGTGCTGGATCTTTCCGCTCGTCGTCTTCGGGATCGCGCCCGGGCGCACGAGGAGGACACGGGAAGGACGGAAGCCTCGGGCCCCGTGGATCGCCCGAACGATCGCGCGGACGAGCGCGGAGTGGCGGACGGGCTCGGCGTCCGGGGCGCGGACCTCGACCACGACGACGAGCCGCTCCGTGCCGACCCGCGTCGAGCCGACGCCGACGGCGGCGGAGTACCGCACGCCGGGGATCGCGTCCACCACCTTCTCGACGTCCAGCGGCATCAGGTTCTCGCCCCGGACGATGATCAGGTCCTTCTGGCGCCCGACCACGAACAGGAACCCGTCCGCCTCGAGGTAGCCGAGATCGCCCGTGTGGAGCCACCCCGAGCGGAAGGCCCGGCGCGTCGCCTCGGGGTCCCGGTAGTAGCCGCGCATCGCGCCGGGCGTGCACACGACGATCTCCCCCGCCTCCCCCGGCCCGAGGAAGCGGCCGGGCTCGCCGTCCTCCCAGATCGCGACGTCCACCCCGGGGATCGGGCGGCCCACGCCCACCCAGCGGCCCGAGGGATCGACCCGGACCGGCGCGCCGAGGTCGCCGACCGTGACGGCGAGCGTCGCCTCGGCGAGGCCGTAGGCCGGGGCGACCACGTTCTTGAGGCCGAAGCGCGCCTCGAAGTCGCGGACGGTCTCCGGGCGGATCGGCTCGGCGCCGGTGAACGCGAGCCGGAGCGACGTGAGGTCGAGCCCCGCGACGTCGTGGACGTTCCTGAGGCAGTTCCGGTAGCCGAAGTCGGGCGACGCCGTCACCGTGGCGCGCCGACGCGTCACCTCCTCCAGCCACACTCGCGGGTTCCGGAGGTCGGGCGGGAGGAGGTAGAGACGGCAGCCGGCATAGAGGCTGCCCAGGCCGAGCCCGATGAGCCCCATGTCGTGGTAGAGGGGGAGCCAGCTCACGACCGGCTCCCCCGGCTCCACCCGGACCGCCTGGACGAACGCGCGGATGTTCGCCAGCACGCTCCGGTGCGGGAGGTCCACGCCCTTGGGATGGCCCGTCGAGCCGGAGGTGTACTGGAGGAACGCCGTCTCCTCGCCCGTGAGGGCCGGCCACGGGGGCTCGCGAGCCGGCCGCGCGAGGTCCTCCGGGGCGAGGACCGTCGTGAGGCCCGGGGCGGCTGCCTGGGCCTGCCGCACCGCCGACTCGAACCAGGAGATGGTGACCGCCGCCCGCGCACCCGAGTGGGTGAAGATCGCGGCCATGGCCTCGGGACCGAACGTCGGGTAGAGGGGGACGGGGATGGCGCCGAGCGCCATGGTGCCGAAGAACGTCGGGAAGAACTCCTTGCACGTGGGCAGGAGGATCGCGACACGGTCGCCAGGCCCGATCCCCGCCGCGGCGAGGGCGGCCGCGTAGCCGCGGCTCGTCTCCCAGAGGTCGCCGTTCGTCGTGGGCTCGTCGTAGAGCTCGAAGTAGACCCCCGACCGCGCGCGCCCGGCGCGGATCGCCAGCAGGTCCACGAGCGTCCGGGCCTCGGCGAGCTCCATCAGTAGCGCCCGCCGGCGAATGTCGAGACGCCGGCCGGCCGGCCGGCGAGCCGGTACATCTTCAGCCCGCCCCACGAGCCGGCGCCGAGCACGTCGAGGATGCCGTCGTGGATCGCCCAGCTCCGCCCGCGCACCGTCTGGTCGAAGCCGGGCTGGCGGAAGGGCGTCGAGCCGTCGAGGGCGGCGTGGAGCCGCCCGCCGGGCTGGAACCCGGCGTGGATCTCCTCCATGAGCTCCCGGCCGACGAGGTACGCGCAGCCGTGCCGCTCGTAGAGGAGGGCGGAGTGGTAGAAGAGCGGCTCGACGAGGAACAGCTCGTTGCCGAGGAGGCGGCAGAACGCCTCCATCATCGCCATGACGCGGCCGAGGAGCCGGAGCCCCCGGCGCACCTGGCCGGGCGCCAGCCCCGCGGCGAGCGCCCGCGCCTCCTCGGCCAGGTTCCGGCTCCCGGTGCCGAAGAGCGTGTCCTGGCCGTCTTCGTCCCGGTCGATGCCGAACCGGTCGCCGGCCGGGTCGGTGATCTGGACGAAGGAGAGTTGCGGCACGCCGAAGGGCGTCGTGTCCACGTCCACGAGCAGCAGGGGATCCCGGTCGTGGCGCGACGCCCGCACCTCGACGCGGGCCCAGGTGAGCCCCGACGGCGCCACTACCTGCACGAGTGGCTCTCCGGCCGCGCTCCGGCCGGTGCGCGGGTCCGCGCCGAGCCGCTCCAGCACCTCGGGCGGCACGAGCCGCAGGTAGAGCGCCTCGCGGATCGGGGCGGGCAGCCCGTTCAGCTCGCGGATGGACCCGGCCTCGAGCCCGGCGACGCGCGCCTGGCTCATCGCCCCGCCCCGCGTTCCCGCCGCGTCAGCCACGCGACCGCCCGGTGCCGACGGCCCGCTCCGTCCAGAGTCGCCGGGCCCGCTCGAGATCGTCCGGTGTGTTGAGGTTCATGAAGACCAGCTCCGGCGCCTCGAACCTGGCGACCTGGTCCGCGGGCACGCGCACGACGCGCACCTCGTCGAAGAACCCCACGATCTTGAGCCGCCCGGCCCGGAGCCGCCGCTCCATCGGCGGGAGACACGCCTTCGAATAGACGGCGTGGAGCGTCTGGAGCTCGCCGGCGGCCTCGGGGATGACCACGTCCGCCTCCCCCGCCCGCCCCGTCAGGTACGCGATGAGGCCGCGCGAGAGGAAGGGCATGTCGCAGGCGACGCAGAGCGCCGCATCGCCCGGGACGGCGCGCAGACCCGAGTAGATCCCGCCCAGCGAGCCGCCCTCGGGGAACTCGTCAGCCACCATGGGCAACCCGAGGAACCCGTACAGCTCGGGGCTGTTCGTGACGATCAGGCAGTCAGGCAGGACGGCTCCGAGCGTCTCCACGATATGGTGGATGAGCGGGCGCTCACCGAAGGGAAGCAGGGCTTTCGGGGAGCCGCCCATCCGCCGGCTCTTGCCGCCGGCCAGGATGACGCCGCTCACGTGGGGCATCGGGATCCGGAATCACGCGTATCATACCACGCGCGGCCGCTCACACGCGTTCGGCGTCCGCAAGGTCCTCCGCGGTCAGCGCCACCGCGCCCGCGCGGACGAGGCGGGCCGGGCTCGCCGTGACGTCCAGCACCGTCGAGGGCAGCCCCCCCGGCGTCGCGCCGCCGTCGAGCACGAGGTCCACGCGCTCCCCGAGCGCGGCCACGACCTCCGCGGCGGTGCGGGGGCTCGGCCCGCCGTGCGGGTTCGCGCTCGGGGCCGTGAGGGGAAGCCCTGCCGCCCGGACGAGGGCGAGCGCGAGCGGGTGCCCGGGAATGCGGACGCCGACGGTCCCCGTACCGGCGGTGAGCCCCGTCGGGGCCCCGGGCCGCGCGCGCAGGATCAAGGTCAGCGGCCCCGGCCAATAGCGGGCGATGAGCCGCCGCGCGCGCGCCGGGATCTCGGCCGCGACCTCCGCGACCATCGCGAGCGAGTCCACGAGCACGAGGAGGGGCTTGCCCGCCGGGCGCCCCTTCGCGCGGAAGACCCGGGCGATCGCCTCGGGATCGAGGGCGTTGGCGCCGAGCCCGTAGAAGGTCTCCGTCGGGAACGCGACCAGCCCGCCCTCCCACAGGACCCGGGTCGCCGCGGCGAGGTCGGCGAGCGCGGGGCGGCGGGGATCGACGGCGATCGTCCGGACGCCCGAGACTGCTTCGCTCAGCTCGTCCCTCCCGCGGGCCCGCGGCGCATCGCCTGCTCGACCTTCCGCGCGCCAAGCTCGACCCCGCGGGCCATCTCCGCCCGGTAGCCGGCGAGGCGGCGCGCGATCCCGCCATCGGCGACCGCGAGGATCTCGGCCGCGAGGATGCCGGCGTTCGCCGCGCCCGGCTTCCCGATGGCCACGGTCGCGACGGGGACCCCCTTCGGCATCTGGACCATCGACAGGAGCGAGTCGAGACCGTTCAGGACCGACGGGATGGGAACGCCGACGACCGGCCACGCCGTCTCCGCCGCGACGACCCCCGGGAGCGCCGCCGCGCCGCCGGCCCCGGCGATGAAGACGCGGACCCCGCGCGCCACGGCGTCGTGGACCCAGCGCCGGAGCCGCTCCGGGGAGCGGTGGGCCGAGGCGACCGTGACCTCGTATGCGACCCCGAGCGTGTCGAGGACCTTCGCGGCCTCCTGGAGCACCTCGAGATCCGAATCGCTGCCCATCACGATGCCCACCCGCGGGCTGCGGGCCGCCTTCTTCATGCGCGCTTCCCGAGGTGCGCCAGCGCCCGATGGCCGATGTCCCGCCGGAAGTGCATCCCGTCGAAGCGGATCGCCTCGGCCGCGGCGTACGCCGCGGCGATGGCGGCGGGGATGTCGGCCCCGAGCGCGGTCACGCCGAGGACCCGCCCGCCCCGCGTCACGAGCCGGCCGTCGCGCAGCGCCGTGCCGGCATGGAAGACGGCGACGCCCGGCCGCCGCTCCGCCGCCTCGATTCCCGTGATGGGGAAACCCGTCTCGTAGGACCCCGGATACCCGCCCGAGGCGAGCACGACGCAGACGGCCGCCCCCGGGCGCCACGCGACCGTCTCCGGGAGCCCCTTGCCCTCCGCGACCGCCCGGCAGAGCGGGAGCAGATCCTCGGCGAGGCGCGGCATGAGGACCTGGCACTCGGGGTCGCCGAACCGCGCGTTGATCTCGAGGAGCTTCGGCCCGTCCGCGGTCAGCATCAACCCCGCGTAGAGCACGCCGCGGTAGGGGCGGCCCTCGACGGCCATCGCCCGGACGGTCGGGCGGATCACCGTCTCGAGGATCCGCGCCGCCAGCGCGTGGCCGAGGACCGGCGGGGGCGCATAGGCGCCCATCCCGCCCGTGTTGGGCCCGCGGTCGTCGTCGAAGACGGCCTTGTGGTCCTGTGCCGCCCCGAGCGGCAGGATCGCCTCGCCGTCGGTCAGGACGAAGACCGAGACCTCCTCCCCCTCGAGGTACTCCTCCACGACGACCCGCGCGCCCGCCACGCCGAACACCCGCCGCTCCAGGATGTCACCGATGGCCCGCTCCGCCGTCGCGAGGTCCGGACAGACGATGGCGCCCTTCCCCGCCGCCAGGCCGTCCGCCTTGACGACCGCCCGGCCGCCCAGCGTGCGGGCGAAGGCGCGCGCCTCGCCGGGGTCGGCGAACGTGCCGAAGCGCGCGGTCGGGATCCCGTAGCGCGCGAAGAGCGTCTTCGCGAACACCTTCGAGGCCTCGAGCTGGGCGGCGGCCTCTGTCGGGCCGAAGACGGGCAGCCCCCGCTCGGTGAAGCGGTCCGCGAGCCCCTGCGCGAGCGGAGCTTCGGGCCCGACCACCGTCAGGTCGATGCGCTCGCGGCTCGCCAGCTCCGCGAGGTCCGCGATCGCGTCGTCGCGGATCGCCACGCACTCGGCGACCCGGGCGATCCCGGGGTTACCCGGCGCCGCGTAGAGCTTCGACAGGTGGGGGCTCTGCGCGAGCTTCCACGCGAGCGCGTGCTCGCGTCCGCCGCCACCGACGAGGAGGACGCGCATCTACCCCCTCCCGCTCACCCTCTCCCCCGATGGGGGAGCGGGCATCACGAAGCTCATTCCGGCGGCCCCGCGAGCCGGGTCCGGGCGATCTCGGCCCACTGGCTGTCCGGGTCCAGGTCGAGGTACCGGGTCCAGTGGCGCCGGGCGGTGGCCGCATCGCCCCGGCGCTCGAGCGCGGCCGCCAGGTTGAAGTGGGCGTCGGCGTACTCCGGCCGCACCTCCAGGGCCCGCCGGTACCAGGCGATCGCCTGCTCGAAGTCGCCGAGGTCGTCGTAGAGCGAGCCGAGGTTGTAGGAGGCCTCGGCGCACGTGGGGTCGGCGGCCAGTGCGACCTCGTAGTGCCGCCGCGCCTCCTCGTAGCGCGCCATGCGGTGGTGGAGCAGGCCGAGGTTGTTCCACGCCGCGCCGTGGGTCGGCGCGAGCGTCGTGACGCGCTGGTAGGCGTCCACCGCGCGCTCCCACTGGGCCGGGTCGCCGTCCCAGTGGGAGGCGAGCTCGAACCAGCGGTCGGCCTCGCCCTCCGGGGGCGCGAGCGGACGCACCAGGCCGCGCAGGGCGGAGTCGCGCGCGGCCTCCGCCAGCTCCTTCCCGGAAAACTCCATGACGAGCTGGCCGGAGGGCTCCAGGAGCAGCGTGTCCTTCTGAATCAACACCTCGCCGTCGCGCACCGTGACCCGGAGCTCGGCCAGCGGCGCCTCCGACTCGGGCAGGAGCCGCTTGAGGGCGGCCAGGGCCTTCCGGACCTGGCGGACGGTCAGCCCCTGGGCGAGGAGCGTGTCCGCGACCCGGAGGCTCACGACCTCGCGGAACGCGTACGCGCCCGGCTGGTCCGCAGGGTGGAGGAGTCCGAGCCGCCGGAGCTGGCCGGCCCGCCGGGGAGTCAGCGCGAGGAGGCGACTCACGTCGCGGTCGGTCAGGCGCCACACGGCGCTCGCTCCTCCCCGTGTGCGGCTGCGGCGACGGACTGGGCGCGGATACCCGGCAGGACGAACCCGAAGATGACCGCGATCATGAGGTACATCAGGACCCAGTACGCGAGGAACGCCCGGTGCGGGGCGACCCCGCCCGCCAGCGCGAGGCTGGTGGCGACCAGGGCGTTCAGCGCCGCGGCCGCGAGCCCGACCCGAAACGGGATCGGCAGCGTGCGCCGGATGCGGAGGAGCCCCGCCACCCCGCGGGGCCGCACGCCCGCGATCCGCTGCGCCCCGAGCCAGAACCCTCCGATCATCCCCGCGTGGAGCGCCCACGACCAGGGCGGACCGGGCAGGAGCTCGACGCCCGCGAGAACGGCGAGGTACAGCACGACGCTCAGGGCACACGCCGACGCCGCAACCGTCACGATCAGCCGATCGGCTGCCGGGCTCGACCGGGACTCGCCGCCGGGCCCGCCCACCCCCTCACCTCGTCGGCGGATCGGGCGGGGGGAGGGGCCACGGGAGCGCGTCGCGCCAGCCGTCGAGCGGGTCCCGCTCGTCCCGGTCCGGCAGGGGGTCGGGCGGCGTCGGATAGTCCAGCGTGACCCGCGGCGCGAGGTGGACCGGCTCGGCGCGAAGCGTGTCGCGCAGGACGTAGTGCTGCTCGCGGAGCTCCCCCAGGAAGCGCCCGTACCGGTCGTAGACGTCGGTCACCTCGACCCACCCCACGTGACGGCCGTGGCGGTCGAAGACCTGGCCGTTCGCGACGAACCCCCAGTACCTGCCGTCCCAGCGGAAGAGCGACGTCGTTAGCACGGTCTCAGTGTCGGAAGTGGCGGACGCCGGTCAGGACCATCGCCATGCCGCGCTCGTCGGCTGCCGCGATCACGTCGGCGTCCCGGATCGAGCCCCCCGGGTGGATCACGGCCCGCGCCCCCGCCTCGGCCACGACGTCGAGCCCGTCGCGGAACGGGAAGAAGCCGTCGGAGGCGACGACGGCGCCCGCGAGCGCGTGCCCGTGCTCCCGGGCGCGCATCACCGCGAGCCGCGCGGCGTCCACGCGGCTCATCTGGCCCGCCCCGACCCCGAGGACCTGGTCGACCGAGCTGAGCACGATCGCGTTCGACTTCGCGTGCTTGGCGACGCGCCACGCGAAGCGGAGCCCCTGCCACTCGGCCGGCGTCGGCTCGCGCCGGCTCACCACCTTGCACGCGCCAGGGTCAAGGTCTGCGAGGTCAGCCTCCTGGACGAGCAGCCCGCCCAGGACGCTGCGCACCTCGAGGGGCCGCGCCGGCCAGCCCTGCCGGCCAGTCGGGACCTCGAGGACGCGGAGCTTCTTCTTCGTCCGGCGCAGCTCGTCCAGGGCCTCTGGCGCGAAGCCCGGTGCGAGGAGGATCTCGAGGAGGATCCCCGCGAGCGCCCCGACCATGGCAAGGTCCACCGTGCGGTTGAGTCCGACGATCCCCCCGTAGATCGACACCGGGTCCGAAGCCCGAGCGCGCTCGAACGCGCTCGCGGCGTCCGGCCCGACCGCGGCGCCGCAGGGGTTGGTGTGCTTGATGACGACGACGGCCGGCTCCTCGAACTCGAGGAGGAGCCCCAGCGCGGCCGAGAGGTCGAGGAGGTTGTTGTACGAGAGCTCCGGGCCGTGGAGCTGGCGCGCGGCGCCGACGCCGAGCGCGGACCCGAGCGGCCGGTAGAGAGCGGCCTCCTGGTGCGGGTTCTCCCCGTAGCGGAGCCCCGTCACCCGCTCGGCCTCGAGGCGGAGCACCGGTGGGAACAGCGGCGGCGCCTCCGCCGCCGCGGGCCGGGCCGTCACAGGGGCCCGAAGCCACGCCGCGATCGCCGCGTCGTACTGCGCCGTCCGCCGGAATGCCTCCTGTGCGAGGCGCCGCCGGGTCTCGGCGGACAGGCGGCGGTCGTGCCGGCGGAGCTCTTCGAGCACGGGGCCGTACTGGGCGGGCTCGACGAGGACCGCGACCCCGGCGTGGTTCTTCGCAGCCGCGCGGATCATCGCCGGCCCGCCGATGTCGATGTTCTCGACGACCTCCTCGAAGGACGCCCCGGGATGCGCCGCCGTCTGCTCGAACGGATAGAGGTTGACGGCCACGAGGTCGATCGGATCGATGCCGTAGTGGGCGAGCTGCCGCATGTGCGCGGGGTCGCCTCGCCGGGCGAGAAGGCCGGCGTGGATCCCGGGGTGCAGGGTCTTCACGCGGCCGTCCAGGAGCTCCGGGAAGCCCGTCACGTGCGCGACCTCGCGGACCGCGAGTCCCGCCTCGGCGAGGGCGCGCGCGGTGCCGCCGGTCGAGATCAGCTCCACCCCGAGCTCGTGGAGGCCGCCGGCGAACTCGACGATGCCGGCCTTGTCCGACACGGAGAGGAGCGCCCGGTGGACCTGGCTCATTCAAGACCCCCCGCACCCCCGCCCCCTCCCACCCTTCGGGGGGAGGGGCGCCGGGCGCCCCGGGCGCGTAACGGCGATGCGCCACCAGCCCAGGACGGCCTCATGCAGGTTCCTTGATGCGCACCCGCCGGCCGACCAGCTCGAGGCGCTCCTCGGCATAGAGCCGGATCGCCTCGGGGTAGAGGCGGTGCTCCTCCGCGAGGATCCGGGCGGCGAGGCTCTCTTCCGTGTCCCCTTCCCGGACGGGGACGGCCGCCTGGAGGACGATCGGGCCCGTGTCCACACCCTCGTCCACGAAGTGGACGGTCGCCCCGGCCACCTTCACGCCGTGCTCGAGGGCCTGGCGCTGGGCGTGGAGGCCGGGGAAGGCGGGCAAGAGCGCCGGGTGGATGTTCAGGATCCGCCCCCGCCAGGCGGTCACGAAGGCCGAGGAGAGCAAGCGCATGTACCCGGCGAGGCAGACCAGCTCGACGCCGTGCTCCGCGAGGACCGCGCCGAGGGCCCGGTCGTAGGCCGCGCGGTCGGGATACGCGTGCGGGTCGAGGTGGATCGCCTTGGCTCCGGCCCGCCGCGCCCGCTCCAGCGCCAGCGCGTCCTTCCGGTCGCTCACGACCACCGCCACCCGCGCCGGGCACCGGCTGCTGACGGTCGCGTCGAGGATCGCCTGGAGGTTCGACCCGCGGCCGGAGGCGAGGACACCGAGCACGAGCGGAGCGGAGCGCATCGCCGACCTATTCTACCCGCTCACGCGTAGCGGACGCCACGGGTGCCCCGCACGATGGCGCCGATCTCCCACGTGGGCACCCCGAGCGCTTCGAGGCGCGCCCGGGCGCGCGATGCGGCGACGCGCGGCACCACGCAGGCGAAGCCGACCCCCATGTTGAAGACGCGGAACATCTCTGCCTCCGCGACGCGGCCACCCTCCTGGAGGAAGCGGAAGACCCGCGGCACGGGCCAGGAGTCCCGGTGGATCACCGCGCGGCACCCCGCCGGCAGGACGCGCGGGAGGTTCCCGGTGAGGCCGCCCCCGGTGACGTGCGCCATCGCGTGGACGGGGACGCCCGCCCGAAGGAGGGCGAGGACCGGCCGCACGTAGATGCGGGTCGGGGTGAGGAGCGCCTCGCCGACGGTCCCACGGACCCCGCGCACCCGGTCCCCGACGCGGAGGCCGAGCCGCCCGAAGACGATCTTCCGGACGAGGCTGTAACCGTTCGAGTGGAGCCCGGTCGACGCGAGGCCGAGGACGACGTCCCCGGGTCGCACCGCGCGCCCGTCCACGAGGCGCCGGCGCTCCACGACGCCGACCGCGAACCCGGCGAGGTCATACTCGCCGCGGGCATAGAAGTCCGGCAGTTCCGCGGTTTCGCCGCCCAGGAGGGCGCACCCGGCCTCCCGGCACCCCGCGGCGACTCCGCGCACGATCGCCTCGACCACCCGTGGCTCGAGCCGGCCGATCCCGATGTAATCGAGGAAGATCAGGGGCTCTGCGCCGTGCACGAGGAGGTCGTTGACGCTCATCGCCACGAGGTCGATCCCGACCGTGTCGTGGCGCCCGGCGAGGAAGGCCACCTTGAGCTTCGACCCGACGCCATCCGTGCCCGCGACGAACACCGGGTCCCGGTAGTCGCGCGGCACGTGGAAGAACCCCGCGAAGGCCCCGATGTCGCCGAGGACCTCGGGCCGATACGTGCGCCGGGCAACGGGGGCGAGCCGGCGGACGGCCTCGTTCCCCGCGCGGACGTCGACCCCGGCGGCCTTGTACGTGAGCCCCGAGACCGGCCGGGAGCGCGGGGCCGTCCGGCCCCTCATTCCCCGAACAGGGGGAGCTGTGCGGTATCCTCCTGCCCGAACCCGACCTTGTACGCTCCGGTGAAGCACGCGTGGCAGAAGCGGCTCTCGTCGCCGCCCGCCGCCTTCAGCATCCCCTCGAGGGAGAGGTAGCCGAGGGAGTCCGCCTCGATGTAGCGCCGGATCTCCTCGACCTTGTGGCTGGAGGCGATCAGCTCCCGTCGGGTGGGCGTGTCGATTCCGTAGTAGCACGGCCAGTGGATCGGCGGGGACGAGATCCGGACGTGGACCTGGCGGGCCCCCGCGGAGCGGATCATCCGGACGATCTTCCGGCTGGTCGTCCCGCGCACGATGGAGTCGTCCACGACCACGACGCGCCGGCCTGCCAGCGTCTCGCGCATCGGGTTCAGCTTGACGCGGACCCCGAAGTGGCGGATCTGCTGGCGGGGCTCGATGAACGTCCGCCCGACGTAGTGGTTCCGGATCAGGCCCACCTCGAACGGGATCCCCGAGCGCTCCGCGAAGCCGAGCGCGGCGCCGAGGCCGGAGTCCGGCACCGGCACGACGACATCCGCTTCGACCGGATGCTCCTCGGCGAGGCGCTGCCCCAGCGCCTTCCGGACGTGGTAGACGTTCTGACCCCACAGGGTCGAGTCCGGCCGCGCGAAGTAGACGTACTCGAAGACGCACTGCAGCTGGCGCTTCGGCGGGAACGGCTTGAGCGAGCGGAGGCCGTCCCCGTCGATCAGGACGATCTCGCCGGGCTCGACGTCCCGGACGAACTCGGCCTCGAGGAGATCCAGGGCGCAGGTCTCCGAGGCGAGGAGCCAGGTCTTCCCGAGCCGCCCGACCACGAGCGGCCGGAAGCCGTGCGGGTCGCGGCAGCCGATCAGGGCGTCGGGCGTCAGCATCAGGAGGGAGTAGGCGCCGGAGACCTGGCCGAGCGCCTGGGGAAGGCTGTGCTCGAGGCCGTGCCGCTCGCCCCGCGCCAGGAGGTGCAGGATCACCTCGGTGTCGGAGGTCGACTGGAAGATCGCCCCGGCGGCCTCCAGCTCTTTCCGGAGCGCCTCGGCGTTGACGAGGTTGCCGTTGTGGGCGAGCGCGATCGGCCCGAGCGAGAACGTCGCGCTGATCGGCTGGGCGTTCCGCAGCGTCGAGGAGCCCGCCGTGGAGTAGCGGACGTGTCCGATCGCGAGCTGGCCCGGGAGCCGCCGGAGGCGCTCCGGGCCGAACACGTCCGACACCCAGCCCATCGCCTTCTCGACGTGGAGGCCCCCGCCATCGGCCGCGGCGATCCCCGCCGACTCCTGGCCCCGGTGCTGGAGGGCGTAGAGGCCGAGGTAGGTCAGGTTCGCCGCCTCGGGATGCCCGTAGACCCCGAAAAGGCCGCACTCGTCGTGGAACTTGTCGTCGGACAGCCAGCGGGTCTTCATGCCCCGTCCTCCGAGGGCTGCTCCACGAGCCCCCCGACCCAGCGCGTGAGCCCGCGCCCGAAGGCCTCCGCCAGGGCGGCCACCTCGAGCCCGACCACCGGCGCGCCATCCACGCGGATCGTGAGCCGGTCCCCGCCGACGCGCCCGACCACGATCACGGACACCGCCCACTCCCGGACGATCCGCTCGAAGCGCGCCCGCGCCTCCGCCGCCACCGAGACGACGACCCGGGACGGCGCCTCCCCGAAGAGGAGCTCGTCGAGCCGGCTCCCGCCGGGCAGCGCGATCTCGGCCCCGAGCCGCCGCGGTCCCGTCACGCAGCACTCGGCCAGCGTGACCGCGAGGCCCCCGTCGGCGCAGTCGTGTGCCGAGCGCACGCAGCCCGCCTCGATCGCGGCGAGGCAGGCCGCCTGCACCGCCCGCTCGCGGTCCAGGTCGAGCGGGTGGAGCGGGCCCGCGACACGCCCGTGGAGCGTCGCCAGGTACTCGCTCCCCCCGAGGCTCCCGACCGGGTCGCCGAGCAGGAGGACCAGGTCCCCGGCCTCCTTGAACCACTGGGTCGTCCGGCGCTCCGCGTCCCCGAGCAGTCCCGCGACGCCGACGATCGGGGTCGGGAGGATCGCGCGGCCGAGCGTCTCGTTGTAGAAGGAGACGTTGCCGCCGACCACGGGGATCTCCAGCGCGCGGCAGGCGGCCGCGATCCCCTCGACGGCCTCGGCGAACTGCCACATGATCTCGGGCTGCTCGGGCGAGCCGAAGTTCAGGCAGTCGGTCATCGCGAGCGGCCGGCCTCCCGCGCAGACGACGTTGCGCGCCGCCTCGGCCACGGCGAGGGCGCCGCCCTGGAACGGGTCCAGGTAGCCGTACCGACCGTTCCCGTCGGTCGCGACCGCGATCGCCTTCGGCGTCCCTTTGATCCGGAGCACTGCCGCGTCCGAGCCCGGCCAGACCAGCGTGTTGATCCCCACCATGTGGTCGTACTGGCGCCAGACCGCCTCCTTCGAGGTGATGGTCGGGGCCGCGAGGAGCCGGAGGAGCGTCCCGCCGGGGTCGGCGGGCTCGGGGAGGCTCCGGGGGTCGAAGGCGCGCGCGGCGTCCAGCCACGCGGGCCGCGCGCGCGGACGCTCGTAGACGGGCGCATCGTCCGTGAGGGCCTGGACCGGCACCTCGGCGACGACCTCGCCGCGCATGCGCGCCCGCAGGATCCCGTCGCCCGTGACCCGCCCGATCGACACGGCGTCGAGCTCCCACTTCGCGAAGACGCCCTGCACCTCCGCCTCCCGGCCCTTCTCGACCACGAGCAGCATCCGCTCCTGCGACTCCGAGAGGAAGATCTCGTAGGCCGACATTTCCGGCTCGCGCTGGGGGACCCGGTCGAGGTCGAGCTCCGCGCCCGTGCGGGCGCGCGCGGGCATCTCGGAGGCCGAGCAGGCGAGCCCGGCGGCGCCCATGTCCTGGATACCGACGATCGCCCCCGTGGCCATCGCCTCGAGACACGCCTCGAGCAGCAGCTTCTCCGTGAACGGGTCGCCCACCTGGACGGTCGGGCGGCGCTGAGCCGAGGTCTCGTCGAAGGCCTCGGACGCCATCGTCGCGCCATGGATCCCGTCGCGGCCGGTCTTGGCCCCGACGTAGAGGAACGTGTTCCCGACGCCCTGGGCCCGCGCCCGGAAGACGCGGTCCCGGCGCGCCAGTCCGAGGCAGAGCACGTTGACCAGCGGGTTCCGCGCGTACTCAGGGGCGAAGGCGATCTCGCCGCCCACCGTGGGGCACCCGAAGCAGTTCCCGTAGTGGGCGATCCCGGCGACGACCCCGCCGAGGAGGTACGCGCTCGTCGGGTCCTCGGGCGGGCCGAAGCGGAGGGAGTCCAGGAGCGCGATCGGCCGGGCGCCCATCGTGAAGATGTCGCGGAGGATCCCACCCACCCCCGTCGCGGCGCCCTGGAACGGCTCGATGAAGGACGGGTGGTTGTGGCTCTCGATCTTCATGACCAGCGCCAGCCCGTCGCCGAGGTCCACGACCCCGGCGTTCTCCCCGGGACCCTGGAGAACGTGCGGGGCGCGGGTCGGGAGCCGGCGGAGGAAGACGCGGGAGGACTTGTAGGAGCAGTGCTCGGACCAGAGGGCGGAAAAGAGACCCAGCTCGGTGTAGGTCGGGTCGCGCGCGAGCAGCCGGATGATCCGGTCGTACTCCTCGAGGGTGAGGCCGTGCGCCAGGGCCAGCTCCGGCGTCACCTTCGGCTCGGCCCCGGTCACCGGCGTCCTCCGGGGGCCGCCCTCAGCGGCCCAGCACGGATCCGTTCTCGACGAGGCTCCCGAGGAGGGACTGGAAGAGCAGCAGTCCGTCGGTGGACCCGACGCCGGGCTCCGCGGCGCGCTCGGGGTGGGGCATGAGCCCGACGACCGTGCCCTCCTCGTTGCAGACGCCGGCGATGTTCCAGACCGAGCCGTTCGGGTTCGCCGCGCTCGTCACCTCACCGGTCTCCGTCGCGTACCGGAAGACGATCCGGTTGGTCTCCCGGAGCGTCCGGAGGGCGTTTGTTTCCGCGTGGTAGCGCCCTTCCCCGTGGGCGATCGGCATCTTCAGCACCTGGCCGCGCCGGAGCCCACGGGTGAACGGGGTCTCGGTTTGATCGACGACGACATGGGTGGGTTGACAGCGGAACTGGAGGCACTCGTTCCGCATGAGCGTCCCGGGAAGCAGGCCCGCCTCGCACAGGATCTGGAAGCCGTTGCAGCTCCCGAGTACGAGGCCGCCGCGCGCGGCGAAGTCGGTGAGCGCCGCCACGACGGGCGAGCGTCCGGCGATCGCCCCGGCCCGGAGGTAGTCGCCGTAGGAGAACCCGCCCGGCAGGATCAGGCAGTCGAAGCGGGAGAGATCGGTGTCCCGGTGCCACAGGTACTCGACCGGCTGGTGGAGAACCTCGGAGATGACATGGTGGAAGTCCATGTCGCTCCACGTGCCCGGAAAGATCACGACGCCGAATCTCATGAACCCTCCTCCACCAGGGGTGGTGTCGCGCTCTCCCCTCCTTCGTCCGTGTCCGAGCCGATTGTACTACGCACGGCTCGGGGTGACAAGCCGATCAGGAGCGCGCGGTCGGCTCTCCGCCGTCGAGCACCTCGCACGAGTAGTCCTCGACGACGGGGTTGGCCAGGAGCCGGCGGCACATCTCCTCGAGCCGCGCCTGAGCGCGCGCCCGGTCGCTCTCGTCCAGCGTGAGCTCCATGAGCTTCCCGACCCGGAGGTCGCGGACCTCGGGAAATCCGAGCCCCTCGAGCGCCTTCCGGATCGTCGCGCCCTGCGGGTCGAGCACGCCCGACCGGAGCCGCACCACGATCCGTGCCCTCACCCGGGGTCTCCGGCCAGACCCAGGCGCCGGAAGATCGCGTCCACGTGGCGGAGGTACCACGCCGGGTCGAAGCACGCCTTCAGGGCCTCAGGCGGGATCCGCCCGGCCAGCTCCGCGTCCTCCTGGAGGCACTCGAGGAACGCCCGCCGCTCGCGCCAGGCGCGCATCGCGTTCCGCTGGACGATCTCGTAGGCGGCCTGCCGGGGGAGCCCCCCCTCGGCGAGGGCGAGCAGCACGCGCTGGGAGTAGATGAGGCCGTAGGAGCGCTCGAGGTTCTCGCGCATCCGCTCGGCATCGACCGTCAGGCCCTCCAGGATCCGCGTCGTCTGGGCGAGGAGGTAGTCCAGCAGGATCGTCGCGTCCGGCAGAACGATCCGCTCGACCGAGGAGTGGCTGATGTCGCGCTCGTGCCAGAGGGCGATGTTCTCGAGCGCGGCCCCCGCGTGAGCGCGCAGCACCCGGACGAGGCCCACCACCTGCTCGGAGGACACCGGGTTCCGCTTGTGGGGCATCGAGGACGACCCCTTCTGCCCCTCGCCGAACGGCTCCTCGAGCTCCAGGACCTCGGTGCGCTGGAGGCTCCGGACCTCGGTCGCGATCTTCTCGAGGCTCCCGCCGATGATCGCGCACGTGGCGACGAACTCGGCGTGCCGATCGCGCTGGACGATCTGGGTCGAGACGGGCGCGGGCTCCAGCCTGAGCGCCCGGCAGACCTCGGCTTCGACCTCCGGCGCGACGTGCGCGAACGTCCCGACGGCGCCGGAGATCTTCCCGACCCGGACGGTCTCGCGGGCGCGCACGAGCCGCTCGCGATTTCGCCCTGCCTCCGCCCACCAGACCGCCACCTTGAGCCCGAACGTCGTCGGCTCGGCGTGGACGCCGTGCGTGCGCCCGACCATGAGCGTGTCCCGGTGGCCCTGGGCCAGGGCCCGGAGCGCTTCGCGGAGGCGGTCCAGACCGGCGAGGAGCCGGTCGGCCGCCTCGACGAGCTGGAGGGCCAGGGCCGTGTCCACGATGTCGGAGGAGGTCAACCCCAGGTGGACGAACCGCGAGTCTTCGCCGATCGCCTCCTCGAGGTTCGTGAGGAACGCGATCACGTCGTGCCGGACGCGTCCCTCGATCTCGGCGATGCGGCGGGCGTCCACGCGCGCGCGCGCCCGGATCCGGGGCGCGGCCTCCCCCGGGATCACGCCCCGGCGCGCGTAGGCGTCGCAGACGGCCAGCTCGACCGCGAGCCACTTGGCGTACCTCGCCTCGTCAGTCCAGAGGGCCGCCATCTCCGGCCGGGTGTAGCGCGGAATCACGCGGCAGGCTCCCGGAGGCTCACAGGACGAGGCTCGGCGGGACCCCCGGCTCCCGCCCCACCGGGCCGAGGGCGACGAGCGAGAGCGGGGTCCCACCGAGGAGCCGGCCGACCAGGCCCTCGACCTCGGTGAGCGTCACCCGGTCCACGGCGGCGAGGATCTCGTCCAGGCCGAAGTAGTGGCCGAAGTAGATCTCCTGCTTGGCGATTCGGGTCATGCGGCTCGAGGTGGACTCGAGCGAGAGCATGAGGCTCCCCTTGAGGTGATCCTTCGCCCGGGCCAGCTCCTCCGCCGTCACGCCTTCCCGCTTGAGCTTGCCGAGCTCCTCCAGAACGAGCCTGAGCACCTTGGGGAACTGCTCGCGCTCCGTCCCGGCGTAGACGTAGAAGAGCCCCGTGTCGCGAAACGCCGCGTTCCCCGAGTAGATGGAGTAGACGAGGCCCTGGCGCTCGCGCACCTCCTGGAACAGCCGCGAGGACATGCTGCCGCCCACGATCGTGTTCAGGAGGTAGAGGACGTACCGCTCGGGCGCGTCCTGCCGGAGACCCGGCCCGCCCAGGACGAAGTGAACCTGCTCGAGCGGCTTGTCGATCAGGTCCACGCGGGGCGTGAGGACGGGCGGCTCGCCGTCGCGCGCGGGGCACCCTCGCTGGAAGTCCTGGAAGCGCTTGCCGAGGAGGTCCAGGAGCTGGTCGTGCTCGAGCCGGCCCGCGGCCGCGATCGTGATCCGCCCCGGGCAGTACTCCTCCGCGAAGTGGGCGAGGATCGTCTCGCGGCCGAGGCCCAGGACGATCTGCTTGTCACCCAGGATCGGCCGCCCCAGTGGATGCCCCGACCAGACCCGCTCCGCGAAGAGGTCGTGGATCAAGTCGTCGGGCGTGTCCTCCACCATCCGGAACTCCTGGAGGACCACGGTCTTCTCCCGCTCGATGTCGTCCGTCGCGAAGAGCGGGCGCAGCAGGATGTCCGACAGGAGGTCGGCGGCAAGGGGAAGGTGCAGGTCCAGGACCGTGACGTAGAAGCAGGTGTGCTCCTTGGTCGTGAAGGCATCCATCTGCCCCCCGACGGAGTCGACCGCCTTCGCGATCTCCTCCGCCGTCCGGGAATCGGTGCCTTTGAAGACCAGGTGCTCGATGAAGTGCGAGACGCCGCGGCGGGGGAACGGCTCGTGGCGACTGCCGGTGTCCACCCAGACCCCGATCGCCACCGAGCGCACGTGCGGGATCCGCTCGGTCACGAGCCGGATCCCGTTCGGGAGGACGCTCTTCCGGAACTCGCCTTCCACGCTCGAGGTCACCTCTCGGCCATCGCTGCGCAGACCGCTCCCCGCTCGCCGATCCCCGGAAGAGCTCTGCCGAGCGGGCTCAGCGGCGATGGCCGCCGCGCCCCCGGTCGCGGTCGCCGCGCTCCCCGCGGTCCCGGTCCCCGCGCGGCCCGCGGCCGCTGTCGGGCGGCGGCCCCTCCCCGGGTCGTCCCGTCAGCTGCTCCTGCCCGACCCCGGTCGCCTCGGGGTCCTTGAGCGCCGCGCGCCGCGACAGCCGGATCTTCCCCGACGGGTCCACCTCGATCACCTTGACCAGGACCTGGTCGCCCTCGTTGAGGACGTCTTCGACGCGCCGCGTCCGCTCCTCGGCGATCTGGGAGATGTGGAGGAGCCCCTCCGTGCCCGGCATGATCTCCACGAACGCGCCGAAGTCGACGACCTTCTTGACCTTCCCGAGGTGGACCCGGCCGACCTCGGCCTCCTTGCAGATGCCCTGGATGATATCGATCGCCTGCTGCACCTTCTTCGAGTCCACCCCGAAGAGCATCACGCGGCCGTCGTCCTCGATGTCGATCTTGACCCCGGTCTCCTCCTGGATCCCGCGGACCACCTTGCCGCCGGGGCCGATGACCTCCCGGATCTTCTCGGGCTTGATCTTGATCGTGACGAAGCGCGGCGCGTAGGGGGAAAGCTCCGGCCGCGGCGCGGCGATCGCCTGGCGCATCTTCCCGAGGACGTGGAGGCGGGCCTCCCGCGCCTGGCGCAGGGCCTCGGCCATGATCTCCGGGGACACGCCGGCGACCTTGATGTCCATCTGGAGGCCGGTCACGCCCTTCTCGGTCCCGGCGACCTTGAAGTCCATGTCGCCGTAGTGGTCCTCGGTCCCCATGATGTCCGTCAGGATCGCGTGGCGGTCGCCCTCCTTGACGAGGCCCATCGCGATCCCCGCCACGGGCGCGCGGATGGGCACGCCGGCGTCCATGAGGGCGAGCGACGCCCCGCACACCGTCGCCATCGACGAGGAGCCGTTGGACTCGAGGATGTCCGACACGATGCGGATCGTGTACGGGAACTCCTCCTTGGACGGCAGGACCGGCTGCACCGACCGCTCGGCGAGAGCGCCGTGGCCGATCTCGCGGCGGCCCGGGCTCCCGAACCGGCGGATCTCCCCCACGCTGAACGAGGGGAAGTTGTAGTGCAGCATGAACGGCTTGAAAAACTCGCCCTCGAGGGCCTCGACCTTCTGCACGTCGGACTTGGTCCCGAGGGTGGCGGCGACCAGGGCCTGCGTCTCTCCCCGGGTAAAGAGCGCCGAGCCGTGGGTCCGCGGCAAGAACGACACCTGCGCCGAGATCGGCCGCGTCTCCCAGGCCTTCCGACCGTCGATGCGGACGTCCCGGTCGAGGATCATCCGCCGGACTTCCTCCCGCTCGAGCTTGTCCAGGTACTCCTTGACCCTCGCCTTGCGGAGGCCGTCGGGATCCACGGCCGCCAGCACCTCGTCGGCGAGCCTGGCGAGCGCCTGGCCCCGGTCGACCTTGTCGGCAATGGTGATGGCCTCCCGGACGCGCGCCTGCGCGACGCTCCGGACCTGCGTCTCGAGCCCGGGGTCCTGGTGGGCCGCGGCGTCGAACGACCAGCGCGGCGTGCCCGCCAGCTGCGCGAGGGTCCGCTGCGCCCGCACGATGGCCTTGCACTCCGCGTGGGCGAGGGCGATCGCGTCCACCATCGTCTCCTCGCCGACCTCCCGCGCGCCCGCCTCGACCATCACGACCGACTCCTCGGTCGCGGCCACCACCAGCTCGAGGCTCGAGCGGTCGAGCTGCGAGAGCGTCGGGTTCACGACCAGACGGCCGTCGACGAGGCCGATGCGAACCGCGCCGAAGGGGCCGAGAAACGGAAGGCCCGCTACGGTGACCGCCGCCGAGGCGCCGTTCATCGCGAGGATGTCCGGGTCGTTCTCCTGGTCCGCGGAGATGGCGAGCGCGATCAGCTGGATCTCGTTCCGGAAGCCCTTCGGGAAGAGCGGCCGGAGCGGCCGGTCGATCAGGCGCGAGGTGAGGACTTCCTTCTCCGCCGGCCGTCCCTCGCGCTTGAAGAACCCACCGGGGATCCGCCCGCCGGCGTACGCCCGCTCCCGGTAGTCCACGGTGAGGGGGAAGAAGTCCTGACCTTCCACCGCCGCCCTGGAGGCCACCACGCTCGCGAGCACCACCGAGTCGGCATACCGCACGAGCACGGCGCCATCGGCCTGCTTGGCGACCCGCCCCGTCTCCAGGGTGAGGGTCCGCTCGCCGATCTCGATCTGGGTCGAGTGTCCTATAGACATGTCAGGTGCCTATCCTCCGTCTTGCTGCCGCCACCACCGGGTGCGAACGGACGGCGGCGTCGGGCGACTCGCCCGCCCCGGGAGGTCATCTCCCTCCCGGTCTTGCTGTGGTCCCGCCAGGGCGCTCCGACCGCGCGCTGCCCGCGTAGCCTCTCCTGGGAAGGTTCGGCCCCGCGAAGGAAAGGGGGGCGAAGCCCCCCTTCGAGGAATCTAGCGCCGGATCCCGAGCCTCTCAATGACCTGCCGGTACCGCTCGGCGTCCTTGCGCTTGAGGTACTCCAGGAGCCCGCGCCGCTTGCCGATCAGCTTGAGCAGGCCTCGCCGAGAGTGGTGATCCTTGGCGTGTGCCTTGAAGTGATCGGTCAGCCCGTTGATCCGCTCGGTGAGGAGCGCGATCTGGACCTCGGGAGAGCCGGTGTCGGAGCCGTGGAGCCGGTAACCCTCGATGAGGGCCTTCTTCCGCTCGGCGGGCAGGGGCATGCAGACCTCCTCGGGGGACGCTCCCCAATCGCCGCCCCTGATGCAAGCCCACTCTGCATCGCTGGAGCGGTTCGCAAAACCCGCAAAACAAGTCTAACAACGCGAGAATCTTACCACGCGCCCCGCGGGCGCGCAAGCTGCGCCCCCGGCGTTCGCGCCCCTCGCCGCCTTGGGCTCCCTCAGGGCGCGCGCGCCAGGAAGTCCCGGGCGATCCGGGCATCCTCGGCGATCCGCGCTCGGAGCGCCTCGACCGAGGGGAAGCGCATCTCCTCCCGGATGCGCGCGAGGAACGCCACCGTCAGGAGCCGGTCGTACAGGTCGGCCGTGACGTCCAGGAGGTGCGCCTCGACGGTCGGAGTCGTCTCGCCGAACGTCGGCCGCACGCCGACGTTGACGACCGCCGGGGCCGACTCCCGGTCCCAGCCGGCACGCCCGGCGTAGACGCCCGAGGCGAGGGGCGGCGGCGCGACGGGCACGATGTTGGCGGTGGGGAAGCCGAGCGCCCGGCCCCGCTCGGCGCCGCGCACGACGCGGCCCCGGATCGAGTACGGGCGGCCGAGGAGCGTGGCCGCCCGGCGGACGTCGCCCTGGCGCAGGGCGTCGCGGACCGAGGTGGACGAGACGAGGACCCCGTCCACGGTCAACGGCGGGATCACGTGCACGCGGATCCCGAGCGGTGCCGCGACGGCCTGGAGGAGCTCGGGGTTCCCCCGCGCCCCCCGGCCGAACGTGTGGTTGAACCCGACGACCACCTCGCGGGCCTTGAGGAGTCCCACGAGAACCTCGCGGACGAACGCCTCGGCCTCGACGCGCGAGAACTCGAGCGTGAAGGGGATGACGAGCGTCACGTCCGGGCCGAGCGCCGCGATCTGCTCGAGCCGCTCCGGGAGCGGCAGGATCTCCGGGGGCGCCTCGGCGGGCCGCAGCACCGCGACGGGGTGGGGGTCGAAGGTGAGCGCGACGGCCGGGAGCCCGAGCGCGCGCCCGCGGGCGACGGCCGTCCGGATCACCTCCTGGTGGCCCAGGTGGATGCCGTCGAAGGTCCCCTGCGCCACCACGCTGGGCGGCGCCTCAGCGGGGTACTGCCCGAGGCCGCGGAGGATCCGCATGGAGGAGGCGGAGCGACCGGAGTCCGGCGACACTCGCCTCCCCGATCCCGATGAAGACGTCGCCGGCGTAGAGGCGGCAGGCGCCGGTCGGCCCCGCTGCCGACGGTGCGCCGAGCTCTCCGGGCGCCAGGCGTCCGCCGTGTCGGATGCGCTCCGCTCCGGCCTCTTCGAGCCGGACGCCCGGGAGATGCGGGACCGCGCGGTCGGCCGGCAGGACGCGCGTCCGCAGGGTGGCCGGGTCGCCTTCGCGGACGAGGGCCCACGGGACGGCGTCCGCGAGCGAGAAGGGCCCCAGTCGCGTCCGCGTGAGGGCCTCCAGGCACGCCCCGCAGCCGAGCGCCTGGCCGAGGTCGGCCGCGACGCTCCGGATGTAGGTGCCCTTGCCGCACGCGACGCGGACCCGGAGGAGCGGCGGGGCCCACTCGAGGAGCTCGATCGCGTGGATACGCACGCGGCGCGGGGCGCGCGCCACTTCGATCCCGGCGCGGGCCAGCTCGTGCAACCGCCGCCCCCCCGCGTGCAGCGCGGAGAACATCGGCGGCACCTGCTCGATCTCCCCCTCGAAGCGCGCGAGCGCCGCGCGGAGCGCCCCGGCGTCCAGCGGCGGCACCGGCCGCTCCGCCGTCACGCGGCCGGTCGCGTCGAGTGTGTCGGTCGAGCGGCCGAGCCGCACCGTCGCGACGTACTCCTTGTCCTGTGCCTGGAGGTACGGCGTGAGCTTCGTGGCCTCGCCCAGGAGAACGGGAAGGACACCCGTGGCCATCGGGTCCAGCGTGCCGCCGTGCCCCACCTTGGGCACGCGCAGAACCCGGCGGAGGTGCGCGACGACCTGGAACGAGGTGACGCCTCCCCCTTTCTCGACGGTGAGGAGGCCGTCCAGGGGCGCGCCCGGGTCGCCGGGAGCCGTCATCGCGGCGCCGCCAGGGCGTCCCGGACGGCGTCGAGCACGAGTGCCCTCACCCGGGCGAGGTCTCCGGGCACCACCGCTCCCGCCGCGTTGGGATGCCCCCCGCCGCCGAACCGCGCCGCGATCCGGGCGACGTTCACCTCGCCCTTGGCCCGGAGACTCACCTTCACCTCGCCGGGCAGCTCCCGGAACAGCACGGCCACCTTCGCGGTACGGAGCGAGCGCGGGTAGGTGATGAAGTCCTCGGCCTGCAGAAGATCGGGGGACTCGGTCTGGTGGCGGTCGATGACCATCCAGGCGATGGTTCCCTCGGGGTTCGTCTCGACCTGCTGGAGGATCCGCCCGAGGAGGTGCAGGCCGAGGAGGTGACGCGTCTCGTAGAGCTGGATCGCGACGGCGGCCGGATCGGCCCCCGCCTCGACGAGATGGGCCGCGATCCGGAAGGTCGTGGGCGTCGTATTCGAATACCGGAAGGAGCCGGTATCGGTGACGATCGCGGTGTAGAGGTTGGTGGCGACCTCGCGCGTGAGCGGGAGACCCGCCGCCCCGAGCAGCTCGTACACCATCTCCCCCGTAGCCGACGCGGCCGGCTGGATCCAGTCCACGTCGCCGTAGCGGCGATTGTCGGCGTGGTGATCGATGTTCAGCACGCGCGTCCCCGGCTGCCGGCACCCCTCGAGGAGGCCACCGACGCGCCGCTCGTCCGGGCAGTCCAGCGTGACGACCACGTCCCAACCCCCCTGGCCCTCCTTCCACTGCTGCACCTCGTCGGCACCGGGAAGCGACTGGAAGGGGTCGGGAACGGGATGGGCGCAGGCGAACGCCACCCGTCGGCCGGCCGCCCGGATGGCCAGGCCCAGGCCGAGCTGGGAGCCGAGCACGTCGCCGTCTGGATAGAGGTGCGCGAGGAGGAGGAAGCGCTGTCCCGAGCGGACGAGGTCGGTGACCTCGGCGGGAACCACGCTCACGAGTCGACCCTACAGGAAGCGTGGCAGACATCGGCGGCGACGGGCATGGGCCCGGGCACGCTCACGGGTCGGGCTCCGGCTCCTTCGGCGTGGCCGCCCCGCGGAGCCCCTCGAGGACGCTCTGGATGTGGGCCGCGTGGGCCATCGAGCGATCGGCGTGGAAAGTGAGGTGCGGGACCGCCCGGATCCGGAGGCGGGGCCCCAGCCAGTTCCGGATGAACCCGCGGGCGCTGTCGAGCGCCGCGAGCGAGGCGCTCCACTCCTGCTCCGTCCCGAGCACGCTCACGTAGACCTTCGCGGTGCGGAGGTCTTTGGCCACCGCCACCTCCGTCACCGTGACGAACCCGAGGCGGGGATCTTTCAGCTCACGCTGCAGGAGGTACGAGATCTCCTCCTTGATCAGCTGGTTCACCCGGTCGAGCCGCTTCCCCTGCATGGTGCACCGCTCCGGTCTCTTGCCGACTCCTCACAGCACCTCAACCCGCACGTCGATGACGGCGCCGTCGGAGAGCGACTCGATCAGGTTCACCGCCTTCGAGACGACCTCGTTCGCGAGCCGCGAGTCGTTCGCGACGCACGCGACCGCGAGCGTCGCCCGTTGCCAGAGGTCTTCGTGATCCACCTCGGCGACCGACACGTTGAAGCGGTGCTTCACCTTCTCCTTGAGCCCCTTCAGCACGTGTCGCTTGCCCTTGAGCGATTCCACTCCCGGGAAGTGCAGCTCGACGAGGCCCAGCGCGACTCTCACCACACCCGATGCTCCTAGCCGGGTCGAGACCCGAGCAGATCCCGCGGGAGGGGCGGGACGCCCGCGAGGCCGCAGGCCGAGCGCGTCCCGGCGAGATCAAGGACGCAGGCCCGAGGCGCCCGGAGGCGTATGCCGCATACGTCGAGGAGCGCCGAGGGCCCCAAAGGCCGCCGCGGATCGAGGGCCGCAGGCCCGAGACGCGCCGGCCGAAATAGACGACGCCGAGATGCGACGGGGATCGGCACGGCTAGAGGGTGCGCGCGACCTCTTCGGTGGTGTACACCTCGATCACGTCACCCACGCGGACGTCCGTGACCCCGTCGACCCCGATGCCGCAGTCCATCCCCTGGAGCACCTCGCGCACGTCGTCCTTGAAGCGGCGGAGGGACCCGACCTGGCCTTCGCCGACGAGCTGCCCGCCCCGGAAGACCCGGGCCTTACCGGAGCGCGTGACCTTCCCCTCCACGACGAACGAGCCGGCGATGGTGCCGACGTTCTTGATCGGGAAGAGTTGCCGGACCTGCGCCTTGCCCAGGGGCACCTCGCGGATGAGCGGGGGCAGCATCCCCACCAGGGCCGCCTTGACGTCGTCGATGGCCTCGTAGATGACGTTGTACGCCTTGATGTCCACGCGCTCCGCCTGGGCGTGCTGCTGGGCCTTCGGCTCCGGCTTGACGTTGAAGCCCAGGATGACCGCGTTCGAGGCCGAGGCGAGCATGACGTCGGTCTCCGTGATCGTCCCCACCGCTCCGTGGATCACCCGCACCTTGACCTCGTCCGTCGAGAGGCGCTCGAGCGCGTCCTGGACAGCCTCGACCGAGCCGTGCACGTCGCCCTTGAGGATCACGCGCAGCTCCTTGACCTCGCCCGCCTCGATCTGCTTGTGCAGGTCGGCCAGCGTCACGCGGGCCGTGGAGACGACCTTGCGCTCCTGCTCTTGCCGCATGACCGCGATCTGCCGCGCCTTCCGCTCCTCGTCCACGGCGACCAGCGTGTCCCCGGCCGACGGCACCCCGGAGAGGCCGAGGACCTCCACCGGATCGACCGGGCCGGCCTCCTTCACGCGCTGGCGCCGGTCGTTGAACATCGCGCGCACCTTGCCGTAGTGCTGGCCGGCGACGACGATGTCGCTCTCGCGGAGCGTCCCCTGCTGGACGAGCACCGTGGCGACCGGACCGCGGCCGCGGTCCAGCTTCGCTTCCACGACGACGGCCCGTGCGGCCCGGTTCGGGTTGGCCTTCAGCTCCATCATCTCGGCCTGGAGCGCCGTCATCTCGACGAGGGCGTCGATGCCGGTTCCCTTCTTGGCCGACGTCTGGACGAAGATCGTCTGTCCGCCCCATTCCTCGGGGACGAGACCGAGGTTCGAGAGCTCCTGCTTGACGCGGTCGGGATTGGCGTCGGGCTTGTCCACCTTGTTGACCGCCACGATGATCGGGACGTTCCCCGCCTTGGCGTGGTTGATCGCCTCGATCGTCTGCGGCATGACGCCGTCGTCGGCCGCGACGACGAGGATGACGATGTCCGTCGCCTGGGCCCCCCGCGCGCGCATCGCCGTGAAGGCCTCGTGACCCGGGGTGTCGAGGAACGTCACCCGACCGTGCGAGGTCTCGACCTGGTAGGCGCCGATGTGCTGCGTGATGCCGCCGAACTCCTGCTCGGTGACCTTGGTCTTGCGGATCGCGTCGAGCAACGACGTCTTCCCGTGGTCCACGTGACCCATCACCGTCACCACCGGCGGTCGCGGCCGGAGCTGCGAGGGATCCAGCTCCTCCTCGACCAGCTCGGCCCCCTCGAGAGTCTGCACCCCCACGTCGAACCCGAACCGCCCGGCGATGGCCTTGACCTTGTCGAGGTCGAGGAGCTGGTTGATCGACGCCATCACGCCCATCCCGACGAGCTCGCGGATGACCTCGCCCGCCTTCCGCCGCATCTTCTCGGCGAGCTCGGCGACCGTGACCGACTCCGGCAGCTTGAGCAGCTCGCGCTTGACCGGGGCGGCGGGGGGCGCCTCGACCGGCGGTGGCGGCGCGGCCGCGGCCGGCGCCGCGGGCGCC
>Ga0114945_10000383_pt1 | contig 28536 bp, 30 predicted proteins | sample OV2TP3_FD_87194 | JGI IMG/M metagenome (GOLD analysis project Ga0114945, IMG submission 87194) | Hot spring microbial communities from Beatty, Nevada to study Microbial Dark Matter (Phase II) - OV2 TP3 | ecosystem: Environmental > Aquatic > Thermal springs > Hot (42-90C) | place: USA: Beatty...
CTCCGGCTTGTGAGTGGGGACGGCGCGGATACGCCGTCGGTTGGTGGTTGCATCCCACCAGCCTACTCCAAGACGGAGGTTTTTTCGGAAGCTGTTTTGGACAAGAGTGGGACAGGCTACTTTTTCATGACGCGAGGACGCTCCATACAGCCGGCAAGGAACGGAAATAAAGGAGAAACCTATGAAAGAAAACCTCGAAAGGGTCAAACTGCTGGCCCGCGATCTGCGGAACGGCAAAGAGTTCCCGCGCAGCCCACGTGAAACGCTGGCAGGTTATGTGCTGGCCGCCCGCGCGCTGGACAAATGCCGCGCCGTCCTCGTCGGCTGGCAGGGCGAATACCACTCTAACTGCCCGCTCGATCAGCGGTGGCTGAAGTTCGCCGAGATTAACTATGATGCGTATAAGGCGTTTGTCGCCACCGGCGCGACCGACGAAGAGGTCGCCGCGTGGATTGGCGAACACGCCAAGAAACGTTCCCGCGCCGACATCGTCATCTGGAACAATAAGGAACGCGACCTGCGCTTGAGCGACTTGTCCCCGGAATTGCAGGAATACATGGAGGACTACATTGCCTCCTTCGTCCCGCGCCGCCGCGTGGTGTATCACTGGTTCGACGTGTACGACTTGGAAGAGGAACATCTCTAGATCGGTTTCCACGGATAAACAGCTCGAAGCACTTGAAATTGTTGGACGAAGGTAGAACGGAATTATCTGCTTGTGGAACAGGAATATCGCAAAGTAGAATCATCGTTCATAAACAAGGGAGGAACGATGAATCCGCGCACGCTCAGGAAAACCCGAGAACTGGAAGGACGCCAGCGCGACATCCTGGCGGCGGCGGAGTGCCTGTTCTCAAAGCACGGCTACTTCAAGACCAGCATGGTGGACATCGCCGAGGCGGCGGAGTTCGCCATCGGCACCGTCTACCATTTCTTCAAGAGCAAGGAAGAGATTTACATCTCACTGATCGAAGCGAAGATGGAGAAGTACGACGAGCTTGTTGATGCTTGCGTCGCCACAGCACCGACGCCCGCCAAGAAGATCGAGGCTGTGATCCAGACCAAGCTGGAGTACTTCGAGCGCAACCGTGACTTCTTCAGGATCTACGTGTCGGAATGGGCCGGCTTCGAGTGGACCGTGAAGAGCGCGCTCGGCGAGCGGTGCTGGAAACGCTACCAGGCGCAGCTCGATCTGGCGTCGGATCTTATCCGCGCCGGGATCAAGGCCGGCGAGTTCCGTGCGGTGGAGCCGACCGAGGCGGCGTACGCCCTGCACGGGATGCTGAACTCGACGATCTACCTGTGGATCCTCAACGCTAAGCCGACGACGTCTCTGGTCGCTAAGCGCAAGTCGCTTGCCTCGCTCTTTTTCCACGGCGTCGGCCAGCCTAACGCGCGGCGGAGGCACTCATGACATCCAACCGGACAAAATGGTGGCTCATCGCCGTGTGCCTCGCGGCCGTCGGCGCGGGTGTGTTCTTCCTGACCGTGAACCGGGACGGGGCGGTGGAGGGCGTGTCCAAGCAGGGAGCGAAACCGAACGGCTCCGCTCCCGCTCGCCCCATGCCCGAAGTGGGGGTGCTGACGGTGGCTGCGCAGACCATACCCGACGATCCTGAGTTCATCGGTCAGGCGGAAGCCTCCCGCATCGTTGAAATCCGGTCGCAGGTGACGGGCATCATCAAGCAGTTCTTTTTTCGCGAGGGGCGTGACGTCAAAAAAGGCGACCGGCTCTATCTGATCGATCCCGTGCCGTTCGAGGCGTCCGTGGCGAGCGCCAAAGCGATGGTGGCCCAAGCCGAGGCGCGGCTGGTCCAGGCGAAGCAGAACCTCGCTCGCGTCAAGCCGCTTCTGGCTGAACAGGCCGTGAGCCAGAAGGACGTGGATGATGCCGTCGCGGAAGACCTAGCAGCGAAGGCGGCCCTTGAATCGGCGAAAGGGCAGTTGGTGAAGGCCCAGTTCGACCTGGATAACACGCTCATCAGCGCGCCCATCTCCGGGCTGATCGAGCGGACCAAGTTCTACGAAGGTCGCCTCATCTCCGCACAGACCGACCTGCTCACCGTCATCCACCAGGTGGATCCGATGTATGTCGTGGGGAGCGCTCCGGAGAGCTACCTCTTGCAGCGGCGCCGGGAGCTCGCGTCGAAGAAAGTACAGCGGCCGGATCTCTACCAGCTCCGGGGAATCCTCACCTTCATCGACGGCACCACCTATCCGTATGAGGGGCAGTTGGATTTCGCCTCCGTGGGGCTGAGCTCCGAAACGGGTTCCCGGCAGGGTCGGTTCGTCTTTCCTAATCGCGAACGGGTCCTGATGCCTGGCCAGTTCGTCAAGATTCGCGTCAAGGGATACACGAGAACCGGCGCCATCCTGGTGCCGCAACGGGCCGTGCAGCAAGGGCCCAAGGGTTCCGTCGTGTATGTCGTGGGCGAGGGCGACAAGGTGGAAGTCCGCAACGTCCAGGCCGCCAGTTGGCAGGGCAGTCAATGGCTCATCGTGGAAGGACTCCGTGCGGGAGAGCGGGTGGTGGTGGACGGCCTCCAAAGAATTGCGCCGGGCGCGCCCGTGAAGCCGGTTCCCGTCGCTGACGCCGGTGCGGCCTCCGATGGCAAGCCGATCGACACCAAGGTGAAGGGAGACCTGTGATCTCCCATTTTTTCATCGACCGTCCGATCTTCGCGTCGGTCCTTTCCATCGTCATCGTGGTGGTGGGCCTCGCGGCGATGCAGGTTCTGCCCATCTCCCAATTTCCCGAAATTACGCCTCCGGTGGTGCAGATCGAGGCCGACTATCCGGGCGCGAACGCGGAAGTGGTGGCGGATTCGGTGGCCCGCCCCATCGAAGTGCAGCTCCCGGGCATCGACAATCTCCTCTATTACGATTCCACCAGCACCAACGACGGGCACATGACCATCCGGCTCACCTTCGAGATCGGGACCGACGTGGATATCGCGCAGGTCCAGACGCAGAACCGCGAAAAGCTGGCGGAGCCGCAGATCCCGAACGAGGTCATTCGCCAGGGTATCTCGGTGAAAAAAGTGTCCCCGGATCTGCTGACGGTCGTGGCCCTGAGTTCCAGCGATCCTCGATTCGACATGCTCTATCTTTCCAACTACGCGATCATCAACGTGCTCGACAACGTCAAGCGGCTCCGCGGCGTGGGCGATGCCCTGGTCTTCGGGGGCCAGAACTACAGCATGCGGCTGATCCTGGACCCGGTCCGTATGGCGCAGCTCAACCTCACGCCGGGCGATATTACGAACGTGGTCCGCGAGCAGAACCGGGATTTTCCGGCCGGCACGGTCGGGCGAGAACCAGCACCCAAAGGTACGCAGCTTACCATCCCGGTGATCACGCAGGGCCGCCTGACGGAGGTGGAAGACTTCGAAGAGATGATCGTCCGGGCGCTCCCGAACGGGGACATAGTCCGCCTCAAGGACGTGGCCAAGGTCGAGCTGGGCGCCCAGTCGTACAACCTCGAAGGACGGTGGAACGGCAAGCCCAACACATTTCTCCTGACGTTCCTTTCGCCGGGCGCCAACGCGCTCGACACTGCCAAGCGCATTCGCCGGGAGATGGATGAGCTCGCCAAGAGCTTTCCCCCCGGCGTGAAGTACGACATCCCCTATGACACGACCCGCTTCATCGAGGTGTCCATCCACGAGGTGGCGCTGACGTTGGGCATAGCGATGACGCTGGTCATCCTGGTGGTCTACCTGTTCCTCCAGTCCTGGCGCACGACGCTGATTCCCGCGGTGGCGGTGCCGGTCTCCCTCATCGGCGCTTTGGCCGGCATGCAGGCCCTCGGGTTTTCCATCAACACCCTGACGCTGTTCGGCATGGTGCTGGCCATCGGAATCGTGGTGGACGACGCAATCGTGGTGGTTGAGAATGTCGAGCGCCACATGAAGGAAGAATGTTGCTCGTCCAAGGAAGCCGCCAAGAGGGCCATGGAGGAAGTCACTGCGCCTATTATCGCGATCGTGCTCGTGCTCGCGGCGGTGTTCGTCCCCGTGGGCTTCTTGGGCGGGATCACGGGCCAGCTCTACAAGCAGTTTGCGATCACGATCGCGATCTCCGTGACGATTTCAGGATTCGTCGCCCTCACTCTCAGTCCGGCCCTCTGCGCCCTGGTGCTGAAGCCGGGAGGCGAAGAGGGTCAACGCAAAGGCTTTTTCCCGCTCTTCAACAAGCTCTTCGATTGGACGAGGGACCGCTATACCGCGGGCGCCGGACAGGTCATCAAGCGGGCGGCTCTGGCCGTGGCGGTCTTCGGCGTCGTGATCGCCCTCGCCTTCGGGCTGTTCAGAGTGCTCCCATCCAGCTTCCTGCCGGAGGAGGATCAGGGCTACTTCATTACCATCGTTCAGCTCCCTGATGGAGCCTCCCTGCAGCGGACCACCGAGGTGATGAGCAAGCTTGAGAAGTACTTCCTGGCGATTCCGGTGATCCACAGCACGGATGCGCTGGTCGGCCAGAACTTTGTGTTCAACACGCGCGGGCCCAATTCCGCGACCCTGTTCACGCCCCTGCACCTCTGGGACCAACGCACGCGTCCCGACCAGCACGTCAAGGCGCTCATCGGAGCCGCCTTCCAGGAGTTTGCGAAGATTCCCGAGGCGCTGATTCTGTCCTTCAACGCCCCTTCGATCCGGGGCCTGGGCGCGACGGGCGGGTTCTCGGTACAAATTCAGGATCCCAGCGGAGGCGACTTCAAGAAGTTCTCGGCCGTCGCCGAGGAGTTCATCGCGAAGGCCAGGCAGGACCCGGCCATCGGGGCGATCGGCACCAATTTTCGCGTCAGCGCGCCAAGGCTCTACGCGCACGTGAACCGGGAGCGCGCCAAGACGCTGGGAGTTCCCATCTCCGACGTCTTCGACACCCTGCAGGCCTATTTCGGCAACTTCTACGTCAACGACTTCCTCAAATTCGGCCGGGTCTATCGCGTCCAGACCGAGGCGGAGGCGCAGTACCGGATGAGTCCCGGCGATCTCGCCAGGATTTACGTGCGTGCCCAGAATGGGCAGGGCACGTCCATGATCCCGCTCAACACAGTGGTCACGACGGAATTCACCAGCGGGCCGGACCCGGTGACGCACTTCAACGGATACAATACGGCCTATGTGCTGGGAATGGCGGCTCCCGGCGCAAGCTCGGGACAGGCTCTTGAGGCGCTGGAAAGAGCGGCGAAGGAGGTGCTGATCCCCAAGGGCTACGCCCTGGACTGGAGCGGGATCTCCTACCAGGAACGCCAGGTCGGAAACCAGTCGGTCCTGGCGTTCGGCTTCGGCCTGCTCATGGTCTTCCTGGTGCTCGCCGCTCAGTACGAGAGCTGGACGGTGCCCTTCGCCGTGATTCTGGCCGTCCCTTTCGGCGTCTTCGGAGCCTTGTCCGCCGTATGGGTCCGGGGGATGACCAACGACATCTTCTTCCAGATCGGGCTGGTCACCCTGATCGGCCTCTCAGCCAAGAATGCGATCCTCCTTGTGGATTTTGCCAATCATCGGTACCACGCTGGCATGTCGGCCACCGAGGCGGCCATCGAGTCGGCCAAGCTTCGCTTCCGGCCGATCATCATGACCTCCATGGCCTTCCTCATGGGTGTGACGCCTCTGGTCGTCGCTACGGGCGCAGGAGCCGCCGGCCGCCAGTCCATCGGCACCGGCGTCTTCGGCGGCATGCTCGCCGCGACATTCATGGCCATCTTTTTCGTGCCGCTGTTTTTCGTGTTGGTCCAGAGGCTCGCGCAACGCCGTCCCAGTCAGGCGGCTGCAAGCCCCACTGCGGTGCTGCCCGGGCATCCTCCTGCGGAAGGAGGGCACTGATGCGCCACCTGGCTCTGGCTGTGCTTTCGGTGCTGCTGGTCTCCTGCGCGATGGGACCGGACTATACGCGTCCAGGCGTTTCCACTCCGGAGTCCTTCCGCATGGCGGTGAAGGAGGGAGAGTCCATCGCCAATCTGCCCTGGTGGGAACTTCTCCGCGACGAAGAGCTCCAGAAGCTGGTCCGCATCGCGTTGAAGGAGAACAAAGATCTGATGGTGGCAGTCGCGAGTGTCGAAGAATATCAGGCCCGGCTGTACATCGCGCGGACGGACTTCGCCCCCCAACTCAGCGTGAGCGGGAACGCGCCTCTGGCCAAAATGGGGGGCGTTGGATTCCCAGGGTTCCCCAGCGCATTCAGCTATTATGGGCAGGGCTCTCTGTCCTGGGAGCTTGATTTCTGGGGGCGGGTCCGCAGGGAGAATGAAGCGGCGCGCGCGGACCTCTTGGCCCGGGAGGAAAACCGACGTGCCGTCGTTTTGCAACTCGTGTCGGGCGTTGCCCAGGCCTATTTCGATCTCCGCCAACTGGACATGCAATTGGACATCGCCAGGCGCACGCTTCTGGCATGGGAAGAGTCGGTCAGAATCGGTCGGGCTCGGTTGCGGCAGGGCCTCACTAACAAACTAGACGTCGACCAGTTCGAGGCGGAACGGGCCAACGCCGCGGCCCGCACGGCGGAGCTCGAGCGTCAGATGGTCCAGAAGGAGAACGAACTCAGCGTTCTGCTGGGGCGCAATCCAGCGGCCATCCCCAGGGGTCGCTCGCTCCTGGACCAGGCGCTGCCCGCGGAGGTGCCTCCCGGCCTCCCCTCAGAGTTGCTCCAGCGCCGCCCAGATGTCGTGCAATCAGAGCAGCAACTGGCCGCGGCCACCGCCAGGATCGGGGTTGCCAAGGCGGAGCGGTTTCCAAAGATCACGCTCACGGGACTCCTCGGCGTGGCGAGTCCGCATTTATCGCGTATCGTGAACCCCGGACAATTTGGCGAGGTGGGCCCGTCCTTGACCGGCCCGCTGTTCAATGCCCAAATCCTGGGCTTCCAGCAGCAGGCGGCCGAAGCCCAGGCCAGGCAAGCCGTGGCCCAGTATGAGCAGACCATCTTGGTGGCCTTTAGGGAAGTCGACGATGCCCTCGTGGCGGTGCGCAAGACACGCGATCAAACGCTAGCGCAAGAAGAACAAGTCACGGCACTGCGGTCGGCCTTGCACCTTGCCGATCTGCGTTACAAGGGAGGGCTCGCAAATTATCTGGATGTGCTCATCGCCCAACGGAGCCTCTTTGACGCTGAACTGGGGCTCACGGCCACCCGCCGCCTCCACCTGGTGTCCATCGTCCAGCTCTACAAAGCGCTGGGCGGGGGCTGGCAGTCTGCGACGGAGTCGGCAATGGGTCAAGCGCTCCCCGCATCTCAGCATCAGGGAAAGTGAGTCCTCAACCATGAAGAAGCTGATGGGACTCATTCTAGCTGGAGTGCTTTTGTTCGGGATGCCTGGAGAATCTCAGGCTAGTGCTCCGGCTATCCAGGAATATCCCGTGCCGGCCGGCTCGCACCCGCACGACGTCGCGCCCGCTCCGGACGGCGGCGTCTGGTACACTGCGCAGCCCTTGGGAGAACTGGGCCGGCTGGATCCCGCGACAGGACAGGTCCGCCGCATCAAGCTGGGCCAGGGCTCTCACCCGCACGGGGTGATCGTCGGTCCGGACGGTGCGCCGTGGATCACGGACGGCGGGTTGAACGCCATCGTGCGGGTCGATCCCATGACGGAAAAGGTCAGCGTCTACCCCCTGCCGTCCGGACGCGAAGGGGCGAACCCGCACACCGCGGTGTTTGATAAGCGCGGCGTGCTGTGGTTCACGGGCCAGAGCGGCATCTACGGGCGGCTGGACCTCAAGGTCGGCCGGGTGGAGGTGTTCGATGCGCCGAAAGGGCCGGGGCCTTACGGGATCGCCGCCGCGCCGGATGGGACGGTGTACTATGCGTCGCTTGCGGGGAGCTACATCGCGCGCCTCGACCCGAACAGTGGTGCCGCGACGGTGATCGAGCCGCCGACGCCAAAGCAGGGCGCGCGACGTGTCTGGGCCGATTCAAAAGGGAACATCTGGGTCAGTGAATGGAACGTGGGGCAGGTGGGCCGGTATGATCCAGTCACCGGCGCCTGGAAGGAATGGCGGTTGCCCGGAAAGAGTCCGGGCTCCTATGCGGTGTACGTGGACGATCAGGACAAGGTGTGGTTGACCGACTTCGGCGCGAACGCGCTGGTGCGTTTCGATCCCGTGAAGGAAACGTTCGACGTCTTTCCGTTGCCGAGTTCGGGGGCGAACGTGCGACAACTCCTGGGGCGTCACGGAGAAGTCTGGGGCGCCGAGTCGGGCACAAACAAGCTGGTCGTGATCCGGTACTAATCCCCTTCCTTGTCCTTCACAGGCTGCAGGGTGAGGAGCCGTCCCAGCTTTACGGCGAACACGCCGAGCCCGGTCAGCAGCAGGGCGGCTGAAAGCCACAGGGTCGCGACGGTCGGGCCGGCCTGCAGCCCGAACAGCCCCGCCGACAGACCCCATCCCATCATACCGGCCGTGCCCAGGTTCAGCGCCGCCAGTTGAACCCATTTGCCCCGCTCGACCAGAGCAGTGAGCTGGTCCAGGTAAGGGCGGCGCTTCTTCTGGCTCTTCACCCGATTGAGCGTCAGGATCACCGGCAGCAGGTGGCTGATCGCCCCCATGATGGTCTGGAGAATGAAGCCGACCAATGCCATGTGGCTGTAGCCCATCAGGTGGGCGGTGCCGGTCGGGAACTCCGGCGGGTCCGTCCGGCTGTTCCAGGACAGGAAGATGCCGGCCGCAATAGTCACAGCGAGCCAGCCCGTCGCGCTGAGGAGGTGCAGGACCGGCAGGGGGAACCGCGTCTCTGCGGCGAGCCATGTCCGGAGGATGTTCCAGCCGTAGCAGAGGACGCCGGCGAGCAGCACGAACCCCGCGACGATCTGGAACAGCGGCGCCGCAAGGATAAACCCGCCGACCAAGGCCAGGATGCCCAGCGGGAGCGACGCGAACGCGGCCATGGCCAGGCGGTCGCTGTAGAGGCGCGAGCCCGCGACTGTGGGGAACAGGTTGTGCATCGTCCCGACGATCGTGAGGGTCACGAAGCCCATGAGGTTCAGGTGCAGGTGCGCGAGCCGCGCCAGGTTGACACTGTCGGGCAGGAGCGCGCCGAAGGCGATCAACTCGGCCAGGCCGATTCCGGCGAAGAGCGCGAGCGCGGCAAGACCGTAGAACCAGAGGTTGAGCCCCGTGCGCTGGACGCTCGTGCGGACCATCCTGAGCGTTTCCGAGAACAGCATGAGGAACGCCAGGCCGACCGCCGCACCGGCGAATCCGACCACGGTGAGGTCGGAGACGCCGAACCCAACCAGCATTCCGACGGCGCCGCCGTTCAGCAGGAAGTATTGGAAGCCCCGGCGCTTCTTCTCTTCGCTCGGGAAGGGCCGCGTCTCGGCGCGGCTGGGGTGGGCGGGTGTAAACGTGGTCATCAGGAGCGGAGGGATAAATGTCAGCATGGCGCCGAAGATCATCTGCGTGACGCCGCCCACCAGCGCCATGTGCACGTGGATCACGCGGAGTTGCGGCGGATGGGGAAAGCCGAGTTCCTTGGCGATCCACACAGAGAGCCCAAGCAGGACGGACAGTGCCAGCCAGCCCAGAGAGGTCACGAGGAACAGCGGGGGCCTGAATTTCTCGAACACGCTACGGCTTCAGGAAATAAAAGTGGTTGGTCGGTCCTTTGCCGTGGCCGATGGCCAGGCCGTGGCGAATCGCCTCGGTGACGTAGGCCTTGGCGGCCTTCACCGCCTGGCTCAGTGGCTTGCCGAGCGCGAGGTGGGCGGCGATGGCCGAGGCGTAGGTGCAGCCGGAACCGTGCGTATGTGGTGTGTTGATGAACTCGCCCTTGAAGACCTCGAAGAACTGCCCGTCGTAAAGCACATCCGTCCCGCGGTCGGACAACAGGTGGCCGCCCTTGATCAGCACGTGCCGGCAGCCCATCTTGCGGATGATCTTCGCGGCCTTGCGCGCGTCGGGGAGGGTCTTGATCTCGACGCCGGACAGTTGCTGCGCCTCATGGATGTTCGGGGTCACCACGAGCGCCAGCGGGATCAGTTCTTTAATGACAGCCTCGATTGCGTCCGGCTTCAACAACGGATGCCCGCTCTTGGCGATCATGACCGGGTCCACGACGAGGTTCGTCACGTTCTGAGGCTTGAGCAGCTTGGCCACGACCTTGACGATCTCGGCGGAGGACAGCATGCCGGTCTTGACCGCCGCCACCTCGAAATCGTCGAACACGGCGTCGATCTGCGCCGCGATGATGGAGACCGGCAGCTCGAAGACGTCGGTGACCTCCTCGGTGTTCTGCGCCGTGATCGCCGTGATCGCCGACATGGCGAAGACCCCGTTGGCCGACATCGCCTTGATGTCCGCCTGGATCCCGGCCCCGCCTCCCGAATCCGACCCCGCTATGGTAAGGACTTGCTTCATCGCTTCCTGTATTTAAAGCAGCCTTCCACGTGATCGTCCACCATGCCGGTCGCCTGCATGTGCGCGTAGCAGACCGTCGAGCCGACGAACTTGAAGCCGCGTTGCTTCAAGTCCTTGGACAGGGCGTCGGATTCCGGCGAGGTGGGCTTCATGGTCTTCCTGGTCATGCCCTTGGGATTGCGCAAGGTTCGATTGCCCGTGAAGCGCCAGATGTACCGGTCGAAACTCCCGAACTCTTTCTGCACCCCCAGAAAGCGCCGTGCGTTGATGACGGCGCCTTCGATCTTCAGGCGGTTGCGGATGATGCCCGCGTCCTTCATCAGGCGTGCAACGTCGGCCTTGCCGAATCGCGCCACTTTCCGCACGTCGAAGTTCTTGAACGCCTTTCGGAAATTGTCGCGTTTGCGCAAGATGGTAATCCAGCTCAGCCCTGCCTGAAAACCCTCCAGGGTTAGCATCTCGAACATCTTTCGATCATCATGGACCGCAACGCCCCATTCCTTGTCGTGATACGCACAGTATAAAGGATCCTCTCCGCACCACCAGCACCGGGACTTACTTTTCATCTGTCTTCTTGTATTCCAACCACGCCTCCTAAATCCGACCTGCGATTGTGAGGACTTGCTTCATATCAGTCACAACAGAAGTTCAATTTTTTCACCGACAATACAGACCGGACAAAGCGAAGATAGACGCAAGAATAAACCAAAGCGCCCTCCTCACTGCAGAAGTCTTATCCTTCTTCCATAACTTTTCCCGAGCAGTGGGATCAAAAAGTTCGGTCCATTTGCTGCGAGGCCCTATCATTATTCTCGCCAAAAGATTGTATGGAAATTTAACTGTAGCTGGCCCTATGCCTCCTGGATTTCTGAGGTCAATCATTTGCTCTTCAAGCTCGCGAATGAAATGTCTTTTGAAGACTATCCATGCACCAGGTAGGGCTGCAATTAATGTAGCCAGTACGAAAACCTTACCGGGAATGATGTTACACAACGCACTCATTTTTCACTTTCTCGCTTCCATGCCGCATGAATAAAGATTGTGGGGTGGCGCCGAGCGGGACCCTGGCGGAGCGGAAGGAGGCGCAGCCGAGTCTGCGGGGCTGCGACGGTGAGCCGCATGAGCACGTCAGGGTGGCTCGGCGACAGGACCCCACCTTTGACTAGCGGGTCACCAGGCTCAGGTCCTCGATCCGTGAATGAGCGGGACCCAGCTTCTTGATCATCACGTAGATGAGAGTCTGGCCCCGTTCCGCTTGCTCTCTGCCGACACGCGTGCTCCAGTTGTTGAATTCCTCGTCGCCCTCCAGCAGCAGGATCACCTGAGCGTTATCGGGGATCTTCTCGCCGAACTCCGGGTGCTCTCGCACGTACCTGTCGAACTCCATCCCTAGCAAGCTATTTCTTGTTTCCGAAACATTCATATCTGCTGTTAGGTTCGCCCCTTATTTGATCGCCACGTATTCTGCGTACGAGTGAGACTTGGGGATTGGAAGCTTGTCTTCTTGGAGCCCCCGCACATGCATTTCAATGGCCTCGTGCATGTTTCGCTCCGCCTCTTCACGGGTGGCGCCTGTCGCCACACAGCCCGGCAAGTCGGGAGAGTAGGCCGAGTAGTTGCTTTTTGCCTTTTCAATGACGACGAGGAAACGACGCATGTTATTTCGCCTCCTTCAGCTTTGCCTGCTTCAAGATGCTGTTGAGAGTGCCCGGTGCAAGGTCATCATTCGGATGTCCTGCGATCGTGACCCTCCCAGGTTTCTCTGGATGCTTATATTGCCGATGGCTGCCTTTTGTTTCAACCAGAAACCAGCCGTCCGCTTCGATCCGCTTGATGATATCACGTATTTTCAAGGCAACTCGTCAATTCCCAGTGTACGGGGTGGCGCCAAGCGGGACCAGGGCGGAACGGAAGGACGTACAGGCGAGTCCGCGTGGCTGCGACGGCGAAAGGCTCTGAGCACGTCAGAGTGATGCGACGACAGGACCCCCACCTTATTGGCTTTCACACCGGCCATGATTCCTCGTTCCACGCCATCTCCCAGAACATCCACTCGTACCGCGAGCTGATGATGAAGGCCTGCTCCAGCCGCGCCTTCTCATCGTCGCCGGCTTTCTTTGCCCACGCATCCACCCGCGCCCGCATCCACCGCCCCACCTCCGCGAACTCCGGCGAAGCGTACAGCAGCAGCCAGTCCCGATAGGGATGCGACTTCTGCGGCGCTCCCTTGCGCAAGAGATGCTGCCCTACCACGCAATAGATCCAGGCGCAGGGGAGGGCCGCGACCGTGGCGTCGAGGGCCGATCCATTCTGGGCGATATGAAGCATGTGCCGCGTGTAGGCGTAATTCGTCGGTGCCATCGGAACCCGTGACATCTGATGCGACGACAGCTTCCAGCGCTTGCCGTAGGTCTCGTGGAGCGAACGCTCGACGACCAGCGTCTCCTCGGCGAGTTTGTCGAACCGGCTCGCCGAGACCGCGTCAGGGGCCTTCCCGGCGGCGATTGCGAACACCCGCGCGAGGTCCACGAGGAACCGGGCGTCCTGGAGGATATAATATTTGAACTTTCGTTCGGGGAGCGTGCCGTTGCCGAGTCCCACGACGAATGGGTGGGTGAGTTGGGCCGCCCAAATCGGCTCGGCAACCGAACGCAGGTGAAGGCTGAATCTCATAGCAAGACTCTGCTTAGAGTTGCCACACCTTAGCGAAACCAAGCTAGAGGTGCAAGAGGACGGGGTGCGGTATAATGCTGCTATGCGTTGGAGGAGCGCCCTACTGATCGGGCTTTTCCTGGCCGTGGCAGCCTCGTCGGCCCCCGCGGCCGAGCCGCGCAAGCTGCCTCTGCTTCCCGCTCCTGAATTCCGTGTGGCCGAGGTCTTCGACAATCGGCTGGAGCTCTGGATCGAGCTGTACGCGACGAAGAATCCGGATGTCGTGGACTATGCGACCGCCCGCAAGGTTCATCGGGTGGTCATCCAACAGGACGGCACCCCCGCCTATGATTTAGCTCCTCATCCCCTCTTCATTTGGTGGGGGCGGGCGTTGTGGAAGGACCCGGAGGAAGATGGAATCAACGGCAACGAAGTCATCCAGGAAGACAACGTCATTTTCCACCCCAACCCCTACCTCCGCCTCTATCGCGATCAGTAGGGGCACGGCATGCCGTGCCCCTACCAGGTTGAATCGATTATTACGTCTTCCCGAGCCGGTTGATGCCGTCGAGGGCCGCGGTGCGGTAGCACTCGGCGAGCGTGGGGTAGTTGAAGACGTTGTGGACGAAGAAGTCCACCTTGCCGCTGTAAGTCAGGACCGCTTGGCCGATGTGGACCAGTTCGGTGGCGCCGTCGCCGATGATGTGGACGCCCAGCAGCTCCAGCGTATCCCGGTGGAAGATGAGCTTCAGGAGGCCATCGAGGTCGCCGACGATCTGCCCGCGGGCGATCTCCTTGTAGAAGGCGCGCCCCACCTCGTACGGCACACCATCCTTGGTCAGCTCTTCCTCGGTCTTGCCCACCGTCGAGATCTCCGGGATGGTATAGATGCCATACGGTAGGACTTTGGGAAGGGGCGATTGCTCGACCTGGAAGGCGTGGCAAGTCGCCAGCCGTCCTTGCTCCATCGAAGTCGAGGCCAATCCCGGAAATCCGATCACGTCTCCGCCGGCGTAGATGTGGGGGACGTCGGTCTGGTAGTGCTCATTCACCTTGAGCTGTCCCATATTGTCCGCGGTGAGGCCTGCGGCCACAATGTTCAAGGAGTCGGTGTTGGCCACTCGCCCCATGGCATAGAGCAGCACGTCCGTGACGACGGTCTTCCCGCTCTTCATGCTGGTAACGACCCGGCCACGTCCGTCGGTCGCGACCCCGCCGATCTCCTCTCCCAATTTTACCGTCACCCCATTGGTCCGCATGTGGTAGATCAGGGCTTGAACGATCTCCTGGTCCACGAAGCGAAGGAGTTCAGGCGCCGGTCGAGTAGGGTGACCTTGATCCCGAAGGCGGCGAACATCGAAGCGTATTCGCAGCCGATGACCCCGCCACCCATGACGGTCATGCTCTTGGGGATGGCCTCGGTCGAGAGGATCGAGTCCGAGTCGCAGATCGTGGCGTTGTTAAAGGCAATGTGCTCAGGCTGGCGCGGACGCGATCCGGTGGCGATCACGATGAAGGGCGCCCGCAACATGTCCACGTCGCCGTTCGGTTTGATGACTTGAAGGGTGTGCGGGTCCACAAACGAGCCGGTGCCTTGGATGATCTCCACGTCGTTCCGTTCGAGTTGGTTGGCGATGACCTCCAGTTCGTGTTTAATGACGAGGTCCTTCCGGGTCATGAGGTCGCGCAGCGTCAAACTCTTCTTCAAGGAATAGGAGATGTGGGGGAAGGAACGGAGCTTGAACCCGTGTAGGTAGTAGATGGCGTCCTTCAGGGTTTTGCTCGGGAGCGTGCCGGTGTTGACGCACGAGCCGCCGACCACCCGGTCCTTCTCGATGACGGCCACGCGCTTGCGCAACTTGGCCGCCTGGATGGCGGCCTTCTGGCCGGCAGGGCCGCTCCCGATGACCAGCAGATCAAAGTCACGCATAGCGACCCATTGAAACGCCGCTCTGGCGACCCGTTGCAATTGGAAGCAACGGGTGCCCCGACTTCGCGGCTAGGAAGCCGAAGGCGCCGGCTTCCATATCAGAGGAACGGTGTTCATCAGTACGTGAAGCCGCCGAATGATCCCAACGGCGGGAGAGGCAGCGAGAGGCCGGCTAGCTTGCGGGCCGCATGGAAGGCCGCATCCATATCCGGCATCGTCGCAAGTTCCGGCACCACCTGGAGGTAGCGCACCACGTTGTCCTTGTCCACCACCATCACGGTTCTGGCCAGCAGGTGGAGATCCGGAATCAAAAGGCCGTAAGCCCGGCCGAAGTCGCCCCCTCGGTAGTCCGAGAGGAACGTCATGTTGGTGATCTTTGCCTCTTCAGCGAATCGTTTCTGGGCAAAGGGCGTGTCCACGCTCACCGTGATGAGCTGGACGTCCCGATCAAGATCCGCGTTCTTTTCGCTCAGGTAATGCGTCTGTTGCTCGCAGACCGGAGTGTCGAGCGAGGGGACGATGCTCACGATCCGCACCTTGCCTTTGCCCTCGGTGAGGCTGACCAGCTTGAGGTCTTTCCCCGCCAACTTGGCGTCGCGGAGGGTGTCCCCCACCTTGACAGCCGTCCCATCGAGCTTCACGGGATTGCCCTTGAAGGTAACCGAATTCCCGGCTCCTGCTCTTGCACTCTCCTTGGAAACAGGGAAGTCCTTGTACAGAAACCTGTCCGTGGCGCACCCGGCCAGGAGGAGTCCGAATCCGGCGAAGACGAGGAACGGAGCAGAGATGGAATGCGAATACGTGCGGTCCATGAGCAGGCCTCCTTGTGGAATTCCTCAATTCTTATAGTCCCTCGCTCGGGGAAAGGTCAAGGAGGGCGAGGGGGACAGACTTCAAGTCTGTCCCCACAAGAATTCCTCGATCAGCCGGTTTACCACCTCAGGCCGTTCCCACATGGGGAGATGGCCGGCGTTTGGGATCACCGTCAGGCGTGAGCTCGGAATCAACCGATGCAGCTCCTCTCCTACGGATAGGGGAAAGAAACGGTCGTGGGAACCCCACAGGATCAGAATCGGTGCGGTGAGGGCGCCAATCCGTGGTGCATAGTGGGCGTCCCAATCCCTGACAGTGGTGAGCGAGGACCATAAGGGCCGGGCCAGCCCGTGGTCTTTTCGAAGCCGATAAGCCCGTTCGACCACCGCTGGGGTGATCAGGTCGCGGTCCCAAACCACCCCACGCAGGAACTTTCGGAATGCTCGCCGACCCATGAGTCGGTACGCCAGCCCGAAGAGGATCCCGGAGCCAAGGCGTGAGAGCAGTTTAAGATAAGGGCCATTGGCTTGCGTTAGGACATTTGCGGGGAACCCGGAGATCAGGATAAGCCGGTCAATCCTGTCGGGGTAGGTGAGCGCCAAGCCGAGGGCAAGTCCCGCTCCCATGGAGTTGCCGGCGAAGTGGACGCGTTTGACGCCTACGGCGTCGACGAAGCCACGCAGCCATTCGATATAGAGAGCCGGGGTATAGGCGATTCGGGGTTTGTCCGAGAGCCCTTGGCCGAGCACATCCGGTATGAAGAGGGTGAAGCGCCGGCCCAGGGCCTCGATCTGGTGCTCCCAGTTCCAGATCGAACCGATATATCCATGCAGCAGGACGAGAGGAGGCCCTTCGCCGTATCGGATATAGGCCGTGCGGTGATGGTTGACGCTGACAAACTGCGGCGGGTAGCGATCAAACGGTTCCACTGGAGTTCGGCGCCGGGCGCCAGCGCCTGCGGCTTCCGTAGCTGCGAAGTCTCGGCTGAGCAGCGTTTGAATTGGCGTTATTCGATGACGATCAGCGTTTCGTCGGGCTTCACGTCGTCGCCTTCCTTGACGTGAAGGGTCTTCACAGTTCCGTCAATCGGCGCGTGCAGCTGACTTTCCATCTTCATGGCTTCGACGATGAGGACCAGTTCGCCCTTCTTCACGGTCTGGCCCTGCTTGACCAACACCCTAACCACCCTGCCAGGCATGGTGGTGGCGACATCGCCGGGAGCTTTGGGCTTGGGTCGCGGGGGCACTTTGGCGCCTCCGGTCTCTGGAGCCTCCGGCGTGCCGGTCAGGACCTCGACCAGCGGCTCCAGGTGCACTTCCTCCAGCCTATCGTTGACCTTGATGTAGTAAGGCTTCTTGCCGTCAGTCTTGCGGCCCGAGCCCGAGACCTTGATGTGGTAGCTCTCCCCGTGGATAGTCACCTTGAATTCCAAGGGGGCCAGCTTCAGTTCATGGGCCACGGCGGGACCCTTGGGCGGCAAGGGGGCGAGAGGTTCAGGCTTGAGCTGGCCGCTCTCGCGCTCGTCGAAGAAGTCGTTCGCGATGTTCGGGAACAGCGCGTACGACAGCACGTCCTCCGGGTTTGTCGTCTTGTCCGCGACTTCACGGACGGCCTTCGTTAGTTCCGGCTCGAGGAGGTCGGCGGGACGGACTTTGATTACTGGCTCGTCGCCGAGGGCGCGTTTTTGAATGGTCGCGTCAACGGGACCCGGCGGTTTCCCATAGAGTCCCTTGAAGTAGTTCCGCGTCTCGGTAGTGACCACCTTGTACCGCTCGCCGGTCAGTACGTTCAGCGTGGCCTGGGTCCCGACGATCTGGCTCGACGGCGTCACCAGCGGCGGATAGCCGAAGTCTTTGCGGACGAGGGGGACTTCCTCCAGCACCGCCTTGAATTTGTGCAGGGCGTTCTGCTCGGTGAGCTGCGCGGCCAGGTTGGACAGCATGCCGCCGGGGATTTGGGAAATCAGTATCTCGGTGTCGATGCCGGCGAAATCGCTTTCGAACTGGTGGTACTTTTTCCTGGCGTTGCGGAGGACTTCGGCGACGGACGGGAGCGTCTTCAGGTCTAGTCCTGTATCGTAAGGCGTCCCGCGAAGCAGGGCGACGAAGGTCTCAGTCGGAGGATGCGAGGTGCCCCCGGAGAGCGGGGAGAGCGCGGTGTCCAACATGTCGAGGCCGCCGAGGATCGCCATCAGGGCGCTGGTCGAGGCCATGCCTGAGGTGTAATGGCTGTGCAGATGAATCGGCACGCGGACAGCCGCTTTGAGGCCCTTGACGAGACTGTATGCGTCCATCGGGGCGAGCAGCCCGGCCATGTCCTTGATGCAGAGAGTATCGGTGCCAAGGTCCTCGAGGCGTTTCGCCAACTCGATGAACCGGTCCAGGTTGTGCACCGGGCTGGTGGTGTAACAGATTGTGGCCTCGACGTGCTTCTCGGCCCTTCGGACGGCAGTGATGGATGTTTCCATGTTGCGGATGTCGTTCAAGGCGTCGAAGATGCGGAAGACATCCACACCATTGGCCGCGGCTCGTTCGACGAAGGCGTTCACCACGTCGTCGGGGTAATGGCGGTAGCCGACCAGGTTCTGGCCGCGCAGCAGCATCTGGAGCCGCGTGTTGGGCATCACGCGCTTGATCGCGCGGAGCCGTTCCCAGGGATCCTCTTTCAGAAACCGCAGGCAGGTGTCGAAGGTGGCGCCCCCCCACACTTCCAGCGACCAGAAACCGACCTTGTCCAGCCGGTCGGCGACGTCGAGCATGTCCTCGGTGCGCATGCGCGTGGCCAGCAGGGACTGGTGCCCGTCGCGCAGCGCCACGTCGGTCAGCAGGATCTGCCTGGCCGGCGCGGCTTCGATTTCGAGTGGGGCCGGGCGACGGGTACCCCCCTTGCGGGTGCTCGTGGTCTTCAACAGAGGGCCCCGCGCCGAGGCCGCCGATTTCATTTTTTTCTTGGGCTTCTTCACGCTTACAGCCCTTCGTAGGCCACGATGGCCGTGGAGATGGCGACGACCAGGTCTTCCGGGTCGGTGTAGTCTTCGTAGTCAAACACCTCCGGGTGCGTCTCCAGATAGCTGGTGTCGAACCGGCCCGCCTGGAAGTCGGGCTCCTCCATGATTCGTTTCATGAAGGGAATCGTGGTCTTCATCCCCCGCAGCACGAATTCCTCCAGCGAGCGGCGGGCCCGGCTGACCGTTTCTTCCCAGGTCCGGCCCCGCACCACCAGCTTGGCCAGCAACGCGTCGTAATAGGGGGGAATGGTGTAGTCCTTATAGGCCATGCCGTCGATGCGGACGCCGATACCGCCCGGCGAGTAATAGGCCGTGACGGTTCCGGTGCAGGGCCGGAACTGGTTATGCGGGTCCTCGGCATTGATCCGGCATTGGATGGCGTGCCCCTGGAGGGTGACGTCCTCCTGGTGAAACTCCAGCGGTCGTCCCGCGGCCACCTCGATTTGCGAGCGCACGAGGTCGATCGCCGTAATCTGCTCGGTGATCGTGTGCTCGACCTGGATGCGCGTGTTCATCTCGATGAAATAGAAGTTGCGATGCTGGTCGAGCAGAAACTCCACCGTCCCGGCGTTGTCGTAGTTCACCGCTTTGGCCACGGCGATTGCGGCCTCCCCCATGCGCGCCCGCAAGTTCTTGTCGAGGACCAGCGAGGGGGCGATCTCGATTATTTTTTGGTGGCGGCGCTGGATCGAGCAGTCCCGCTCGCCGAGGTGGATGATGTGCCCATGCTTGTCCGCCAGGATCTGGAATTCGATGTGGTGCGGCCGCTCAATGTACTTCTCCAGGAAGATCTCGCCGTTACCGAACGAAGACAGCGCCTCGCGTCGGGCCGCCTCCATCTGGGCGATCAGCTCCTGATCGTTCCAGACCACATGCAGGCCGCGCCCTCCCCCGCCCATCGAGGCTTTGACCATCAGGGGATAGCCGGCGTGCGCCGCGAAACTCAGGGCTTCGGTCGGGTTGGTGACGCCCTTCTCGGTTCCCGGCACGATCGGCACTCCGGCTTTCCGGGCGATCTCCCGGGCCTGCACTTTGTTGCCCATGAGGTGGATGGCGTCCGGAGACGGCCCGATGAAGGTGACGCCCGACGCTTGGCAGAGGCGGGCGAATTCCGCGTTTTCCGAGAGGAAGCCGTATCCGGGATGAATGCCGTCGGCGCCGACGCGCTTGGCCAGATCCGCAATGGCCTGCATGTCGAGGAAGCCCTGGACCGGCCCAGGCCCGATGAGGTGCGACTCGTCCGCCTTCTTCACGTAAATGGCGGTGGCATCGCACTCCGCGTAGATTGCGACGGTCCGGATCCCGAGTTCCCGGCAGGCGCGGATGATGCGCATGGCAATCTCACCGCGATTGGCGACAAGAATTTTCTTAAACATAAAGAGGTGTTAGCCCACGAAAATGTGGGTCAGGGTAGCACAGGGCAGGCGAACAAGTCGAGTTTCAGCCCCTACTTGGCCTGGATCAGGACAATCGATTGGGAACTGCCGCCGCTGGTGACGACATTCAGCGGGGTCAGCCCCGGCTTCAGATCAGGGACGGTGGCCTCAACGGTGGTCTCATTGACATATTGAAACTTCACACCAGCACGTCCTGGACCCATCGAACCGAGCGACACGTTGACGAAACACTCTTTGGTGCCGAAATTCTCGCCCGTGATGGTCACCTTGTCACCCGGCTTCATGGGGTCCGGCGTGACCTTGGTGATCTTGGGCCGAGCGCGGTTGTCGCAGATCGGTGCTTTATCCACGGCATCTCCCGGGCCTCCTACAGAGGGAACGTCATAGGCGCCCGATCCCATCCCGGGGATGCTGACGTCGGCGTCAGCGGTGAAGGAGACTCCTAAAGCCATCCCGACAGCCATTGCAAAGATCGCGGCTCCCTTGGTCATAAACATGTCCTCTGGGTGGGTGAGGCTATATGCTAGCAGACGGCTGTGAGGGGGGTCAATATTTGCGATCCGCGCCGTCCGCCTTCAGGGAGTTGGTTCATAGGTCCCTCGTTTGCCGAACGGCGCAGGGAGCTTCATCGTCGTGTGTTCGATCTTCTTGAGAGCCTGTTCGGCCTTGATGTCGCCGGACCTCGGCTTCCTGGTTTCGCCCTTTATGCTCGAGGAGAACATGGAAATTTTCCTCGACGCCATTCTTTTGGCACAATGCGGACACTCGGTATCGGCAGGGTTGAAGCTCATCGCCTGCTGTTCTTCAAAGTCCTTGCCGCATCCCTCGCAATGATATTCATAGATCGGCATGGTGTGTTTCTCCCGAACGGGGTGAAGAATCTCACCCTTCGACGTAGTTATTTTATTATAAAGCGTGCGATGATTCAAATCCAGCCGGTCGTCTTGACACCGGCTGCGACTGTTCGGTACCCTTCTTCGTCACTTCGCTGAACAGGTCTGGTGAATGAAGGAGGTCTAGCAGAATGCCGGTGTTATTGAGGAAATTCAAGCTTCCCAATGGAATGATGCGAGAAGAACGGATTGATGAGCCGGACCGAATCGAACGGTACATGAAGCTGTTCGAGAAGGAAGACGTCAAAAAGCTCCAAACGGGCAAATGGGTCTGGATCGAGAAGGATGAGTGGCAACTCATCCCGGATTGATGAGTGGCAGCTCATCCCCGACTGAGGGTCCGACTGGTAGATCGTGGCGCAGAAGTTCAGCAGCGGCCGGTGGGTCAAGGAGGGCTTTCTGGACAACCGCGCGCCGGGGCGGGTTGTCGGCCGGATCACCTTCGCGGCGATCGGCCCGGTGGATTTCCTGCTTCGCGGCGACTTCTCCGGTGAAATCAAAGGCCGGCTGGTCACGTTCCGCAATCCGGCCTTTATGGACGACGACATCGCCGGTCATGTCCTCGGGGACATGGAGAATCCGCAGACCGGCGACGTGAGCTTGATGTCCTTCGATCCGCACCCGCACCTGCCGCCGCATCCCTACCTCGAATGGTTCTCGGATCGCGACAATCACTACCGCATCGAACTGGCCGCCGGCGCGGCGAAGATCGCTGGCACCGACGAGGAGCGGGCGTTAGAGCCAGATATCCGCGCTATCGTCGAACGGCTGAGCGCCTTGCCCGCCGCGCCTACCAAATCCCGCAACGACTCGGACTGGGTCTAGTAGAAAGAAGACTGGCTACTTTTCGTTCTTGCCTCTCGAAAATCGGCATAGCACGCCGGCCCTGCGCCGGCGAATTCCTTGACAAGCCGTCGAAATCAGATGAGAATCACACAATCTGGAGCGGGTTCTCAGTCTCATAGCCGAGGACATCGTCTTCCTCCTGCTGGGCCAGCCTCCCATGCGAGGTTGAGAGGCTTTTGCCGCGGCCTCGCGCTCGGCAGTCGGACACGGCCTCATCGAAGGCAAGCCCGATGTTCAGGAGATTCAGATCGCGGGCGATTACGCCTTTTGCTGGAATCATTACCCGACCCCACGACGACGGTTGAGATCTTTGGTTTTTCGGCGTAACTCCCCCGCCCCAAAAAGATAACTCAGCGCACCTGAAATGATCATATGAATCAGTCGAAGACTACCATGAAACGACTGCCTCTTTGGTTCTTGGTCGCTATGCTAATGTTCGGCTGTGCGGCGCCGCAATCGCTGTTTTGGATGGAAAAAGGGGCAACGCTGACGAACTATAAGATTTTCGCGGTCCTGCCAGCTCAGAATGAAACAGGAAAAACGTTTGATGTCGATGTCGGAGCTATTTTGACGGAGCAGTTAGTCTCTAAGCTACGGGCCAAGGACTACACTGTTCATCCAGAAGGACAGGAACCGCAGGACGGTTTGATGCTTAAAAGCAGCATTGTCAAATATGAGTCTGGTAGTAGCTCAGCCGAATTGATCGTCCGCACCACCCTGACGGATAAGAAGACAGGAAAACTCCTTGCCGAATTGGTTACTGCGCATTCGGCCAGTGCCGGAAGGAGCGCTTTGGGTGGGGCGCTGATAGGCCCATTGCCGGCTCTCGTCGGCCTGGCCATTGGGCTGACCGAGAGTCAAAGTATCCTCGATACGGTTGCGACCGGCATTGTGGATGAGTTGGATAGACGAATTCAGAAACATGACTAGGGTCAACGTCCTTCTCATTTTAGCCTCCTTGATAACCGGCTGCGTGTCAGGGACTGCACCTCTTGCCTCCCGCATGACTCCTGATCTTGCAGGTATCCGGCTACCCAAGACAGAAAAGGTTCTCAGGCTGGGTGCGGTAACAGTGGGAGAGATAACCAATCCCGGTGAGAAGGGCGCGGTCATGGCTGGCCAACCGAGGATACAGAAAGAGGGATTCCAAGAGGCGCTCATCAATACGCTGCGAAGTTCCGGCCTATTCAAAGAAGTGACGACAGCGGGAGAGGGGGACTACACTCTCTCTGCGCAGATCCTCTCGCAGTATCCGCTAACAGATTTTTCGGTGACCCTAGTGTTATTTGTCAATTACCGATTGGTTGATCGGTCGGGCCAGGAAGTGTGGCAGGAGAACTTTCTTTCTCTCAATGATGTGATGAGTGAGGTGACACGTGGAGATGAAGAATCCCCGCACGACTGGTGGAAGAGGACTAAGGAAGGCGCGGCCAAGGATAACCTGACCCAGTTGGTCAAGAAGCTATCGCAAGTTGTGACTCGCTAGAGTAAGAATGCGGGGTGCCGCAGCCTAACGCATTCTACACCTGCCTCCCCGACACCGCGGACCCCGTGGGCCGAAGCTGAATCTCCAGGCCGCGCTCAATGCGGCTCAAGCGGGCTGCAGTGCTGCAGTGTCAGGCTTGAGTTATTGCCTTTTGTCCTAACAATTCACTTCAGACCAACGCCGTTCACGCACGGCTGAGCTTTGCGTTAACGGTTCAAACGTTATTCCGCGACCGGCGATAGGCGCGGGCGCGGGCCAGAAAATTATCCATAGCCTGCGGATCGTGGAGCTGGCTTTCGTCTTCGACCGGCAGGAGGGGGAAATGCTTCATGAAGGCCCGCGCGAAGAGGCCGACCCCGTCCTGCGTCTCGGTGCCCTGCGCGTTGAGCAAAGAAACCCGAGCGATGCCGCAACTCGGCGAGTCAGCTTTGAAGACATAGCCTGATAGAGCCAGGGCCTCCAGTTCACGGACGCGTTGCTGAGAGAATCGCTCCATAGCCTCCGTGTGATCTACCCTGCTTGTGATCGTGATCAAGCGGGGCGCGCGGGGGTCACCGACGAGCCGTATGGCTTCGCGCGGGGTGCCCAGGCCGATCTCCACTTCCGGACACACCGGCACCCACTCTACGTACCGCCCCAGGGTCTCGATCAGAAAACCGTCGCGTTTGTGGCCCCCATCGTGCCGGACGTTATCACCGAGCAGGCACCGGCTGATCCCGATGCGGAGTGACAATGTGGTGGTCATGGTTTTTCAAAAATCTCCTGAAGCGCCGGCTCAAGAACCGGGTGCCGGAAGACATAACCGCCGCGAAGGGCTGCGACCGGCTCGACGCGCTGGCCGGTGGTCAACAGCGTGGCAAGCTCGCCGAGCGTGAGGCGGAGGGCGAATTCTGGGACCGGAAGCCAGGAGGGCCGATTTAGGACAAGGCCCAGTGTCCGGCAGAACTCGCGCATGGTGACGGCCCCAGGGGCGACGGCGTTGACGGGTCCTTTGACCTTCGGATCGGTGAGAACCCAGTGGATGAGACCGATGAGATCGCGACGATGGATCCAGGAGATCCACTGGTCGCCGGGGGAAAGCGGGCCGCCCAGAAAGACCCGAAAGGGCGGCACCATTCGGGGCAGAGCGCCACCATCTTTGCCGAGCACCAGGCCGATCCGAAGCCGGACAACACGAAGGCCGAAGGCCTCGGCCTGCACTGCTTCTTGCTCCCAGGCCACACAAAGCTCGGCCAGGAAATCCGACCCCGGTGGGGTCTCTTCGGTGATCGGCGTGGAGTTACGAGGCCCGTAATAGCCGATCGCTGATGCATTGATCATTCTTGACGGCCGTTTAGACAGCACCGCTATGGCCTGAATCAGCAGGCGCGTGGTAAGGAGGCGGCTCTCGCGCAGCTCTTTCTTGCGGCTTTCGGTCCAACGTCTCTTAGCAATGTTTTCGCCGGCCAGGTTGATAACCGCATCAGCCCCATCAAGCGCGCGTTCCCACGGACCACGGGTGAGACCGTCCCAACCGACGATGGTGATGGATGGTTCGAGGAAGTAGCGGGCCTCTCCAGGGAAGCGCGACAGGACGGTCACTTGATGGCCGTCGCGGACCAGGGACTCACACAACGGACGGCCGATGAACCCAGAGCCGCCGGTTATGACGATTTTCATGAAAGGTTCCTTGACTGCTGCCTTATTTTAACAGTGCTTGCACGTTGGTGTGGGAACTTTTAGAATGGCCCAGCCAACGGGAAGGGGCGCGTCTTGGCGCGGGAGTGGTATTGAGTATCCGGCACGTTTGATCGAAGTGCCGGTTCGAGCAAGCTTGGTTTGGTGGGTGTAATGAACGATCGTTTCCTCAAGGCCTGTCGCCGCGAGCCGACGGACTGCGTCCCGGTCTGGTTCATGCGGCAGGCCGGCCGCTATATGGAGGAATACCGAGCCGTCCGCGCGAAGCATTCCATCCTCGAAGTCTGCAAGACTCCCGAACTGGCGGCGCAGGTCACACTGCAGCCGATTGATCGGTTTGCGCTCGACGCCGCCATCATCTTCGCCGACATCCTGCTTCCGCTCGAACCGATGGGCCTCCGCGTGACGTTCGAGGAAGGAGAAGGCCCCGTCATCCACAACCCCGTCCGGACGCGGGCGGATGTGGACGCCCTCCGGCTGATCGAGGGGGGCGAACTCCGGTTTGTGGCGGACGCCATCGCGCTGGCCCGCCGCGCCCTCGAAGGACGCGTGCCGTTGATCGGATTCGCCGGCGCGCCGTTCACGTTGGCCAGCTATGCGATCGAGGGTGGCGCCTCGCGGAACTACGTGGAGACCAAGGGCCTCATGTACCGGGAGCCCGCCGTCTGGCATCGGCTGATGGACAAGCTCGCGCGGGTGGTCACCGCCTACCTGCGCGGCCAGATCAAGGCGGGCGCGCAGGCCGTCCAGTTGTTCGACAGTTGGGTTGGGTGTCTGAGCCCTGATGATTACCGGGAGTATGTGCAGCCCCACGTGCGGCTCATCTTCGAGGGGCTCAAGAACGAACAGGTCCCGCTGATCCATTTCGGCACGGGAACCGCGACTTTGCTGGAGTTGATGCGGGAAGCCGGCGGCACGGTGATCGGCGTGGATTGGCGGGTGCCGCTGGATGAGGCCCGGCGCCGGCTCGGTCCGGGCGTGGCATTACAAGGGAACTTGGACCCCGTCGTGCTGTTCGCGCCCGTGCACGAGATCGAGCGGCGCGTGGAGCGCATTCTTCGACAGGTAGGGTCCGCTCCGGGCTTCATCTTTAATCTAGGACATGGCATCCTGCCGAACACACCGGTCGAGAATGTCCGGGCGGTGGCGGAGATGGTCCACAAACTGAGTCAACGTTAAACAGTATTCGTTCGACTCGAAAGCGGACATTTAACGATTAGCGTTCAACGGATAACGAGGCAGTTGTGACGAACGAACCGATTGGCGTTCTCCTGATGGCAATGGGGGGGCCTGACTCGTTGGAGGCGGTGGGCCCGTATTTGAACGATGTCCGGGGCGGGCGGCCGACGCCCCCTGAATTGATCGAAGAGATCACGGAACGCTACCGAGTGACCGGTGGGAAGTCTCCGGTCCTGGCGATCACGAAGGAACTGGCGAAGCGGTTGGAGGGTCGTCTGAATGCGGCTGGTGCTCCCCGCTTTAACGTCTATGTAGGGTTGCGGCATTGGCACCCCTCTATTCGCGAGACCTACCAGGGGATCATCAAGGATGGAGTGAGGCGGTTGGTGGGGGTGTGTATGGCGCCTCAGAACTCCCGAATGAGCGTCGGCGCGTACATCAAGAAGGTGGAGGAGGCTCAAGCCGAGTCGGCAGTGCCGATCACCTTCAGTTACGTGTCGAGCTGGAACGCGCATCCGGTGTTCGTCCGGGCGGTTGCCGCCAATATTCGAGCGGCCCTGCAGAAATTTCCGGTGGAGATGCGGCCGCGTGTCCCTCTCATCTTCACGGCCCACAGCCTCCCGGCGCGCATCTTGAGGGACGACGATCCCTATCCTCGCGAGGTCCACGGGACGGTGGATGCGGTGGTGGCGGTGGCCCGGCCCCAGACCTGGCGCGTTGCCTTCCAGAGCCAGGGCCGTTCCAGTGAACCCTGGCTGGGGCCGACGGTCGAGGAGACCCTCGATGAATTACACGGCCTAGGCCATCGGCACGTCCTGATGGCTCCGATCGGATTCGTATCGGACCACGTCGAGGTCCTTTACGATATTGACATCGAGTTCAAAAAGTTGGCTGCCGACAAGGGCATGCAGATGGAGCGGATCCCGATGCTCAACGCCACGCCGCCGCTCGTCGAGACGCTGATGGATGTTATCACCGCCCACCTCAAGGAAACCGGTTTCTAATCTTTAAGCCTCGTGCATGCAGGCCGTTGCGCGCAGAGTGGTCGTTATCGGGGGCGGGATTGCCGGGCTGACATGCGCCTATACACTCGCTGATAGTATCCCCTTCCAATCCCAGCCTCCCCATCCGGACCCGCCCGTCTCGTGTACCCTCATCGAGGCGGAGCCAAGGCTGGGGGGAAAGATCCTCACCGATGAAGTCGGCGGCTTTGTAGTGGAAGGCGGCCCCGACTCTTTTCTCACCCAGAAACCGTGGGGTCTCGAGCTGTGCCGGCGCCTCGGTCTTGCCGACCGTCTGATCGGTACGAACCCCGACCAGCGCAGGACCTTCGTGTTTTCTGAAGGCGGGCTTCGGGAGCTGCCGGAAGGCCTCGTCATGGGGTTGCCCACCAGGTTGAGTCCCTTTGTCCGCAGCAGCATCCTGTCCTGGCCGGGCAAGCTACGGCTTGCGGCTGAACTGGTCATGCCGCGATGCTCGCAATCGGGGGACGAGTCTTTAGGGGCATTCTTTCGCCGACGGCTGGGGACCGAGGCTCTGGAACGCATCATCGAGCCGCTGCTGACCGGCATCTATGCAGGAGACACGGATCGGCTCAGTATCCTGGCGACCTTCCCGCGTTTTCGTGAAATGGAGCGCGAGCACGGCAGCCTCATCCGCTCCCTCCTGGCCGCGTGGTGGAAGCAACGGTCTACCGAAAAGAATCAGGAGTCTCGCTGGACGCCGTTTGTGACGCTCCGCGGCGGGCTGACCGATATGGTGCAGGCTCTCGCGGCCCGGCTCAAGGATGTGACGGTTCTCACCGGACGACGGGCGGAGGAGGTGCGTATGCGTGGCGGAGGTCCGAGCTACGAGGTTCTGTTGGACGGGGGGGCATCCATTCCGGCTGATGTCGTGGTGGTGGCCACGCCCGCCTACGATGCGGCGTCCCTCGTGGAGCCCCTCAACCGAACGCTTGCCGAGATGTTGCGCGGCATTCCTTATGCCGGCACGGCGACGGTCTCCTTGGGATTCCGCAAGGAGGGCTTCAGTCACAATCTCGATGGATACGGGTTTGTGGTTCCTCGTGTCGAAGGACGCCTATTGCTGGCATCCACGTGGACCTCGTCCAAGTGGAGACATCGGGTGCCGGACGGCGCGGTCCTGATTCGATCCTACGTCGGAGGAGCGGGTCAGGAAGTGGTGCTGGAACAATCCGACGAAGAGATGGTGGGACTCGTGCGCGCGGAATTGCGGGACACCATGGGCATTGAGGAGGAACCAGTGCTCGCCAGGGTTTACCGGTGGCCGCGCGCCATGCCC
>Ga0114945_10000384_pt1 | contig 28455 bp, 22 predicted proteins | sample OV2TP3_FD_87194 | JGI IMG/M metagenome (GOLD analysis project Ga0114945, IMG submission 87194) | Hot spring microbial communities from Beatty, Nevada to study Microbial Dark Matter (Phase II) - OV2 TP3 | ecosystem: Environmental > Aquatic > Thermal springs > Hot (42-90C) | place: USA: Beatty...
GAGAAGGCGAAGAAGAAGCTCCTCGAGCGAAAGCCCCTCGCGTACGGCGTTCCCCGCGAGAAGCTCATCGCCGGCGACTACATCCTCTCGCAGTGCTACAACGGGGACGCCTCCGAGGCCGCGGCGTCGGACGAACGGAAGACCGATATCGCCTACGTGATCCCGAAGGAGGGGGGCACTCTCTGGTTCGACAGCGTGACGATTCCGGCGAAGCCCAAGAATCGGGATCTGGCGCACGCCTTCCTCAATTACCTCATGCGCCCCGCGGTCTCGGCGGCGATCAGCAACGCGCGATTCTACGCCAATCCGAACGAGCTCGCGCAGCAGCACATCCGGAAGGAGATCCGAGAGAATCCGCTCATCTACCCGTCCGAGGAGACGCTCAAGCGCTGCTACTATCTTCCGCCGCTCGCACCTGCTCTGCGGAAGAAAATGGACGGGGCATGGGAAGAAGTGCGGGGGAAGTAACCCGTTCTTCCCAAGAATGCGGACGACGCTTCGGCATAAGCGGGTCGTGACCGGGGGCAGAAGGCGAAAAAGAGAACCGCGGATTTCGCGGATCGACTTCGTCGCGACCGATCCCGAACCGACTCGTCCCTACGGATCTTCGTCGATGGAAATCGGCGGAATTCCCGGTTTGTCCGAGTTCCTCCCAGGATGGCGGGACGCCTCCGTCTACGCCTCCGCCTTTTTCCGCAGCTTCGGCGTCGGTTCCGCGGATCCGTTCTTCACGGTGATTCCGATGGGGAGCGCTTTGAGGAGACGCTCCGCGACTTCCGCCACGCTCTGTCCTCCCAGGATCGCCAGCGGCGAGAGATTCCGCGTCAGCTCCTTGCTCATCTCCTGGTCGCCGAGAACCTTGAGGGTCGTCACCAGCTCCGGATGGAGCGCCGACATCTGATCCCGGAACGCGGCGACCTTACCGGAGAGGCTCTTGAGTTCTACCTCGGTTTCGCGATCGGCCGCCGCGGCGGAGGCCGTGCTGGACACTTCCAGGGCCTGCGCCTGATTCTGCGCCTTCCCGACCTTTTCCAGCTTGTCCAGTTCGATCGCTTCCTTGGCGCGCGTCTCGGAGAGGTTCCGCTTGATTCCCTCGAGCTCGATCGCCTTCCCGAGGGTCGCCATCTGGGCCTCGTAGATCTTGCGGTCCACCTCCTGCTTCACCCCCTCGTTGCTCAGCCGGAGGTGCTCCTGCTTCTTCTGGACCTCGGAGACGATGGCGCTGCGCTGCGCGTCGGAAAGGAGCTTCTTCACGTCCTGATCGAGGATCTTCACGTCCAAGACCTCGACGTCGTAGACCCACATCCCGTTTTCGCTGAAGTGGCGGCCGATCCGCTTCTCTTCGCCCTTCTTTTCGCCGAGGATCGCCGCCCGAATGACTTCGGCGCTCCGAGTGTGGAAGGATTCGATCGAGGTCGCCTGGACCGCGGCCCGCACGATGGATCCCAAGTGATCGCAAAGGAGTCCGACGTAGTTCTTGACGTTGAACCACCGTTCGCGATCGCGCCCTTCTTGCGAAACGAACGTGACGCGGTAGGAGACCGTGACTTCGAGCTCGACGTGATCCGCCGTCTTGACCCGCACGATGTCCGAAACCTTGTTGCCCGTGATCTGAAGAAAGCAGGTCGAGAGGAGCGTCTCGTCGGTCTTCGGCTTTCCCGTCGAGAGCTTGAGGACCTCGAGGTCTTCGTCGTAGTCGAGGATGCGCGTCGCGGGGCCGATGACGACCTCGCGCTTGTTCTTTCCCGTGACCATGACGGCGTAGCTCGGCGGGATGTAGATGGATACGGCCCGCCCCTTGTCCCGTCCCGTGACGCCGTAGAGCCGGTCCGTCTCCGCGTCGAGCGATCGGTTCACGATTTCCGTTTTGGTCGGATCGGGAAGGAAGCTTTTCGGCCCGACCTCGGTCGAGACGCCGCCCGTGGCGAGAGTGCGGACGTAGATTCCCTCCTTCTCGGCGATGGGGAGCGCTTGCACCTCGGCCGTCACCTCCAGCGACTCGCTGGGGAAGAAGAACCCTTCGCGGTCCCTGAGGAAGATCTCCTGGCCGGCGGTGTACTGGCCCGGCGGAACCTGCTGCGCCTCCGCGGCCGTAAAGTCCTTGAGCACGCGCACGCGCAGTCCCATGTTCTTGCGCTGGGGGACCGCCTTGAAAATCTTGGTCCCTCCCCGGCGCACGAACTCCTCCATGGGGCCGGGGAAGATGACCGCGGGGCCGCGGCGGTAGCGAGTCTCGCCGTTCGGCGCCAGAAGGATGCAGTACTCGCCTTCGAGGAGCGTCACCGCGCTACGGACGTATCCCTTTTCGTCGGGAACGACCTCGAGACCCGTCCTCGGGATATAGAAACTGACCTCGGATCCCTTGACGATCCGTTGCGTTCCGATCGGGTCGTTCGCCCCTTCCACCGTGTCGTACACGCGGATGACGAGGTACTGGTCCTCGCGGAGTTCGTGCCCGTCGACGACCTGCGCCTTCTGGCCGGGCCAGAGCGGAAAAGTCGCCGGGCCCGGAACCACGATCTTCTTTCCGATGAGGAGCTCGATCGCGGAATTGTTGCCTTTCACCGTGCGGACGTGCGGATCCTTGGGCGGGTTTTCGAGGATGATGTACTGGGACGACGATGCGACGACAAAGGGATTCACGCCGAGGCCGCCCTCCTCGCCGCGAACGGGAACGAATCTGCCGTTGCGGAATTCGACGAGCCGCTCCGTGTTCGAAAGGCTGATCTTGGTCGGCCCGACGTAGAGGACGATGTCGCCCTTCGTGAGGTCCTGGACGTAGGCGTATTCGTTCGAAGCGACCAGGATGTCGCGTTCCCGCAGCTCGCGTTCCGCCATGATCTTTCCTCCCATTGTCGCGGGTCGCACTCTACTGCGGGATCCTCGGAGCGTCAAGCACCGCGGGCCGATACGGGAGGTACACCGGCTCCCGCTGGTCGACCGGGCCTTCGTATCCGGATTCCCGGGCGACGGCGCGATCTCCGATCTCGAGCCGGCGCTGCGGGAATAGCCAGAACGGGCGGGAGCGGAGGAAAAGCTGAGAGAGAACCGGGGAGGAAAGTAGTCACCGGCCTTGGGCCACAGGCCGTCGCCCGAAGAGCACTCGATCTACCGAGAACCTCCCGGGGCCGGTGAGAAGCAAGAGGAGGGCGATCGCGAAATAGACCAGCGCGAGCTCGTAGGAGGCGCCTCGCCCTACGAAGGGATCTCCGCGGGAGGCGTGCGTCCAGACCGCGACCGCCATCGTCGAGAGGATTCCAAGCGAGGCCAGCGGCACGAGCGCTCCCACGATCAGGGCGAGACCGCCCCCGAATTCCGACACCGCGGCCAGGGCCTGGAAGATCCCCGGCATCGTGGACTTTGCCCCCATCCAACCGAAGGGGTGTTGGATCTTGGGCCACCCGTGGTAGAGGAAGGCGAGGCCCGCCACCCACCGGACGGCCAGGAGGCCGACAGACTGTCGCAGGTCGGCCCCATCCCGATACAGAAGCGGTTTCATGGAATCCTATTCCTGTAACGTCCGGCCGCGCACGATCGTTCCCGCCTTTTTGCACGAGGGATTCCCCGAAGAAACAATCAGGGGCTCTCCCGGTGGCGGCTCGGTCTCGCTCTACGCGAAGGCGCGGGGCTATTGCGTTCTCTCGAAAGTGAGGTTGCCTGCTTCTCGCGGGCGAAGGTGAAGGCCGGGCGCATCCGGAGGATCTGGATGGAGACCTCATGCTCGTGATCGCTCAACTCCGCATCTTCGAAACGCGTCGGATCCGGAACGAGAGTCCGGCCCGAGATTTTCGATCCGCCGCGAACCGTTCGCAAGGTATGATTCCTCCGAAATAGGAGGAATCATGCTGGTCGCGTGGATGGCTCTCTTCGTCGCTCAAGATGCCGAGAAAACTCTAACCGGCCACAGCGGAAAAGTCACCTCGGTGGCGTTCAGCTCCGACGGCAAGACCCTCGCCTCGGCGGGGGCGGATCGAACGGCCGTTCTTTGGGATGTCGGGGAGGGCAAGAAGCTGCGCTCCTTCACCGGCCACACCAAGGCGCTCACCTCCGTCGTCTTCGCTCCCGACGGGAAGTGTCTGGTGACGGCCGGCGGGGACGGTACCATCCGCATTTGGGACGTGGAATCGGGCAAGGCACTGCGAACGCTCTCGGGAAGTGCGAACTCGATCGCCGTGGCTCCGGACGGAAGGACGCTGGCGTCCGGCGGCGACGATGGAAAGCTCCGAGTCTGGGAGATCGGCACGGGGAAGTGTATCCATACGCTGGAGGCCGCGAAGCGAGGAATCTTTGCCGTAGCCTATAGCGCCGACGGTACCAAGCTCGCCTCGGCGGGGCACTGGATGGCGAGGATCTGGGATGCCGAGAAGGGAACGGAGTTGCGGCAGCTCAAGGTTCCCGCTTCCGATTCCGAGGTGGCGGTCGTCTACGGCGTCTCCTTCAGTTCCGACGGTGCCTGGATTGCCGCGGCGGGGAGCCAAGGGCTGCACGTCTGGAAGTTGGCCGCCGAGGAAGACCCCGCGGGCGTGGAGGGCGAGTTTTCGGCCCTGGCCGTCGCGTCGAGCGGAAAGATCGTCGCGCTGGGGATGCGCAAGGATATCCGACTCATCGAGGCGGACTCGAAGTCGGTCGTTTCCACCCTCCAGGGACACAAGAGATCGGTGACCTCCCTCGCCTTCCGAGCGGACGGAACGCTGCTCGCCTCGGCGAGCGAGGATTCCACGATCAAACTGTGGACCATTAAGTAGTCCTGGCGCCGAGGATTCCCTTTCAACCTCCTAACCCCATGTGTCATGGTATAATAGCATTGTTGATAGGGAGCGGACGGCGTGAGGTGTCGATCGCTTGGCGTCATCCTGGGAGGGGGAGCGGTCGTCGTCCTGACGCTCTTCCGGAACGGCACCCCGAACCCCGTCCTTTCCTCCCGCGGCTGCAGCGCTCCCGAAGTGGATCGCGCGATCGAGAAGCTCGAACTGCGCGGAGAAGTGCCCCCCGAGGAGATGCGATTCGAGGCGACCAAGGAACGGTACCTCTTCCAAGCGGCCTTTACGGCGAGCTTTTCCCGGGACTCCGCCCAGGTCCGAGTAGAGGGACCTGACTCCGCTTATCCTCTCGAGGTGTCGAGCGTATCCTCCGACTTTCACCCCGCAGAACTCGGTGCCGGGACGATTCGATACCGCCACCGAGAGGCGGCTCTCAGCGCCCTCTATCGCCCGACATCCAGCGGGGTGAAGGAGGATATCGTCGTCCTCTCCCCGGAGACGGATCTTGCGCCGCTTCTCCAATGGCGACTCGCCCTCAAGCCGGGATCCGAGCCGCGATTGGAGTCCGACGGCTCGATCGGGATCTACGGGCCGCACGAGACGCTTTCCGGGAACATCAAGATCGGCGATGAGAAGACGGCTTACTTGATCGCTAAGGCGCGGGAGCATTCTCCCAAAAGTCGGCTGCTCTATCGGTTCCCCGCTCCGGTACTGGTCGACGCCGCGGGGACGAAGCACGCGAACTTGGCTCGGTACGAGTTATGGCGCGATTGCTTGGTCGTTCGGACCGAAGAGGCTATTCGAGACCTCGAATACCCGATCTCGATCGACCCGACCATCGTGGTGTCGACGACGAGCGAATTCAACTCGATAGGGAATCTGGAGGGGATGGTGTCCACCGCGGGGGATCGGGTGACACGCTCTCCCGCCTCCACAGGGAGGGTTGGAACGTGGGTGGGGACGACGGCGTTCACTACGGGTCGCTATGGCCATACGTCGGTGGCCCACAACGGCTTTCTATACGTGATTGGGGGCTACAACAACGGCACCTACCTCGACAACGTGCAAGTGGCGCCGATCAACTCGAACGGGACGCTGGGAGGCTGGGTTGTGACGACGAGCCTCCCGATGACAATCTGGGGGCACACCTCCGTGGCCTGGAATGGATATCTGTATGTGATCGGGGGATATGACGGCAGTATGCGCCGCGCCGAGGTGCAGGTGGCGCCGATCAATTCCGATGGGACGCTTGGTACCTGGTCGACGACGACGGCGCTGGGAACCGCCCGGTACCGGCACACCTCGGTCGCGTACAACGGCTATCTCTATGTTCTCGGGGGAGACAGCGGATCCAATCTGAACGATGTGCAAGTCGCCGCGATCAACGCGGATGGGACATTGGGGGGATGGTCCGCGACTGCGAGCTTCGCGACCGTGAGATGGGGGCACACTTCCGCTGCGTACAACGGCTATCTGTATGTGATCGGGGGGTACGACGGCAGCACGTACCGGTACGATGTGCAGTCGGCGCCGATCAATGCCAACGGAACGGTCGGAACGTGGTCCGGTACCACCGGGTTTACTACCGGTCGACGTGCTTTCAGCTCCGTTGCGAACAACGGATTCCTCTATGTCATCGGAGGATACCAGGGTTCTTCCCCTCTCGCCGACGTACAGGTAGCGCCGATCAATGCCGGCGGAGCGGTGGGGGCCTGGACGCCGACGACTTCCTTCCCGAGTCCTAGATACAGCCATAGTTCCGTCGCGCACAACGGCTATCTCTATGTCATCGGGGGATTCGACGGAGGGTACCGGAACGACATTCAAGTGGCTCCCATCAACTCGAACGGCACGGTCGGAAGCTGGACCAGCACCCAGGCGTTCACGACGGCACGAGAGGGTCATCGCTCGGTCGTTCACAACGGATTCCTGTATGTGGTCGGTGGAAGCCCTGCCACTAGCTCGTATTTGAACGACGTACAGTACTCGCTCATCGGCGTCCACGGGACCGTCGGAAGCTGGAGCTCGATGAACTCGTTCACGGGGACGAGATTCCGGCACACCTCCGTGGCGTACAACAGTTATCTCTATGTGATCGGAGGTTCCGACGGCACGGCGAAGGCCGACGTGCAGGTCGCCCGATTGAATGAGGATGGCACTGTCGGATCCTGGTCGACCACGACCGCGCTTGGAACGGCGAGATACGGTCATACGTCCGTCGCCGAAAAGGGAAAGCTGTATGTGATCGGGGGGACGGGGATGTCCGACTTGAACGACGTGCAGGTGGCTCCCATCAACTCCGACGGGACCCTCGGGGGTTGGAGTTCGACTACGGGTTTCTCGACAGCGCGATACGGTCATGCCTCTGCCGTCTACAACGGATACCTGTATGTGATCGGAGGGTTCGGCAGCGCCTATCTCGACGATGTGCAAGTAGCGCGCATCAATTCCGATGGGAGCCTTGGACCGTGGTCGACGACGACGGCGTTCACGACGGCAAGGGTCGGTCACAAGTCGGTGGTCTACAACGGATACCTCTATGTCATCGGAGGAGAGAACGGTTCCAATCTTGGCGACGTTCAATTCGCGGCGCTCAATGCCGATGGAACCGTCGGGACTTGGAGCACGACGATGGGGTATCCGATGACGAGCTACGGGCATGCGGTTGTGGCCCAGGATGGATACCTCTATCTCCTCGGCGGCAACAACAGCGCGAGTCAGAAGGACGTGAAGGTAGCCCCGATCAACTCGGAGGGGGCGTTGGGGTGCTGGACGTCGATCAACGCCTTCTCGTCGGCCCGATACGGCCACGGCGCCGTGTCCTACAACGGCTTTCTTTATGTGGTCGGGGGATACGACGGCACCTCGTACTTCAACGATGTGCAGTCGACGACGCTCTGGACCCCCGCCGCTCGGGGGTACTACTCGCGACAAATCGACCTCGGATCGGACCAGCCCGTGAATACGATCCTGATCAACGGAACAAGCGGCCTCAGAGGAACGGTTCGGCTGCAGTATCGTCTGGCTCCCTCGGGAACGGCACAGTACGGGAGCGAAGGCGTCGTCGATCCCGTGACCCTGGGAACGTCGGTATCCGCCGGCGACGTAACGGCTCGATATGTGTGGCTGCGGGTTCTTTTAGACGATACCTCGAGCGCGGCCGTGAATCCGGACGCGTCGAACGTCCGGGACGTCACCGACGTTCAGGTGGGATACGGCGTGGTCCCCAGCCCGGACCCGATTCCGGCCCCGACCGGAACGCGCAACAGCGAGAAGACCTTCCATCTCGGCCGATGCGGGCTTCTGGGAATGGAAGCCCTTTTCCTCCTGGGATTCCTATGGATTCGGCGCCGCTCCTAGAGCCGATCGACGTCCCCGCGGTCTTGAAGGCAGCCACGCTCTTCGCCGGATTGGCGCCGGAGGACTTGGACCGAATCGCGGCCGTCACGCAGGTGCGCCGGTTCGATGGGGACGAGGCCGTCTTTTCCGAAGGAGATCCTGCTACCTGCATGTACGTGATCGCCCAAGGGCGCGTGAGCATCGTCCGGAACGCCGCGGACGGCCAGGTCGTGAGACTGGCGATGCTCCGGATCGGGGACTTCTTCGGCGAGATGGCGATCGTGGAGTCGATGACTCGATCGGCCACGGCTCGGGCCCATCGAAAACCCGCGCTTCTCCTGGAGGTGGATCGGGGGCGCTTTCGCGAACTCCTCGGCGCGAATCCGGACCTCTCCCTGCGCATCCTGGCTTGCGTGCTCGAGCGGCTCCGCCAGTCGAACAAGCGTGTGGTGGAAGTGGACCACGAGGCGCGGAAGTACGCCCCGACGCTTTCGGAGCGGGTCACTCGGGAATATCCGCATCCGATCGCCGTGGTCTTCCGCGAGATGGAGACGGCGGTCGACTCCTTGACCAAGCTCCAGCGGCTCTTCGAGACGATGGAGTCTTGCCTCCTCTATCTCCGGGCCGTCTGCATGGGGCTGTATCTTCGACAATCACCCGGCGCGCGGGAGTTGGATGCCGAGATCGGTTCCTCCCGCTTCGCTCCCACGCTGGGGGCTCTTCACCTCCTTGTGGGGCGCTTCCTCGATCACTTCGACAAGGGGGGTATGCCGGGGCTTCCTCAGAAGCTCCATGCGTGGTACTCGGCGAAGGAGCGGGACGCCAAGGACGTCGAGGGCATCCTGCGCGATCTCCGAAACGCCCGGAATCTTCTCAAGCACGGGTCGGAAGCCTCGCTCGACGAGCACGCGGCGGAGAAAGTTCTGGGGGAATGCGCGCCGAAGTTTCGTGACCTCCTCGAGTCGCTCTCTTTTCTACGCGACTACCCGCTCGTGTACATCCAGGGCATGGCGTACGGAGGAGGGATCTTCCGGTACACGGTGCTGAATTGCATGGGCGCGTTCCGCAGTTTTCATAGCGCGCGAATCGAAAGCGACAAGCCGTTCGAGACGGAGAAGCTCTATGTCCGGGATGGGGACGATCTTGTGCCGCTCACGCCTTGGATGGAGCTGCTCCGATGCGGGACGTGCGGGGATCGCGAGGCGGTGTTGATCCAGGTCTGGACACCGCAGGTTCTAAAGTATCTCGAATTCGCGCGCGGGCATCGTACGGAGATCAAGGAAGTGAGTCCCGCCGTGGCCAAAACCGTGACGCGATTTGTAGAAGCGGCGGAAGAAAAAGGGCGGGGCTAGGAACGGGCCGGGGTTTAACCGACCCATGCGGCAATTTTAAGTCACCGCAATCGCCTTTACGATGGCTACCTATCCCCGCCCAAGATTTCGGCGGCGACTGAACTCTATCTCACTTCCTCCACTTGTCAAGGCGTCTCTTCCATTGCTTGAGGCCACCCTAGTTCTCACAAGAATTCGGACTGGGAGAAACCCCGAATTCCACTATACTCACGGCCTTCCCTTTCTTGAGAGGAGAGCCGATGAGGACGCTCGCGCTGGCGGTCATATCCCTGGCGATGCAAGACGAGAAGAAATTCACCGACACATTCCCAGTCGCGGCGGACGAGTGGTCCAGCACCGGTTCGAATCCCTACTTCGTTTTGGAGGAAGGCCACACCTTGACCCTCGAGGGAGGAAAGGGGGTACTCACGGTCACGGTGCTCGGCGAGACGAAAAAGGTCGATGGAGTGGAGACCCGGATCGTGGAAGAGCGGGAGACCGAGGGGGGCGAGCTGAAAGAAGTCTCGCGCAATTACTTCGCGATCTCGCGGAAAACGTCGAGCGTCTACTACTTCGGCGAAGACGTCGACATCTACGAAAGGGGGACGGTCGTCGGACACGACGGCTCTTGGCTTTCGGGCGAGAAGGGCGCGAGGTTCGGCCTCATGATGCCCGGCACGCCTCTCTTGGGCGCACGGTATTACCAAGAAATCGCCCCCCGGGTGGCCATGGATCGCGCCGAGATCGTGAGTCTCGAGGAGAAGTTCGACGGGAAGTTCGAAAGGTGCCTGAAGATCGAAGAATCCTCGCCGCTGGAGAAGGGAAAGCAGTACAAGCTCTACGCTCCTGGGGTGGGGCTGGTGCAGGACGGGGAGCTGAAGCTGACCCGGGTTACGCGAGCCCGGAAATAGCCCCCGGTCAAACGGCGAGCGCGAAATGCGATAGTGGGTCTATAGGCTGTATACTTCATGCACCCTAGAGGACCCGTGAAAGACACCACCGCCCCCCTGCTGCAGCTCCCAGGACCGAGCTTGTCCCGCGAATTGTTGAAACGACTGGAAGATTCCCTTCGCACTTGCGAGGCCTGCGGGAAGGCTGTCGAGCCGGGCGGACTATGCCTGGAGTGCGTGGGAGAGCGGGAGACAGACCCCGCACCGCGGGAGCCCAAGCGGCTGGGCAAGTACTGGCTCCTCCGCGAGATCGGCCGAGGCGGGATGGGCGTGGTCTACCTGGCGCAGGACCGCGAACTCAATCGGCGGGTGGCGGTCAAGATCCTACGGGACGACGGCACGGATGCCTCGACGATCCAGCGCCTGTACCGGGAGGCCGCGTTGTCTGGGCAACTGCACCATCCCAACATCGTCGGCATTCACGAGGTGGGGGAGGAGGAGGGGGCCCATTTCCTGGTGATGGACTACGTGGAGGGGACGACGCTCCAGGTGCTGCTGCGGGAGAAAACGACAGACCGGAGAGGGCTCCTGCGGATCCTGGAGGAGGTTGGACGGGCGGTGGGATTCGCGAACTCGAAGGGAGTCGTCCATCGGGATCTGAAACCGGCGAACGTGCTGGTGGAGAAGACGGGGCGGGTTCTTCTGACGGACTTCGGGCTGGCGAAGGGGCAGATGTTCGGGACGCAGATGACGTCGACCGGGGCGATCATGGGGACGCCGGCGTACATGGCGCCGGAACAGGTGGCGGGGAACGCGAAGGACGTGGATGCGAGGGCGGACGTCTATGCGCTGGGGGTAATTCTCTATGAGATCGTGAACGGAAGGCCGCCGTTCCATGGGGAGACGCCGGCGAAGATCTACCGGAAGATCCTGGAGGAAGAGCCGGCGAGGCTGAAACGGGTGGACCGGGATCTCGAGGTGATTTGCCGGAAGGCGATGGAGAAGGAGAGGGGGCGGAGGTACGGGACGGGGGAGGAGTTTGCGGAGGACTTGGCGCGGTATCGTCGAGGGGATTCGATCCAGGCGAGGCCACCGTCGGCGATCTACCGGCTGAAGAAGGCGTTGCGGAGGAAGCGGGCGCTCGCGGCCCTCATGGGGTGTGCGGTCGCGTTGATGGTGGCGGGATGGATGGGGTGGGGGCGGATCGTTCGGGAGAGGGAGCTCCGGCGGGTGCGGGCGGAGAGCGAGAAGAAGCTTGCGGTGGAGGTGAAGGCAAGGGTGAGCGAGCGGGCGTGGGGGGAGAAGCTGAAGTCGATCCGGGATTTGATGGCGGGAACGGAGCCCTGGTTCTACAACGAGAAGCCCTTCATCTTCGAGAAGTTGAAAGAAGTTCGGCGCGCGCTGGCGGAGCTGGAGGCAATGGCGAAGGAGGCGGGGGAAACGACGCCGGCCGACGTGTGGGTCCTGTTGGGAAGAGGATGGTACTTCACGGGCGATTCCACAAGAGCGGAATCCTACCTATGGAGAGCGAAAGCGGAGGGATCTAAGGATCTCCTCGTCGATCAGCATCTGGGACAGATACTCTTCGACCGAAGAATCGCTGCTCGCCTGGGAGTGGAACGGGTAGGCCCGGGCGACCTGGAGACAGTCAACCGGTCCATAGACAATGCTGGGGAGTTGGCTCTTCGGTTTTTTCGACGCCTGGAGGAATCCGGCCCTGCAGGGAACTCGCTCCAGGGGAGAGTCCTGCGCGCGCGAATCGCCTTCCTATCCGGCGACATGGAACGATTCTCACAAGAGTGCGCGGCGGCTTTGAAGCAATTCGGAGAAGGTCCCGGGACTGAAGAGTTCTGGCTTCTCAAGAGCGTCCTGCAATTGAACGGAGAAGAGAAGGTCCGGGGGCTTCAACAGGCGCTCAAGACCCGTCCTCACTATCCTGAAGCTTGGTATTGGCAGGGGTACTATTGGGCGCGGGAAGGGGCGAAGGAGCGGGCCGTCGATTGTCTTTCGCATGCTCTCGAGCAGTCCCCCTCAATGGTAGCGGCACTTCACCTTCGCGCTCATGTACGTGTGGCGAAGTCGGAACACGAGGCTGCTCTCCGAGACTTGTCGCGAGGTTTGGAGATCGATCCGAATTCTCCCGACCTGTTGTACTTTCGCGGGGTTGTGCGATTCCTCGCGAAGGATGCGAATGGAGCCATTGTCGATTTTACAAGTGCCTTGGGACAGAGCCCCTACAGCGATTTCCTGTTCGTCCAGCGTGCTCGTGTCCGTAATTCCATCGGAGATCGCGCAGGTGCCTTGGTGGACTACGCTCTGGCGTTGACTCTCACCGAAGACCCCCGTACGTACCTCTCAAGGACGGAAGTGTTCGGAAGGCTCGGAAACTGGGACGCTGCGATTCGCGATTGTACCCGCGCGCTGGAACTCGATCCCAGTTTGGCCGAAGCTCATGAGTTGCGAGCAACCTACCTCGGCGTCAAGGGAGAGTTCCGGGCGGCCATGGGGGGATTCTCCCAGGCGATTCGGTTCGATGCCAAGCGGGCCTCCGCGTATTTCGGTCGAGGTCGAATGTACCTCCAGCTGGGGATGGAGGATCGCGCCCTTGCCGACTTCGACCGCTCCATTGAGTTGGATCCGCGTGTCGCGCAACCCTATGCCTACCGCGCTCGGATCCGGGCAAACTGGGGAGATAATCCTGGGGCGATCGCCGATGCCCGTATGGCGCTGATTCTGGGTCTCCCTGCGGATCTGCAGCGTCCCGTGCGCGATCTGCTCATCCGCCTGGGTCAGTAAGGAAGACCAGGAACAGCCGCCTAAACCCGGAAGCGCCGAACAGATTGTGTTGGATCATTCCTTTGGCGTCGGAGGTTCATCCGGGCTTCCGGGAAAAGGCGTCCCGTAGAATCCTACATCGCGGGCGATTCGCCGATGCGATCGACTACGCGCGCGGGCGAAAGAGCTCCCGCAACTCGTCCTCCAAGTCCTCGGGGTTCGCGAGGGAATCGCGGACCCGTTTCACCACCAGGGCTCGGAAGCGGGCGCGCGTCCGCCGAAGCGAGTTGTCGACGTCGTCCTCCGAGAGGCCGTGCCGGAGGGCGAGGGAACGGTAGGTGGCTCCCCCGGTCACGTAGTACTCGCGGAAGATCTCCGCGGGTACCTTGTTCCCGCACTTCCGGTATTCCTCTTCCAAGGCGATCAGGGCTCCCTTCAGGACCTCCCTTCGCCACTCCTCCTCGAAGTTGCGAGGGAAAGAATCGGACGCGGGGACATCCTGGATGAAGTCTAGAGAAACGCGATGGCTCCGGCCCCCCCGCTTCAGCGCCCGATCCGAACGCCAGGCGCTCGACATGAAATGCTCGAGACAGGCCTTGATGTAGTGACGGAGTCGTCCTCGGGCCGGGTGGATGTCTTCGAGGGCGGAGGACTCCATGAGCGCGAGGAAGAAGGACTGAGTCAAGTCTCTCGCATCCTCGGCCGACTTTCTCCAATGGCGCCGGATGTGACGGAAGACGGGACGCCAATACGAGCGGGCGATCGTCTCCCACTGCTCGGGCGACGACTGCTTGAGGAGGCGCGACCATTGCGTCTCCACGATGGTGGTGCTCGCGGCTTCGATGGCGACGATCCTCCTTATCCCTCCCTTTGCCCATTCTCTGGAAACTCCTACGGAGTCCTCGCGGGCCGGCTCTCTTTCCTGGTAGGGGCAAGTCGGATCTATTTCTGTCTGGAGGTTGAATGAAGACCCTGGTGGCAACCCTCTTCGTGACCGCGATTTCGGCCGGTGTGGCCCACGCGAACCACTCCAAGAAGTACTTTCCGCTCGATTCGGGTAACTCCTGGACCTTCGCTCGGTATCATCCGGCGGTTCAGCACGCGCCTTGGACGATGACGGTCGTCCAGGCCACCCGTGGAATGGCTTGGGTCGTAGGGATGCCCGGATTCGAGAACGGTGTCTGGCTGTCCTGGGGGGGCGAGACCCTGTACGCCTGGAACGCCTCCGAAGGTGCCTGGAAACCCTGGCTCCGATTTGGGGCCCGATCTGGAACCACGTACACGGTGAATCTCGGCCGTCCGATGTGGACGCAGACCCGAGTCACGGTCGACTCGAATTCCGATCGCGTGAGGAACGCCGTGTTGGGGAGCACCTTTTACAACTGCAAGCGATTCTCGTTTTCCCCGCTGAATCCGGACGCGGGGATGGTGAACATGTATTTCGCGCCTACCTATGGTCTCGTGCAGTGGAGCAAGCGCTCGGGACTGACTCCGACGAGCGGGGCGCTCATGTCGGCGGTGCTCTCGGGCAAGAAATTCGGCACAATCTTATACACGGTGGCCGCGGCGGGTCCGGACTGGAATCCGGGCATCCCTATGAATTCCCGTACCACCTTCGGCCCCGGGGGATCCCCGTTCCAGGTCATCAATGATGCGGAGGCATGGGACCGGGCGAAAAGGGGAATCAGCTCGGCCGAACAGGTTCCGATGGTGGACTGGACGAAGCAGAGCGTCATTCTGATCAAGGCCTTGCACGTCTTCAACTCGAGGGGCTCGATATCGGTCGAAGACGTACAGTGGAATTACCGGACGCAGGAGGCTTTCGTGAAGGTGCGCCTGAAGACCCCGAGGGAGGGCGAGAGCTCTCTCTGGTACAGCCCGTACTGCGTCCTCGTCACGGAAGAGAAGGTTCCCAAGGCGAAGTGGCACATGACGGTCTCGCAATAGCCATCTCTCCCCAAGGCCACCCGGGCTCGGTCCCGGGTGGCAACTCTTCGGACACGTCTGGGCGGAACACCGCGAATGAGAGGACGACAGAATGGGGCGCTTTTCTAGAACGGTCGTGGTCTGCGCGGCCGTCCTGTCGGAAGAACGGGTCGCCTCTTCCGAGGAAACACCGCTGACGACTCCGGAAGCCGCGCGGATGGTCGGTCAGATGGTATATATCGCAAGGCTTGCCGAGAATCTTCTTGTCGGGGATGAAGTGACGATCAAGGCCGTGGATTTGAAAGCGGGGCCGGTCGTCGGCCACGACGGCAAAGAGATCCTCCTCATGATCCGGCGCTGGAGCAAGACCAGGCCCACCTACTCAATGCGCCTCCGCAGCTCCCGGGCTCAACATCCCCTTCGGAGCGCAGCCTTCGCGGCCTGCTCCAACTGCCCTCGGATGGGCTGTACGCCGATTCGGGCCACCCACTGAAACCAGGAGGCGAACTGTCGAAGGGCGGATAGCCGGTCGGGCCTGGTCTCCTCTTTGACCCCTCGGAGTACTTCCGCGGCCTTCCCTTGGTTCGCAGTCTTCACGTGTGCGGGGTCCAGGGCACGGGAGAACTCCAGAAACGGAAGCAAGAATTCAGGAGACCAGTAGCCTCCGAGCTGGGAGAGAGTGTTTCCGTCGGGAAGCGCCACGAACATCTTCACGTTTTGACTCCCGAAGCCAAGAGGGGTGGCGCCCATCTCCTCCGGCGTGAACGCGTTGCGCATCTCGATTTGCCCTCTTCCGTCGTAGGCGCTCCACACGAGGACGAAATGGCGACGGAGGAGCTTCTTGATCCCGGGATCGGCGAATGTGACCATTCGCAGCTTGTATGCCGCCATTCAGGTCGGACCCTGAAGGGGGCCAGGCGAGGAGAGAACGAATACGCGCTTTCCTTCGCGTTCCGCCTGCTTCATCGCCGGGTCGAGATCCACAAACCAGTCCAGGCTCGTGATACGCTGGACGGCCCGTGCGAGACGTGAGCGTACCTCGGGGTCCGTCTCCACGGCGGAGAGTTTCTGCAGACGGGGGACGGCAGACTCGCCGAGGGCGACCAGGGCGTCCTCCGCCTCTTCCCGAACGTGGATTTCCCGATGGCGCAGTTTCTCGATCGACTGGGCGATGGAATCGTCCTGGGCGACGAGCCAGAGGGTGAGCGCCGAGGCAACGGTCATCGAACACCTCCTTAGAGGCAGTAGGCAATCCGCATGCCCATTCGCAGGCGAATCGCACCGAAAGAACCGTATCGATTCCGATCCACACTTCTTGGACGATTGGACACACGAAAGTACTACCTCCGGATCATGGAAACAGCCGGTAGTGGCGGCTCCACCGCGGGCCGGACCGTCAGATCTCGAATCCGCTTTGCCTCAGCTCCTGCGGCGACTTCCCCGAGATGAAATCGGCCATGTCCTCTTCGCTCATCGGAACCTCGTTGCAGAAACTGCCGACGACGACGTCCACCTCGGTCCGCCAGTAGGATCCCTTCTCCTTGTTGTACGAGTACGTATTCGATGTGCCGTGATAGTACTCTTCCCACTCGTCCCAGAAAGACCTGCCTTCCTCGCGCATCTGCCGGAGCGCTTCCCTCACCTGCGCCTCCTGCAGGCGATCCTTCACGACGCGCTCTCCGGCGATCTGGCGGAACACGTCGTCGATCGGTGTTCCCTGGTTCGCGCCGCCCGAGCTCGGCGTGGGCGCGCACTCCCACTCCGCGTCTTCGCCCTCGGCCCTCTGATGAGCGCCGTATCCGGCCAACAGTTCATTGATCTGCTCGACGGTCATGAGACTCTCCGACATCAAGGCGTCGGCGGCCTGATTGATGGCCAGGGAGACATGGGTTTCCCGGGCATCGGTCGCGCGCTTGAAGAGGATCCAGGTCAGGAGATTCCAAATCGACGTGAAGACCAGCCTCACGGAGCGGGGCAGGGTATCGTCCCATCTCGGGTTGGTCAGGGGCTGCATGGAGGTGGCCAGCATGGGCTGCAGCAGGGGATCCGACTTCATCACGGGGACGGCCTTCTTTCCCGTAGAGTGGGCCTGCTCGTAGCTGCGTTCCACTTTCTGCAGGGCGCGCGAGAGAAAGTCGATATCGATGTGTTGAGCGCCGCCCTCCACCCGGTTCTCCTTCCCGATCAGCGAGTTGAGTTTTTCCAAGTCCTGCGGGTGTTCCTTCAGATGGCCGGTCCAAATGGGAGTCGCGGCGCGACACAATCGCAGCGCGATTCTCAGCTGAGCCTCATCCGAGAGGGTTCTCAAGAATTCATCGAGCATCCATGACCGCCTTGGGGATTCTACCCGGTCAGGGACGTGGTAGGGCTTCCCGATGATGGAAGCGACGGACGGCGAGACGCTCCGGAAGGAACTGGAGGATCGATCGCGCGCGGGGGCGGGTACGGAGTCCGGAAGGTCACCCGGTTTCCCGAAGTCCTCCGGTCATGACCGGTTCGTCGAGTCGCCGTTCATGCGCCATCAAGCCGGGACTTGATCAGCGCGCAGAGGAGAGGAATCATGATTTCGTGATGTCCGGTGAACATGTATCCGCGGCCCCCTCCCTTCGTCGGCCTGGTCACCACATTCATGCGAGGCCGGTAATGCTGGATCATGTCGAAATTGGCGGTGGTGAAGTGGGATACGTTTGAGCCGAGATTACGCGCCACCGTGAGCGCTTTGAGAAATACTTCGGGGAGAATCACGGCCGAACCGATATTCATGACGACTCCGCCGCGTAATTCCTGAACAACCCGCGCAAACACCTGGAAATCACGGAAGGAAAGCTCGCCCGTTACGGCGCCGTCCATCGTGGGCTGTTGATGAATGATGTCGGTTCCGATGGCAGCATGAACTGTCGCCGGTATCGCGCGCGCAAAACAGGTCGCAAGGATGCTCGACCGGCGTCTCCGGGAGCGCTGCAGTGCGCCTCCGATTGCCTCGCCGTAGCCCGCATCGCTGCGAACCGCGTCGCGCAGCGCGCCGTTCATGAATTCTCCCGTTTCCTGCGACATCCCGAACGTTCCGTCGGTCAGATTCGACTCGACATCTTCCGAGGTTGTTCCGAACAATGTCAGCTCCACGTCGTGGATGGCGGCCGCGCTGTTCATGGCAATGCACGTCAGAATGTTGCGATCAAGCAAGTCGACGACGAGCGGACTGAGTCCCACCTTGATGACATGAGCCCCAAGCATCGCGATCGCCGGCCGACCGGCCCGCCGTGCCTTGACCAGTGCGGCGACAAACTCGCGCAATTCTTCCGCGACGAGCACTTGGGGGAGAGAGTCGACAAAGTCTGTGAACGATTCGTCTTTTGGGGAAAAGGGTCTGGCAAGCTGATGGGAAGAAACTTTGCTTTTCCGGTTCTTGATCGAGATCGTCCGGACCTTTGAGAGATCGACTTTTCGGAATTTCGACATGCTCAGTTGTCTTGGGGATGAGCCAGTCAAACGCCGTTTCAGAGGATAACGCCGGCCGATCGGAGCTTCAAGGAAACCCGCCTGCGTGGCCGACTTGTCCGCCGAAGCCTTGGCCCGGCGAAGGGGAAGAAAGCCCTGCGGAGGAGACGGAAGCTCGAGGCGGGCGGGCAGACTCCGACCTCGCGTCCCGTACCTTTCGAACTCGGAGATTGCGCGCGGGGGCGGGGAGGAGTAGGCTTCGCACGTGCACGTTCGAATGACGTCCTTGCTGGTTCGCGAGTACGACGAGGCGATCGCGTTCTGCGTCCAAGATGGCTGGGGTGCTAGGATTCGAACCTAGACAAGCAGATCCAGAGTCTGCGGTGCTACCGTTACACTACACCCCAGCGAAGAGGTGTTTTCGCAGTGAAACGGCCTGCCATTATAGCGGGGGACTTCGCGAAAACAAGGACGGGCTAACCGCGCGCGCGGAACTCGAAGAAATAGTTGGAGAAAAAGTAGAAGACCTGCCCCACCTCGAGCTTTTCCTCGCGCGCGTGTTGGAGAACCTCCATCAGCCGCTCCCGCGGCACCTCGATGAACGTGCCCTGGCGGTACATCCCGTCGCCTTCCTTCGTCTGGAACATCTTCGAGAGATCGGTCTTCTGAGGATCGGCGAGACGGAACTCGAAGCTCTCCTTCCCTGCCTCGTAATCGCTCATGACCGCGAAGGATCCGGCCGGGAGTTCCGTGACCGCGTCCTTCTTCACGATCGCCGCTCGGGCCCGTCTCCCGAAGAGCCAACCGCCCAGGAGCTTCGACCACCGAACGGCGTCCGGTGCCTCGCCGAATCGCTTCTTGGCCTCGGCCAGGGGATAGGATCTCGGCTGGAGCTTCAGCGTCATCTTCGCGGCGAGGGCCACGGGGGAACCCTTTTCGAACAGGATCACCTGAGCGCCGGCGGCGGGGCGGAAGGCGTCGAGTCCGACCCCCCGAAATCTTCGGCGCATCTCGTCCGATCCCTCCGGCACGTACGCGCGAAACTCGGCGGCGGCGATCGACGCGAGCGGAGGCGCCACGGAAAGGGCCGGGTCGAAAACCTCGACGGTCCACTCTCGCTCCAGCGTTGCTCCAGGAAGGAGAAACTGGGAAGCGCTGTAGAACACCGGCGCGCTGGCCTGCTGCGCCATCGTGTCGTGGACGGCCCCGTCGTCTCGCCGCGCGACGCGCCCGTACTCGGAGCGCCCCCCGCCGAAGACGAGGACGTCCGAAGTGCGGTTCACGATGCGATACTTCACCGCCACGGCGTCCCCCTCGATGGGATCTCCGGGCGTGACGGAGACGATCTCGATCTTGGCTTCGTTCATCGGGGCAGGCTCCGGCGTAGAAGAGCATCCGGCCAGCACGAGGAGGGACCACCATCGTTTCATTGCGCCCCTCACGATTTCGGATGGAATTCGAAGAGAGCGGCCTCGTCCGTGATGGCCGCGTACACCACGAAGAGCCAACCCCCGAAATCCATTTCAAATCGGACGTGGCACGGCCCGGTACTCCGCTCGGGCAAACCGGCCACGACCCGGAGTCGTCTGAGGCAAGCGGACACGTGCTCGCTCGGAGGACGAGAGGTCAGGAACATCCGCTCGTCGCGTTCCTCGAAGATCCCCTCGGCCGTCCAGAGAAGGCGGGTTTGGGCCGTCGCCCCCTGCGCCAGGAATTCGTCCGCCATGATGGCCGCGAGGTCCGCCTCACCGGCGACGAGCGCGTACGGTACTTGGTAGACCGACGGCCGGCGCTTGAGCGCCGGCGTCATTCTCTCCAGGACGTCCCCCAAGTCGATCGAACTCATCTCCTCCGTGATATTCGAGAGGGGCTCCGGGGGCCGCACGTGATAGACCTTCTCGATGGCCGCGAGGATCTCGTTCTCGCGGTAGATGACGGGGGAGACCTCCCGATTGACGAGGGCACGAAGCTCGGTCACCGCCGACGGAGAGCAGACGGCCACCAATACCGAATGATCGTCCTCCATCGAGATGGGCAGCGCCTTGTAGAAGCGGGCGACGTCCGCGCTCAGAAGCCCCACGGCCCGAAGATCGAACTTCCGGCTGAGCAAGGGGACGGGTTCCACCATAGCGCGCATCCTAGTCGCAGAAGGTGGACAGGTCAAATCTCATCAAAGATTCATCTGCCGGATCAGCCGCGCGAGATAGGTCCGCTGAAGAGCGAGGGCCTCCGCCGCGCGAGTCTGGTTTCCCCCGAAGCGCGCCAGGGTCTCTTGGACCAACCGGCGGCGAAACTCTTCCACCTGAGCGTGGAACGACCCGGGGGGGAGCGACTGCTTTTGAGAGGAGAGGATCTCTTGGGGAAGATCGCCGGCCGTGAGTACGTCCCCTTCGAGGAGGACCGCCGCGCGCTCGATCGCGTTTCGAAGCTCCCGCACGTTTCCGGGCCAGGCGTATCCCTCGATCAGCTCGAACGCTTCCGGGGAGAGGCGGGCTCCAGGGCGGAATTGACGGAGAAACTGCTCGGCCAGCGGTCGCACGTCCGCGCGGCGCTCGCGGAGCGGAGGCGGAGAAATCGAGATCACGTTCAGCCGATAGTACAGATCTTCCCGGAATCGTCCTTCCGCCACGCTTTTCTTCAGATCCCGGTTGGTCGCCGCGATGACGCGCACGTCCGAGGTGAGGGTCTCGGTCCCTCCGACCAGTTCGTACGTGCGCTCCTGGAGACAGCGAAGGAGTTTGGCCTGAAACGTCGGAGAGATGTCTCCGATCTCGTCGAGAAAGAGCGTTCCGCCGTGCGCGAGCTCGATCTTCCCCGGCTTCCGCGCCAGGGCTCCCGTGAAGGCCCCCTTCTCGTGTCCGAAGAGCTCGCTCTCCAAGAGCGTCTCGCTTAGCGCAACGGCGTTGACGGCTACGAACGGACCCGCGGCGCGACGACTCCATCGGTGAATCGAACGTGCAAGGATCTCCTTGCCCGTCCCGCTTTCGCCCAGGAGGAGCACCGTCGCGTCGCTCTTGGCGGCCTTTCGGGCGAGTTCCACGACCGCCTGCATTTTCGGATCCGTCACGACGAAATCGGGAAGGTCACTCGACAAGGCCCGGGCCATCGCTCGCTGACGCAGAGCGAGTTGGACCCGATGCTCCACCTCGGACGGTTCGAACGGTTTCTGGAGGAAGTCGTGGGCGCCCGCCCGGGTGGCCTGAACGGCCTTCTCGATGGATCCGTGCGCCGTGATGACGATGACGGCGGACTCGAGTCCTTCCTCGCGCATCTTGTCGAGCACGCCGATCCCGTCGAGCTTGGGCATCTGGAGGTCCAGAAGCACGACGTCCGGTTGCTCCTGCCGCATTCGGGCCAGGGCCTGCTCCCCGTCGCAAGCGACCGTGGCGGTGTATCCGCGGGCCGCGAAGCGTTCCCGGAGGGACGCCGCGATGTGGGCGTCGTCGTCGACGATCAGCAAACGGGGCATACGCCGATCCTAGGGAGTCCGGAGCCCGGAGTCCAGAGAACTCAAAAGGCGATCACGAACCGCGCCCCTCCGCCGGTTCGGTTTTCCGCGCGGATGGTTCCGCCGTGGAGCTCCACGAGCTTACGCGCGATCGAAAGACCCAGCCCCGCTCCGGGAACGCCGGGGTGGGAACGAGGCGCGAATTTCTCGAAGATCTTCGCCGGGTCGTCCGGGAGGCCGGGCCCCGTGTCCTCCACCGCGATCTCGCGGCCGGAGATCGCGACTCGAACGCTTCCCCCCGAGGGGGTGAACTTGACCGCATTGTCCAAGAGATTCAGGATCACTTGGACGAGCTTCTTGCGGTCTCCCGTGGCGGGGAGCGCCGAGGTCTCGACGGAGAGCGCGACGCCCTTCTCCGCGGCCAGCGGGCGGGCGGTCTCCGCGGCTTGTCGAACGACGTCGGCAAGATCGAGACTCTCGCGCGCCAATTCCACCTTGCCCGCTTCGAGACGGGCCAGATCGAGGAGTTCGTTCACCATGTGAATCAGACGATCCATGTCGCGGCGGATCCTCGCGACGACTTCCTTCTGTTTGGGCTCCATGGGGCCGATCACCTCGTCCTGGAGATTCGCGAGCGAAAGCTTGGCCGAGGTCAACGGTGTTCGGAGCTCGTGGGAAACGTGCGCGACGAAATCGCTCTTGAGCCGGTCGAGTTCCTGCAGCGACCGGGCCATGCGGTCGAACTGACTCGCGAGGATCCCGAGCTCGTCCTCGCGCTCGATGCCGCTCCGCGCCGCGAGATCGCCGCGCCCGAGATCCTCGGCGGTCTTCGTCAAGGCGCGCACGGGTCGGAGGATCCGCGCGCTGAGGAGGGCGGAGAGCCCAAGGGCGAGCGCCGCGGCGGCGACCATCCAGAGAAGCGAGTCCCTCCGCGCGCGCCGGACGATCTCGTGGGTCGCGTTCGTCTCGCGAACCAGAATCTGCCAATCGGCGTGCCCGACGGGACGGATCGATTCGATGTGGGGCGGCGTCGGGGCGACGCCCCAGGAGGCCGCCGTGCGTCCGCTCACCCGGAGCTCGATCAGGCGCGACCGCTCCGCGATATGCTGGAGCATCCGGCTCACGGGAGAAAGGTCCAAATGCGCGGCCAGGACGGCCAGGACCTCTTTCCCTTGCAGAACGGGGACGGAAAGAACGAGGAACGGGACGCCCCTCACCTCGACGAAGTCGGAAGAAACGTACTTCCGTCCGCCCTTGGCCTCGAGGATGAAGCGGGACTCCAGGATCCGCGGGTTGGATTTCGGATCCAGTCCGTTCTCCCCGTACCGCATCTGCTGGACGCCGGTGAACTGCCCCTGCTGGGAATTGGCATAGTAGTTTTTCCGATGCGACGCCACTTGGTAATAGTCCAGCGAAAGGAAGATCCCGGCCAGGGCTCGCTGGCGGTCCAACTCCCGATGGGTAGGCTCCGGAGCGTCGTAATCGTTCGCCGCGAGGAGAATGGCGAACTGTTCCAAGTTGATGCCGGCATCGCGGATGTAATCGCGCACGAGATGGGCGGAGGCCTGTCCGATCTGGGCGTGATGGCGCTCGACTTGGGACTGGAGCGAAGATTCGGTCTCGCGGAACAGGAGCACTCCCGCTCCGACGAGCGGCGCGATCGAAACGAAGACCATCGCCGCCAAGAGCTGGAGGCCGAGCCGCCTACGGGCCCATCCGAAAATCGTCACGGTTGTCGAAGGTGCAAACCGAGTGCCATCCGCCTTCCATCGGGTCGCGCCCGGAGTGTATCCGATTCGATACGACTACGGCAGTTCCTTCTGGACGAGCCCGTCGTTCTTCCAGATCTCCTCGAATCGGTCGAGGTACTTTCGGGCGACGTCCCTCTGGAGAAGAATAAGGAGATTCTCGTGGTTGTCGGTGTCTCCCTGAACGGTCCAGTTGTAGGATCCCGTGAGGACGCGTTCCCCGTCGATCACGCAGAACTTGTGATGGAAGCGGGGTCGAAAGGCTCCGCCTCCCTTCCTCTTCTGTCCGTCCGCGTAGACGTAGCGCAGGTCGATCCCTCCGTCGTCCAACGCGCGTATGGCCGAAGCGAATTTTCCGCTCTCGGCCGCCTGGAGGCCGTCCAGGAGTACGCGGACGGCGATGCCCTTTCGCTTGGCCCGAAGGAGCCCCTCGGAAAGCTGGCTCGAGGTGAACTGATACATCGCTACGACGATCTCGCGCTTCGCCGACGCAAGCTCTTGCGAGATCCGATCCTCGAGGAGCCGGCGATCGCCGGTCGGGGCAAAGAGAACCTCGGCACCCGTCTTTTTGTCCTGCCCCGGGAACGCCGCGAGCAGGGAAAACAACGCGCCCAAAACCGTGTTGCGGATCATACTCCCTCCCCAGATCGGCCATCGCCGATCCGCAGAATCGTAGGGATTTCGGGAAGGAAGTCCAGGGAATTCTCAGGCTCCCCCGTATTCAATCTTCGTCCCTCCGACGTCGAGATCGACGCGGCAGAGGCCTCCCTCTCCCCTCTTCAGGAGGAGGGGTACGTTGGCTTCGATCCCCAGCGCGGAGAAGAGGCGCTGCCCCATCGCCAGACTGGAGACCTCGACGACCGCGTGGCGGAATACGTCGGGGGCCGGGGGAGGCTCATCGGAGGACGATTGAATCTCGACGAGGACTTTCTCGTCCGGACGGACGATCCACGCCGGTCCCCCCCTTTCGAGATTCCGGTAGGTTGACGGACATACGAGCCAGTACCGGAGGGACGCGAGCAGGGGCCGCACGTCGGGGACGGAAAACCCCAGGTGATGGAATCCCCATCCTCGCCGGGCGACATATCGCGCGATCGGTCCCGACGCGCCCCGCGGCTGCATGAGGAGCAGGCGGACCGGGGCGATTTCGACGTAGACCTCGCGCGTGTCCTCGGACTCGAATTCGCGCGCCTCTCCGACCGGAAGCCCCAGGTCGCGGAAATGGCGCACGGACGGTTGGAGATCCCGAACGACGCAGGCGACGTGGTCCAGGCGGATCATGGAGGCGAATCTAGAAGGTCCGCGTGCCGGACTCAAGTTGATTCCGGCGGGTTCCGCGGCTATCATTTCTTCCAGTCGGGGCGTGGCGTGAAGCGATGTCGAATTCTCTTCGCCCCGAATCTCCGGCTCTGCCCGACTTCCTTCCCGGATATCGATTCGTCGAACAACTGGGCGAAGGGGGGATGGGGGCGGTCTACAAGGCCCGACACTTGGCTCTCGACCGCTGGGTCGCCGTCAAGGTGATGCGGAGAGAGCTGTCCGACCATCCCGATTACGTCAAACGCTTCCTCACGGAAGCCCGGATCGCGGGGAGGCTGCGCCACGAGAACCTCGTGAGCGCGCTCGATTGCGGAGGAGCAGGGGGACGCTATTACATCGTGATGGAGTTCATCGAAGGGCGACCCCTCGATGCCGTTCTCCAGGAACGAGGCCGACTTCCCGAGCGAGAGGCGCTGGCGTTGGTGGCGAAAGTGGCGGAGGCACTCGAGTATGCCTGGAAACACCGCATCATCCACCGAGACATCAAGCCTCAGAACATCTTGGTGACCCCGGAAGGAACGCCGAAAATCTGCGATCTCGGCTTGTCGCGGGACGTCTCGACGGACGTGCGGCTGACCGCAACGGGGGCGATCCACTGCACGCCGGCCTATGCCTCGCCGGAGCAGGCCCGAGGGGAGCGCGATCTCGACACTCGGACCGATGTCTATTCGTTGGGGGTGACGCTCTACCATCTCGTCACCGGGCGGACTCCGTTCGAAGGAAACTCGATCGGGGATCTCCTCATCAAGCAGGCCACGCATCCTCCCCGTCCCCCGATCGCGATTTGTCCGAGTCTCTCTCCGGCGACGAACGCCCTCATTCTCGAGATGATGGAGAAGAGGCGGAATCGACGGTTGTCCTCGCCGGGCGTCGTCGTCGAACGGGTTCGGGAGATTCTCGCGGGGAAATCCTCCGGTCGTCGCGCCCCGGCTCCGGCGGTTCGGGTCCGGTCGCGCAGATCCGGGTGGATCGTGGGAGGAGTCACGCTGGGGTTCGTGATTCTGGTGGGATTGGTCTTTCTTCTTCCCCCCAAGCGGGAGATCCCCGTCGCGAAGGAATCCCCGAAACTCGACGTTCCGAATAGGAAGACCGAGGAGCCGGGAATACGAAACGGGGCAGAGAACCGGGAACTACCGAAGGGGTCCCTCCTTGCCTTCGCCCATCGGGAGCCGGGACAGAAAGTGGCCACCTTGTGCGTTATGAGTATGGACAAGAAGGTTCGGGTTCCGTTGATGTCCCTTCCTCATGCCGTGGCCGACCCCGAGTGGTCGCCGGACGGCGAATGGATCGTGTTTCGTGCGGAGGCTACCCCTGGGCAGTGGGACCTTTATCTCCGCCGTTGGGACGGCAGCGACTTGCGCCGCCTCACGGAGACTTCGGGAGACGAATCGCGGGCGAGTTGGGCTCCCGACGGACGCAGAATCGTCTATGCCTCCGAGCGCGATGGACGGTCGAGGGTGTGCGTCATGGAGATCGCCACGGGGAAGGAGACGATCGTCACCCCGGCTTCGGAAGACGCGCGTCGACCGGCGTGGGCGGGGGACGAGCGGTGGATCGGCTACATCTCTTGCGACCGGACGGATGTGGGGCCTCTCCAGATCTTGGCCGCATCCGGCTACAAGAAATGGTCGAGCATCCGATTCGGCTCGGGGGCTCACAGTGTGGGGTGGGCGAGAAACCGCGTTCGGGTCGCGTGCGTCTATAGGGAGGAGGGGCGGTGGGTCGCCGCCGCCGCCGATCCCGAGAAGTGGAAGATGGAGTTCTCCGTTCGGTTCGATTCGGATGCCGTTTCCGTCAGCGCGCCGAGCTGGGATCCGAACGGCCCGCGCTTCGCCCTCTCGGTCCGTCATCCGGAATTCGAGGATCTGTATGTCGTGGACGTCGAAGCGAAAAAGTTCGATCGGTGGACGACGAACGCCCCGGGAACCTTTTCCTCGGGTCCGAGTTGGACCGAACGGCGGTAGGCACGTCGTTCTACGCAATCTGTGTCGGCCGGCGAGCATCCATCTCCTGAACGGGTACCAGATTTTCTTAGAGAAACGGCGTCCGACGGCAATTGGGTAGTAGATGAGAACGGTCCGAGTGAATGGATTGCCGCTGACGGAGAGGCAGCTTCGCGCCTTGCCCGTTCGACTGCCCGACGGCGACTACTGGTACGATCGCTCCTGCGGCGCCTTCGGCCGATGGAAAGGTCCCATCGCCGGTTTCCTCCGTCCGGGCTTGGACCTCGGCGGACCGATGACGCGCGATTGCTCGGGCGGCGGCACCGGCGTCTTCGTCAATGGGCGAGAACTCCATCCCCTCGATCTCCTCGTGCTCAGCCGCATCGTGGGGACGCTCCGCCCGGGACACTACCGGTTGAGTGCCAGGGGAATCCTCGGATCGGCGGCTTGAGCTATTCTTCGAGGATCCGGAGCACCACGGGCTTTCCGGTCAGGACGGGCAGTCTCGAGATCTCCTCCACGGATTTTCGAAGGGCCGATTCCGCGCAGCGATGCGCGAGGATCCGCACGTTTCCCTGTCCGGGCCGGGCCGATTGAAGCGTGGCCGCCGCATGGGAGATCGAGATGCCGCGATTCCCGAGGGCGGTCGTGATCAGTCCGATGACGCCGGGAACGTCGAGAATCGGAAAACGCAAATAGTAGCGCGAGTCGAGGTCGGTCGCGATCGGGCGATCGTGAGGGGCGGGCAAATGGCGGGACGGCTCGCCTTCCCCGGCCCCGCGCGCGATCTCGACGATGTCGCTGAGGACGGCGCTGGCCGTCGGAGCCGCCCCCGCGCCCTTCCCGGTGAAGACCATTTCCCCGACGGCGTCTCCGCGCAAGAGAATGCCGTTGAATTCGTTCCGCACGTTCGCGAGCGGATGGGTGCGCGGGAGAAGCGCCGGATGGACACGAAGGTCGAGAGCGCCCTCGGAGTCGGCGGCCAGGGCGACGTGCTTGAGGACGAAGCCGAGCTCCTGGGCGGCGCGGACATCCTCCGCCTCCAGACATCGGATTCCCTCGACGAGGAAACGAACCTCGGCAAGTCGGGCGCCGAAGGCGAGTTCGGCCAGGATCTGGAGCTTCTGCGCGGCATCGTGTCCGTCGAGGTCCAACGAGGGATCCGCCTCGGCGAATCCGAGGCGTTGCGCCTCTGCGAGGGCATCGGCGAACGAGTGGCCGTCTTCCGCCATCCGGCTCAGGATGAAGTTGCACGTCCCGTTCACGATGCCCACGAGGGAGTGAATGCGGTTGCCCACGAGACCGCCGGCGATGGCCCGGAGAATGGGGATTCCGCCGCACACGCTTCCCTCGAAACCGACCCGGACGCGCTCTTCGTCGGCCGCTCGGAAGAGATCCCCTCCCGAGCGGGCGAGGAGCGCCTTGTTCGCGGTGACGACGTTCTTTCGGGAGCGAATGGCGCGGGAGAGATACGATCGCGCGGGCTCGAGTCCGCCCAAGAGCTCCACGACCACGTCGATCTCGCGGTCCTCCAGGA